>Ga0315282_10016152_pt1 | contig 10940 bp, 22 predicted proteins | sample YL17G07_20_MG_FD_203693 | JGI IMG/M metagenome (GOLD analysis project Ga0315282, IMG submission 203693) | Sediment microbial communities from Yellowstone Lake, YNP, Wyoming, USA - YL17G07_20 | ecosystem: Environmental > Aquatic > Freshwater > Lake > Sediment | place: USA: Wyoming | collected...
TTTAATATATAAAGCTTACTCATTCAGCCTTAAAATTAAAGAAGTTTAGGCGTGTATTTAAGGGTTACCGAAAGGTTTTTAAAGTTTGGTAAACATAACAAAAAAGGATGAGCAAAAATGAAACCAAAATATGTGCATATAGAGTTTAATGGATGGGACACCATAGCCAGTTACATTCATGATAGAAAAGAACTTGAAGTTTGGCTTAAAGATGGAAGCCTAAAAGAAGACGATGTTATTTACGAGTTAAAATCAAAATATCATGTCGTTAAATGGAAAGATGGAAGTTTAGTTTTGGAGGATGTAACAAATGAAGAGGAGAAGGCGAAACCCTAAGTTTTCTTCTCCCTCTTCTCCCGTTCAATCTGAGCCTTCACCGCCTCAATAAAAAAATGGTCAACACTATGCCATTTGCCCTTCGGATACTTATCCCCATTAACCACCTCTACAATCTCCTCTTTCAACCAGTCGGGAATCGCAATGTATTTCCACCTTGTTTTTCCGCTTCGAGGCATGCCCTTTCACTTTAACTTATCTCTCTACTGCACCAATATATTATATCTACGAAACCTTTAATAAGCATTACTCCGAAACAGTAAATATTCGCTTCGCCCATTTACAAAAGAAGTGAAACAAAAAATGCCACGAAAACATGTATCCGCCATATCTTCCAAAGAAAGGCAAGCCCTAAAACGGGCTGCCGGGAAAATGGGTTTGTCTGAGGATGATGTGGTTTGTTTGGCGATCCGCCGGTTTCTTGAGAGTTGCAGCTGATTTTGACGTTTTTGGTAAATTTATTGTAGAAGCGTAAAACTTAAATACATCTTACGTCTTTATTCTTTTACCAGAAAAATATTAAAAAGGTGAAATGAAAAATGAAAAGTTGGCAAATAAGCGAAACCGAAATCCGAGCAGCCGTCGGCAACCTCAAAAAAGAACTCCAACAAAAACGGGAACTTTACCGAGAACAGTTTCACTTGGCGTTGGCGGTTGCAGCCCATTGCAACTTGTGGCAGAAGGCAAGGTGGGCATGATGACGGTTAAGAAAATTTGTTGCATTTGCTTGTCAACTATGGAACTTGTCAAAGGTCCAAACGGACCTTATTGGCATTGCCCAAAATGTGGAAAGGAGAGTTTGCCATCATGACTGAAAATAGATGCCGCATAATTTGCGACTACATAGCCGAAAAAAACGGAGCCATCAGAGACCTTCAAAAGATTATCAAAAAAGGCGACAGAATCCTACTCTTAAGAAAGGTGAAACATCCATGACTGAGGCTTGGCGAAACCGCGTCCGACACCACGTTGCCCCTTCATTCATGCTTTTTGAGTATGTGGGTGATGGCAGGTGGAGGCGAATCCGAAAATGAACGAGGTTGTTGTAGGCTTCCTTTGCGCTTTGGCGATGACGCTGCTGTTCTATGCTTATGCTAAATGGAGATGGAGAAAATGAAATTGCAACGAATATGTGCAGATGTCTACTGTCGCCGCAAATTCACATGCAACGGTGAATGCGGAATCAAGAAAAAAATAGATTCAGAATCGACCTGTTTCTGTCCAGAATGTGCCAAAAAAACAAGAGCAAAATATCCAAATTTCTTCTATTCTAATTCCGAACTTTGTCCTTCTCGTTTTGGAGATGCAAACAAATGAAGCTTGTAGTTTTCTGTGGAGAACCGCCCGCCGTCCAGTGGAGCGAAAAATTGTCTGAAAAACAGGCTGTGAAAGTGCGAAGCTACGTTGCGGATTTGAAGAGGAAGTGGGAAGAAGATGCCAAGCCGACAATGTCGTAACTGCCTGTTCGCCATGCAAACAGACGGCGACTTAATTTGTATTTGTGAAACCGGCCCCTATAGTGGACAGAAGCGGGGTGGAATGTTGTCTTGTCTGAAGTTTCAGAGTTACAGTCAAGTTTTGATGGGGTTGGGGTTGTGGGGGAGGCGGAATGTGTGGCGTGAGTGGGTGTTTGATGGTGTTAGGTATTTTGTGGCTTTGGATGGTGGGGATAATTTGGTTGTGTTTCAACTCGTAAAAGAGGGGAAGGAAGCGAAACCATGAGGTTTCTTAAACCATTCAAATTTCTATGTGGTTTACTGTTGATTACATTTTATTGGTTTGTGCTTGCAATTCCATGTTTAATCATGGCTTTAGCCGAAGATGATGAGGAGATAATGAAACCATGAAGTCAGTTAAAGAACAACGCCAAGAAGCCTACAAACACTTCCAAACACTCCAAACATGGACACCCTTCCTAACAATCGCCAAAACCCTACACCAACCCAAAAGCCGAACCCGCCACTTTTTAAGAGAAGCCAAAAAAACAGGCCTTTTAGAAAACAAACAATCATATTCAAGACAAGCAAAACACACAGTAACTTTTTGGCGCCGCACTCCCAACTCACATTTTTCTGTTTCATCTCGAAAAACCACAGCGGAGGTGAAAACCAAAAATGTTTTTTGACAACCCCCTAATCCAAGAAATAAGCCAAAACCCCATCCTCTTCGCACTGCTAATCAGCATCGCCAGAAACATAGGCGGCTGGATAACCACATGCTTCAAACAACGCAAACTCGTGCCATGGGATAAAGTGCAGTTTCTCGAGACGTTGTCACTTTACGAGACGTTCTTCATAACGTTGGGTGGGCTTGCAAACTTGCCGAACAGTTGGACTGTGCCGTTGACGGTGATTGTGGATGCACTTAGAAGTTTGAAGGCAGCCGTCAAAAAGGCAAGCGCCTAAACTCACGACCTCACGGTTGACAGTCGTGCATGATACCAACCTTAAAAAAAGCCTCCTTAGAGTCTTGGAAGATTAAGACGATGGCACAGTTTTTTTTGTGCTGTGCCAGGGGCGCAAAAACATGAAAATAGATGAAACTGTCGTCGTAAAAATTGACTTAGAAATTGAAGAAGTGAAAAAACTCATTGTTGATTTAGAACGAATGTCAATGGCTGAAAAACATGAAGATTTTGACTTGCTCGGTTCATTCTATAAACAGTTGAAGGGAATCCTGAAAAATTATGAGTGAGGTGATAAAATGCCGTTGAATGAAGTTGAAAGCCAGAAAATGTGGCAAAAAATGCTTGAAGCTTTAACGCCAATCTTCAAAGAGTTCACGCAGGTCAGCGAAAAAACCATGACGCAGGCAGCAGAGACACAGCCAAGTTTCACGCCAACATTCCCACCTGAATACGAAGAGTTGTTGAATAAAGAATTCAAAAATGGCGTGTGGATCATTAAACCAAGACAGTTTTTGGGTGCTGGAAACTTTGCGGAGATTGCTCGGATAGTGAAGCAGTTCGGCGGTTCTTATGTGAGTGCGGGTAAAATGAGCCATTTTGAGATTCCAGACAAAAAGTAGGGATGCTCGTAGTATGCGCAGGTTCAACAAGTTTCGGAAGAGGCAGGCTGAACGGAAAGTCATGGGGACACAAAGATGACTAAAAAAACGGATGTAATAGAAATTAGAAACGAAACAAAAGAACCCATCTTAGCATCAGCATGCCGAAGCAAATTTACAGGTAAACTTTACATCCATATTGGAAAAGCACATGGCAATGAAGTTGTTGTAGAACCAAATTATTATGAAATCATAGAGGTTCATGAGGTAGAATTTTGACATGGTAAAATGCTCATAGTATGATTGAGGAGATGGTAGCTAACGTCTGAAGATCTATTAGCGAAAAGTGTTTTGGTTCCTCGAATCTGTCAGCTCCTTGAGGCATTAATTGAGGAGCGTAGAAAACAGGTGCAGATGTTAGAAGAAGTAGTCAAGATGATTGAAGCAGGCTTAAATCCAAAAGATGCTGCGGAATTAATGGGCAAAGTGATGGGAGTTCTTGCTGAATGAGCCATAACTGTTTCAACTGCGCCAATAGCGAACAAGTCAAAAACGCCAACTATTTACTATGCAGCTGGCATGGCGGCGCAGAAATTCCGCTGACCCATGCGGGTATTGATTGCGGCTGCGAAGGATGGAAGGGTAAGAGGAGAAAAAAAGGAAATGAGTGAAACCGAACAAGAACAAAGTAGCTTTCTCGAAAGCTTCAAACTATGGAACAACCCCAACATCCTACAAGACGTAATAAAAGAAATGGACAACGTAATAAAAGAAGACTACCCCTGCAAACTCAGCGTATTCTTCACAGGCATAAGCGCCTACCTAAAAGAACCATTAAACACCTTCATCCGAGCAGCAAGCGGACTCGGCAAAACATGGAACACAACCAAAGCCTTAGACTTCATGCCAGAAACAAACGTGCTAATGCTCGGCGGCTTGTCACCTACAGCGCTTGTCCACGAGTACGGCACAAGATACAGTTTAACCGGCGAAAAACTTGACGACCTAGAGAAGCCAAACAAAAAAGAATACGAAAACCAAACAGACTACAAAGCAGCCCTGCACGCATGGAAAGAAAAACTCAGAGAAAGCTACATTCAAGTAGACCTGCAAGGCAAAATACTTGTCTTCCTAGAATCGCCCCACCCGAAAACATTCAACGTCCTGAGACCCATATTGAGCCATGACAAGTACCGAATAAGCTTCCGCATCACAGATAAAACAAACAAGGGCACACTTCAAACGAAACACATTGTAATCCAAGGATGGCCCGCAACCATATTCCTCAACGCCCAAGACCAATACATCGAAGAACTGGCCACGCGAAGCTTCACAGTTTCACCCATGCAGAACCCAGAAAAATATGTAAAAGCCAACGTTTACACTACGGAAAAAGCTAACATGCCTTGGATAGAAGATGAAAGGCTCAGCAGGCTTAAAATCTTTCAAACCTTTTTCGGTCAGCTCCAATGCGCCCTGGAAAGTCGTGACGTAATTATTCCGTTCGCAAATTTACACATGTTTTATCCTGCAGAGATTCCAAGAGACATGCGGGACTATCAGCATCTGCTTCAATTTATCAAATGCATTACAGCCTTACACTTTTACCAACGTGTCCTCGCTAAACATGAAGGCAAAGAATATTTGTTGGCTAACAGCCAAGACGTGATGTTCGCATGGCTCGTTTTCAACTTAATCTTCGAAACCACAAGAGCCGGGATAAGTCAGCATCTTCTCGACTTTTACCATCAGATCATTGAGCAGCGGCCTAAATGGAATGGTGAAGAGTTGACGACGGCGTATAATGAAGCGTATAAGCCTAAACGGAGCAAAAAAACGATTCAACGGTGGCTTGGAACTCTTGAGGATTTAGGCTATATCACCTGTGAAGAGGACACGGAGGATAAGCGTAAAAACAATTACATACCGTTGATGAAAAAAAATGGGACAAACAGGGACAAAACCGAAAATATCCAAATTTCACTGTCAGACCTGCAAAACGGCTTCAAAACATGGCTGGAACAATCGGGACAAAAACTCGAATTTTTCTTATACAAAAATCGTGAAGGCATAGCGAAAGGCAGATACGAACAGGCAAGCATGGGAGAAGTTGAAAAATATGTTATAGTGAATCAGCAATTTTGTCCCGATCTAATCCAGCTTATTTCACGGCCGAAAACGGAAACTGTGGTTAAAAATGAAGCCAATTCTGAAATGTCCCTTTCTGTCCCTAATTTTGTTGGTTCATGTTGGATTTGCGGCAAACTGTTGCCGCAGGATTTGGTTGGTACAACTGTGGATGAAGGCAGAACTGTTCATTTGGAATGTTACAAAAAATTGAAGGAATGGTTAAAGCATGAATAGTCAGAAGTTTATTGCATGGATTAAATCCAAGTTTTCCAAATGCCAAGATTGCGGAAAAACAATAATCGGACATGGTATTTGTGAGGATTGCTTGCTTGAACGCATGAGTAGAAGATTGCGGAATCAAGGAATGAAGGAAGGAGAACCAAAGCATGAGTGATTGTTTAGCCAAAAACTGCACTGTCCGGCAGGCAGGATGCCAAAAAAGCTGCGAATGGTGGCAATATGAATACACAGTCATGAAGGCAAGGGGACAAATAAAAAATGATAACATCAACAAATAGTAATTTTTATTATTATAATTTTTCATCTTCAAGCACTTCATCTACTTCAAGCCCTACTTATCTCTATTCTTCATATCCCTATTCTTCATATTCTTCTGAAAAATCAATGCGGAGTATTGCGGAAAAAATTAAACAGCAAATAAAGAGGGAGAAAAATGGCAAACATTAACGCTCTTTTAGAACTTTGGAAAAAAGAAGGCTTCATAATCGAGAAATTAAAGGAAGAATTTGACCCGAAAGATAAACAGTTTAAATGGCTACTTTTTCGAATATACGGAGACAGTTTTTACGATGATTATGGAAGACATGCCGTTTTGCAAGTGCTCTGCTTGAAGGAAACAGGTGAAATTGTTAACTTTGAAATTTTTAATGTTTCTGAGAGATGGGGAGAAAATCCCTATGATTTTCCATGTGTAGGTGATGATAGTTGGAAGGTGTAATAAAGCATGATAACTTGTAAACATTGCGGGCACACTTGGACTTATCATGGAAGCAACAGTTACACCACATGCCCCAAATGCGCCTACAAAGTCTTCATTCCCAACCACATAAACCCAGAAGCAATAGAGCAGGGAAAAAGCAGGTTAACCGTCAAACTTGAAACACAGGAAGACAGAATAAGAATAGTTCCATGGGGCGACGTGCATGTGGGAGCACCGAAACAACAGTGCCTATGGGACAAAGCATGCGACATGCTCCACTACGTCCTGCAACACAAAAACACGTATCTGCTCGGCATGGGAGACTACATGGACTGTGCACAGAAAATGCCATGGCGCAGAGGACCAAACGTCTACATGAGTAGCCTCTCACCAATGGAACAATACCAGTTGATTCTTCAAGCGTTGAAGCCTCTCGCAGAGCAGAACAAGATTTTGGGCCTGCATTGTGGAAATCATGAGATGTGGATTATGGAGAACACAGGCATCCAAATAATCAAGCTACTGGCAGACGCTTTACGTGTGCCTTTCTTGGGCGAAGGATGCGAAACCACGGTTACGGTTAATCATCAGAAATATTTGCTTTACAGTCAGCATGGGACAAGCAGCGCAAAACTTAAACACACCAAACTCGGCGCAGCCATAAGCCAAACAAAAGACATTTTCGCCGACCTCTTCCTCTACGGGCACGTTCACCAGATTGGTGTGCAGAAGGGCGGCAAACGGGTAGGCGGACGTCAGCGTAAGTGCTATTATGTTTTGACTGGGCATTTTCTGGATTGGGAGGGCAGTTACGCGCAGGCTTTTGGGTTGGATGTTTGTCCTGCTGGTTGTCCGCAAGTGAAGTTGTTTGCGGATCGTGTGGATGTTCATGTGAGCATTTGAAAGACGGTGAAAATTATGAGGGTTTGCCCAAAATGCGGATACATTGATGATTTGATTTGGCGACATTCACTAAAATATGGTATAGATTGGGCACCTTACTCAGAATTTACACAGATAAATCCAGAGATAGCACAAAAATTATTAAAGGAAAAATTTGTAGAAGAAGGCTATTACGTTTATCATCTTACAAAAGGTATGAATGTTGAAAGACAGGCCATTTTTGAAAATCCAACATACAAACAGCGATGGGCAATTCCAATAGAAGCGGGGCGAAAAGGTGCAAAAATGACAGTTGTTTCAAAAATTATGAGCCGTATTAAAATTGAACGTAAAAATCAAACTAGGCTTTTTGAAGTGACCAAAAATGAGTGATTGCCCAACTGGCAAATGCGAAATCGGCGAAAACCCGAACAGAGGCAAAAAATTCAAACTACGATGCAACAACTGCAGAATAGAATTGCCCCTCACAAAAGAAAACAACGACTTGCTAGTATGTCCAAAATGTAGAAGCGGCATCTTATATTGGACGCCAAACACGGAGCCAAACAAAAATGCCAAACCTATCAAATGAAGAACTACAAGTCTTAAACTTCTGGTATCTAAGCTGCGAAGACCAAAGCCTAGAAAAAAGCAGCAATTTCTACTGTCAAAACTGCCCAAAAAAACCCATATGCGAGAAACTCCGCAAAAAACTAGGACTAAAAAATGAGTAACCCAAAAAAACGCCGCATGTTCACTTCGGAAGAACTTAAATATGCAGCTCACATTCTAAACTTTTTCGCTCCAGAACCCACATGCGTCTGCGGAAGCAAACAATTCAAGATTGGCATTAAAAAAAACATTCTTTACGGTTACTGTCTTAAATGCAAAAAACAAATACAGTTTGACAGTAGAACAAGAAAATGGATGTTCACTTACGTTCCAGCAAGCATAACAAACACATATGAAAGCATAATAGAGAAATAGTAATATTATTAGGGGTAAGAGGTCACTAGTCCGAGGCGGTTAAACTGTTACCGACAGTATCGGTAAAATTATACGGCAAAATTGACGTTTATTAACCTGCTTCAACGCCTGAATATGGAGTTTTCTCTTACCCCCACTTCACATTTTTGAACATTTATATAAGCATTTCAATCCAATAAAACGACCATATGCCCATTAAATTAGACTCTTTCACCGTTCGGAAAAACAACCATATAAAAGCGAAACCGACCATCATCACTTTTTCACCCCATCAAAATAACAAACATAACAAAAATCACACAGGAAGCCCTCTTAAATGCCACAAAAGAAAAAACAAGCAGAATGCCCCAACGCAGACAAAAACCCAGCATGCCCCTACCTAGTCGACATCATAACCCTCAAAGAGTCGGTTGAATGGCTCAAAAAAGGCTACAACATCCAAATCGTGTTGAGTGCTGCCACGTTGATTGGGATTTTGATTAAAATTTTCATGGGATAAAATGTGTCGGAAAATTCGGAAAAAAAGGTCTTTCGCATTCCAAAATACAAACGTTTCGAAGTTTACGTAGAAGGAAAAAGGCACGGTTTAACCAACGCAGTAATCGCTGAACTGATTGGAATAAGCGAAAGAATGCTTGACCGACATATCGCCCAATGGAAAGAAGATGGTTCATGGGATAAATGGGTTTTTGCTGAATGGATCATCACTTACGATCAGCTGCATCAGCAAGAAGATTTAAAAACGGTTTTTGAAGCGTTAACCAAGTTTCTGCTTAAACGAATGAAAGACCAATCCGAAGTTGAAATTAAAGGCATTCCACATGTTATTGTTGAAGTTTTAGATAATGTTCAACCAAAAAATGAGTCACATGACACAGAAAATATGTCAACCCAAAAAAGTGCAGTTTCGGTTACACCCAACACAACGAATAGTCCACAACAGCAGAGCCAGATTCAAAATAGTTGACTGCGGAAGACGATGGGGCAAAACCCAACTCGCATGGATAGAATGCCTACTCTACATGCTACAACACCCACGAAGCCTACTCTGGTGGGTGGCCCCGCTCTACAAGGAATTGATTCCTGCAAGCGAGAAAATCCGCAACCTAACCCCGCCCGAAACAATCGAGAAAAAATTTGAAAACCAAAACATCATCCGCTACATAAAATTATACAATGGAAGCGAAATTTACTTCCACAGCGCAGACCGAGAAGACAGCCTCAGAGGCATGGGACTAGACGGTTTAGTCGTGGACGAAGCAGCACAACTGAAAGAGACACGGTGGCACGGAGAACTTGAACCAAGCCTAACCGACAAAAATGGCTGGGCAATCTTCATCGGCACACCCAAAGGCACAAACTGGTTCAGCAAACTCTACATCCGAGGACAAGACCGAACCCAAAACTTGTATGAAAGCTGGCGGTTCAGCAGCTACGACAACGCAAAAGAAAACGGCGGCTTCATTGATAAGCAAAACTTTGACATAATCGCAAATGACATGCCTGAACTGTTGCGTCGTCAAGAAATTTATGGAGAGTTTCTGCGTGGTGAAGGCGTTGTTTTCCGCAATGTTCAACGACAAATTAAAGAGGAAATAAAGCCCTATGATGGGAACGAACCGGTTTATGTCGGTGCTGATTTTGGAAAAACCACAGACTACACAGTATTATGCGCCTTACGAGCCAACGGCGAACTGGTCGGCTTCGACCGTTTCAGCCAAATTGACTGGGTATTTCAGGCAAAACGCACAGTCAACTTTGCAAAAACTTACGGCAATGCTCGACTGCTTATTGACAGCACAGGATTGGGCGACCCCATATTCGACTTCATTAAACGTGACTACCAATTGGTTGAAGGATACAAAATCAACGTGACAAGCAAAAAGGCGCTTATTGAAAATTTGAGTTTAATGTTTGACAACCGTGAAATCTGGATAAGCAACAATCCAGTTTTGGTTAATGAGCTGGAAATTTTCGGTTACGAAATAACCTCGAGCGGCAACATTCAATATGGCGCTCCTGAAGGCTATCATGATGATTGTGTGGTGGCTTTGGCTTTGGCGGCTTGGCAGTTGAAGTATGGGTTTAAACCGTTAACGGTTCATCCCATCGTAATGTTTGGGAAAATAGGAGTCACGAATGAAATATGAATGAGGAAATAAATAAAATAGAAAAACTTTTGGCTGAAGTAATACAAGATCTTTACCTTTTGCATGTTATTAGCGAAGATGAATGTAAAAGATTATTAATGAAATTAGCCATAGAAGAAAAGTGAAAATATATCGGATAAGCATGTTTTTGAGTTACCCGATATTTCTGGCAAGTGACCTTAATGAAGGTTAAACTTGAAAGTTATGAATGCCCAAAATGCCACTACACAAGCGTCGCAGCCAATCCTCTCTATTGCCCCAGATGCCGTTTGAAAGGCGAGCTCATTAAAGTTTTGAGGAGCAAAAAATAGTAAAAGCTTATAAAGTTTGGTATAATTACCAAACAGGCGAGTTGAAAAAATGAAGGAATTGACAGAACCAGAAAAAGTATATATTTAACCGAAAGGATTTTGAGATAGGCATATATAATAAGTATATAGTAAAGTTCCAAGTGTGAAACAAAATGTCAAAAAGTAAACTGTTCGAGATTTCGAGAGCGAATACCGAGT
>Ga0315282_10016153_pt1 | contig 10939 bp, 10 predicted proteins | sample YL17G07_20_MG_FD_203693 | JGI IMG/M metagenome (GOLD analysis project Ga0315282, IMG submission 203693) | Sediment microbial communities from Yellowstone Lake, YNP, Wyoming, USA - YL17G07_20 | ecosystem: Environmental > Aquatic > Freshwater > Lake > Sediment | place: USA: Wyoming | collected...
AATCCCCTTTTCTGGGTTCTAGTCGTAGTCATTGTTGTGGTTGTGGCTGCGGTAGCATTAGTTGTGCTATCATCCTTAAGAAAAAAGAAACCTATCACAGAGACAGTAACGACGCCTTCTCAACCAGTAGAAAAAAGTGCGAAGACAAAGTACTGTCTCAAATGTGGGACAAGCATGCCGTCGGATTCAATCTACTGCCCTAAATGCGGACACAAGCAATCTCAGACATAGGCATGCGCTGGTGGCAACGATTCTACAACTTGACAGCAGCAGACTTCATGTTTAACCACCAGACCCATTATAGCCAGATCACACAAAAGCCTCCCTTTTTGGAAAAGAAGAGAAAAATGAATTCTAGTTCTAGCTTATCTTTTTTATGGATGGCTGTTTTCGTTTTCTCCAGAAAACTGCTATTGCAATAGTGACTATCGCTATGGCTGCGACTGCTACACCTGCAATCCACATGGGAAATGCTTCTGCTGAGAGTACTGTTATCGTTATTGAGTCTGTGTCTATGTTGCCCGCTGAGTCTTTAACCGTTAACGTTACTATGTACATTCCTGGACTTGTGTACGTATGACTTGTTGTGATGTCTGTTCCAGTAGTTCCGTCTCCGAAGTTCCATTCGTAGCTAACTATGCCCACATTGTCACTGGAGTTGCTCGCATCAAAAGTCACAGTCACGCCCACATACACCGTTTGGTCTGAACCAGCATTAGCTACCGGTTTTGTCACGTCGGCGTAAAGCATAAACTCATCTTGAGTGAGCTCACTGTCAGAAGTAAATGTCAGCTCAAACACGCCATCACCATTAGAATCTACTTTAACAGCGGCTCCTTCTCTTCCTTGGTTGAGAGCAGACCAATTAATAGTATATTGATGGATCGCATTGGTTGAAATGGGTATATCGACTGCGGTAAAAGCGTTGCCTTCTTCGTCTATAATAGAAGCTACAATAAGGCCATATGGTCCATATTCTGTGCCAGCTACTTCATAAATGTATGAATCGCTTGGGGAAAATATCATCACGGTATTATTGAAATATACAGAGTTCGGTATTTCTTCTTTTACTTCTCTTCTAACCATGCCCGTAACTCGCCCTTCCAAGTCATAGACCCTTAGCTCACCAGGGCTACAAATGTAGGCTAAGTGTAGATTGGGCACTATTGACGGTGGCGACTCTTCAGGGGACTCTGGATAGAACTTAGTTGTGGAGGATTTAGCGAAAGCTATTGGCGATTCCTCCCACATTTTCCACTCTTCTGGCTTAAACATCTCCATGAGGACTTGATGGGGTATAAGTATCGCATATGGACCTGCAATCAATTTTTCTACAGCCTTTATGTACCAGTCCGTAAGTTTTAGAAGTGGCTTTACAATCGCAGTTATATCATCTACGCCTTTAAGAGAGACGCCTATTTCGTATGAGGCAGCGACGGTAAACGGTATATCTTCAGAGGAGTAACTTTTGATAAGATTTTTCCAAGACCAACCCCAATCTGACCAAAGTGTATTCTTATAGTTGTCACGGATGAAGAGTTTGTAGTAACCAGTAAATCCAACAATTTTGATTTGAATTTTGGATACTTTGTAAATATTTTCTCCATCACTCCTACTGACCCATTCATAGTTAACTGTCAGCTCAGCGATTGGTAGATAAGGCCGAGTGAAAATTCGTAGATGCTTTTCGAATGCCGGAACGGTAACATAGATATTAGCAGAGCGTTTAGCGGTCTGACCCGCATGATCTTTTACCTCTGCCCAGACTTCTTTATCTCCGCCCATTGCGAATGACCAGCGTTTAATTTTGGTAGAGGCATTCCAGTCTCCAGAGGATATGTCCCAATCATACCAGTTTGTCCATTCTCCGGTAGGATTACCATCTTGGAATTCATCGCTTGAAAAGCGAACTTGTTTAATGCCTGTATCATCGGTAGAATCCCCTACATAAATATCGAAAAATTCCCCAACATCAATCTCATTTATTTCAACCCCATCCTTTTGAAGCTTAATAACACAAGTTGGTGGCTGATCTTCTGGAGGAGGTAGAGTCATGATTTCTAAGGAGACGTCTACGCTGTGGGTTAGGGTGCCGCTGGTTCCAGTCACAGTTAACGTATAGCTTCCAGGCGTGGCTGTTGTACTGACTGAAACTGTTAATGTAGAGTTGGTTGAGCCGTCTGGTGGAGGTGTGATCTCTTCAGGATTCAGAGTTGCTATCACTTGTGATGGTGCTCCAGACACGATTAGCTGGATAGACTGGCTGAAACCATTAATCGACTTGACCGTTATAGTGTATGTGGCTGTTCCACCCTGGGAAACTGTTTGAGAAAGCGGAAAAGCTGAAAGCTCAAAGTCAGGTTCGGGGGGTCCTACTCTTACGGTCACAGGCGCACTCCAAAGGGTCGGGAAAATAGCGAAAGCATTCACGCTAACAGACAGTAGAATAAGAACCACACAGATGGTTATTTTGCTGCTTCGTCTCATGTGAAGATTCCAGCGAGCGATTTCTTACTTTACCCGGGAACTATGTACAGCGTCCACGAAAAGGCTTGCATCAGGCAATCAGAGGCAACCATAATCTCATAGTCAGTGTTTCTTGACTCTCCAGGAGCAAGACTAATGGGCCAATAGGCGAGGGGGTATTGAGTATACCACTGATCCGTTATCTTGTTTGTGACATCCGTTAGTGTTGAACTCCAGTTTATTTTGATTGTGGCATTTGGGCTCGTATTCTTTATAGTTAATGATATGCGGATAGTAGAACTTGGATTCAAGTTGCCGAAGTTTATCGACGTAACTTCATTGCCTTTAGAATCAAGAACTATGATATTTTGCACTGATGTTGTAATTGCAACAGCACTTGGTGCACTCCACAGATATGTCAAGGCATATGCAGAAACCAGCAGCGCACTGCAGATTAATAGTGTCAAAATCTCAAGCTTATGCTTTCTAAAACCCACTTTCATTTTTTTATTCCTCATTTTCATCCCTCTGTATAATATGTAGTAATGCATTTTTCAAATAAGACTTGTGGAAGAAACCTCTATCGTTAATATAAGCCACTCTACGTAGCTCGCAACCCCTACATTTCCGTATACTACTTTATTATGTAAAAAAAGAGATACTTTAATATCAAAGAATCTTTTTCTGTTCTTGCATCGACTCGAAAGTTGAACCGCAACTTTAGTTTGTGTGTGCGTGCATACCTGCGCGGTGTAATAGTCCCTCTGTTTCTTTAAGCACTATGCGTTTTCTCTAAAAATTCGTCGTTCCAACGCTTGCAGATTGTCCACATGAGCCTTGGCAGGTTTAAGCCGTCTGGCGGTCGCTTCGGAATGGGCTGCCGCACAGGAACATACTTTTTGACAACGTCTCTGTGCGTGCGGCGTTCAGGAGCCAAATCTTGTTCTTGAGCGTCAACAAACCGCTGCTCGACGGCGATGAGGCCTAGCGTTAACAGAGTCTTTCGGATGTTAGTGTAGAACCTTGTGCGACTATAACGGAAGCCCTTTTCAATTTCTCCAGCCTGCAAGCTCCACGCAAACCTGCTTAACTCGCTGCGGGCAAGACCGCCACGCCCTTTCAAATAGTCCAGAAACAGCCTACATGCATGCTGAGCCCTTTCCCTAGGAAACAACATGCTGCAGATGTCGCCTTCAGCCGTCACAAGCTCCATCTTCGCCTTACGAGTCAAAACCCGAAGACTCATGACAAAACCCCTAAATACAAACAAACAAGAAACCGAACATCACTGCAAAACTTAAACATTAGACATCTACCCAAATTACTGCGGAACACCAACATCTCACCTAAAAAGTGCTTTTGAACGAGCTTCAACTGTCGAAAACGTGCCCTTGGATGCTCGTAGTAAATCTTGAACACTAGCGGGATCCTCCAGTTTCATAAGGGACACGCTCAATTATCGGGCTGGGAAACGGATTTCTAACAAAAACTACCCAGTCGTCAAAATGCAACTGAATTGTAACATCCTGTGCACCTTTACGCTTGACAATAAACGCCCGTGGGGCGTCTTAGTTTTCTCTTGGTGGTTTTGTGTCGGGTGTTTACATATGTGGTTTACACACTTTACATCCACCGTTGCAGGGCGACAGTATAACTATGGGTTGGACGCAATAACTTGAACTACTCCTATGCATGATGCCCAATCAAAACTCCGGTGGCGACCCATAAGTATGGTTGCAACTTATGCTGTATGCTTAGTCGCAACTATCAAGCTCTTTTGTTCAAACATTTAAACGCCAGCATTATTGTCTCGACTAAACACACGGCAATAGTCCAGACTATTGAGCAACCACCCTTGTAATCAGCATCAACGCTCTGCTGGAAAATAAGCACGCATGGGTTTAGATAATTATGCTGGAAGAGAAAAAAACATGGCTCGCTGGGAACCCTTAGAAGCCAGATTCTTTGCGCTAAAAGGGCTTGGGGCCTATCGGTGTAAAAAGTGCGGAATCATCTGCTATGAAGGAGAAAAAGAACAAAATAATAATTACCGTACAAATTTGGACCCTACATCTCAAGAAGCGGTTTTTAATTAGGTATGAAGCCTCTGAAGGTGCTTGGACGATAATTATGGATTGTTCAAACGAATTGGGCATAACGACTTTTTAGTGCATTGCCTCCATGGTAAGGTTTTTACTCAATGAGTTCTGCGATTTTCAGCTTTCCAAATGTTAGATGGTTAGTGTTTCCTTTACACTTCTCGCATTTAACGGAGAGATGTGTCAGAAATTCATCGAATTTGGCTGTGGTAAAGCCATAACTTTCGCATTTTGGGCAGTAGTATGGAAGCACAACGTCATCTGAACCTGCCTCTATAATTTTGGTTTTTAACTCTGACCGTGCGTCATCAGGCAGGGCTGGCACCGCTGAGTATAGCTTTAACTCAACTTTGCTTTTAATGTATCCATAGAGCATTTTCTTTTCTAGATCGCTTAATTCTGCTAACGCTTCCTTAAGCGTCTTCACGCTGAGGTCGAAATCCTCATTTTTATCGCTTAAGAGGTATTCCCCAACAGCTTCGTCAACGGCCTCTAAGAACCATTTGTAAAAGTGCTTGCTTTCAGGCTCCCGTCCTGTTAAGTAGATGTTTTCTAAATATCCTTTCATGGTTTTTATTGATATGTGCTCCATCACTACTTTGGCGAATGCTGGAGGCTTTGAGGAGCTTAACTTTAATGTTTTCTCGGCTAAGAGGAAAAACAACTTTTCAACAGGGCGAAACTTGACATATTCTCCAGCCCTTTCAAGAATCCTTTTACCATCTAAACCAGCCAACAACTTTTTATAAAGCATGGTGAGAAATGCGTAAAAATTGGCAAACACCTTTTCCTCGTTCGCTGCATACATTCCACGCCACTCACCGCAAAACATTTGATATATAACGTAGCTGTATCCGAGTATGGTTAGTCGGAGGTTAATGATCACCTCCCTCTCTTTTGTTACGGGTTCCTTCTTTATGAAGCCCTTTTCCATAAGGGAGTCAACGCATTCATAGAATGTTGAGCTCGGTATTCTCTCGGGATAGCCCTTTACAGCCTTTGAAATCCTTATGTGGACTTGCCTCATGCCCAGGGAAACCTCTTCAGCGAGAACCCTCAGAATCTCGTTCATAACCCTTGCCTGCTTAGCCCTCCCAAAAAGCTTCGATTCCACAAAATCGTGGAACCTTCCACTCTTTTCGCAGATTTTAGTGGAACCTTCCGCAATTTTCGCCAATTTTAGTGGAACTCTCCACTCAAGACATGGGGTTTGTTTTTTTAAGTCTTTTGTCACGTTTTTGACGGTGAACTATACCATGACTAAAAAGACCATGATATGGTCAAGGGTGAACGCTGACGTTAAGGAGACGGTTCAGAGACTGGCGGATTCGATGGGGGTAAGCATCAGCGAATACATTCGTATGCTCGTGCTAAGGGATTTGGACAAACGTTCCGTGTTTACAGCCCAACTTAAACACCCAGAGGACAAGTTCAAAGAGGCTTAAGAATGAATGAAGAAAGAATCTTGGAGATAATCTGCGACTTAGCAGACGCTTTAGAGGCAGCGTCCGTCAACATAAAGCATGGAATCGCAGAAATCACAGGTGTCAAGGAAAAGGCTGCAGTAAAAGAAGAAACCTTTACAATTCTAAAATTTGAGAAGCAGACAGGCAGCCGACTCGGTGAGTACGAAGTAGCCTACAAAGCCAACAACATCGAGGACAAGTGGACCCACGCCTACAACGTTCTAAGGCAGAACAACGCCACCATAAACAACCGCTACTACGGGGATAGCTACGCCTTTGCCTATTGGCTTTATGGAAAGGACAAAATTTACAGGCAGAAACTGAACGCCCCTAAAAAGGCCAACATGAAAACAAGCGAGGTAAGCGAACATTCATAGGTGATCTACATGGAAAAGATGGCTTTCAAGGCTGACGGGACGCTTCCAAGCTGCATAGGGCTATGTGAACAAACATGGCCTAACAGATGTAAAGAATGCAGAAAACACGCTGACGTCTCATGCAGAGACGTGAAGGCGGCTAAAAAATGAGCATAGCGTTTGCAAACGCATTAGCCAATCTTCTTGTAAATCGTCGTAACTGCTACTGCCTGCAAACCATGGCAGGTTATGTTAAGGTTCAGGAGCCATTAACAGATGAGGTTTTGGCGCAGCATCTAAATGGGCAAGTAACCGTTGGGGCTTACCAGCTTGGCTTAGATAACACTGTCAAATACCTTTGTTTCGACTTTGACCCTGAACATTTAGCGGATACAAGAACTGCTGTGGAAAGATTGCTTGCTATGCTTTTGGAGGAGAAGGAAGAGGCTGACGGAGTTAAACGCCCCCGAATTTGGCCCTCAGCCGTCCTATTGGAAGCATCGAGATATCCCGACCAGAGCTATCACGTTTGGATATTGTTCTCCTTGCCTGTCCATGCGCGGGTTGCCAGATGGCTGGGGCTACGCACGCTTGAGCTTTCAGGCCTAAGCCCGAAAGAGGTTGAGGTTTTCCCGAAACAGACAGAACTTACGAAGGAACGACCTTGTGGGAACCTTGTCAAGTTGCCCTTGGGATTCCACCAAGTAGCGCGTAAATGGAGCAGGCTAATGAATCCGAAAACGTTTGAGCCCTTTCCTGATGAGGCCCTGCTTGACTGTTGGGGCATAAGCTTTCTCGAGGCTGATTTGGCTCAAATAACGAGTTTCGGGGATAAAAGGCATGTTCAGGCGACCTTGACCTTGCAGGAAAATGAGAAGCCCATGAAAAGAAGAGATGAAGAAAAGGCTGTTAGGTTCTTGGCGAAATATTGGGTGCGTGGACGCCGCAACAGGCTTGAGATGACTTTTTTGGGCTTCTGCATTAAGCATGGTGTAAGCTGCGAGTCTGCAGGGCGAGTTATAGAGCGTGTTTGCGACATCACGAATGATGAGGAAAAAGCGAGGAGACTTCAGCTTGTCGATTACCATTACCGTAACAGGCGAAACCTTGGTACTCAGCTTGTTGGAGTTTCTGGACTGCGTGAAATTATCAGGGAGGCTTCAACATGAGCATAGGCAAGGAGCTTGAAAAAATCGAGGCTGACGAAAGAGTTAAGAAACTTCGGCAAGCACCACATATTCTGCATCCAGCCGGAGGCTTAACTGAGAAGTTTGTTTATGAACCTGTCTCAGCCACGGAATACGTTTACAAAACCAAAAACGGGCTTAAAGGCATCATTAACTTGAAAGTTGAGTTTGAAGATTCGGAAAACGTAAAGGGGCCCCATTGGTTTCTTGAGGTTGATGGAGAACGCTGCTATTTCGCAAAGAAGCCGCCTAAAGAATGGCTTTTCAACATGCCAAATAGAGAACTTGTCGAGAAGTGGGTCAAAGGCGAAAAACAGAGTAACACAACTGAAGAGTTCTGGAGACTGAACAATGTTTACCTCAGAACTTTTTTGGATTTTCCACATGAATATGAGTTTAGCGTAACGTTGCTGTCCATTCAACAAAGTTGGCTTGTCGAAATACTGCTAGTGGTGTTCTATGTGGGTGTAAAGGGCGAGTTCGGCGGGGGAAAAACAGTGACAGGTGAAGCCATAACATTCGTCTGTAGGCACGGCTACCTTACTGGAAATTTAAGCGCGCCTTTCGTTGCGAGAACCATTCAAGACCAGAAAATAACGTTGATGGTTGACGAATTGGACAGTGTTGCGGGGACTAGAGATTCAGACCTTAACAGTATCTTTCGGCAAGGCTACCGAAGAGGTTTGAAGTATAGTCGAGTGAATCCAGAGACGTTGGACACTGAAAGCTATGAAATTTTTGGTCCAAAACTTTTCACAGTTCACGCCGAGATAGAGGAAGCACTTCAAACAAGAACGATTCCAATCCATGTTAGAGAAACCGATAAGCCAGAATACCCGATAGTGAACTTGGATAAGGCAGCTTTTGCGCGTGCGGTTTACAGTGAGAATTTTCTGTGGTATATGGATAACATCCTATCGTTTAGAGATAACGAGATGCACTTTCTGCGTAGTTTGGCTGACTCGGTTGACATGGTTGACATGGTTGACCTAAAAATTAGCGACTTCAACGATAAAGATTATTCATTGAAAACTCGCGAAACATTGTTTTCAAAAAAGAAGTCCTTCGTAACAGAGGGTCAACTTAGTCAACTATGTCAACTTGCAGGTCGGAACATAGAGCTGATGTATCAATGCTTTGTACTTTCAAACGTAATTAAAGTTGAATGCAACGATGACATCATTAAGACCTTCCAGCAAAAAATCGTTGAGGAAGGAGAAAGAACAGAGTTAGGATACGTCGGCATTCTAAAAGAAGTTTTAACTAACACGTGGAATGAGAAGCGCGGAAACCTAGAGTACACGACGGAAGACGGCCTTGTAAAAATCAGCAATAAAGAACTCTATGACAAGTACAACGACAAGCTGAAAAAAGAGCACGGACAAGGGGTTTCACCAACTACGTTTAAAGAGTTCATGCTTGAGTTCGGCTTTACAGACGCTTTGAACAGAATAAAATTGAAGGTTCCGATACCGGAAGATGCAGAACCAAAATCTAGGTTATGCAATATCTTCACGGATCGCGTGATACGGAAACTCGGACTTGCAGAATCTCAACTAAAACCATCTCTCCAAGAGAACCTATCAAAAATTAAACAGTGGACCACCAAAAACAAAGGTCTTGAGAGTCTTGTTGACCTTTCCAAACTAATAGAATATATTAAGACTCTAACCCAAGAGGAACCAACTAGAATTATTGACATTTTAAAACAGGAAGGACAGCTTTTTGCGGTTAACAAGCCGGGAAAGCTCGGAGCTAAATAGAATGTTTGGAGGGAAAGCCGACTTGAGGAAGACTAAGTTGGACAAGCTTGTGGTTGGCGGTTTGCACACGGACGATTTTGAATGGGCTTCAAGGCAATACGAGGACATAGGCTATGTTCTGGTGGCTTTCGTCTTGGACTGTGACGGCTACCATTGGAAAGCAGTTTATGTGAAGGCTGATCTACTTGAAAAAAATACTAGGAGAGGGAGGAGGGGGTCCCCGACCGTCTCTCTGTCTCCGCGCATCTCACAAGAGGTATCAATGCAATGAGCCTGTTCACTTCTGAGAAGAGCAGCATTCTCCAGGAGCCAAGGTGGCTTCAACCCCTCTCAGACCCGCCAGGCGGAAGGCCTCTTTGCCGCGATCCTGATTTGAAGCTCATGGCCCGCTGCCTTGCTGATCTTTTCACGAATGGCCAAGCGAGAAACCTGTTCATCCACGGGCAGCCTGGCACAGGTAAGACCGCATGCGTCAAATACGTGCTCAGCGAAGTCGATAGACATGCATCTGAAACAAACACTGCAATCCAAACGGTCTACGTAAACGCTGGCAAAACCAGAAATCCGTATTACACGATGGCGGAAATTGTCAAGCAGCTCGGCGTAAACGTGCCCAGCGTCGGCTGGCAGATGTTCCGCCTGAAACAAGCCTTTGAAGGCTCACTCGCTGCAAAGTCCCTCCTAGTAGCCATTGATGAGGTTGACAGCATCCTCTTCAAGGAGAAGGAGCCCCTCGTCTACTACCTGAGCCGCCAGCCCAAAACAACCCTGATTCTCATCAGCAACGATGTAGATGATATCGTGAAGCTTCCAGAAAGGGCTCTAAGCACGCTTCAACCGGTCCTCATATACATGGAGCCTTACACACGCGAGGAAACAGCGCAGATACTCAGAGAACGTGTAGGACACGCCTGCATACCGAGCGCAATTACAGACAATCTGTTAACCATGATAGCGAAGGCAGCATCCAACGTGGGAGACATCAGGTTTGGCTTCCGCGTCTTGCTCACAGCTGCATTGTTAGCCGAGAAAGCTGGGAAACAAACGATTGAAGCAGGCGACGTAGCGTCGGCCGTTGAAGAGGAAAACAGAGTCCGAAAACTCAAGGAGTACGAGGCCCTGAGAGACAAGCTCCTCAACCTGAAAAAGAAGTACGAAAGAGACTAGCCCTGTTCTAGAGCAGATGACCCTGTTTTGACCGAAGAAAGCCACCACTGCACACAGCCGTCAAACCTGAATGAGCATTCCGTTGGCCAAGGCTTGAGCTGTCCACAATGCGGATCCAAGAGACTCTACAAAGACGGCATGCGATATGCTGCGGATGCCAGAAGTGTTCAAAGGTGGCTGTGCAGAGACTGCGGCTACCGCTTCTCTGAAAAGGGGCTCCAGGGCTCTACTCAACCATCACAAAAAACGTCTCAATTCTCTCAACATGTCTCAACTCTCTCAACGCAGTCATTAAAAGGCAAGCCGGACATACTATATAATCGCCGAGTATGCGACTTGGCAGAAGAGTCGAAAAACTTGGCCGAAGTAGAAACCCGAAAACAGGAAAAGCCCATGCGGGAGGGCACAACGCAGACAGCTGACGTCAAAGGCAAA
>Ga0315282_10016154_pt1 | contig 10939 bp, 13 predicted proteins | sample YL17G07_20_MG_FD_203693 | JGI IMG/M metagenome (GOLD analysis project Ga0315282, IMG submission 203693) | Sediment microbial communities from Yellowstone Lake, YNP, Wyoming, USA - YL17G07_20 | ecosystem: Environmental > Aquatic > Freshwater > Lake > Sediment | place: USA: Wyoming | collected...
CTTGAAAGCCCTCCTTTCTTCCCCGCGCTCCTTGAGGCGCTCTGAATGCGTCTCAAGCAGCGCGCAAGCATTTTATCCGGAGGACCCTCTAATTCAATGTGGTACAGTTTTCGGGGGGCACGTCAGCAAGCGGTTAGCATACCTGGGCGAGATGGCTGCAAACATCGCGCACGAAATCAAAAACCCGATTGGTTCTATTCGCCTCTTCGTGGATGCGCTTTCTCGCGATTTCAACAATCCTCTCGCGCAGAAGAATTTCAAAGAGGTAATACCTCAAGAAGTAGAAAATATTGACCATATGATCAGGGAGTTACTCTTCCTTGCCCGTCCCCCAAGTCTGATCAAAGTGGACCTTGACCTTGTCGAAATCGTTAAACTTTCAGTTCGACTCTGCGCTGAGGGCGCATCGGTCAAGAATGTAACTCTTGAGACTGAACTACCTGATTGCGTTGTCAGTATGCTTGCCGATGGCGAGAAGCTCAAGCAAGTTCTGCGCAACATCATTTTGAACGCGATAGATGCTGTTCCTTCAGGCAATGGAAGAGTCGTAGTTCGCCTGGAGGAAAGCGCTACCGAGGTGCGCATGGCAGTCAGCGACAACGGGTGCGGCATCCCGGAAGATGTGGCATCTCATCTCTTCCATCCGTTCTTCACAACAAAGCACACTGGGACGGGGCTGGGGTTGGCCATTGCTAACAGAATAGTGGAAGACCATGGTGGGGTCATTGAGGTCAACAGCAAAGTTGGGACAGGTACCACGTTCACCATCAAGATTCCGAGACAGAAAGTCGATAGATAAGAACTGCCTCCGGCCGCATTACAACTTCTTGTCCTTTCGGCCCTGCAACAAGACAAGGCTTTGTTCTGCGGTTTTTTAGCGCACGTTCATAGCAATTTCTCAAGTTCTTATCCTGCCTACAGCTGCATTCATACTTCAATAAGCAGTCAATTTATGGCACGAGTTTTGCTGTTATATGCCTTTTGCATATTTCACGATTTTTTGGGGAGGTGTTTTTGAGATGTACAGCACAACTTTACTCATAGTTGACGATAACGCAGCAATGTTATCTGTAGTGGAATGTGCTTTGCAGGGCACCTACAACGCGATTTTTGCAAGCAATGGCAGAAGCGGCATACGAAAGTTTAAGGCGCATAAGCCTGACGTAGTTCTTCTCGATTTGCGCATGCCTGACCTGCATGGTCTCGAAGTCTTATCACTCTTGAAAGCAATCAATCCGTCGGTGCCAGTGATCATCATCACCGCAGTGGACGACGCTCCCACTGCAAGTGAAGCGATCAGGCTGGGGGCGTTCTCCTATCTCGTAAAACCATTTGAGTTGAGGTCTCTGCTTTCGACTATACAGGAGGCAACGAGTCAATCTCCTGTCGCCGATGGCATCATCCTTCCCTCGGAGGTCACGAAAGGCATTTTTGAGGAGTTCGTGCGTGCGTATGCAGCAACCGATACTATCGTGGTGTTAGGTGAAAGAGGTGTAGGTAAGCGAGCACTTTCACGGGCAGTACACAGACACTACCACGGGTCTGAACAGTCCTTTCTTCTGGCAGACGCTACGGCACTCAAAAAGGATAGTTTCATTCGCCAAGCAGGAGCCCATCTTCTTACCCTCTGCTTGCATACGTCCCTTGCCGAGAGTGCGGAGGTGCTGGAGCACCCGAATATCGCTAAACTTGCCCGCAAACTGGTAGTCGCTGTGGAAATTCCAGATGGGTCGGTGGAATCTGTCTGCCCATCCGAATCTGTACTATCTGAGAGATGGAGGACTATCACAGTGCCCCCGCTGAGAGAACGTAAGAGCGAAGCTTTCCCTGTGCTGTGCTACTGGCATCAGAAAATTGCGCCAGAAAGACTATTAGACACTAAGGTGGCTGAGTTCCATATTCGCCGGCTCGAAATGGCAGGATTTCCAGGCAACTTAGCGGCCGTGGCGAATCTCGCACGGCAGATGACTCAATGATTGAGGAGCGACAAATAGGTTGAATTGTTCGACATTAGTACCTTCGGGACACGCCGGGACGACGGTATCTAACCCTGGCATAAGTTTTTTGTAACCACAAGGGCTTCAGAGTCAGAAAAACCGTTATGGGAGGAAGCAGAAGTGGAAAGGTGCAGTAAATGTATTCTGCCCCGCAGCTATGCCGCCGTCACCTTTGAGGACGATGGTGTTTGTAGCCTGTGCCGAGACCATGAAAGGACTTCAAGGATAGAGTATATGGAGAGACAAATGAAACAGCCAATATTGGCTACCATCATTTCGAAGTCTCGGCAAGAAAGGGGCAAGTACAACTGCATTGTCCCGCTTAGTGGCGGGCAGGACAGTTCGTATGTTGCGTATGTGATGAGGAAACAGTTTGGTCTTCGCGTTCTCGGCTTGAATTTCGACAACGGCTATCGTTCAGACCTGGCTCTGAGGAACCTTGAGCATTTATCTCATAATCTTGAGATCGACATCATAACGCTCAAGGTCAGTCCAGCGCTTCTCAGGAAACTATACGCGCACTTCTTCAGAACCTGCGGCTACTTTTGCACAGTTTGCAATGCGCTCGGATACATGCTCATAGGCAGTTTCGCCGTGCGTGAAGCACGACTCTATGGCACCTGTCCCCTCATAGTCGGCGGCTGGTCCAAAAAGTATGAATACCAACCCGGCCTTTCGGTCTTCTCTATGAAATCTTTTGCTCAGGTGCTTATGAAAGACGAGGGGCTATTTAGCGCGCTCAGGGAGAGCCCGCTCATAGATTCCGGTGTCCTCGATACTTTCCTGTCAATCGGCGACATAAGGCAGGCAGGATCGGGCGGTTCGGAAGCCAAAAGGCTCAGTGGGGTTGGTATCCGCTTTATCCAACTGCCAGACTACCTGGATTGGGACTACAGCAAGATTAGTGAAATCCTTGAGACAGGGGTCGGTTGGAAGAAGTCAGCAGACGGCCGCGATGCACATTTCGACTGTGTCCTCGCGCCGCTCCAGGAATATCTAAAGCATCGAAAGTTTGGCTTCGGCCAGCAGACTATCAGGAACAGTGTCTTGGTCAGAGAAGAACGAATGTCCCGTGAAGAGGCGCTTCGCAAGAACGAGATGGAGCAAGTGACTGAACCCGCGATACTCAAGCAGGTCCTCTCCGAGTGGGAGATGGCCATAGGAGACGTGGCCTGGGACGGCGAATGGGCTGAGTAGAGAATTGCTTTCCAGTGTTGAAATTTGACGGGATCTTGACAAAGATGCCCACAAAGGCGCTGTCTGAATATAGTTTTTTGTGCTTTGCATTCTCTACCATAGGCTTTCTGCTCAGCTACGTGGTCATGGAAAAGCATGCTGCCAAGAAACGGCAAAAGGAACTCGAAGAAGCCAACAAGGCGCTGAACCTTTACGCTGGTCTGGGCAAGAGTGCAGCTAAGTTCTGCCATGAAGTCAGCAACTACGTAGGCGCTATCTCCGGCAACATCTCGCTGCTTCATGGGAAGATTGACTCAATAAGCCCCGAGGTTAAAGAAAATGTCGAGGCGGTGCAGCAAATCTCTCAAGACCTAATTGAGATTGCCAAGGGCTTTAAGAATGCTGTGAGGGGCCGTTTCGATGATAAGAAAAAGTGGTTGGTCCTGCAAGACGTGATTGAGCCCCTAATTATTTCCCAAACTAAGGGCACATTCAGAAAGCTCAACATAAGAACAGAATGCAGATGTGAACAAGAATGGTATGCCTCCGAGAGAATTGCCGAAGCCCTCTTGAATCTCATTGTCAACGCGTGCGAGTCTATGGAGGATGCTCCTGAGAAGAAACTGTCCATTGTTGCCGAGAAAGAGGATGCTAACCTGCTGGTCCGAGTCTCTGATTCAGGTTGCGGGATTCCACCAGAAGAAATTGATAGAATCTTTGAGTACGGCTTTACCACCAAGCCTGGCGGCTCAGGTCAGGGGATGAGCATTGCCAAGCAGATTATAGAGGATAATGGTGGCACTATTTCTGTTGAGAGCAGAATTGGCGCAGGAACAACGTTTACAATCTGCCTCAGGCCTCAAGAACCAAAAGCCTCTACAGTTTTTGAGGCCGCTGGCTATACTCACGTGACGACTCGCATGAACCCTTTATTTTCCTCCTGCAATGCCAAAGTCTGCAGAGATTGGGACGCCACCTCACAAATGTTATATAACAGGATGCTGGGTTACGTCTTTCCAGACCGCAATGTGCCTGATATGGATGGTCTTCCTGTTCTGTAAGAACTCAGGAAGGCACATCATACTGGGCTTATAATAGTAGTAACAGCCGCACGCTAACGGGAATGGAGGGCTGAGCTCAAGAGCAGTGGTGCGCAAGAACGTTTTGCAAAACACGGAGAGGAGAAACAGATTAGAGAAGTAGTTGCAGAATTCCTTTTAATCCCATACTTATGCTAAAATTGACGATAATTATATAGAAAAGTTGTAATTACTCGGAAGACGCGCAATAGAAGAAAAGCAGACAGGAAAGAACGGACAGGGGGCTCAGGAGGAAGGACGCCGGTCAACCGCCACTGCGTATTGCTTTTAGGAGGTGTTCCAATGAGCAAGAAGATTCTGGTGGTAGATGACGAGCCTGACATCCACAACGTAATAAAGGCGATTCTTTCCAAGAAGGACTATGATGTCCAGACTGCTTCTGATGGGCAGGAAGCGTTGCAAAAACTCTCCACTGAAAAGTATGACCTGATAATCCTCGATGTTCTGATGCCGAATGTTGATGGCTTTACAGTTCTGCAGAGAATCAGAGAAAGTGGACAGACTGATTTACCAGTAGTCATGCTTACAGCGTTGTCGTCGGATAAAGATGTGTGGAAAGGTTATGAGAAAGGCGCAACCTACTATCTCACCAAACCCTTTGATAACAAGCAAATGGTGAACATTATCGACTATCTGATTGGCGACCTGCCACGGGATGAGCGCCTGCGACTGGAACTCAGCCTGTAGCCAGCCCGGCTTGCTAATCACAACCTGGTCTTTGCCTCTTGCGGTAGATATAACTTCCTGCGGATTATAGCACTTATCTTTTGAACATATCTTGCCAATATAATGAGTATGAAGACATATTCTTTTTCGTTAGACCTGCGAGAATGGGTCATAAAAGCGTATGACCAGAAGGTCGGCGCGCAGGCAAAGACGCCAAGATTTTTGGCGTCAGCGTTCCGTGGATAAAGAAACTTCTGCGGCAGCGAAGAGAAACCGGCTCTTTGGCTCCCAAGGCGCATGGAGGAGGGCGGCAGGCTGCGTTCAGCAGGGAGAACTTGGAGGAGTTGAAGGAGAGTTGGTCAAGCAGAATCTCGACGCGACGCTGCGGGAACTTGGGGAACTTTCCGGCGTCAAATGCAGCGTTATGGCTGTCTGGAGGACGCTGAAGAAACTCGGGTGCCGTCGAAAAAAAGTCGCTTTACGCTGCGGAACAGGACAGGCCGGACGTCAGGGAGAAGCGTGAAATCTGGCGTGAAAAGACAGCCGCAGTGGATTTGAGCCGTTTTGTGTTTCTTGATGAGAGTGGCGCCAAGACTGATATGACTCGCCTATACGCCCGCTCATTCGACGGCGAACGCATAGCGAACAGCACACCTCAGAGTCACTGGCACACGACAACGATGATATCCTCGCTACGCTTGGACGGTGACAGCGCGTCAATGGCGATAGAGGGAGCGACATGTGATGAGGAAGCGCACAAGTTGAAGGAACAAGGGTTTGGCGGCTACCTCAAAAAACCGTTTACCATGGAGGAACTGAGGAAATGCGTCGCTGGAAAGAGATCGGAGACTATACATTCCTCAACTTCTCGATCAGTCTTGAATCAGCAAGCAAAGAAGCCAATTTCCTGAGTTTCTCAGGATTGCTCACCAGCATATTGAGTATCTCATCAGATTCCCTTCTCCTCTCATCAAGTTCAACTGCTGTTTTCACATCAAGTATGCTGCTGCACTTCTGGCAGAATCTCGCGTCCTTTGCGTTGATTGCTCCGCATTTCTGGCACACCTTCGGCTTGAGCGTCGTTTCCCGTAGGCCTTCTGTCTTGATTCCGTGTATCGCAAGTATCGCGTCATTCACATCGCTTGAAACAAGATGGGAATATTCGGAGAGCATCTTGCTACTCGGTACCCAACCGAAATAGACTTTTGCCTGAGCCTCATTTATCTGCTTGTTCAGAAGCAGGTGAGTAACTCTTGTATGTCTGAATAGGTGAGGATAGATTCTCTTCTTGAGCTGAGCTCTTTCTGACAATCTTCCCACGAGTGCTCTGAGAGAACCATAATACATTTTCTTTCCAGTGTTCCCTCCACCCACTTGAACCCAGAGCGGAGCATCGGGATTGTTCTTATCTGGGTGAGCATTCAACTAAGCGGTAACGTGCGGGTCAGAAATAACTATTCTCGGAGTTCTCTGGCCTGTTTTACCTCTGAGATTGACAATGAAACTATATTTGTCCTTCACAACGTCCTTTACTCTAAGATTTCCAATCTCTCCTATCCTCGCTCCCAATTCATAGAGCATGCTGATAAATGCTTTATCTCTTGGCTGAACCGCTACTTTCAAAAGTTTCTCTATCTCTTCCTCAGCGAGAAGCGCAGAAGCCTCTATCTTAGGTTTATCCTTGCTCTTGATGTTCGTAACAATCCAGGAAACGATTTTCGGATACTCATGTCTTTGCTGATAATTGTCACCATACTTCAGCCATTTGTAGAATTTCTTCAGAATAGAACGATAACTTTGCTTTGTCCAAGGGCTGTAATCTTCTCTTCCTTGAATCGTTGCTACTACCTGCATAAGGTCTTTCTGAGTTGCCTGCTCCAAGTCTTTCTTCAGGTAGTTCTTCACAACTAAGACCAGCGTCTCTATTATTTTTATTCTTCTCGGCTTACTCAGTGATTCAAGAACACAAGCCTTGTCAAATGCAAGAATCAGTTTTTTGTTCTTACGTGAAATAACAGGATTATCGAGCGCAATGATGACACGCTCATATCTTCTGTCATAATTGTGAATATCGAGTTGGGACGCCATATGAAATGTGTAGGTCTAACTACTATAAAAACCTTTCGGCGCTTGCACATTTCGTATAACGCCGGGACTGGACGTCAAACGGATTGTGCATATCCAATTTCTCGACGGGCTTCAACGCCGTGTATTTTGAGGTATCAGATTTATCGTCGGTAAACAAGAATTTTGGGAGTACTTACTCGGCAGAAGTAAATCTCCCGTTTCCAAGCCAGAACCCTTCCCGAAAAAACTCAAGAAACAGCATACAGCGGCAGACAAGAAAGGTAATTTTGTTTCTCTACTCATAGAAATAAGATAATCTCTTCTTGCTTTTATACTTTTCGTTTGCTCTTTCTATAACTGTTGAGCGCATGGAGAAAGTATTCAATGTTCGGCTTTTCCCAATGCGGAGCGAATCTCTTCATTGCCCTTGGTAGCTCCAATAGGCGATTTTCTGAAACAAGTTTCTCAAGGTGAGAGATCTTGCCGACGTAAACAGGCAAATACGCGGTGCCCAAGAGGTCATATACAGTAAACTGTCCAAGAAGAGTATGACTATATAGCACTGCACCAGTCTGTCTGTGAAGTTCGCGCCGGAGAGTTTTCCGTAATGCTTCCTCTTCCTCTATCGTGCAGCAAGGGAATCTCAGAGACTTGTCAGGGGTCTCAAGCATAAGAACCTTGTTGTGGTAGAAGGGAACAAGCATCGCACAGTGGAGAAACCCACTGTCTGGCAGAGAATCGGTCTTCTCAAAGTAAGCAACTGGTTTTGAGATTCTCCGGGCCCCGCGATAACTTTGTCTATGCATCCTCTCGTTGCTCCTTCTGAGACCTCTGATAATCAGTTACTGTTCTCTCATCTCGCTTCTTTGAAAAATACTGTTTGAGTCTTCTTACCCATTCTGGCAAGTGGTAAAGAATTTCATCCCTTTGTTCTTGACGCTGATATTCTTTTTCCATGTGCCTTCTCGAGAGTGGTTGCGTTTATATACCTATTGGATAGTACTGCTGATTTGCAGTACTTCTTCCCACAAACTTTATGAACTTTCAATCTCTTTCACTTTGGTATGACAGAGGTTGATTATTCACTGTTTGGCTGGATTCTGAACGGAGTTCAGAGGAACAGAGTTATCAGAGCAATGGAAGTTCCGAATACAATCACGGGAATCTACAAGATAGCGAGGAAGGACAACAAGACTTTGTCACGCGAGTACGTCGGCAAACTTATCAAGGCATTTGTCAGAAAAGGTCTTGCCCGCTGTCTTTCACAGAATCTTGTGACAGGCAATATATACGGTCTGACTCAGAAAGGGCATGCGATAAGAAAAGAACTCTTGAGAAGACCTTACAGCAATGAGGAAGAGTAGTGGTGCATATTGTGGGGTGCTTCCCTTCGTCAAGACAGTTTTTCGCCATCTTTAAGGTGGATTCCCAACCCCTCTCCTACCACACTACCACATACCGCGGCTGTAACGAGTGTAGGGCGTAGCCCGAAACGAGTTACAGCCGACCTCTCTCCGTCCTCCCACCTCCCTTCCACGCTGCTATACACCTCCCGCGGCGTCCGGTAACCGAGCGCTTGATGCGGACGCTCGTTATTGTAAAAGTCAAAATACCGCCCGAGACTCTCCCTCGCCTCGCGGACACCCTCGTAGTCCTTCAAATACACTTCCTCGTACTTCACGCTGCGCCACAGCCGCTCTACAAATATGTTGTCATACAACCCTGCCGCGGCCGTCCATACTTATCCGAATTCCCGCGCCCGATAGAATCCCCGTAAAATCCTCGCTCGTGAATTGCGTCCCCTGGTCACTGTTGAAAATCTCAGGGCTTCTGCTCAGCAACGCACGCCGCAGCGCCTCCACGCAAAAATCAGATTCAAGCGAAAGCGACAACTCCCATGCAATCACATACCGGCTATGCCAGTCCATTATCGCTACGAGATACGCGAATCCTTTCCTCAGTCTCACATACGTTATGTCCACGCTCCAGACCTGGTTCGGACGGCTCACCGTTACGCCTCTCAGCAGATACGGATACTTCTTGTCCTTCAAGTTCGGCAGGGAGAGCCGCTTCTTCGGATACACCGCCATAAGCCCCATAGAGCGCAGCAGCCGCCGAACTCTCTTATCGCCGACTTCGTATCCCCTCTCCCGAACCTGCACCACCATTCGCCTCACACCGTAAAACGGAGTCTTTGTGTACTCCTCGTCAAGAACACGCATTACCTCGGCGTCAAAACCGCCGTCCTTGCGCGGCTTGTAATACAAGCTCGCACGCGATAGTCCTATCAGTTCGCATTGCCGCTGCACCGAGATTTCCTTGTTGTCAGGCTCTATCATTTCGCGCTTCTCACTTACCGAGAACTGACTGTTTTTTTTTGAGCCAGTCCAACTCAACTTTCAGTTTGCCTATCTCGCCGTAGAGACGCTCAAGAACTTTTTCATTATCAGCGTCCTCGCGGTCCTTGCGGTTGGAAAACAGACACGGCAGCGCTTCAAGCGCCTGTTTTTTCCAGTTCGCAATCTGGTTGGGGTGCACCTCGTAGAGCGAAGCGAGTTCCGCGATTGTTTTTGCCTCTTTGAGGGCTTCAAGAGCGACTTTCGCCTTGAAGTCCGCCGGATACTTTTTTCTCATAAATCTGCCTCCCTTTTGTTATACTATAGGTCGGCAAATTCCACCTTAAGACGCTGTCTAGTTTTTGGGGAGCATTATATTGCTTCCTGTTATCCTTATGCGCGACTTTGAAAGTGTAAAGGCGATGGATAAGGAGAAAGGGGTAGGGATTTTGACTGTGATGGCTTTTTTGACAGAGGTAGGAGACCCGAGTCGGTTCAATAACCGACATCTTTAATGTGTCTCTAAGAAACAAAGAGACCTGCTCCCCGACGTTACCTGATCCTATCACGAGGGCTTTTCCCCCGCCGTTTACACCCAAACCATCGCAATACAAGATATAGTATTTACCCCGGTAAAGTAAATACTCCCATTAAGGGGAATTCGGAAAAATCTGCGAAAAACCTTTCAACTTTGCTTGACAAAAGCCATTATTCGTGTTATTAGTTATACTGGAAAGCAAGGAGTGTAAGTAATGAGCAAGTAAACTTGGAGGACCGCATAAAGAGGTAAAGAAAGAAAATGTGATTTGGTTTGACTTCCAGGCGTTGGACCTGGACGCGGTTTGCGCGGCTTACAGCGAATCGCTAAGGAGCTAGTCAAAAGGTACTGAGAAACTGGAAGAGGTGCATACTCGGTATTTTTGATTTGCTCCTTTTTGTTTTTGTAAATACAAGGGTTTCTCAAGAGAAGAGGTGCAATTATTGAGTCCAGTATAGCTAATGAAAGTGGTCAACGCTGCAAGCCCCCTTGTTTGTTTAGATAAAGGATGGTGATATGACCTTTAGTTATGCTAACGTCAATAAGGAATTATGCATTAGAATTCATATAGAAAGTATGGAGGAGGGGGCAAATTCATTGGAATTTGATATTCCTTACACTCACACTCCAGGGTCTGTTTCACATACTGACGGCATGTTCATTTGCGATGGCATAATGGTTTTAGGCTGGGGGGAAGATAAAGAATTTTGGCTTCATGCGGACATCTCTACAGCCAAGGTCGTTGAATCAAAAAAGAGAGTGATTTCCAAGACTCCTGTGCCTGCTGCGGACGGTTATTTCTACAGGATCAATGTGCGCCCTGCGAGTAATAGCGGTAAGTTTGTTCGAACGGGCAAAAGCGGTACCCAGGCCGTTTGCACTGTAGACTTACCATTCATAGAAAAGTGCGATAAAGAAGAAGCAAGCACACTTCTAGCCTGGATTATGCGAGATAAGAGATAGAAATCCGCTGCAATTCTTATAAATCCTGCTTTTGCGGACAATTCGTTGTCGTAATTTTCTCACACTTCTGCTATAATCCCCCAGTGCCCTGCATCG
>Ga0315282_10016155_pt1 | contig 10938 bp, 9 predicted proteins | sample YL17G07_20_MG_FD_203693 | JGI IMG/M metagenome (GOLD analysis project Ga0315282, IMG submission 203693) | Sediment microbial communities from Yellowstone Lake, YNP, Wyoming, USA - YL17G07_20 | ecosystem: Environmental > Aquatic > Freshwater > Lake > Sediment | place: USA: Wyoming | collected...
GATGTTGATGTCCCTGCTCAAACGGCGGATTAGCGACCGACGGGTTTTGAAACTCATTCGGTTGTGGCTCGAAGCGGGTGTTTTGGAAGATGGCGTTCGCAACGCCACCGAAATAGGTTCGCCGCAAGGCGGGGTCATCAGTCCCCTGTTGGCAAACATCTACTTGCATGTGCTGGATATGTACTGGGCGGAAAAGTATTCCTCACTCGGAAAACTGGTTCGCTATGCAGATGACTTTGTAATCATCTGTCGCTCCCAGCGGGACGCCGAAATCGCCTTGCAGACAGTCAAACAAATCATGGACATCCTGAAATTGACGCTCCATCCCACCAAAACCCGTGTTGTGGATATGGGTCGAGATGGGTTCGACTTTCTTGGCTTTCACTTCCACAAGAAGAAATCAAAGAAGAGCAACAAACTGTTACCCTATATCTGGCCTTCCCCAAAGGCCATGATAGCCGTCCGAAGCAAAATCCATTTCATCACCGAGAGGATACGATTGAGCAACTCGCTTCCCGAAGTGATAAAATTCCTCAACCGAGTAATTCGAGGATGGCGGAACTACTTCCGCATTGGAAACTGCACCCGCAAATTCCAGCAACTTGACCGCTTTGTGCGATACCGACTGGAACAATGGGTTCGGGCAAAGATAGGGTCTCGTGGGCATTGGAACGAACTTGCCTTTCGGGATTTGATGACTCAACACGGATTAGAATACTTCTACCTGACTGGAGTATGTGCGGTTAAGCCTTGAAAGCCACAGGAAGAAGGTTGTCGGAGAGCCGGATGAGGGAAAACCTCATGTCCGGTTCGAGGTGGCAGGGGATGGAAACCAGACATGGTGATGGCACTGAGGCACTCTCAGAAGAAATGGAGAGCAACGGGTTTGCCACACCTAAATCCAGGCGTCATCCCCTGACCCTACCACCCGACAAGTGGGATTCTGCGCGATTTAGGAGCATTTTTCTGGCTTCGGGTTTTTTCTACATCTCAAGCATTATCCACGCCCACCCACTTGAGGGTAACGCAAACCGTTAGGCAGACGTCCTCTGTGCCAACGGTACTGTTTGGAGGTGGCAAAATGGAACTAGTTTCAGTCGAGTTTATCAGTGAAGGTGCCTGCGTGCACGGCAGATTCTTCGCAGCCGTGGGAATGGCTTCGGCAACTACACTTCTGCTCGTCCCCGGATGGCCCGGGAACCCCAACGACGTACTGAGCCTCGGTGCGCTGCTGGCAGAACAGGGCATTAACGTTTGTATGTTTAATCCCAGGGGCCTGCATCTGAGCGAGGGGGTATCGAGCTTTGCCAACACCCTCCAAGACATCGGCGCCGCCTTGCTATGGCTAAGGCAGGCGGATGTGCAAAAACGGTTCGGGGTGGATACGACAAGGCTCGTACTTGGAGGGCATAGCTACGGTGGGGGAATGGCGATGGCCTATGCAGCGCGGGATTCGAGTGTACGCCGGGTGATCTCGATCGCTGGCAACGATCACGGGGAGTTCATACGCGAGTTTCAGCGAAATGCAGCGTTCGCCGAACTTATCCGCAGTTGGCTGTTGAGCACCCGTGGGCCGGAGGGGCCGGCTCGATTCGACATGGAAGCTACCCTCCGGGAGCTGGCGGAGCACCAGGACGTGTACGGGCTGCGGGAAAATGCCGCAAAACTCGCCGACCGATCAATACTTCTCATCGGTGGATGGGAGGATGTGGAAGTTACTATTGATCAGTACCTCTTGCCGCTGTACCGAGCGCTAAGGGGTGCAAGTGCAGCGGAGGTGACTTTCCTCGTGTACCATACCGACCACGACTTCAGTAATGTGCGTCAGCGGCTGGCCTCTGATATTGCAGGCTGGCTACTTCGAGATTGAAGTGACTAACGTCACGTCTTCCTAACCAGCGCTTCCAGCCGACAGGCTTCGCCTGCAGCTGAAGCGCGTGCCGTTAGCCCGCTTGTATTGATAAAAAGTAACAGTGAGCGAGATCGTAGGAGAATACAAGGAACTAACCCCGGAAGACATCCGGGCTTGCTTACTATTGGTGGCAAAATCATTGTCAAACATAGCCTTCTTACCATTGGCTACGAAGACTTCATAAATGCGCTTTCTCGTTTCATTTACGTAATTGTAAGCGTCTACCCAACAATGCATGATGCCGACAGCGGGCTTCACTCGCTGAAGGTACGGGGCGCGGGCCAGCAATCGATCTGGTTTGCGACCCGCGTATTGCCCGATCAGCACCGCAGCTTAGCCGGAATGCTGGATAGCTCTGAGCTTAGCTATATTATTACCTGGTCGCGATTATGTCCCGGCTTCTTGGGGATTACGATTAGCTTGCTGGCGGCAAAGGTTCATCGGCGGTTGGTTGGGCAACCGGTTTTTTCCTCAACATAACGAAACCCACCACCACCGGGATCGCGACGAAAACAATTCCCAGGCACAACGCGCCAAGCCCGGTGGTGAGCGCCGATTGGGGGTCGTTTCTCCCCAGAATGTCGATATTCGCGCCGGGGATAAAACTTACAATGGCAGCTAAAGCGCCAAAACATACCCCCAACAATCCTGGGCACCCGCATAACACAGCGGTAACGATTGTAGCTATGATTCCTGTGTTTTTCTTATCCATCCTGATACTCCTTCACTCTGGTTATATTTATAACTGAATTGAGAAAAGCATTTACCCCGAAATCACCAGGTCACGAAATTATCATTATTTTATCTCTTTGTGCCTTCGTCTCTTGGTGTTAAACAGGGCTTTTTGCAGTGCGATCATTTATGCTATTATGATCTGGATGCACAAAACCTTGATCTGTCACACTGAGCCAAATGTACCATCCATGAGATTTATTAAGAAGACCCTTCGTGGAATTGATACTGAGGATCGAAGGGCTCCGGGTGGCAACAATCTTTATCCAATCGGCTCAAGTATAGAACAATAATCCAAGAATCGCAAGTTACTGAATGTCATTTATAAAACTGTTCGTTGACCAATTTATTTTTGGGAAAGAATAAAATCCAGGGCGTATTGGGCATCCGAGTAGTTGGGGTTTTGCTCCAAAGCAGCGCGGAAATTTTCGATTGCTTCCCTGGTTTTTCCCTGGCGGTAGTATCCCCAGCCTTGCCACAGTAGGGCTTCTTCTGAGGTTGGTGTCCGTTGCAGAGCATAGCGGGTCAACGCCATCAGGTCAGCGATTCGCCCGGTATGAAAGTAAGCGAAAAATGGCCCAAACTGGTAACGCAACATCCGCTGAGGCAAGCCAATCTGGCGGGCTTTATCATACGCCAAGGCAGCTTCGGAGTAACGCTCGAAGTATACCAGGTTTGAACCCAGGTTGAACCAGGTAAAAGCATTGGATGGATCGGTTCTGGTTTGGGTTTCAGCCAGCTTGAGGGCGTTCTGGCGGTTGATATTTGGGTCCCAGTCGGCCCCGAGAATGGTTTTGACGGTTTCTTGCTGGTCGGGAGGATAGATCATGATATAAAGGTAGTTGAAGACCTGCCAGTATTTCTCCAAATCCTGATACTGCACTTGCTGGTTGGAACCATAGAAGCTATCTTGGGTGGTGAAGGTCTGGCTTGGGTCGTCATAGCCGGTGAGCAAGTTATAATGGGCTGCCCATAGGTCATCTTTTGGCCAGTAGGGGTTCTCGAAATAAAAACTTTCTTCAATCATCACTGGAATGCCGGCGGCGATTAGCTGCTTGAGCCGGTTTAAATTCCCGCCGACTCGATAATCGACATTCAGCCAGCCAACTTGGGTGCGCACGTAGTAAGCCAGCTCCTCGACGTTGACATTCCGATCTTCACGCTTGGGTTTCAGCAAGCTGGCGATATCATCCTGATTGCCTTCCCAGCCATAGTACCGCAGATACATGGTCAACGTTGCCGGGCCGCAGTTGTTGATATCCTGTTTTTCCCATTTCGGCGTCGCCAGGGAAACCTTTCCTGGGATAGCTGTGGCTGGAGGAGGAGACGTGGGCGTAAATCCAGGGGTCTGTTCAGTAGTAAGCAGAAGGGTGGTAGCAGGTTCAGGTAGGGAGGTTATGATGATTTCAGGGGGCGGCAAGGCAGTTGGCAGTTTGCCAGCCGGTTGGATGATACCCCGCAGGTAGGTAAGGGCAAAATCTAGACGCCAGCCAAACCGCTGGTTCACCGCCGGGATCTGGTAAGCCAGAAAGGCGGAGCTCCCCAGGGTTGCCAGAATAAGTGCCCAATAGATCGCCTTGTTAAAACGCATTGGGCTATTGTATCACCGCCCTAATGCACTTCTGATATAATATTGGACATGAAATATCACATTTGGACTGAAGGCTGCCAGATGAATGTGGCCGATTCGCAGCGGGTGGCTTCGGCGTTGGAGCGTTTAGGTTACCAGGCAAGCCGTTCGGCTGAAGAGGCTGATGTGATCGTGCTAAATACCTGCGTCGTAAGACAAAGCGCTGAAGATAAGGCGTTTGGGCGTTTATCCTCCTTGCGCCCGTTGAAAGAACAGCGACCCGAGGTGGTGATCAACCTGATGGGTTGCCTGGTGGGCGTTAGGAGATATGACCGTCTCCAAAAACGGTTTCCCTATGTGGATGTTTTTTCCCCGCCCTCTGACCCTGGCCCTTTGATAAGCTACCTGGCTCAAGGTGAAATCCGCCGCTTAGAAATCGACCAAACCCAAAAACGCTTCACTGCTATGGATGACGAACTTAAGCTGCCGGTGGCTGATAGGGGCAGGTTGGTGAGCGCCTTTGTACCGGTGGTTTTGGGTTGTTCGCATGCCTGTACTTTTTGTATCATTCCCTACCGTAGAGGGATCGAACGCAGTCGCCCGATGGATGAAATTGTAACCGAAATCCGCTCTCTGGTTGCCCAAGGAATCAAAGAGGTAACCTTATTGGGACAAATCGTCGATCGTTATGGGCGGGATCTTCCCGAAGGTTCTGATTTACCAACCTTGCTACGCCAGGTGCATGCTGTGGATGGACTGGAACGCATCCGTTTTTTGACCTCCCATCCCAGCTATTTCAAAGATGAGTTGCTGGAAACGGTAGCCGAATTGCCTAAAGTCATGCCCCATATCGAGGTGCCGGTCCAGGCCGGTGACAACCAGGTGCTGGCAGATATGCAGCGCGGTTATAGCCGCGAAGACTATTACCGCCTGGTGGAGCATATTCGCCAGGTTTTCAAGGATCAAGATCTCCCGGTTTCCATAGCTACCGATATTATCGTGGGTTTCCCTGGAGAAAGCGAGGCTCAATTTCAGCGCACATACGACTTGCTCAACGAGCTAAAGCTGGATGTTGCCCATCTGGCGCGCTATTCACCTCGGCCGGAGACGGTTGCGGCTCGCCGGATGGTCGATGATGTGCCGGAGGAGGAAAAATGGCGCCGCTTCCGGCTGCTGGAGGACCTGCAAGAGGGTATCGCGGCGCAGATCAACGCCCGCTACTTGGGTAAAACGGTGGAAGTTCTTTTTGAAGACCAGGTACATGGACGTTGGCGAGGCCGTACGCCAACCAATAAGCTGGTATTTCTCGAATCGGAGCTGGATTTACGCGGCTATATTATGCCGGTCCAAATCACCTGGGCAGGCGCCTGGTCTATGCAGGCTGCACTCCCAGCCCCGTTAAAATACAAACCGGCCAGGGAAGTGGTAGCAGCGCGCCAATGATGCCTACCTGGAGAGAATTACTTTCCATTTTGCCAGATTTAAAATGTGTTTAAAACCCGTGCAAGGTAGTTGCAATTTCATCCGACTCGATGTACACTTTTAAGGCGTCTGGTTTAATTATTTTAGTTCCAGGATACCTGGAGAAATGAGGAGAAGGATGATCACAAGATACACTCGTTTACTGGCTGTTATTGTTCTTGCGCCAATGCTTTTGAGCGCCTGCTTCTTAACCCAACCGAATGTGATCGCGCCAAGCCCTATCCCACCCGACGCGATCTATACCGCAGCCGCCTTGACTTTGCAGGCGCAACTTACTCTGAATGCCCCCCCGGTGATCGCACCGTCTAATACACCGCCTCCCAACCCGCCTGTGTTGCCGACGGATACACCATTGCCCTTTACGCCCACAAACACCCCCATTTTATTTACCGATACGCCGACGCCATCGGCAACCCTTCCCTTCACGCCTACTTCATCCTTTCCGATCATCACCTCTAGCATCGATACCAATTGTCGAGAAGGCCCCGGGCCGGGTTATCGGGTTACCGGAGCTTTAATGGTTGGACAGGTCTCTACGGTTCATGGAAAAAACAGTTCCGGCACCTGGTGGTATATCGAAAACCCCAAGTTCCCTGGTCATTTCTGCTATGTCTGGGGAGAGACAACTACAATTTCTGGCGACACCTCCAACATCCCGGTGCTTACCCCACCGCCGCCTCCACCTTCTAGTACACCCAGCGGATCCAGCTTCTCGCTTTCATTTGTAGGCACGCATAAATGCAGCGGCGACAAACATGCCATTTTCTCGGTCAAAGCGACTGGCGGGAGTGATTTTGAATCGGCAAGTATCAAAATCAAAGATGAAAATACCGATACAAATATCTCTGGGCCAGCCTCCAGCAACAAGCCGTTTATGAGTAAATCGAGCAGTTGCCCGCCCGGAGCGGATACCCTCGAATCGGGTAAGACGGCTTACCTGGCCGGATCGATTTCCGGCGCAACCTCGGGGCACGATGCCAGGGCTGTCATCACGCTTTGCACCAAGGATGGTTTGAGCGGGAGTTGCGTCTCGAAATATGTCATCTTTGAGATTCCGTAATTCCTGACCCTTAGCGCCTGGTTAGCCTTGCAAAGAGAGGTAATGTATGCCTTTGCAAGGCTAATTCAAATTTCCGGATGTAAATCAGGTCAATTCCCAAAGGGATAAGTATGGTAACTCAAACGAAAATACAAGCCTCGAAGAATCGAGTGTTCGCCTCACTGATTTTGGCGGTTTGGGTAATCGGGGCCTGCAATATGCCCCGCAAGCCTGCTCCTACGCCGGCTGAGGCCGGGTCGCTTCCAACTCAAGCGGCGCTCACCGTTGCAGCTCAATTTACCCTGGCTGCCGAGCAAACATTAGCCTCGCCGGTCTTTGCCACCCCCGAAGCATCTCTAACCATCGCCCCAACCAACACTTTAGCTCCAACCCCTACCAATACCGCCGTACCTCCTACTTCTACGCCATTACCTTGCGACCGGATGGAATTTGTCAAGGATGTAACTTACCCGGATAACACCCAAGTGCCGGCGGGAGAAGCTTTTATTAAAACCTGGCGGTTACGGAATGCGGGGGCTTGCACCTGGTCGCCTGAATATGCGCTGGTGTTCACCGGAGGTGAACCGATGGGCACGCCAGCCGCAGTACAGTTGCCGGGTTATGTCAGCCCGGGGCAGACAATCGATGTTTCGGTCAATTTAACCGCTCCAGCTTCCAGCGGCACTTATCGGGGCGATTATAAATTACGCAACGCTTCTAACATCGTATTTGGTCTTGGGGCTAACGACAAACCCTTCTATGTGCAGATAAAAGTCGCCGGAGCATCGGGCTTACTCTTTGATTTCTTAACCCAGGCGGCATCTGCAGACTGGCAGAGCGGGGTTGGCGGAACGCCGGATACCACCCTGACTTTTGGCGGCGCGGACGATGACGCCAATGGGGTTGCCAAAATCAAGGATGGAGTCAAGCTTGAAAATGGCTCGACCTCCAGCAAAGTCCTGTTGATGTACCCTAAACACGAAAACGATGGGTTTGTCTCCGGGTTATATTCTTCCTACACGGTCCAGAATGGCGATCGCTTCAAAGCTCGGCTTGGTTTTATGCTCACCGGCGCAAGTTGTAGCACTGGAAAAGTCAAATTCAGGCTAAATTATCAAGAAGGCGGCACACTGAAGACGATCCAAGATTGGGTGAAAACCTGTAACGGCAACCTGCTTTCCGTAGATGTCGATCTTTCCAGTCTGAAGGGTAAAACCGTTCAATTCATGCTGGCGGTATTGGCCTCCGGTTCGGCTATAGATGATTGGGCGGTGTGGAGCTCGCCGCGCATCGAACATCCGTAACGAGGGTTGCCAACAAATATCCTGAAGATTTCTCTGAACGCGGGAGAAATTCTACTTGTGGTATTTTCCCAAACGGGACAAGCCGGAACCAAACAGGTTTTAACCACAAAGGTACACAATGGAAATCTTAAATCCCTTCATGAACTTCGTGGTAAAAATTCTTGCACAACAAACAAGAATTTCATTGCTAAAGTGCAAAAAGATTTCAGAATCAATCTGGGATGTAGAGTAAAATAAGTTGGCGCGCCAGTTTAGATTGGGCGCATTTCGAAAAGATGTGTGTGCTTGGATAGGAGTAAATATGTTGAAATGGATGAAAAGTATTGGGGCGATCGCAATCGCCCTGTCTCTAATCTTGACTGCGTGTAAATCGAAAGGAGCTACCGAAACACAGGTTAATCCTCAGGCAGTATTCACAGCGGCTGCCGAAACCGCTAACGCCAAAATGACTGAGTTGGCTGCCATCACACCCACCGAAGCGCCGCCCACCGTAACTGGCACCTCAACCGCAACCCTTGAACCTACCTCTGCCCCAACCCAGCCAGGGCCGAGCGCTACGTTAACTCAACCGGCGTTGGTTGGCAATTTAGCCGATCGAGCCGAGTTTGTCTCCGATGTAACCATACCCGACTACACGACATTCACCCCCAACCAGGCTTTCACCAAAACCTGGAGGCTTAAGAACACCGGCACATCTACCTGGACCACAGCCTACTCCCTGATTTTCTATAGTGGCACCCAGATGGGAGGCGCAACATCGGCACTCCTGCCCAAGGAGGTCAAACCAGGCGAAACCATCGATCTATCCGTGAATTTAGTCTCGCCCGCTGGCTATGGTCAATACACCGGTTACTGGATTTTGCGTAATCCGCTCAACAAGAACTTTGGGGTGGGAGTCAACGCCGATCAAGCGTTTTATGTCATCATTAATGTGGCGGCTACCGGTACGGTAGTGGCTACGCTCACCCCGACCACATCGGCGGTAACAGCTACCCCGGCTACCCCAACCGGGTCGGCTGCGACCCCCACCAATACCACCTCAGCGCCAACCCCGGCTGGCAATACGGTGAGTAGCGTGAACCTCAGCGCGATCGGCAGCACCACATACGACGGTAAATGTGATAGCTACTTCATGTCTTTCCAGATAACGATTGAGATGGCTCAGGATGCTCAGGTCTCCTACAACATCAACGTAAATGCCAACCCTGATTTTCAATATACCCTTCAACCCGGCAACCAAACGAATGTTGCGATGGCGACAGGCAACAACACGCGGGGATTCGAATTGCACTTTACCACATCTGGCAGCGGGCAGATCACGATCCAGGTTACTTCGCCAAACAGTGTAACCTCCAATTCGGTCACATTCTCGGTGACCTGCCAGCCGTAGGTTATGCGGAGATTTCCGGATAGTAGGATTTAGCCGGGTCAGCTACATGGATTAGAGGTAAATACACCATGCTGACCCGGTCGATTACATCCCTTAAGAGCGCCATTCAGACTCGGGCTAGAAAATTGGGTTTCGATCTGGTGGGGGTGACTGACGCCAAACCGCCGCTCCATTTCGATTTTTTCGAGCGCTGGCTGGAGGCCGGCCGGCATGGCGAGATGGCATATTTGGCAACCGGACGTTCTCGTCAAAGAAGAGCCGACCCTCGGCAGATATTGCCAGACTGCCGCGCCATCATCGTCCTTGGAATGCGGTATTCGGCTCCAGATGTTTACTCCCAAGAAGAAAATGGGGTCAATGGCCGGGTCGCGTCATACGCCTGGGGGCAAGATTATCACCTGGCGATATCTGAACGCCTGCCACGCTTGATCCAGTTTATCGAGGATAGGTTGGGTAAGGACATTGCCAGTTGCTGGTATACCGATACTGGTCCGGTGTTGGAGCGTGACCTGGCTCAACGGGCCGGGTTGGGTTGGATTGGCAAGAATACCTGCCTGATTAATCCTGTCCGGGGGTCTTACTATTTCCTGGCGGTTATCTTTTTAGGGGTCGACTTGGAACCTGACCCACCTTTTCTCTTCGATCGGTGCGGATCATGTACGCGTTGTATTCAGGCCTGCCCCACTGGTTGTATCCTGCCAGACCGCAGTCTGGATGCCCGGCGTTGTATTTCTTATCTGACGATCGAGCTGAAAGGAGCTATACCGGTTGAACTACGTCCCCAAATGGGAAACTGGGTGTTTGGTTGCGACATTTGCCAGCAGGTATGCCCCTGGAATCGACACCTGGCGGAGTCCAAAGGGGAACCAGCCTTCGACCCGCTGCCTCGGTTGCCTTTTCCGAATTTGATCGCCGAGCTGGCTCTTTCGCTAAACGAATTCAGACATAAGTTCAGAAGCAGCCCGGTGCTGCGAGCCAAACGCGGTGGTTACTTGAGAAATGTGGTTGTGGCACTGGCGAACCAGGCGAATAAAAATCCTGAAATTATCCCCTCAGCAATTACGGCGCTATCTCATTCTTTGCATTCTGACCCCGAGCCTTTAGTTCGCGGCCATGCTGCCTGGGCTCTGGCTCAGTTTGATGACCGCGCCGCTCGCCAATCGCTCTTGAAAGCCATTGAGACCGAAATGGATCTGTACGTACTTTCTGAGATCCGAAACTGGCTTTAAGGAATTTCCATGTTGCGCTTGCGTCACCTGATATTTATCCTGGCATTTATTTCTTCTGCCTGCCAACCGGTAGCCTCGCAAGCGGAAGCTCCCAACAATTCGCCAACCCCTACATTCGGACAGCAGTTGGCCGCGACCGTTACGACTATACCGCCGCTGCCATCGCCAGCCGCGCCAACTCCTGCTCCGCTGCCTACCGCCTCGCCTCCGCCGACTTCACCCCCAATCACTACCCTGCTTTTTACCGGCGTGATTGTGCCAGCGAGATGTGTTCAGGCCC
>Ga0315282_10016156_pt1 | contig 10938 bp, 12 predicted proteins | sample YL17G07_20_MG_FD_203693 | JGI IMG/M metagenome (GOLD analysis project Ga0315282, IMG submission 203693) | Sediment microbial communities from Yellowstone Lake, YNP, Wyoming, USA - YL17G07_20 | ecosystem: Environmental > Aquatic > Freshwater > Lake > Sediment | place: USA: Wyoming | collected...
ATGGTGACTCATGGTTACGGGAAGAACAAATTTAGCGAAAAGGTCGTTACCACTTTAGTGGGGGTGCCGGGGCTTTTGAGCTGCGATTGGTTTAACCCCGAAGGTTCTGAGGCCAATACGACTAAGAAAGATTATGAGCCTATCCCCTTGAATGCGGTGGTGGTCAAGAACTGGAACAATCAGACGCCCCCGGTGGATAAACAAGTGGTTTTCGTGACCAATGGAGAGGTCAAAGATCCCTTTGTTGCTTTTGATCGTTATGATGGTCGCAGTCTGATGGAAAATAATCTCTTTCGTGAGACGAAACAAGACTGGCATCTGGAGGATCCTCCGAAGAAGACCCGGGAGGGCGTTTTTGTCCAGGTCTATATGGTGATGGCCATGAAGGCGCTGACCAAAGCCTTTTTAATGTGGCAAGAAGAGCAGGCACGTCTTCATGAGTTAGACAAAGAAACGTCCTGGGAGATGTATCGAAGAAAGCTCAAAATGCTCAACCGCAATAAGCTGATTGTTTTTGTGGGGGCCTACTTTGGGATCTTTCTTTCCCATGAAGTAATTATGCTGGTCGATGTCCCTGTCCATAAGACTGCCAAGGAACTTGGAGTCACCCGCACCTCGATTTATAGCAAGTATACCGGACTCTCGCCACCCTAATTCATCCCACATAACTTCAGCGAATCCATTTGTGGCACCATAACTATCTTTGATCCTTATATCGGAGTTCCAGCCTCTATAGAAAAAACTTGATGTTGAGAAGTTCATCCATTATAGTTTTAGAAGATCTATTGAGACAGGGTGAAGAAGATGGTTGTCAAACAATACGAAGTCGGAAATTTTTCGGTCTTCTGTTATCTGATCGGAGATGAGGAGGCAAAGGAGGGTCTCTTCATCGATCCTGCGGATGATGCAGACAGATTGATTTCGGAAGCGAAATCCCATGGTTTAAATAAAATTAAATATATCATCAACACCCATTCCCATGTAGATCATATCATGGGTAATGCAGAGATGGTGAAGAAGACCGGAGCCGAGATCATCATCCATGAAGAAGAAGCAAAGTATCTTATGCAAACACCCTCTGATCTTCTCCTGATGTTCAGAGCCAAACCCTCTCCCCCTGCTGACATTCAGGTCAAAGAGGGAGATGCCATTCAGGTGGGCAAAATCGCGCTTAAAGTGATCCATACGCCAGGTCATTCACCCGGAGGAATGTCTCTCTATATGGATGGGATGGTTTTTACGGGTGACAGCCTTTTCGTGGGCTCCGTGGGAAGGACGGATTTCCCAGGAAGTTCGTGGGAAGAGTTGGAAACATCTATTAGGAAAAAGCTCTATGTATTGCCTGGCGATACGGTCGTCTTCCCCGGTCATAACTACGGTCCAACACCCAGCTCGACCATTCAATACGAGAGACGACACAACCCGTTTGTCCGGGGGTGAGGACTCCTTCACCTCTTCTGTCTGCAAACAGATTACACTCTTCGTTAGAAAGAAAGAGCCACTCTATTCAATCCTATGGATTACGTAGAAAACAAAAGTTTTTGGTATCAGGACAAGGGTAAAGTCGTAGACTCGACTCTACGAGATGCCAGTTTCGTCGCTGGGTTATGTCATTGGTTTTGAAATCTCTACCCTTAATCCTTTCACCCTAAACCAAACGGGCTTCCTAACCCTAACCTAAAGACGATTTTCATGGCTCGTGGGTGACGAACCCGTGATGAAAGATTTATTCAACAATGGTCAAAAGCAAGCGCCTCAAATGGTCAGCCTTTGTATTACTTCTTATCGTTCTCCTGCCCCTCCTCTATTTCCTTTCTGTGCCTGATCTTTCGAAATTGAAAAAGGGAAATCCTCCAAAGACTGCTTTAATGGAATATCGAGAGAAGGAATCGAAGGAAAAAGGCAAAAGGGTCAGAATGAATCAGACATGGGTGCCTCTTTCAGACATATCACCTTATCTCGTTAAGGCTGTTTTGATCGCAGAAGATGATAAATTCTGGAGCCACGAAGGCTTCGATTATGAAGCGATACAGAAGGCATTGGAAAAAGATATGAAAGCTGGAAGATTTAAGTTCGGTGGGAGCACCATCAGTCAACAGCTCGCAAGGAATCTCTATCTCTCCCCGGCAAAAAACCCTTTAAGGAAAATGAGAGAAGCGATCATCACCTGGAGAATGGAAAAGATCCTTTCAAAGAGGCGAATCCTTGAGCTCTATCTCAACCTGGTGGAGTGGGGTGAAGGGATATTCGGTGTAGAGGCGGCTTCGAGACACTATTATGGAAAACCTTCCTCTGATTTGACTCCTCAAGAGGCAGCAAGGCTTGCAACCGTCCTGCCGAACCCAAGAAAATATAATCCGGCTGGAGATCAGCGCTATGTGGTGAACCGTTCAAATCTCATTTACAACATCATGATCCAGAGAGGAATCGTGATCCCTGAATATGAAGAAGTCACTGAAACAAATAGGATTCTCAAATGAACTCCCACAACGTTATGGAATCACACCTGGCTCCAGTCGAGTATTACCGGTGACCCGATCAAAATCATGGTCGAAAGAGTAAATTATTGGTTGATCATCTCCCAGGCTCACTACGGATAAAAAGGCATCTGCAAAGTCCAGATTATTCTTCTGATAGAGGGCTAAGGCTTCGATGATCGAACCCAAATTCTCCACAGTAAGACCATCGGAAAACAGGAATTGGGTCAAGATCTCAGCAATCTCGTTTTTTGAATAGCTGTAGAACGACTCGAGCACCCACACAACCTCCGCAACTGTAATGGAAATCATTTTCAAAGATATCTTGCCTTTTTGAGCAGCCGTGAAAAGCTTCAGGGATGCTTCCGCCATCGTAGGGGGATCTTTGGTTAAGTATCGCAAGACGACATTCGCATCAACAAAGGCCTGTTTCATCCCATCCTCATCCTTTCTTATTTAATCGTTTCCCCAATTTATGCCGAATTTCTTTTCTAATCGCCTCGATCCCTTGATAGGGGCGTGTTGCTGGAAGGCTTCCATAGAAATCCAAAAGGGATTTCTTCTTGAAAGGTTTCATAATGGCATGGTCTCCTTCAACTACAAATACGACAGATTCACCTTCTTCGATATTCAGGGCATTTCGGATCTCTTTGGGGATGGTCACCTGCCCCTTGAAGGTCACCTTGGCTTTCTGCATTTTCATTACCCCCTTAAAAACTCATTACCATTAAAATTTAGCATTACTTTTTTAAAAATTCAATGCCGATCTTTAACCCCTCTCTCACCCTTTGAGGGGGTGGTGTATGTGGGGAGGTATAATGATTTATTGTGTCTTTATTAGTAAGGATCATCTCGATTGCCTATAAATGATTCCATCTCCCCGACACCGCGTCTCCCCATCTCTCCATCTTCACTTTTTATTCGACAGGCCCATCTTTTTTACGGATGATGCTCATTCAACGAATCAATACTTTCTTACGATTGCCTGACCCTGCCCCGCTGTTTCCTTTCGGCCCTGGGTCATAGAATTGATCTTAGATAAATCCAAATCAATAGCTTATTACGATTGCCTGCCCCCACAATTCTCTTCCTTACTCAGAGAGGATGGGGAATGTTCCGATAAACTTACTTATTGAGAATAGCCTTCCTGATTGCATCACCGACTTCATAGGTTTTATTTGCTCCCCCCATATCAGGGGTCTTAACCTTCCCCAAGGCCAGGGTTTTCATCACAGCCCTTTGTATATCTAAGGCGGCCTGCTCTTCTCCCAGATGATCCAGCATCATCCGAATCGATTCAATCGATGCAATAGGATTGACAATTGCTTTTCCGGCATACTTAGGGGCTGAGCCATGAATTGGTTCGAACATAGATGGGTAGATTTTTTCTGGATTGATATTCCCACCAGCTGCAACCCCCATCCCTCCCTGAAGCATGGATCCGAGATCCGTGATGATGTCTCCGAAGAGATTGGAGGCCACAATCACATCGAAGTATCCGGGATTCTTTACAAACCACATGGTCAAAGCATCTACCATCGCCATATCGGTCTTTATGTCCGGGTATTCTTTTGCCACCTTTTGATACACTGAGTCCCAAAAAACCATGGAATAGTTGAGGGCATTGGATTTAGTACAGTTAGTTACCATCCCAACAGGGACGTTGTCGCCAAACTTTTTCCGCTTTCGGGCAAGCTCAAAAGCGTAGCGAATCGCCCTTTCACACCCTTTTTGGGTAAAAATACTGGTCTGAATGGCAAAGGCATCAGGACTTCCCCGTTTGAAAAAACCCCCTGCAGCTGAATATTCTCCTTCGGTATTTTCTCGGATTACCACCAAATCAACAGTTTCAGGTGTTGCAGTTTTCACCGGCGATTCAACTCCAGGATAGAGTTTGATTGGCCGTAAATTTATGTATTGATCAAACCCCTTGCGAATTGTGAGGAGTAGGATCAGGGAGATGTGGTCAGGAACTTTATTGGCATCCCCGATACATCCTAAAAAAATGGCATCAAATTCTTGCAATATCTCCAGAGCATTTTCGGACATCATCATCCCATTCTTTAAATAATAGTCACATCCCCAGTTAAAATTTTTCGTCTCGACATTAAATCCGTATTTATCCGCGACGGCCTTTAGAATCTTGGTAGCTTCTGACGCCACCTCATCTCCAACCCCATCTCCTGGTATGATTGCGATTCGATAAGAAGACATATGACCTCCTTTATATGTTTTATTCTTACCCTCTCAGGTAAATTCCGTACCCCTTCCATGCTGAACGAGTTTAGCAAATACATAAGTAATGTCAAGCTGGATCAGACAGTGGATCACCGGAGGGTCAGTGACTCATCCACATGTTTGATGAGGGGTGAGAGGAAAAACTCGATCACCCTTCTCTTGCCTGTCTTAACCTCTGCGGTCACTGCCATCCCGGGTGAAATGGGAATATCTTTATCTTTCACTCGAATGAAGAAGGGTCTGGGTCTCAGCTTGATTTTATAAACTAGGCTGGCCTTTGCCCCGTTCGCCATACTCCTTCTCTTCTTTTTCTTTCAGGATGCGGGAGGTTTCGACGGGGAAATCTGGACCAACTTTTTTAAGGATGACAACAAATCGCAATACCCCAAGCCTGACCCCGAAGCCTTTTTATTATCTCGATAGGGTCAGTATTTCCTCCCACAATCTTGGCTGCATAATTCCGAATACTTTTATCATCGCTGTCTATAATTGCAGTTGGGGTTAAATAGAGCAAATGCTCCTGCACCACTCTTTCCTCCTCAAAGCTGTAAGTTTAAAGATGCCGGGATGGGATTTTTTCTTTTACTGAAGAATGTTCTTTTCATTCCATCCAATTATGGGGTAGTATTTTATTCAGATTTATCGATCATGCCAACGTCTAACTTCATCCCCGATTCCCCTACCTCCTCGCTTTTTTCTTCCGTGAAGGGGGTAGTTCTTTGCAATCGGACTTAGTCCACTCCTCATCGAGTCTTTCCAGGATGTGCTGTTGCTGCCGAATCGAGAAGTCCGCATAGTCAGGGTCTTTCTCTCGATAAGTCTTCTCAATGAAGGCAATGGAGTCGTAGGTGGCGTGAATCTCTCGGTGAATCTTCTCGCACTCCTTCAATACCAGACGAGCCTCGATCGCGTCCTCTGGACGAAGGGGGAGCCAGGTTTTTTTCTCTGGTGTCGAAGGCGGTTCTCTGCATTCGGACCTGATCCACTCCTCTCTGAGTCTCGTCATGAGATGTTGCTGCTGCCGAATCGAGAAGTCCGCATATTTAGGGTCTTTCTTCCGATAAGCCTTCTGAATGAAGGCAATGGAGTTATTGATGACACGAATCTCTGCGTGGATCATCTCACACTTCTTCAATCCCCAACGGGCCTCGATCGAGTCCTCCGGATGAGGGGAAAGCCAAAGATGGTTCTGATAAACATCGTAGAATGTCAACGAGCGATTCTCTGAGATATCCAGGGTGATGGCCTCCATCATCTCTTTCACTCCTCCCTTCTCGAGATGGTTCAGTTCAATGATCTGGGAAAGATGATCCATCATGAGGATGATCATTCCATCACGGCCCTGGGTATTGTGAATCTCCCACAATTCCGAGGCTTGTGGACAGCCCCCATTGCGACACTGCTGGTATCCTGTCAGAACAATGGAAACCCTTTCTCTGAGAAATCGTGTAATGGTTCCCAAAATTTTTACGGTCTTTTCCATGGGGGGATAGATTCTCGGATCGATCCTCTTGGCCACGGTCTCGGTAAAATCGACATAGCCCTCACAAAAATTAGAACCATATTGCTCTTCCGAGTAGAAGGGGTGGTCTTTGACAGGGAGATATTTCCATTCTCCGTTTTCAGAAACAGGCCATCGGAACTTCAGGAGACCTGAGCGGGTTTTGGATTCTGGTCTCGCCGAAAAAAAATATCTCAAACTCAATTTTTGAACCTTCACCGGAAGCGCCGACTCCCATGTCTGAAGAGGATGGGCCTGGCTCCCGTCGAGGGAGACATGGCCGATGATCCCGGTATGGGATTCTGTAACTAAAAAAAGCGTTCCGGGTGTAATTGAGTCGGGAGAGATGCGGACCGGACAGGTGTCGTGTGGGAGGGTCCCTGTCCAGGTCTTCGGGAAAAGGTAGAGAAGGGCAGCACGGAAACGTTCGTCCTTGTGCCACTCCACGTCCGTTGGAAGATACTTCCAGTCTGTGGACCAGTGCCCGATCAATCTGCCGTCCTTGGTGGTCGCGGTAGCGGGAAGATGGTTGATCCGGGCATATATCCATCGGATCGCGTAAACGGCATCCGCACAATCTGTTGGGATCTTGTGGTGAATGAAGAAATTCTCCGTAATATTCTCATCCACCCATTTTCCAAACCGATATTCCTCTTCAACTGTCCATCGGCGATCGCCAACTTCCCAGATTTGATCAGGGGATTCAATGAGCGTTTGGCTGAAGCATGGAATTGAGTTTAGGAGTACCAGAAAGAGGATAAGTAGAGGCATGCTCCATATTAAAAAGAATGAGAGATGATTGTCAACAAGGACAACCGGTTAAGAAGGGCATCCTTCGGGCAGCCGAAAGATCACAGGAATTTAAGAGGGACCTGTTCCCGCATTTACGCATTCGCACATTCACTGGTGTTCGATTTAGATACGGCCAACTTTTTTATGGATGTCACAATACCTTTTAATAAATAGAACCGCCCCCTTTTCTTTAATGAAAGGTTTCATAATGGCATGGTCTCCTTCTACTGCAAAAACAACCGATTCACCTTCTTCGATATTCAAAGCATTTCGGATCTCTTTTGGGATGGTCACCTGCCCCTTGAAGGTCACCTTGGCTTTCTGCATTTTCATTACCTCCTGTAAAAATCATTACCATTACAATTTTACATTACTTTTTTAACAAGTCAATGCCAGCCCCTATTTAGTAAACTTCCAGTTAAAGAGCAACTTCCCACAAGACATACTTTTGCTAATTATTAAAATCCTGCAAAAAATGTAGACCGTAATAGAAGAGAGAAAGGTAATGAGTTAGAGGTTGTAAATGAATTTGACTTAAAAATTAAGTCAGAGGCCACAAAGAATCTTGACTGAAAAATGGAAATACCTAAAGAATTATGCTTCCCGGAGATGTAACGAGGTTGCGCAACAGTATAAGTGTTCTCCGGAGGGGAGCGGGTGATAACCCATCTTCCTCTTTGTTCGTCTGAACTAATTAATAGTAGATTTTGTGGGCTCAATAGGTTTAGAATGGAAGCATCATGCGAGGCTGGGGGGCAACGTTTAGCCTAATCTCTTTATTTCTTCCACCGCCTACCTTTGCAGATATTTATTACTGGATCGATGACCAGGGCACCCAGTACTATACCACGAGACTTGAGAGCATCCCCGAGCCTTTCCGTTCTAAGGCAATACCGCTTTCTCTGCCCACATCCCCTCCTGTACCTCCAGAAATAACACCGAGGCCTTTACAAAAGGGGCTTACCCGGATTCCATTTACGCTGGGTTCCCCTGTTCTGGTGAGTGCCAAGATCAACGGGGGCGGGCCGATCACCTTGATTCTCGATACCGGCGCTGATCGTACAATGGTTGCGCCATCTGCCCTATCGCGGCTTGGCATTTCTTTTGAGAATGCACTTCGTGGGGTGGTGAGGGGGGTAACGGGAGCGAGCTATGCGGAGGCAGTATGGGTCAATTCAGTGGAGGTAGGGGAAGCAAGGGTTGGGCCGCTCCTTATCATTGTCCATGAGGCAGACCTACAAGGGGTCGATGGCCTGCTTGGCCGGGATTTCTTAGCCAATTTTAATGTGACGATCGACTCAAAGGAGAAGGTCGTCACCCTCTTCCCCAATTAATCCTTCTCTCTTTCTCGAAAAATAAGTTGTAAATACACTTGACTTAAAAATTAAGTTAGAGGCGACAAAGGATTTTAACTGAAAAATGTAGTCAGAGGAAAAAGAAATTAAGTCACGGAGTCATTGATCCGTTTCTTTGCTAAGTCTGCAATCTCCTTTCTAAGGTTTGGCCTATCTTCCCAACACCGCGTCTCCCCATCTCCTCATCTTCACTTTTGATTGACACGCCCAACTTTTTAGGGTGACCCTCATTTCAACGAATCAATACTTTATTACGATTGCCTGACCACCGAACATATGTCAACTTATAATTTTATGGACGTCCCCCCATCCTCAATGGTGTTGAAAGTCGTCGAGGAACGCCGGCCAGTCGTGCGGGAGGCCATGCGCCTCGAAATAGGGCAGCGGGAACGAGAAACCATGATCGATGCCGCCCAGTGTCAGCTTGTCTTCGGCAAGCCGCTCGACCAACCACTCGGCGATACCTCGTCGCGTCCAATACTTGCGTAGGCTGGGCGGCGGTTGCACTTCGACGGGCAGAGAAGATCGATTGGCCATGTAGACCCGAAGGCCCTTGAGGCTTGAAGTCGGCGTCTGGGCACCCGAATAGTCAATACCGATGTAACGCTCGAATGCGGGCATAGCTTCGTCAGCTTAATGGATTACCAGATAGCAGGCCATCCGTCGCCTGTTCCGATTCCGGCAGCGTTCCAAGGGGTTTGAAGCTGCCGGGCGGGTCTTCAGCGGGGTCGTATGACGGTAATAGATGGAATAAACTCCTATATAATTCTCTCAGGTTACCGACACATCGTAGCGTGCAATAAGGTCTTTAGCGTGCTGAGCCAAAGCGGGCACTTTCAACCATTGCTGCCAGAGGTCGCGATAAGTCAACCATTGAAATGGGATATGAGATTCCTCTGTTGCCTGAGCCAGTTCGGCGCACTCTTGCCGATGCTGACGGCAAACTTCAATCTTTTCCCAGTCCTGAGGCTCCCAAAAAATATAAAGAAAATGAACTGGTTTCGGCGGTTTCATTTTCTGCTTGTACGTCCAAAGCCCTAAGTAGTGTTTTACCAACTGGGCAATGTCCAGGTGTTGCGGCTTTCCCTTTTTCGCCTGCTGGTACACGGTCCACCAGCACAACTCTGACTGTCCTGGTGGCGTAAGCCGGTCATAGGCTTTGCTGAATTTAGCCTGTTTTTCCAGGAGATATTCTGTCAGCTTGGATTCGATCGCGATTATTTCGCCGTCTCGTTCAATCCAAACGTCAATATTTGGCGGTGTCCCTCCGCGGAAGATTGGTAACCTGCTCTCGAATCGTAGGTCGTTCGCTCCCTGACTGCCGAGCAGCGTAAGATACGGCAGTCTGTCGGGGTGCTTGAACCAGGCAAAGCAATTCACCGCAAGGGCCGCAGAGGAATGACAGGCACAAAATTTCATACGCAGTTCTTCGCCGGCCCCTTCCCGGAGGCCTGCTTCGAACTGCTCCAGGTAGACACCATCAACCAGATTATCGGCAGGATAGCGCACGTACCCCTTTTCGTCAGTTTTACAAGGCATTCGATCACGAAAAGCTCATTGCAGCTTTATCTGAAGGCCTTTTTCACCCTTCATTGTATGCCCTCCTTCCTCGGATGGCAGCAGTGTGGATCGGCCGGGGGCGGGTTGAGGCGCGTTTGGTAGGAGGTGCCTCCCCGCATTGCCTCGGCCATTTCGTCGTAGATTTCGAGAATGACGCTGGTGCGATATTCGCCGTATTGCTTCTCTTCCTTCTCTTTCGGGACGCGGGAGGTTTCGCGTGGGAAGTCTGAAAATCGAATTTTGAAGGTTTGACCCCGCAGCCCTTACTGTCAAAAATCAGCTTAAAGTTTTTCTGGATAAATCAACCTGAATACCTTGTATCCGTTAGTAAAAAGTTGCGAGTTAAACATAAATTCTCCCTTTCCAACTATTGTTATGGACATCTTATTCTCGACTGTCTGCGTTACGTCAAGTTTCTTGCATGCTTCGTAAACCGAAGATTCTCCAGGGACGATTTTCTCCTCCAAAATCTTTGTGAAAAACTTTTCACGAAACAATTTCGAGGTTATTGTATATTGGACTTTGAAACCTGGGAATTCGTCAAATTCAAGACCTTCAACATGCTTTTCTACCTTGTCATAGACCACCAATGCACAAGGTTGGGAGTGTTGTTCAACATATCTCCTTGCAGTCGCTTCAAATGACGTGCCGTACTTGCCTGCCAAATCAGTTATTACATTGCACCCCAGGGGAAAGGAGTTAGCCTCAATGGCAAAATGATCGAGTTGGAAAATGAGATTTGCAGCTAATTTGTTGGCTTCAGCCTCGAGTCTGAGCTTAGTAAAAAAACTTAGGTCTTCGATACTGCAGACATAGAATTTTTGTACATGCTCTGGAAGGACATAGTGACCCACTTCATGGAGGGTACTGAATACAGTCTGGTTCCTCTGGAGTTGTCTCTGAGTTGCAATTATTCTATCGTTGTAGCTCAATACCGCTCTAATATCTCGTTTCTCAATAAGTTCTGGCACAAAATCCAATTCCCTCATAAAATCAAAGCTCAATTGTTTCAAAT
>Ga0315282_10016157_pt1 | contig 10938 bp, 9 predicted proteins | sample YL17G07_20_MG_FD_203693 | JGI IMG/M metagenome (GOLD analysis project Ga0315282, IMG submission 203693) | Sediment microbial communities from Yellowstone Lake, YNP, Wyoming, USA - YL17G07_20 | ecosystem: Environmental > Aquatic > Freshwater > Lake > Sediment | place: USA: Wyoming | collected...
TCGAAGGTGACGAACTGCGGCGGCGGCGCGGGCACGGGCAGCACGAAGGTGGGCACTTCGCTGACGTGGGTGCGGACAATCTGGAGATTGGCGGTCGCCGAGTTGGCCGCACGCGCCTGGGCGACCACGGCGCGGGCTGCTTTGAGGTCCGCCTCGGACTGGATCACGCGCGGGTTGTACTGGACCGCAGTCGCGATGGCCTGATCCAGGCTCAGCGGCTCGGGCGCGGCCTGGGCGACTGGGGCCGGCGCGGCGGCATCGGCCGCATACGCCGGCGACAGCGTCGCCGCTAAGCCCACGCACAGGACAAGAGCTATGAGGGACGCGTGCCGCGCCCCGCAACCTTTCGTCAGCATTCTGGCTCCTCGTTCGGCCTCAGGTTCAACGCAACGCGGGGCATGAGCAGCCTCGTGCCCCGCGTGCCACCGCCAGCGCCCAATCGGGCGCTGCTGATGGGCGGTCAAAGTCCGATGAGACTACCGCGGCCTCTGATTCTCCGTTGCCGCAATATCCTCCTCTACCTTGCAACCACGCTCGACGCGGACGGGCCGGTCTCAGCCGCGGCTTCGGGGACCGGGCTGATGCTTCCCCAATCACCCCAGATGCCTACGGCCGAGCACCGGGATAGCCGAACTCTTCGCGCACGCGCAGCATGTGGCGGTAGCTCTCGATGGGCACGCCTGTGAAGATGCAGTTGCTCGTCGCGTAGATGTAGCCGCCCTGGTTGACGCCGCCGTGGCGCAGGCAGTAGCGTGCACTGTCCGTGATCTGCTCGGGCGTGCCCGACTGGACGTATGCGAGGTTGACGTTGCCAATCAGGCACATGCGGTCGCCCACGCGCCGCTTGACTTCCGCAATGTCCACGCCGGCCATCGGATCAAGCGAGTGCAGCGCCCGCGCGCCCGAATCGGCGAGCTGATCGAGGATGGGCATGATGTCGCCGTCGGTGTGTTTCACGGTATACGCGCCGGCCGCGTTCCATGCCGCGCACTGCTGGCGCAGGAACGGCGTGACGTAGATCGCGAACATCGCGGGCGACAGGAACGGCCCGTCGTTGAAGCAGTAGTCGGCGCACATGAGGACGATCTCCGCGCCGCCGCGGATGAGCTTGAGGCCGTGCTCGATCGCCCCCTCGACCTGCTGTTGCGCCTTCTCCAACGCCTCCTGCTTGCGCTCGGTCAGAAAGACGACGTGCTCCATCATGCTCTCGCCGTTGGGGATGGAGAAGGTGCCGTCAACGAAGGCGCTCAGCATGTAGGTGTCGCCTGCGATCTCGCGGACATACTCGAAGCTCGCCAACTGATCTTCGAGCGGCAGCCAGTGCAGGCCGGTGATGACCGAGTAGTCGAACTCCTTCGCCACCTCGATCCAATGCTCGGCGTTGCGCTTGAGCATATCCCGGCGGCGAGCGCCGGTGACCTCCTTGAGGTCGTCGCCTCGCAGAGCATGCGTGCCGAAGACCTCTTCAGATAGCTGGAATTCGAGTTCGAGGTGCGGGACCAGCCCGTCCGGCTGCCGCAACTCCAGCGCCGCGAGGGCGCGCTCGCGTGGGGTCATCTCGACGCCTCCTTCGGCAGGAACTTCGCGACGGTATCGGGGGTTATCAGCGTCACCGGAACCTGCACCGTCTCCTGAGCCATTTCGCCGTTGAGCGCCTTCAACGCGATGCGCACGCCCATGCGCCCCATCTCCTCCGGCTGCTGCGCGACGGTGGCGGCGAGTTCGCCGCGGCGAATCGCGTCCAGTGCGTCCGGGTTGCCGTCAAATCCGACGACGATCACGTCTTTCCTGCCGGCGCCGATGAGCGCGCGAGTGGCGCCGAGCGCCATTTCGTCGTTCTCGCAGAACACCGCGCGGAGGTCGGGATGCGCCTGCAGCATATCCTCCATCACCGACATACCCTTCGCGCGTTCGGAGTAGGCGCTCTGGCTCGCGGCGATCTTGATGCCGCGTTCTTTCATGACCTGCGCGAAGCCCTCACCGCGTTTGCGCGCGTTCTCGACGCCGGGCTGCGCGGAAATGTGCGCCACCGGTCCTTTGCCGCCGATCTTCTGCGCGATGAACTCGCCCGCCAATCGTCCGCCGGCGAGGTTGTCCGAGATGATGAGAGCAGCGTACTCGCCGCCTTTGACGCCGATGTCCACGATGACGACCGGGACCTTTGCCTGGTTGGCGGCCTTGACGGCGGGGACGATGGGGTCGCTCTGGTAGGGCGAGATCAGGATCGCGTCCAGGCGCTGCTGGACGAGGTCCTCGATATCGCTGAGCTGCTTGCGGGCATCGCCCTGCGCGTCAACGACGGTGATCTGCGCGCCTTCCTTCCTGGCCTCCTCGCGCACGCCGTTGGTGACGCGCTGCCAGAATACATTGGCCAGGCTTGCGGTCGAGTACGCGAGGCGCACTTGAGGCTTCGACTTCGGCGCCGTCCTTTGGCAGCCGCAGACAATCATGGTGATGAGCGCCATCAGCGATAGAACGGCTATCCGGCGTGTGCGCATAGTGATCCTCCGCGATTGTGTCGTCCTGGCCTGAAGGCTGGCTTCGCCCACGCTGTCATTCTGAGCGCAGCGAAGAATCCCCTATCGGGGTTGGGAACAGATGCGATTGGGGCCTGGTTACACGGGTCCTTCGGGATTCCTCGCGGTCTGGCGTCAATCGTTGTGCAGAGCGGATCACGGTGCCGCGCCGATTGGAATGGTGTCGTCGTCATCGCGCAAGGCTACAGGATTGTACGCGCCCCTGTGGAAGCAATCAAACGCTATGTCCCAGCCCATGCGCATAGACCTTGGCGACCAGGTGCGGCTGCGTAAGCAGCACGCGTGCGGCGGCGACGTCTGGGAGGTCGTGCGCACCGGCATGGACATCCGCATCAAGTGCCTCACCTGCGGCCACTCGGTCATGCTGCCCCGCTCGCAGTTCGAGAAGCAAGTCAAAGAGTTCGTCAAGACCACCAGCCAGTTGGGGTAGGGCGGTTCGCTTCGCCTAGAGACCGTCTCACCAAATGCTGTTGGTCGTGGTGGCGCGCGAACTGTGCTCACGGGACCGACGCGATCAGGCGAACAGGGTGCGCGGGCGGTCGCCGGCGGTTGGGTCTAGTATCGCACTGAAGTCGGCGGGCCACTCCGGCCGATCCTTGACAGCGTCTCCGACGAAGCGGTCCCACTGTTGTGAAGCCGAGTCAGCTAACTCACGCCACGGCAATTGGCGAGCTACCGCCAAGACATCTATTCGGCTCAGGAGTGCTTTGGTGATTGGTCTCTTGGCGTCGTTGAAAGTGGTACTTGCAATGAACGACGCAGTGATGGGGTGATTGAGCACCCCAGCCAGCGTGGCGGCCTGGCCCGCCGAGTCGCACGGCACGAAGTAGCAGGTATCATCCAGCATCGTCGGTTTGCCGCAGCACGGCCCTACTGGAACGAATCGTGGGCGCTTGTGCAAACCGGAAACAGCGACTTTGTAGGCCGCGAAGGAATAGTCACCTATGCCGAAGATCGAGAACAGCGGCCTTCCCTTGTATATCGATGACTTGCGGGCTCTGAAGACATCGGCGTGTTCGTGAAGGTATCTCCAGAGGCGTGGCGCAATGTGCCTCAGAGGGGTGCTGTCTTCGTTCAGGGCTTTTTGCGGGACAATGACCGCCAATTGGGGCCGAACTTGCCGGCCCGAAGCCAAAGACGAACTCTTCAGCAGGGGGAAGATGTAGTCAGCTTCGATGTCCAGGACTTCGCCGCTGGCGTTGTGGTACTCGAACCCATCAAAGGTGAGTTCCATGAGGGCAGCTGCGTCGTGCTTGATCCCCTGGCGCCACTCTAATGGCGACGCACCTTCTACAAAGGACACTCTGCGGTAGTTCTCGATGTCCGCAACCAGAGCCTCTCTCGCAAAACCCAGCTTGCGGCTGGGGGACCTTGCCATCAGGTCATCAAAGACATCAGCTTCGTAGTCGGTCGGGCCCGCGTTCAAGTCAAGGGAGAAAAGACACGCGCCCACCGACGCACCGAACCAACGCCGCGCGTCGATCATCCGCAGAGCCGCGCCGGAGACCGGGAGTCCGACCTTACGCGTATGCGTCAATACGTTGCGCGCGACAGACGTCTTACAGAGCAGGGCAACGTGGGCATTAATGCACCGCAACTGGCTCAGCAGTTTGATCCAAATGGACTCTGCGATATCGAAGTTTGAGTGACCCGTCAGCGCCAGTATCCCTCGCAGGCCCTTGATGTTGGACTTTCTCGGCAGATTGGAACTCCCGAGGGAGCCGAGTTCGGCATTAGTCACCCAAGGCGGATTTCCGAGGACAAGGAGAGGCCCCTGGGTTTGCCACCGAAGGTCTGCAGCGAAACTGATGCCGAACGCGCTGTCGTTTAGGACCCTAAGCCTACAGTCCTTCGCGGATGCCAGCAAGGCCAGCGATGACGCCTCCGCAGCGGCGGCTTGCTGGATCTCGACGCCGATTATCTCATCCGGAGGAGACGGCGACTCAAGCAGCCCCCGAATAAAGTTCCCGCGGCCGCACGTCGGTTCAAGGACCCTGGTCCACTTCTGGCCTACAGGCCCAAGCAACTCGACTATCTGTCGCACTAGCGGCAGAGGGGTCTGGAAGTCGCCGAATTCCTTGCTTGCCATCGGATGCGCCGTTTTCGCCTCCCTACAGAAGGCTCTCCACTCCGTAGACCCCACCCTGACCAACCACCGAGACAATGCGGCCGAACTGAAGCCGCCATTGCAGGGCATTTGACACGGTCAGGTATCCAAGAACCGGTGGTTCCTTCAGAATACGTTCGGCTAGCCTCTCGCGGCCAATCTCGTCTAGAGGCAGGTTGCGTTCCTCCAGAAAGGCCACGACGTCGTCTTTGTTACCGCCTTGCTCGAGGATACGCAGGAGGCCCGCTGTGGTTTGGTAGTCCGCCGTCCGTCGTCTCTCCACAAAGATTGCGTACCGGAAGTCCAGTAGAGCCTCGCTGGAGGCTGCGTCGTCTCGCTTGTCGTAGACGAATACCAACAGATGATGCCCGAGCCCGTAGACTTTCTGGCTCGCCTCCGAGAACGGACACGACGACTGAGGTTGTCGCAGGGATGTTACCTTGAGGTCAACCTCGAGTTCCGGAAAGTCGACGCCGCTTGCCGAACTCCCGCGAACGTAATCAAAGCCACTCTCGCGCAGGTAATCCTGAAATGCGTGCTCGACGTACGTTCCGACTGCTTTGCCGTCAGTCGTGCCGTACAACTCAGAGATACCCTGACCGCTCATTCCACGAACAAATCGCGCCGCGCTCGCCTTCAAGCGCCGCAAAGACAGTTGAGGCATTCGCGTCTTCCTGTCGCCTTGCTTTCTGCGCATACTTTGACCTGAATTAGCCGGCTTCGGTCACCAGCCTGCGGGGGCAAGAGCACTGCTATCTCAGCCGCTAGCGTGCCCCGACAAAGCAAGGCGCGGCAAACGTCGCACTGCCGTCAAGCACCCCTCTTCCCGCACTCAGCTTCGGCTGATGGCTCACCCTTTCCTGCAGAAAGCGGGTGTGACGCACATCTTGCGCCCAATCCTTGTTAGTCTACGCGCTGGCGAGGTGCATCAGACTTGGCGAACGCACAGCCACCACCGCGTACAAGCATCTATCCCCGCCGGCGATCTGCAGACGCTGTGCGCACCGGCATGGACATCCGCATCAAGTGCCTCACCTGCGGCCACTCGGTCATGCTGCCCCGCTCGCAGTTCGAGAAGCAGGTCAAAGAATTCGTCAAAACCACCAGCCAGTTGGGGTAGGCGACCAGGGCTCCTGCCATACGGGTCACCCCGCCCCGATGCCCAGCTTGCGCCTCGTGTACGGTATCAGCCCGCCGGCCGCGATGATCTGCTGGAGGAAATCCGGGAACGGCTGCGCCTGGTAGGAAGTCCCCCGCGTCAGGTCCTTGATCGTCCCCGCCGCGAGGTCTATCTCTAGCTCATCACCGGCCTTGATCTCTGCGGCGGCTTCCGCGCTCACGAGCACCGGCAGCCCGATGTTGATCGCGTTGCGGAAGAAGATGCGCGCGAAGCTGCGGGCGATGACCGCACTGACGCCCGATGCCTTGATCGCGATCGGGGCGTGCTCGCGAGAGCTGCCGCAGCCGAAGTCTTCCCCGCCTATGAGGACATCACCGGGCTGGACGCGCTTCACGAATTCCGGGTCGAGATCCTCCATGCAATGCGCCGCCAACTCGTCCGCATCGCTCACATTCAGATAGCGCGCCGGGATGATGACGTCGGTGTTGACGTGATCGCCGTATTTGTGGGCGCGGCCTTTGATGGTCATTGTCGTTCGCTCTCTGGTGCCTTGGCGCGATCATTGGGCGACCACAGAGGGTCGCCCCTACGGTCTACCCGCCCGACGCTCTGCCGCATTCCCCGGCGTGATGCCCAGTTCCGCCGGACCGGCGATCCGCCCCAGCACCGCCGACGCCGCGGCCACCGCCGGGCCGCTCAGGTACACCTCGCTCTTGGGATGCCCCATGCGGCCGACGAAGTTGCGATTGGTCGTGGCAATGGCGCGCTCGCCCTCGGCAAGCACGCCCATATGCCCGCCGAGGCATGGCCCGCAGGTCGGCGTCGAGACCGCCGCCTCCGCCTCCAGGAAGATGTCAATCAGTCCCTCGTGCAGCGCTTCCCGATACACCTGCTGCGTCGCGGGTATCACGACGAGCCGCACATCCGGGTGCACCTTGCGCCCGCGCAGCACCTGCGCCGCGATTCGCAAATCCTCGAGCCGTCCATTGGTGCATGAGCCGATGATCGCCTGATCGATCCGCACCTCCCCCACTTCGCTGATCGGCCGCGCGTTTTCCGGCAAATGCGGAAACGCCACCTGCGGCTCGATCTCCGCGCAGTCGAACTCATGGACCGCGACGTATTCGGCGTCGGGATCGTTGGTGACGAACACGCCCGGGCGCTGCGCCCGACCGTCGAGATAGGCGCGCGTGATGTCGTCCGGCTCGATGATGCCGTTCTTGCCGCCTGCCTCGATGGCCATGTTGCACATGGTCAGCCGGTCGGCCATGGGCAGCGCGCGGATCGCCGTGCCGGTGAACTCCATCGCCCGGTAGAGCGCGCCGGAGACGCCGATGCGCCCGATGGTGTACAGGATGAGGTCTTTGCCGCCGACCCAGGGCTGGCGCTCGCCGCTGAAAACGAACTTCACCGACTCGGGCACCCGCAGCCAGGTTTCGCCCGTCGCCATCGCGGCGGCAAGATCGGTCGAGCCGACGCCGGTCGCGAACGCGCCGAGCGCGCCGTAGGTGCAGGTGTGGGAGTCCGCGCCGATGACACAGTCGCCCGCCGTGACCAGCCCCTGCTCCGGAATCAAGGCATGCTCGATCCCCATGCGCCCGACCTCGAAGTAGCGCGACAGGTGCTGCTCGCGAGCGAAGGAGCGCATCGCCAGGCATTGCTGCGCGGAGTTGATGTCCTTGTTGGGAGTCGAATGGTCGGGCACGAGCACGATGCGGTCGCGGTCGAAGACGTGATCCGCGCCGATGCGGCGGAACTGCTCGATGGCGATGGGCGCCGTGATATCATTGCCGACGAGCAGGTCGAGCGTGACGTTGACGAATTCGCCGGGGGCTACGGAATCGCGGCCGCAGTGGGCCGCGAGGATCTTCTGGGTGATGGTCTGCGGTGGCATGGTATCCTCGCGGGCATTATACCGGAAGGCGCATCGCGGTCGCAAGCGAGGCGCGGCAGGGATGGGCAGGGCGGGATATCAGGCGCATAGAATCCTGTCCGCAAGAGCGGACTGTGGGCTCTCAACGGCGATGATTCGACGTGCGCCGCAAATCCATGTTTTCCTGTTCATCTCGCTCCTCGCTTGCACATCCCCGTGGGCGCAAGCCGAGCGCTCGTCACCTGCCTCTGATCGATCAGTCAACGCGGCCGCGACCCGGCCGGAGAGAGGTCCCTCGGGCATGCGAGTCTACACCATCAAGACGCCCGGCAAGCCATCGGCGCGGAAGGCCCTCAGTCCGTCGGACAGCCTCCGAATGTTCGCGATGGAGGGGGACGCGATCCTACTCGATGAGGCCGATCTGGGCATCATCAATGGGATGCTCACGACGAACATAACCTTCCGCGACGTACTGTCATTCAGGAGCCTCTACGCGCCGCCCTTCGCCAGTTCGGATTTTGCCCTTGAAGGGCGTGTCGGCGGCGAGAAGGTCGCGACGGGCAAGTACACCTGGTACCCCTTCGCCGTCGAACGGCAGGGAGATGTCGCGGGCGTGCGACTCTCGAGTTCAACCGTCCTCTGCGCAGGCAAGCGCGCGGCGCTCATCGCGATGACGTTCGAAAACCGCACGTCAGAGGAGCAGCGGCTGCCCCTGCAGTTCACCATCCGGGGCGGCCTCGACTATGTGCGCGAGTGGGAATTCGGCAAGCCGAACGCGGTCAAGGAGACGGCTGCCGTCGCTGAGAAGAACCGGCTCACCAAACGCAACGATGCGGGCGCGATCGTCATCGGCGCCGACTTCCCGCGGCTGCGCTGGGAACCGTGGTCGTCACACTGGGAAACCCAGGTCAGGTTGAAGCCCGGGGAGACGCAGACGCACTATATCTGCGTCGCCATCGGTGATCCAGCCGCGGCAGCGGACGATTGTCGGGCGGCATTGGCGAAGCCTGAGCACATGATGCAGGATGCGCGCCGGCGGTGGTCCGAGCGCGTCGCCGGCCTTTTCGACAGACTCCCGAGGTTCGAGGCCGCCGACAAACGCCTGGAGGCTTACTACAACCGCTCGCTGTTACATCTGCTGCTCAACCAGTGGCAGGCGCCCGAGTTCCTGCTCCATCCCTACTATTCGACGGGCAGCATCAACAGCGGGTGCGTGTGCAGCTACCTCTGGGACTTCGGCGAGGCGTGGGAGGTGCTGCCGCTCTACGATCCCGCGGCGGACCGCGAGCACATCAAGCGCTTCTTGAGCATCGACCTGACCTCGCACTTCGCGTTCAGCCCGATCAGCGGCGAGGCCTTCGGCCCGTGGTATCCGGTCAACCAGGAGAAGATCATCCGCTCGATCTACTACTACGTCCTTTTCACGGGCGATGCCGCATTCCTGAAGGACACGGTTGGTGACAAGACCATTCTCGACTGGGTCATCTATCAGGCGATGGTTGGCGATGATCCGGCTCATCCGGTCGCGCTCATCGACTACGGCAACGGCAACCACCACCTCGAGCTGCGCGGCAAGTACCGGTACGACAACTACCTGCCGGACCTCAACGGCCGCCGATACGACAACTACGTTGCGGCCTACCATCTATCCGTGCTCGGCGGGCAGCCGGCGCCGTACCTGCTGGAGCGCGCCGCCGCCTTGAAGCGCCTGCTCAGAGACACCATGTGGAGCCCCGAGCACAAGTGGTTCTTCCACCTTGCGCCGGACCTGACCAAGCAGCTTCGATACACGATTCAGATGTTCAAGCTCATTGGAAGTGATGTGCTCGATCGCGAGGAAGAGGAGGGCCTGCTGAGCCACATCAACGAGCGCGAGTTCCTGTCCGCCTACGGCATGCACAGCATGTCGAAGCTCGATGAAGCGTACGATCAGGTTGATATCGACAACGGCGGTGGAGGAAGCTACGTCTCATTCCCGCCGCAAATCGCCGAGCGGCTGTACAGGGCCGGACATCCTGACCTCGCCGCGGATATCCTCCAGCGAATCTTGTGGTTGGGCGAGCGGCTGCCCTACTGGGGCGACTCGCAGGTCGCCAACGCCATGGACTATCGACATGACACCCCGCTTCAGTGCTCGATCGGCGCGGTGGCGGGCGCGCAGGCGGTCATCTTCGGCATGTTCGGCGTAAGCGTGACGCCCGACGGTGACATCACCATCAACCCGCAGCCGCCGGCCTGGTCGCCGGAGATCCGACTCTCGGGCCTGACCATCCGCGGCTGCACCATGGACATCCGCGCCAATCGCAGGAGCTACGAGGTGATCGCGAACGGCCAAGTCATCCGGTCAAGGACGGGCGCGGCGGTGATGCTGCGTGTGGAGCGGTCAGTAGGATAAGCGCAGCATGTCATGAGAAGTGGCTGGGTCTGGTAGCCCCGCCCTGCAGGTGACCGTCCAATCCCACCTTAGCATTACCCACATCTTGCCGGGGGGGATCAACGCCGCGCTTCGGCCGCGTTGCCTGCGCGGCACGCTCCTCGCCGGACTGGGCGCGTGGACTTCAGTCCGCGCGGATTCGCGACCTGTGCGGCGCTGCGTGCCGCTCCGGAACGCGGCAGAGCCGCGTCAGAGGTCGCGCCCAGTGGCAGGCTGCAACCGCAGAAGCTCGAGGTGGGCGCTCTGGGAGCACGTTGTGAGTAATGGTAAGCCTTGACAGAGAGGAGTCACTCTATCCGACTCGGAAGCCTCGCTGTCAGACCGCCCGGCCCCCCGATTCGACGCGGCGCCACCGTTTAGGGTAAAATCTTCGTCGTGAGTTCCCGCCAGCAACCAGAACGCGACCCGCATGTTCCCCGCGTCGCCCGCGATCTGACGAGGGGAAGCATTCCCCGCCACCTCGTGGCGTTCTCCACGCCTATGCTTGCGGGCAGCCTGCTGCAGACCGCGTACAGCCTTATCAACGCATTCTGGGTCGGGAAGTTTCTGGGCACCAAAGCGCTGGCCGCCGTCACCGTCAGCCTTCCGGCCGTATTCGTGCTCATCTCCGTAGCCGCCGGTTTGACGCTGGCGACGAATATCCTGATCGCGCAGTATGTCGGCGCCCGCGACTATGGGCCGGTGAAGGCGGTGGTGCAGACCTCCGTCTTGCTCATCGGCGGCTCGAGTCTCGTGTTTCTCCTGTTGCTGCAAAGGCAATATGTCCCCTTGATTGCAGAGCAATTATGTCCCCTTAGGCGATTCTGCGGCCCTGGATAATCTGGCCCGGGCCAGCGCGGCGGATGGGTCCCACTCGTAGGCTGGAAG
>Ga0315282_10016158_pt1 | contig 10938 bp, 9 predicted proteins | sample YL17G07_20_MG_FD_203693 | JGI IMG/M metagenome (GOLD analysis project Ga0315282, IMG submission 203693) | Sediment microbial communities from Yellowstone Lake, YNP, Wyoming, USA - YL17G07_20 | ecosystem: Environmental > Aquatic > Freshwater > Lake > Sediment | place: USA: Wyoming | collected...
TAGCCTCGAAGGCCGCCTGTCCAACGCCTGTGCTTCGGGCCCCATAGGTCAGTCTTCCCGACTTAAGGGTTTCTTCCAACTGCCCCAATCCCCCTCCCTCCTGTCCTCCGAGCATCCTTTCTTTCGGCACATAACAATCGTCAAACGCTAACTCCGCCGTGTCCGCCGAATGGTTTCCGAGTTTTCTTAATTTTTTCGTGACAGAAAATCCCGGATCCTCGTGCGCCACGACAAAGAGGTTGATGCCTTTCCCCCGCTTGGAAGGATCGGTGTAAGCAGCGACGGTTGCAAAATGACAAATCGTTCCGTTGGTGATGAAGGTCTTCGAACCATTGATACGGTAACCCTCTCCTTGCTTGACCGCCGTCGTCCGAATTCCGGAAGCATCCGATCCGGCGTTGGGTTCCGTCAGGGCAAAGGAGCCGATCTTCTCGCCCCGCACGGCAGGAGAAAGGTACTTTTGTTTGAGGTCTTCGGATCCAAAATGGAGAATGGGATCCGTGGCGAGCCCTCCCTGAACCATGATGCTCGCGCCGATGCCCACGCAGATCCGATTCAATTCCTCTACGGTGATACACTCGGAGATCTTGTCTAACCCGGGGCCCCCGTATTTCTTGGGGCACCGCAGACAGAGAAGATGCTCCGCGCCCAAGATCGGAAATAGTTGGACCGGAAAAGCCTCTTTTCGCTCGTATTCCTCGACCAGAGGGCTGACCTCTCTCTCATAAATTTCTCGGACCTTTTTCCGAAATGCTTTCTGCTCATCGTTGAGTTCATAAAACATAGTCCCTGTGTCCTCCTTTAAAGCTGGCCAAGTATCATTTGGAATCTTCCCCTCAAACTCCCTCACCCCAGCGAGATCGTATCACAATGACAAGATCCGGTTCTAAACAAGACGGGAGGGGCGGTCGGATGGAAAAGTCTTAGAGCGGGAACCTTTTAAACGTGAGATTCAGGCGCTCTATATCGTCGAGATAACCCCATTCTCCAGAAGCACCGATTAGCCATTCCTAAAAGACCGCATTCTAAGACTTTGAAACCCGACTGTCTCTTCCGTCAAAGCCGCAATTGCGATACAGCCCCAGCAGCGGGGGGGGGAGGGATAAGGGGTTAGTGATTCTTGAAAGTGGGTTTTCTCTTCTCCAAAAAGGCGATTACCCCTTCCCTAAAATCCTTGGTCTTGTAAACCTCTCCGTAGATTTCCGAATCTTGTTTCAGCGCCTCTTTGAAGGGGTGCTGGGCGGCCTGAAACATCGACTGTTTTGCAAAATGGATGGACGCAGGTCCGGCGGCAATCTGTCTCGCCAATGCCATGGCCTCATCCATCAATCTCTCATGGGGGACGACCCGATTCACGAGCCCGATCCTCTCCGCCTCCTGCGCATTCACAACCCTCCCCGTATAAATCATCTCCTTCGCCCGTCCTGAGCCGATGAGCCGCATCAGACGGACATTCCCGCCATAGCCGGGCATGATCCCCACCCGAACCTCTGTTTGGCCGATCTGGGCCTTCTCGCTGGCGATCCGGATGTCGCACGCCAGGGCGATCTCGCAACCCCCTCCCAATGCCCAGCCGTTGATGGCGGCAATGAAAGGTTCCTTCATCGACTCCATAAGAAGGAGGATCTCGTTGGCTTTCTTCGAGGCGTCGATTGCATCCTGAGGGGTCCGATCCTTGAGCATATGGAGGTCCGCTCCGGCGATGAATGCCTCGTCGCCGACGCCGGTGATGATGCCCACCCTGAGATCGGGGTCTTCCTGCAATCGCTTCAGTATGTCCTCCAGCTCCATCCAGGTCTCCCAGTTCAGGGCATTCCTCACCTCAGGCCGGTTCATCTTGATGAGGCCGATTTTGCCATCTCTCTCGAAAATCCAATTTTTATAGGACATTGGGTCCTCCCGTATTACCCCGTTAGAAATAATGCCCTACTGCTCTGCAGTTCGGCTATAGCGGGATTACATTCTGAATAATTCGGGCGGGGTTTAATGCCCCGCTGGAATTTCTAACGGGGTTCACTTTTTCTTTGGGGTGCCGTCCGGGTTGTACTCATACCATCCCCGTCCGGTCTTCCGTCCGAGCTCTCCCGCCTTGACCTTTCGTCTCAAGAGCTGCGGAGGATAGTATCGAAGGTCCTTGCTTTCGTTATAGATGGCTGTCAGTCCTCCGAAGGATACGTCCAATCCCACCAGATCTCCCGTCTCAAGAGGTCCGAGTCTCCTGCCAAATGCCAGGCGCACGCCTTTGTCGATATCCTCCACGGTTCCGATGCCCTGCTCTAACAAGCGAATGGCTTCCACATAGCCGATGAGGTTGATCCGGTTGAGCAAAAAACCCGGCACATCGCTTTCCACGCGAATCGGTTCCTTGCCGATCTTCTGAACAAATCGAACGCCTGCCTGCATGGTTTGCTCAGAGGTCTTGATCCCCTTAACGATCTCCACCACTTCCATCATGGGTGCCGGGCTGAAGAAATGTAGCCCGAGAACCCTTTCCGGATGCTGGGTGACGGTGGCAAGCTCGGTGATGGGAATGGCGGACGTATTGCTCGCGAGGAGTGTCCCCGGCCCGCAGACTTCGTCCAGCTTCTTGAAGATCTCCTGCTTCAACTCCAACTTCTCGAAGACAGCCTCGATGGCCAGGTCCGCTTGGCTGGCGGAGGCAAAGTCGGTGCCGGTCCGGATTCGGCCCATGATGGTTTCCAGGCTGTCTTTCAGCTTTCCCTTCTCAACAAATTTGCCCACCGACCAGGAAATATTCTTCAGCGCCTTATTGAGGATCTCCTGGCTGATGTCGGTGATGTAAACCTGGATCCCAACCTGAGCACAAACCTGGGCAATTCCGCCCCCCATCAATCCGGATCCGACGACAAATACTTTTTCGATGGCCATTTCCTTCCCCCTCCAGTCTTATCCAGGAGCGATTGCCGCTGGAAAAAAAAGTCATGAGCCTTTTCGAGACATTCCTTAACGCATTTTGTTTGCCGATACAAGAAATTTTTCACAACCTCCTCACCTTTATCCTTCCCCCGCAGTGAGGCTGTGTCGCAATAACAAAAACCGGATCCAAACAAGAAGGAAGAGACGGTCGGGTAGAAAAGTTTTAGACCTGCCTGCGCGAAGCCGCTTCGGCGAAGGCAGGGCGCAACCTTTTAACCGCGGAACTCAGGGGTTCCAAGGTCATCAAAGAATTAACTTTCTTGTGACGACCACAATTCGCTCTAACATTAAACGTGCGCATTCTAAAGCTTTCTCACCCGTCTGTCTGTCCCGTTTTTTCCTGCTTCCGTTCAATAACGACACAGTCTCAGTCGGGGAAGAGGGGAGAGTGAAGGGTGTGCTCAATAATAAAACGACAAGGAAGTCTGAAGGTCAGATTTGAAGAAGACTGGGCGATGGCTCGGCGTTATCGTCACTCATGCCGGCGGCGGGTTTTTCAGAAGCCGCCGTAATATCTTACCGGAGGGACTGCGGGGAATCATCTCCGTAAACACCACCTTGGTCAATCGCTTGTACTTGGCCAGCCCCTGCGCTGCATAGTCGATGATCGCCTCCGGCGAAAGACCGGCCTCCTCCCGGAGCACCACATAGGCCACGGGGACTTCGCCGAATTCCGGGTGGCACTCCCCAACCACCGCTGCATCCTTTATATCCGGATGGCCGACCAGTATGTGCTCGATCTCAGCAGGGGCCACTTGCAACCCCTTGCATTTGATCACCTCTTTAAGGCGGTCGACGATGAAAACATATCCTTCCTCATCCTTCCAGGCGAGATCCCCGGTCCGAAGCCATCCCTTTACCACGGTCTGCGCGGTCGCCTCCGGATTGTTGTAATATCCCTTCATCACCTGCGGTCCCCGGATCCAGAGTTCTCCGACTTCCCCCGTCCGCAATTCAACCCCGGTTTCAGGGTCAACGATTCTATCTTCGGTCAGAGAGAGCGGCAGCCCGATGGATCCCAATTTGATCTTTCGAATAGGCGTGACGTGGGTGGTCGGTGAAGATTCGGTAAGGCCATACCCCACCATCACCGGGACTCCGGTGATCTCTGTAAACCTCTGCTGCACCTCGCGGGAGAGGATCGCTCCCCCTGCATTGACGTACCGGAGACGGCTCCAGTCCATGGTCGGAACCTTCGGGTGGTGGCAGAATTCCTGGATGATCAATGGAACCGTGAAAAAGAGAGAGGGCCGATAGGTTTCGAAGAGTAAGAGGAATTGATCCACGGGCCGGAATTGGCTGGCCACCACCTGTGTTGCGCCGGCCAGGACGGATGTTCCCATCAGGACGGTCATCCCATAAATATGAAAAAAAGGGAGCTGGTTAATCATGACATCCGCTTCCGAAACTTCATGGACCTGAACCACCTGGTAAAGATCGCTCAGGAGATTAAAGTGGGTCAGCATGACTCCCTTGGGAAGGCCGGTTGTACCGCTCGAGAAAGGGAGGACGGCGATCTTCTCCCGGGGGTCTATTCCGATGGAGCGGTCCAGTCGTTCCGGTCCGATGAGGAGCGACGAAAAGGGGATCGTGCCCGCAGGCAATTCCCCTTGCCCTTCCAGCACGACGAATCGTAAACCCTCAACCTGCGAGAGGAGGTTTCCAACCTGGGCATAAAGGTTGTCTGAGGTGATCAAGCCCTTGACTCCTGTTTCTCTCAATTGGTAGAGAACCTCCCGCTCTCTGTAATGCGTGCTGACCGGGACAACGATACCGCCCGCTTTCAAAATCCCGTAAAAGGAGAGGATGTATCCCAGGCTGTTCTTCATCCACAGGCCGACACGGTCTCCCGCTTCCACTCCCATGCCTGCCAGGGAGGCAGCAAGAACCGAAGAATTTTCGTCCAGCCATTGGTAGGTGTATTCTTTACCGCCTGCTTCGGGCTCGATCACAGCCACTTTTTCCGGGTATTCCCGCGCCGCTTTCCGGAGAGGAAACGTCAGAGATTCCGAAGGTACGGTGACAGGAGGATGGGTCAAATTCATCTTTCTTCTCTCCTTATTTCTTTCTCATCCACTTGCCCAGCAAGCCTACCGGCGTCCAGACAATGACCATGGCTAAGAGTAGGCCGAAAAAGAGTTTATGTCCAGTCTCGAAGAACCTTTTAAAGACAAACTCGTCCAGGGCGGTGATGACCAGGGCCCCTATGCTGGGACCGATCAGCGTCCCGATGCCTCCGAACAGGGATCCTACAATCGGCATGACGGACCAATATCCGTCGAAAGCCGAATCAGGATGAAGGAAATGGACGTAGTGAGCATAAAAGGCACCCATGAGGGCGGTACAAAACGCGGAGACGATGAGGGCGGTGACCTTGGTCCGGAAAACCGGCACGCCGATCCCGGCGGCAGTTTCTTCGTCTCCCCGTACCGCTGACATCGCCAATCCCGTATTCGAATGTCGAAAAAAATAGATCACCAGGTAAATGGCAAACATCAAGGCAGCGGCGAAATAGTAATTGGTCGTCCTCGAAATGTAGAATTCAAAAGTCATCCCGCCTAATGCGATCGAGGGCAGGGGAGAGATGTTGAAGATCCCTTTGGAGCCTTCCGTCAGGCCCGTGAGGTTCAAGGTCAGGAGCTTCATCACCTCAGCGAAACCGAGGATGGATAGAGCAAAATAGGGGCCCCGCAATCGAAAGGCAGGAATGCCGATGATCAACGCTCCGACCACTCCGATGATCGCAGCGCCCATCATGGCGGCAAAAGGGTTCCAACCCGACTTCATCACAAGGAGGGCCGATGAGTAAGCGCCGATCCCGAAGAATGCCGCATGACCGAAGGAGACCTGCCCGCATCCCCCGGCGAGGAAGTTCCAGGCCAACGAGACAGACCCGAGGATCAGGGCCGAAACGAAGATGCTCAGGTAGTAGGGGTTGAAGGAGAGAAGGAAGGGGAGGCAGAGAACCACCACGAATGTGACGGTCGCGGCCGTTTTCTCGGAGGAGCGGATAGTGCGGTAAAATTTCATCTAAATCCTTTTCCCGAACAGCCCGGACGGACGGACGAGAAGAATGAACAGGAAGAGCACGAACCCGAACAATTCTCTGTAGGAAGAGCTGACAAAGGTCACCGTCATCGCCTCCCCTATACCGAGGATCATTCCTGCTGCAATCAATCCCGGAATGGAGCCTACGCCGGCCAGAACCGTCAGGATGAAGGCCTTGATCGTGATGGCAATACCCGTTCCCGGACTGACGAAGGACAGCATCCCAAGCAGGGGACCTCCCATACCGGCAAGCAATCCTCCGATGCTGAAGGCGAGAAGGTCGATTCTTTCGACATTGATTCCGGACAGCGAGGCGGCATCGCGATCGATCGCCGTGATCCGGATGGCCTTCCCCATCCGGGTACGGCGCAGAAAGGAATGGAGAGCCAGAACTCCTGCGAAAGAAATCGCAAAGGTTACGATTTCTCCCAGGCTGATATAAATCCCGGCAAGCCTCAATGGGCTCTCCATCCAGTCCACGCCGATAGTGCGGAGGTCCGCTGTCCACATCTGGAGAAAGAGGTTGGAAAGAAAGATCCCGATCCCGAAGGTCAGGATCAGGGTATTGAGTTCCGGCGTGGTACGGATCCTCTGTAAAAAAAGGCGGTAACTCAGGAAAGAGGCTCCGGCCGCAAACGCCGCTGCCAACGGGAGGGAGAGAAGGGGGTTCACGCCCCACATGACCAGCAGCCAATAACCGATATAGCCCCCGAGCACCACGAACTCTCCGTGGGCCATATTAATGATCCGCATGATACCGAACACGAAAGCGAGCCCTAAGGAGAAAAGGGCGTAGTTCGCCCCCTCGAGCAAACCGGACAGTATGGATTGAATGATGGTCGTTGTGGAGATCAATGCTCGCCACCCGCTAACCTTTATTTTTTCCCTGCGGGTAATCCTTCAATTGTGATCGGAAATCCAATCCTCAGGATCAAGGTGGTCTCTATTTCCCACCCCAGGGTACGGCGGGGTACTGGATCTTCCCTGTGGCCCGATCTTTGGGATAGACAACGACCTGATTCCCTTTTATCGTCTGGAACAAGATCGCTGTAAAATACTTTGGATCCCCTTTCTCGTCGAAGGCCACGCGTCCTAAAGGACCCACCGTATCCATTCCCCTCAGTGCAGTCCTTGTTTTTTCCGGACTGTAATTTCCCGATGTGCCCCCACCTTTGACAATCGCCTCGAGCATGTACTTTGCTTGGAGGTAGCCGAGCATGGCGATATAAGAAGGTTCTTCCTTATATTTGGCCTTATAGACGGTCACAAACTCTGCCTCCTCCGCCTTTGCCTGCTTGGGTGCGGTGCCCATTTCCCAGATCGATGTGCCATAGACGTACTCACTCATGGGCCCCAACTCCCGGACAAATTCCGGTGTACCGATACCCCAAGCCCCCATATAGGCCTTCACCGGAAGATTTAGGATCTTTGCGTCCTTGATTGTGCCTACGTAGTCAGTAAAATATCCTTCCACCAGAAGGACTTCACAAGCAGCATCCTTGACCTTCAGCAACATCGGCTTGTAATTGGTCGTCCCCTTCTCGAACTTTTCGAAGACAGGGACTTCCACCCCTGCCTTCACCAGCTGTTCCTTCACCATCTCGGCAATCTCAGTGGTAGCGGACAAGCTGTTATAAAGGATTGCGACTTTCTTGGCTCCCATGAGTTCTTTGATGGCTCCTGACTGGGCGGGTGCGTATCCAGGCATATTATTCAGCCGAAAGAAGTTCTTGAATTTTTTGGCTGTCAGCTTGGTATCGACCGCTCCCGTCGTCATATAAGGTGTATCGTACCGCTCCGCTGCCTCTGATGCCGGTCCCACCAGGTTGGACCCATATCCGCCAACGATGGCGTTCACTTTGTCCATGCCCGCCAGCTTTTCCACGGCGGCGACAGCCTTCTGAGCATCGCTTTCATCATCATAGACACGTAAATCGACCTTGATTTTAGACTTTTTTTCAAACTCCTCTACGCCCACCCGGGTTCCTTTCATCTGTTCTATCCCATGCTTGGCCAAGCTTCCCGTCTGGGGGGCATGGGCACCCAATTTAATGACGGGTGCGGCCCAGCCCGTTCCCAACCAAAATCCGATCACCAAACCTACACACCATACCTTGCTCATCATCGATTGTCTCATTCTTTTTCTCCTTTCTGAGTTCATCGTATTGTCAAAAGTCATCTCCCCTCTCCCCTTGGGGGGGGAGGGTTTCCCTTGTCTTCCTGTATGTTCCAGAGCGGTTTTTCATAGAACTTTTGACAATATCGAATTCATAAGCTTGCCGTTTCTATCCGCTTCCCTAAAGGCCAAGATAGGCATGTTTGATGTGGGGTGTCTCCCGAAGAAAAGTCGCCTCCCCCTCCAGTACGATCGCCCCCCTTTCCAGCACATACCCGTACCGGGCCGCCGAAAGGGCGGCCTGAGTGTTTTGCTCCACCAGCAAAACGGTGGTTCCGGACACGATAATCTTTTTGATCGCCTCGAACATTTCACGAATGATCAGCGGGGCGAGGCCCAGGGAGGGCTCATCCATCAGCAGCAATTTGGGCAGCGCCATCAATCCGCGGCCAATGGCGACCATCTGCTGCTCTCCTCCCGAGAGGGTTCCGCAGAGCTGATCCTTGCGTTCGGCGAGATGGGGAAACAGTGAAAAAACCCAGGCCAGCCGTTTTTCGACGGTTTCCTTTTCCGAAACCCTGTAGGCCCCCATTTCCAAATTTTCCCGGACGGAGAGCGGCGGCCATAGACGCCGGCCTTCCGGGATCATGGTCATCCCCAGACCGACTATTTGATGGGATTTCTTCCGCTGGATCTCTTCGCCGCAGAGCCATACTTTACCCGATGAAGGAGGCAGCAGCCCTGTGATCGAACGGAGGAGGGTCGTTTTCCCCGCACCGTTAGGACCGAGGACACAGGTCATCTCCCCCTGACGGACCCGGAAGGAGATATTTCCAAGGACGTGAGCATCTCCGTATCCGGCCGAGAGGTCCTCAACCTTAAGCATATCCCTTGTCCCCTAAGTAGGCGCTGATCACGTCCGGGTTGTCCACCGCCTCTTCCGGAGTGCCGTTAAAGATGAGTTGCCCGAAATTGAGTACCAGGATACGACGACAGATTCCCATAATCGCCCGGAGGTTATGCTCGACCATGAGAATGCTGATCTTTCTCTCCGTATTGAGGGAGCGAATGAAGGGAATGGCTTCCTCAACTTCCCGGGGGTTCAGCCCTGCAAGGACTTCGTCGAGAAGAAGGAGCCTGGGATGGGTGGCCAGGGTCCGGGCGACTTCCAGTCGCTTCCGCTCCGGCAGGCTCAGGGAATGGGCCATGTGATGAGCGAGAGGGGCGATTCCGGTCCTTTCAAGAATCTCATCGACCTCCCGATTCGTTTCGGCAGCCGAACGGCGGTCCGGCTTTCCGAAGACCGCGGCGGCCTTGACGTTTTCAAAGGCGGTCATTTCGAGAAACGGGCGGACCACCTGAAAGGTGCGGGCTATCCCGAGATGACACAAGCGGTCCGGCCGCATTCCGGCAATCGACGTATCCATGAATCTTATTTCTCCGTGGGAAGGGTTCAGGAACCCGCTGAGAACCGAGAAGAGCGTCGTCTTTCCCGCGCCATTCGGTCCGATCACGCCGACGATCTCTCCGGGCCCGATCTCGAACGACACCCTGGAAAGAGCCTGCAATCCCCCGAAGGCCCTGGAAAGGTCCTTCACTTCAAGAAGGGGTGAATGGGCAGGAGTGGAGTTGTCAGATAGATTCGAATTCACGGAATCGCATTCCTTAATTTTAGCTTTTAAATGGATCTTTTTGGGTGGGCTTGATTCTTTCCAAACTAATCATACTTTAAGGGTTCTGTCAAGGGACTTCCTGTCTGTCTGTCCTTCCCACCGGAAGACCGCTTTGGGATTTCCCAAATGGTTTAACTTCAGGTAAAAAGTCAGGAAACTGCATAATTTTTTTCAGAAATTTTTTTCTTGACAATAAAATGTGTATATGCTTAATTGTATACAATATTGCATGGCAATAAAATGAGAAGAAATTCCAAACCCCTAAGAGAAATTGTCTATAACAAGGTAATTGAATATATTAATAGTGGGAAGATAACCCCGGGGGAGAAATTAACTGAAGCTCAACTGGCCCGCGAATTTCACGTCAGTCGTACGCCTGTACGCGAAGCATTAATTCAGTTGGAAAAAAAAGGCGTTATTACTGTTAAAACAAATTTTGGGGCTGTTGTAAAAAAGATAACTTTACGCCAGACTCAAAATATCTTTAACATAATTTCCGTATTAGAAGGGTATGCAGTTGAGATAATAGCTGCGAGAAATATCGGGAAGGATGACATAGTTTACCTTAAAAGGCTCCATAGGGAAATGAAATATCTGGCCGAAACAAAGAATTATTTTAGGTATGCAGAAAAAGATGCGGAATTTCACCGCTTTTTTGTCCAGAAGGCAGAAAACGATGCCTTGTATGAAGTTGTGAAGGACTTACGGAGTAGAGTATATACCGTTGGCCTGACATTACCTTTTTACATAGATAAGTATTTGTCGAAGCATGAAAAAATTATTAATGCAATTTCAATAGGCAAATCAAATGAAGCAGGAAAGTTGATGAAAGAACATATTCAGGAGATAAAGATATTCTTAACTAACACACTAAAGCAATTTAGAAGAATTCCGAACTCCTATGTGGAAAGTTTAGATGGAGATTAGTGAATTTAGCGTTTTACATTCTTGCTGGATGGGAGAAAATACCTTGGCAAAGGAGAAAGAAAGGGCATAGGCGAAGTTAAAAATAATAACAATTAGAAAGGAGGTACTGAGAATGAAGAGACCTTTTACAACAACGATTTTAGTTTTTGGATTTTTTATGGCAGGACTGTTATTTGTTCAATGGACTCAGGCTCAAAGCCCGGCTGAACTCCCTAAAGTGCTTAGGATATGGACGTA
>Ga0315282_10016159_pt1 | contig 10938 bp, 11 predicted proteins | sample YL17G07_20_MG_FD_203693 | JGI IMG/M metagenome (GOLD analysis project Ga0315282, IMG submission 203693) | Sediment microbial communities from Yellowstone Lake, YNP, Wyoming, USA - YL17G07_20 | ecosystem: Environmental > Aquatic > Freshwater > Lake > Sediment | place: USA: Wyoming | collected...
GTGCTCTGGGAGAATCCCATCATCCTGTACCCGCTGGCCCTCCTGAGCACAGTAGGGATTCTGTTTCTGCTGACGGGAGTCTATACGGCAATCCTGCTGATGCTTTTCCGGAAGGAGAATCTGGCGGAGAACTTCCGCGACGCCTGGCCGATTCTCTTGGCCGGCTTGACGATCGGGTTGATGCAGATCATCGCCATCGATGCCGTCCGCTTTTATTTCACCCATACTTGGGGCGGATTTACCATTGGGGGGTTCGGCTAACGGATACCGGAAAGAGTCAATAGCTATTCGGGGCGTCGGGACCGCCTCCAGGAGGTTTTGCAATGGATATTTTTTCCGCATTTGGATTATCGGCCAGTGCCGGATTGAACGCCTACATCCCGCTGCTCATCGTGGGTCTGCTGGCGCGCTACACGGATTACATTAAACTCACCCCGCCCTGGGACACGCTGACGGATCCTTGGGTGCTGTTGGTACTTGCTGTTCTCCTGCTGGTCGAAATTGTCGCCGATAAAATCCCCGCCGTGAACCATGCCAACGACGTCATTCAATCGATTATCCGCCCGGTGGCCGGCGCCATCTTGTTTGCCGCCAGCGGGCATGTCATCACCAACATCAATCCGGTCCTGGCTATGATCTGCGGCTTGTTCGTGGCCGGAGCGGTGCACGGAGCGAAGGCGCTGGCCATCCGTCCCGCCGTCACGGTGGCCACCGGCGGCACCGCCACCCCGCTCGTCAGTGCGGCGGAGGATATCCTCGCCACCGTGCTTTCCATCGTCGCCGTTCTGATCCCCGTGGTGCTGGGGGCGTTGATTTGCGTGGCGGCAGCCTGGATCATCTGGATGATCTGGCGCCGGATCAACCGGGAAGCCAAGCAAGCCTGATCGCGGACGGGGGGATGGTGCCGGAAAGGCCGGGCGCATTCCATCGGGGTCGGATGGGTTCCGGGCTTCTATGGTTTTCCATTTCTCCGTCGGCGTCAATGCGCGTTTCCGGAATATCGGGTACAATAGGAAATAACCGTTACCCTGTCATCATCGCACCGAGGAGGATATTGTATGGTCCAGCAAGCGCCAGCCCCAGCCAAAAAATCCAATCGCAACATCATTATTATCATCGCAGTCATCGTCGTAGTATGCATTTGCTGCTGCGCCATTGTCGCCGGGCTCTCCCTCTTCACCGACCTAGGCAAGATATGGGATCAGCTTCTGGGAACCGGCATGAGGTTGGGCTCGCCGTCCGGTCTGCACATATAATCCGATCGAAGCCGGGGTAGCCTTTACGGGGCGGTGGATTGACCACCGCCCTTTTTTGCTTCTCCCCATCTGCGTTTTGGCCTACCCGGGGTGGGGCTTTTATCCTGCCAGCGGACGCTAAACATCCGAAAACGATTCCAATCCGGCCGGATGCATCCGGTTTGGATACCTGGCCCTTCATGCGGCGCGGTTGCTTCGCCCGGTTTACATCCCGATCCAGACCCCTTTGGCCGGAATCCAGACCAATTCCTCCCCTTCGCGGAACGGTTCGGGGGAAGAGCACACAACCTCTTGCCGCGCAGCGCTTTCCAGGAGAATCCGGTACCCGTCTCCCCGGCGCACGCATTCCCGCACCACTCCCCGGATTCCATTCGTGGTAACTTTCCTTTGGCGGTCAAACGCGCCCCCTCCGGGACGGAGGAGAATCCATCCCTCCGATTCTTTTACCGAGGGGGATACCGTATCGTCCGCCGGGAATTCCCCCAGTGAAGTTGCGATGCGCAACGGATGGATTCGCCGCACCCGTCCGGGAAGAATGTTTCCCAATCCCAGGAACCGCGCGATCCAGATCGAACCCGGCCGCGCAATAAGATCCTCCGGGGATCCCGTCTGAAGGATCCGCCCCGCGTGTAAAACAGCCACGCGCGTGGCCACGGCAAAAGCTTCTTCCTGGTCGTGGGTAACGTATACGGACGGGATCTGCATGGAATGCAACACGCGGCGGATTTCGCCGATCAATTCCTCGCGCAACGCGCGGTCCAACGCGCCGAGGGGTTCGTCGAGCATGATCAGGCTCGGCCGCGGGGCTAGCGCGCGGGCCAGTGCCACCCGCTGCTGCTCCCCTCCGGAAAGTTCCGCCACCCGCCGGCGCTCGTAGCCGCCGAGGTTGACCCGCGCGAGCGCGTCACGCACCGCTGCGTGGACTTCGCGTTCAGGGAGCGACTGCATCCGTAGCCCGAAGGCGACGTTTTCGGCGACGTTCAAGTGCGGGAACAATGCGTAATCCTGGAACATCAAGCCAAACCCGCGGCGGTGAGCCGGCGTTCGGGTGATTTCCCGGCCGTTCCACAATACCTGCCCGCGATCGGGCGCTTCCAATCCCGCGGCGATTCTCAGAAGTGTGCTCTTGCCGCTCCCGGACGGCCCGAGCAAGCAGACCGTCTCGCCCCCTTCGACCCGCAACGAAACCCCTTCCAATAGAGGTTTTCCTTCGTACGATTTCCAGATATCACGCAATTCCAGCATTTCACCCTCTTCGCCTTTAAAAATCCATTCTTATGATTCGCGTGTGCGCTCAATAACCGTAACCGCGGCGACGCACAACAGCATGAGCAATGTCGCCATCGCCATCGCCTGCCCGTAGTTCAACCCGCCGGGCTGCGAGAGGAAGCTATAAATCGCGACCGGCATGGTGGGAAACTCAGGCCGGACAATGATGGTGGTGGCACCGAACTCGCCGAGCGAAATGGCAAAGGCGAACGCCGCGGCCGAGAGCACCGCCCGCGCCGCGATCGGAAAATCCACCTCCCGCCAGACCCGCAACGGCGAGGCTCCCAGCGTGGCGGCGGCCTGGCGCAACCGGGCGGGGATTCCGGCCAAGGCCGGCTTCAGCCCGCGGACGACAAAAGGCAGCGCAACCAGACTGTGGGCGATCGGGAGCAGCAGCGGCGACCGGATGAGAGCAAGCGGCGGACGGGAGAACACCAGCAGCATGCCCAGGCCGAGCGTGACGGCCGATGTGCCGAGCGGCAGCAGCAGGAAAGGTTCGACCAGCCGGTCCAACCGTCGGGGCCGGGAGAGCAGGATCGATGCCGGAATTCCCAGCGCCAGGGCGATGAGCATCGTCGCGGTTGCCACCAGGAGCGAGTTGCGAGCCGTCTCGATCGGCGTCGCAAAGAAGGCGGACTGCTTCCGATTGACAAAGAGTTCCTGATAGTAGGCCAGAGTAAATCCGGCCTGCACCGCCGTCCGTTCCCCGCGGGCGGGCTCCGTCCGCACCAGGGATGACGCGATCGGGGAAATCAGCGGTAGGAAAAACAGCGCTGCCAGCACGGACAGAACGACGGCGACGGAAAACCGTTCCGCCGCGGAACGGGGCTTGCGCGCGGTTCGAAATCCCACGCGGAGCGTCGCGGCCTCCGCGCGTTCCGAAAGCCGCGAGGAGATCACCACCAGGATCAACGTCGTTCCAATCTGCAGGAGGGAGAGCAGGGAGGCTGCCGGCAGATTGAATGCCTGCAGAGCTTGAATGTAAATTTCAACTTCGAGTGTGGAAAACGCGGGCCCGCCCAGGATCAGAATGACTCCGAAGGAGGTGAAATCAAAAAGAAAAACGAGCGCTGCGGCTGCCAGGAGGGAGGGCATCAGAAGCGGGAGGGTTACCCGGCGGAACGCCCGCCACGGATTGGCTCCCAGCATCCGTGCGGCATCCGGTAGATTCGGATCCAGCCTTTCCCAGGCGCTGCCGACCAGGCGGAGCACGATGGATGTGTTGTAGAAAACGTGGGCCAGAAGGATCGCGCCGAGCGAATGCAGAAAGGGAAACGGTTGGGCGGCCAGGCCGGCGCCGCGCAACGCCAGGTTGACCCACCCGTTCGGCCCGAGCAGCGATTCGAATCCCGCCGCCACCACAACCGTCGGCAGAATGAACGGCACGATCCAGAGCGCCCTCAGCAGCCGCTTGAAAGGGAATTTATAGCGGGCAAACACATACGCGCCCGGCAGCCCCACCGCGACCGTGAGCAGGGTGGAAAGAATCGCCTGGAAAAAAGTAAATCCGACGACGTTCAGGATGGAATGCGCGGAGAACGCGCCTAACCCCGCGCGCAACGCGGCATCGGCGCCCATCCGCAGGATGGCTGCGAGCGGTATATAAAAGAAGACCGCGACAAACGCGGCGGGAAGAATCCAAAGCAGGGTTCTCCCGTCCCGAAAGGAATTCCGCAAGGGCCGAAGTATTTCCATCCCGGCTACGGCAACATCGTCTCTTTCCAAAGGTTCAACCATTCCTCCCGATGCGCGGTAATTTCCTCCGGCGCGAGGATCGCAGGCCGGGAGGGAATGGGCGCATATTGTACGAATGCCTCCGGGACCTTGGCCTGCGTTTTTACCGGGAACATGCCCATCTGCAACGGGATGTCCTCCTGAAAGGAAGAGTCCAACATGAAATCAACGAATTTTTCAGCCAGCGCGCGGTTGGGCGTTCCGGCCAGGATGCCGACAAATTCGATCTGGCGGAAGCACGTATCCGGTCCGTCCAGGGATGCCGTCGGCGGATCGGAGCGTGGCGGATCGGCATAGATCATCTCATAGGCCGGGCTGGTGCTATACGAGACCACTAACGGCTGCGGCCCCTTTCCGCTCGCGCCGCTGAAGTCGGTGTAATACGCCGTTTCCCATCCGTCGGCAATCGCCACCTGGTTGGCCTTCAGGGATTTCCAGTAATCGACAAAACCGTTCGGTCCGAAATGCGTCACCGTGGAGAGCAGAAAGGCAAACCCCGGCGAGGAGGTCATCGGATTTTCCACCGCCAGAAGCCCCTTGTATTCCGGATGCACAAGGTCTTCGAGTGTCTGCGGCACGGCCAAGGAGCGCGCGGAAAACCAGGCAATGTCGTAGTTGATGCACACGTAGCCGTAATCCACCGGCAGCGCGCGATTTTGCGGATCCAGCCGATACTCGGAGGGAATCGACGCGAGCGCCGGAGAATTGTACGGTTCGTAAATATTTTCCTGCAAAGCCCGGGTGAGGAACGTGTTGTCGACTCCGTAGAGCACATCCGCCAGCGGAGCCTGTTTGGTCAGGATCGCCTTGTTCAGCGCGACGCCGGCATCCCCGCTTTTCAAAACGTCCACCTGGATCCCCGTTGACTGTTCGAACGCATTCAGGACAGATTCGCTTACGGCAAAGGAATCATGCGTCATCACCGCCAGGGTGCGATTGGTTTGCGTATTCAATGGAGTGCGTTTGGTTTGTGGATTTAAGGTCAGGCAACCGACGATAAACAACAGGAGGACCAACAACCCCGTCGCTCGCGCGACGGTTTTTACGCCCGCCCTCCGGGCTCTTACGAACCCGCGGAAGAATGCGTATGAATGCATAGCAACACTCCTCTCTCCATGGAAATGGCCGCTTTTTTTCCCAGCATGCGATTGCTCACCCCGCGCGTTTTAAAAGGAAAGAGGGTTTCCCCCCGCAACGGATATTGCAACCCGTCGGTGACCACACCTTCGGCGGGAACCCCGAACGGAATCAGCGAGACGAGATCGCCCGGCGCACCCGACACGTCCGCCTGCTTTTCGATGCGCAGGATTTCCTCCACCCCGTCATCGATGCGGACGACGCGGCCCTGCAAAGCCGGATCCCCCAGGAGCGAGAGATTCGCCAGGGTCTGATCGATTCGGCCGCCGAGGGCGGCCAGGATCAGAATGTCGGAATATCCGGCGTCCATGGCAAACCGGAGCGCCAACTCAAGATCCGTTTCATCTTTCTCGGAGGGGTAAGACTGCGCCTTCGTTCCCGCGCGAAGAAGGGAATCCCGGACCGGTTCGGGAACGGAGTCAAAATCACCGATTAAAACATCCGGCGCGCGGCCGCAAGCCAGCGCGTGGCTGGATCCGCCGTCGGCGGCGATCCAAAAATCATCCGGCTTCAGAATGGACTGCGCGGACTTCACATCCGGCAACATTCCATTGGCGAAGATCACCGCCCGCTGGTTGGCCATAAAAAATCACCCTCCGCCGGCGGAAGGTGACTGGTTGCTTCGCATCCCTCCGCCGGCATTATCCGGAGCAGGTTCTGCGGGTCGAAGGCTGCGCGCCTTCCTCTCAGCCCGTATACGGGCTCCCCGTTTTTCTGCAAAAGATTCTAAAGGTGCTTGCGGGGTAAGTCAATCCCTGTCGGATCCCTTCCTAGCCATTCCACGTTTTCGCCTTTCAGATCCGATCTGCAGGGAAACGGATTATTCCTCCACCAACTCCCAATCCGGTACGACGTCCACATCCAGCGCGTCGCGTGCTCCGGCCCGAAAATGGAAGAAGCCGGCGGCCGCGACCATCGCGGCATTGTCGGTGCACAATTCCAACGGGGGCATGCGCACCGGACAGGGCGCGTGGCGCTCCAGCGCATCGCGCAGCGCCTGATTGGCCGAGACGCCTCCGGCGACGAGAATTTCTTTGGCATCAAATTCCTTCGCCGCGCGGGCGGCCTTTTTCGCAAGCACATCAACCACGGCAGCCTGAAAAGAGGCCGCCAGGCCGGGGACCGGCAAACCCGGTTCCGGCGGGTTGATCCCCGCCGCCAGATTCGGCTGCCGCCTGCGCACTTCGCGCAGCACGGCCGTCTTCAATCCGCTGAATGAAAAATTCCACGTATCGTCCATCATCGCCCGCGGGAAGCGGACGAACTCCGGATCCCCGGAGCGGGCCGCCTCCTCGATCGCCGGTCCGCCGGGATACGGCAGGCCCAGCAGCCGGGCCACCTTGTCGAACGCTTCGCCGGCCGCGTCATCGAGAGTCCCGCCCAGCCGCCGGTAATGGCCGTGCCCGCTCATTACATACAGCTCCGTATGGCCGCCGGAGACGATCAGGCACAGGGCGGGAAATTGCTCCTCGCTTTCCTCGCGGGAGAGCCAGAGCGAATAGATGTGCGCTTCCAGGTGGTGGATTCCGATCATCGGCAGACCGGCGGCCAACGAGAGGCCTTTGGCCGCGTTGACCCCCACCACCAGCGAACCGGCCAGTCCCGGACCGCGGGTGACCGCTACGGCATCCAATTCCTCCACGCTCAGGTGCGCTTCTTCCATGGCGCGGCGGATGGCCGGCTCGATGGTTTCCACATGGCTGCGGGAAGCCATTTCCGGGAACACGCCGCCGTATTGGGCGTGCAATTCCCCTTGCGAGAGCAGCACGTTCGAGAGGATCCGGGTGCCGTTCTCGACCACGGCCGCACCGGTATCGTCGCAGGAAGTCTCAATGCCGAGGATGCGTACATCGGGCGGGGAGTTTTTTGGCGTCATGACGCCTTCTTTCCGCTGCGGGTGCTTTTCTTTGGGTGCCGGATGGACAGGCGGGTGGTTTTTTCCTTGGATCGCACCGGCTTCTTTTTCGATGCGGCCTTCCTGTTTGTATTTCTGCGCCGGACCGGAAGGATCAGGTCCATCGGATAGGGCGCGATCACCTCGACGCCGCCGTCGGGACGCATCCACACGGTATCCTCCAGCCGCACGCCCATGTTGCGGTCGGGATAATAGAGGCCCGGCTCGATGGTGAACACGGTGTCAATCCGCAAAACGTCGCGGTTGGACTCCGCGTGCGAAAGATACGGCGACTCATGCACGTCCAACCCCAAACCGTGACCCAAGCCGTGCACGTAACCGCGCTCCGTTTGCGGATCGCTGCGGATCGTCGGATGTCCCATCGATTCAAACAGCCGGCAAACCATTTGCTGGACATCTTTGGCAGGCATCCCCGGGCGCACCTGTTTCCCAGCTTCCATGTAGGCTTGCAACACCTGCTCATACAACCGCCCCACATCCTCGGGAGCGTATCCCAGGCACCAGGTGCGGGTGACATCGTAGAAATAGCCGCCTCCCATTTCACAGGGGAAGAGATCGAACACGATTGGCTTCCCGATCGGGACCGGTTCATCGTCGATTCCGCTCGAATGGGGAATACCCGCCTCGCGCCCCGGCGCGAAGATCAGCCCTTCGGGAGCCTCTCCTCCATGCTCGGCGAGCTCGCGCCGGATGAACGCTTTGACCGCGCCCACGGTGAGCCTCTCGCCGTCGCGCTCCACGAGAAATTTCCCGCGCGCCGAATGGGACGAGAGGAACTCGGCCGTTTCGCCGATCACCGCGGTCGAAGTCCGCCCGATCGAGCGGATGCGATCGATTTCTTCGGCGCTTTTGGTAGACCGGGCGCGGATCAGAACCGGATCGTCCCCGTCGCTCACCAGCTGAATGTCGGGCGCCTGAGCGGGCACCTCTTCCATCACGGCGTACGCCGAGGAGAGTTCCACCGTACCGCCCACCGCCACGCGTCCCCGCACGTTCAGTTCGCGAAACATGCGCGCGATACGGATTGCCGCAGCGCGGGTGGAATTCCCCTGCGCCTCCTGGAGAATCTGATCGAGCTTGAAATCGGCGAAGTTCCGGCAGCGCAGGCCGGTCCGGGCCGCCTCTTCCCGCTCCATGGGATAGTGAAACAGCACGGGTGGTACGCCGCGCTTTTTAATCAGATCCGCCCGGGTGATGTTAGCGACGCCCGTGAAATACACCATGGCCGGATTGTGATTTGCCGGTCCGGTAATCCACAAGGCGTCTACATTGCGATCGGTCATCAGTCGGTCCAGATCCTGCTTCATGGCGTTATCCGCTCCAATGGCATCTCCTGCAATCGCGCTCCCTGGCCGTCCGTCGGCGCATGGAAAACCCCATAAAGATTATAGCAGTGGGAAGCCGGATCGGCTTCATCCCAATGGCGACTTCCGGCCGGTAGAATATGCCGGAGATCGATTCCAATCGTGGTATCATTTTATTCCGGTAAAACCATGAGCCAGCAACAGAAAATCACCATCATCGAAGGTCCGCCGCCCGTATTTGAAGATCCGGGCGAGGCTTGGCCTTCCAGTCTGGGTGACAGCATCCGGCCTTTCCGCGCCGCTCTGACCCGTATGCGGACTCACAACGGACCGGCGCTGGTCGAACGCTGCTACCACGCCTGGAAAAGCCGCGAGCCGATCGTGCTCGAGTTCCGGGCACCGGATGGACGGATCACCCGGGCTCCGATCCAAGCCGCCCGGTACGTGCCGACCCCGGAAGGGCATTTGCTGATGCTGTGGGTGCGTTTAAATCCGGAAGAAGTGGAAACCGAAAAAGGCCCTGAAGAATGAGGGAGGTGGGGTAGCATGCTGCCGACCGAGATCAATGTGGAACAATACCCCGGTCTGAAAAAGTGGGTGATCGACTGCTTCTCCGGCCACAAAAAAGCAAACGATATTATTTTTCAATTATGCCAGCGGACCGGATGGGATTGGAAGCAGTCAAAACGGTTTGTCGAGCAGGTGGGTCAGAGCAGCCAGAAGGAGATTCACCAGCGGCGGATGCCGTTGCTTCTGGGAATCGGCCTGCTGTTTATGGTTTCCGGAGCCATCGCGTTTATATCCGCCTTTCCCGACCTAACCACCATGCTTTCGCAAATGGAACCTCCCCTGAAAATCGAACGGATCCTCGAGTACATTTTCATGGGACGCAGCGAATATCTGCTGGCAGTCAAGCTGGTGGGCGGAATGGCCATGTTCATCGGCGGTGGCGTGGGGACCTACCGCGCCGTAACGGCAGCCATGACCGGCGAGGGGGAAGATTTGATTAAAAGCGGAACAGACAGAGCGCACTAGTCCGGCCGCGGTTTCTTTTTATTCTCCAGCATCAACTGATCCGGATGGTCGCGGGACCGCCTATTCCCGGCCGCGGCGATCAATCCTCGACGAACGTTCCTCCGTGGATTTCCTTTTCCTTCAAGCTCCGGCGGGAATCGAATTGCAGGATGACTTCGACCGTCTGAAAACAACGGCCGCTGCCCTGGATTATTTTTCGACAGGAATAGGATTGCGGGGATCCGGATGACCCGTATTCCACGCTTAAATCGTTGGCCATATTCACATGGGCGGTCAATATTTCCCCGCAGCGATTGCATTTAACCCGGACGGGATACAACCCGGGTCCGCCTGTTCCGCCTCCGCCGGACAACGCATTGACGACTCTGCGCAGTACGCTCATGGACACATCCTCCTGAACCTCACAGAAAAACCTTCGGGCCGGCGTCCGGCCCGGGGGTTCCGATCTCCGTGCGTAATTTTAATCCTACGAGACGTGGTACAAAACGCCGTTCTTTCCGGACCGCTTCACCTGATACATCAAGTCGTCCGCGGTTTTAATCAATTCATCGGCGGTGCAGATGTCTTGCCGACAGGTCGCCACTCCGGCACTAAAGGTCAGCGGCCAGCTTCGAACTTTCATCTCGCGGGCTATGGTCTCCCATGCCCGTTCCGATATCGTCCGGGCGGCTTCTTCCCCGGTTTCCGGCAGGAGGACGGCAAACTCGTCGCCGCCCAAACGCGCGACGATATCCGTCAAGCGAACCGAGGTTTTCAAAGCGCCGGCAACGCTCCCCAGCAAGGAGTTTCCGGTCTGATGACCCAGCGTGTCGTTGATCGACTTGAAATTATCGAGATCCAGATACATCAGCGATACCGGGCGTTTGTACCGCCGGCTGCGCTCCATTTCCTTTTGCAGAAAATCCAAAAAGGCGCGCGCATTGTAAGCCCCCGTAAGACTGTCGGTCATGGCCATCTGCCGGATGGATTCCATATTGCGGCGCAGTCTTCCCACCAGCCAGACCGTGACCAGGAAAAAAATGAGCCGCGAGAGAGCCGCCCATGCTCCAACCCAGAAGTTCCGATAAATTAGTCCCGACAGCACTTCCGTGTCGTACGCGGCCAAGCATCCGCTTAAAATAGAAACCGCCACCCCCGCGCCTTCGTGCACAAACCAAGCGGAAATGACGATTGGGATCAAGTAGAAGACGGACAGCGCCACTTCCGGACTTATGCGAATATCAATCCAACCCCAAAAAACGACCAAGGCGCAACATCCAAAGATCAGCAAGGCGTTTCGAACCCAAAA
>Ga0315282_10016160_pt1 | contig 10937 bp, 10 predicted proteins | sample YL17G07_20_MG_FD_203693 | JGI IMG/M metagenome (GOLD analysis project Ga0315282, IMG submission 203693) | Sediment microbial communities from Yellowstone Lake, YNP, Wyoming, USA - YL17G07_20 | ecosystem: Environmental > Aquatic > Freshwater > Lake > Sediment | place: USA: Wyoming | collected...
GGGTAGGATTTCACGTCATGAAACAACGTCAAAAGGTAAGAGATATGCCCGTGGTAAGATATATCTGAAGGATAACAACGATATTGGTTCAAGATATCAACTTTATGAAGTGGAAAATCTGCATTTAGTTGGTAGAGATAAACAACACAAAAAGGGTAAGGGTTTCGTAGTATTCATACCGAAATGAGATTGCGACTATTTTGGATAATGAAGTGGTTTAGATTTCCCCGAAGGGGCTTTCTTGTTGGAAGAGATAACATGCAGGTAAATGTTTTTCGGATGCCACTTCTGTTCGGAACGTACGATGAGTTCCTCAAGAAGGATGCGACCGATACCTTTTCCTCTCCAGTTTTTCGCAACGGCAATACCAAGGGTTATATTCCCGCTATTCCGACAGAACCCTGGTTTTGCAAAACAATCTCCGATGAGGTGACCGTTCACAAGCGCTTTCAGGTATATTTGTTCTCCTTTTCTCTGCGCCCGAATCTAGGTTCGGAGCCATTGTTTTTCTTCTTTGAGCGTCACTGGTCTGTCCATAAGGAGATAGGCTCCTTCTCTTGTCAGAGTGTTGATAAAACGTTGGAATTCTCTGACGTCTTCCTTGCCGTTCACCGGTTCGATATGCACCGTTGTTCCATCTCGTAGTACCACGTTTCCTCAACGATCTCCTTCCTTCATCTGCGTATGTATTTCTAAATAAGTATCGCTTCGTATCCGTTCTGAAATCTCACCTGCTATGTTTGTGGCCATGAGTTGCTCCACCTCCTGTCTGGTTTTTGCGTGCGCAAGCACCCACATGAGTTTGACATAGGCGGTTTCAGGGAGCATATCCTCAGCTGAGAGAACGCCTGCTTTGATAAGGTCGCGTCCTGCGGAATACACCCGCATGTTGACTCGTCCGAACAGACACTGGGAGGTCATGGCGATTACCGTGCCGTCTTTGATAAGCTTGGTGATCCGTGGGAGGAGTTTTGTCGATACATGTCCTAGGCCGGTCCCTGCGAGCACAATGCCTTTTTTCTCTGGGATGTCCTCTGGTTTCATCCCTGGGTAGAAATAACGTATCGCGACATCCTCCTCCATATAGGTATCGGTTGTCACCGGCCCTGATATCTTTTTGCGATACGCAGTGTTGAGTGTGATGACACCGTTTTCTACTTTTCCCAGTGGAAGATCGTTGATGGTTTGAAACGCGTCTCTTCTGGAGGTATGGAATTTTCGTACTTTGGTGCCTCGATGAATCGTTGAGAAGGTATCGGAGATTTCCCCATGCATGACGACGACGACTTCCCCGATATCTGAGGTTGCAGCAACGGTTGCTGCAGCGATGAGGTTCTGCGCTGCATCAGAGGACGGCCGATCACTGGATCGTTGCGCTCCGACAAGCACCACCGGTCCTGAGAGATTCTTCAAAAGAAACGATAATGCTGCGGCTGTGTATCCGAGCGTATCAGTTCCATGAGGGACCACGACACCAACTGCACCATTATTGAGTTCTTTCGCGATGATCTCCGCGAGGGCCTGCCAGTGGGAGACTTCGATGTTTTCGCTGAGCATCTGGTAGGCGACCTGTGATTTCACATTGCAGAGATCAAAGATTTCAGGGACGGAGAATGCGAGTTCCTCTGCCGATGAGGCAGGATATACCGCACCAGTCCGATAATCGACGTAGCAGGCGATCGTCCCTCCAGTTCCAACGATAGCGATGGTCGGTTTTTTTTGGTCATAGGGAATCTTTTTGGTTTGTTTTTCCGTGGTTTTCTGTTTCTGTACAAGCAGAATTTCTGTTTTTTTATCAACCGCAATACCGATGTTGTACCCTGTTTTGAGTTTTATCGTAATGATATCGTCGTCGCTGAATTCGTGGTGCGGCATCAGCACTCCTTCGTGCTGCTCGCCGCTTCGTATGATTCGGATAATGTCTCCGATGTCTGCGTTGGCTGTCTTGAGTTTTTCCTCGATGTCTTTTTTTCTCGGCATGTTGTTCTTATGGAGTATCTTTTTGGTTTTTAAAGAAGTATCCTCTTAGGCATCAGAACTGTTTTATGGGAGAACCAATTTCGGTGCTATTATGCGGGTCGCTGTGAAGTTCGCCTATGACGGGAAACATTTTTCTGGGTACGCACGACAACCCAGTCAGCGAACCGTTGAACAAGAGCTGTTAGATATGTTGATCAAACGAAGAATTATTACTAGCGCAAATGCCTCTTGTTTTCGGACCGCAAGTCGTACTGATCGCGGTGTCTCTGCCCTAGGTAATGTGTGTGCATTTGATACTGCTTGTTCCAAAGAAAAGATTTTTCGCCAGTTGACAGCAGCAGATACATCAGATGTATTCATCTGTGGGGTTCAATCGGTCGAGCCTGGTTTTTATCCTCGTCATGCGAAAAGAAGGGAATACCGGTACTATTTGAAGAACACCGGCCTTGATGTTGATGCTGTATTATCCGCGGCGACGCTGTTTACCGGTGAGCATGACTTTCAGAATTTCGCACGGGTTGAACTGTTGAAAAACCCGGTTCGAACTATTGACAATATCGTCATTTCTGAAAAACAAGATTTTTTAATTCTTGATTTTTATGCACAGACCTTCCTGTGGAACCAGATCCGACGGATCGTGTCGGCGCTAAGGAAAGCCGGGGAAGGGGCCCTGGCAAACAACACAATCCAGCATGCATTACTACATCCAAAGGAAAAGGTCGATTTTCAGGTCGCACCACCTGAGCCATTGATCCTCAAAGATGTCGTGTATGATTTTTCGTTTGAGTATGTGAAGGACTACAAAAAGGACCTTCAGGTTTTTGAAAACAGGATTGTCGCTTCTTTGTGATGATTCTTGTCGACAGATTATTGTTTAATATTTTTTTATGCAATCACTTCAAGGGCTTTTTCCTGTTGTGCGGCTAAAACTTCGTTCATTTTCAGATAGGTCATGTCCATGTCTTTTTTCTTCGACCATGTCTCCTCTAGCGGTGTGAGCGTCGTTGTTTTATTGACCATGCCAACCATTTTATCGTTCTCATTGTTCATGACCGCAAGGACTGACTCGTACCCTAGCCTGCTGGCAAGTACTCGGTCAAACGCGGAAGGGTCTCCTCCCCGTTGCACGTGACCTAGCACGCTAATTTTGATATCCCAGTTGATGACTTTTTCTATGGCTGATTTTATCTCCAGTGCTCCTCCGGCTGCCTCGCCTTCAGTGATGACAATGATGCTGCTTTGCTTTCCTGCCTTGTGTTGTTCGTCAAGTTTCGCGGTGAGTTTCTGCATGTCCATGGGGGCCTCTGGGACAAGGATGTCCTCAGCACCGCCACCAATACCGGTGTACAAGGCGATGTACCCCGATGTCCGTCCCATGACTTCGATAATAAAGAGTCGCGAGTGTGACGATGCTGTGTCCCGTATCTTATCAATCGCCTCAAGGGCGGTGTTGACCGCGGTGTCAAACCCAATGGTAAAATCAGTCCCGTATAGATCGTTATCAATCGTTCCAGGCAGTCCGATGCCTTGGATGGGGAACTCTTGGATAAGCTGGTGAAGCCCGCGAAACGAGCCGTCTCCCCCAATGACGACAATGCTGTCGATGCCAAAGCGTTTTAAATTTTTGAATGCTTTTTCACGTCCTTCCTTCGTGAGAAAATCACTACTGCGGGCCGTCTGCAGGACTGTTCCACCGTCTTTGATGATGTTACTAACGGAGTACCGATTAAGCTGGTCGATGTCCCCTTCGATCATCCCTTGGTATCCGCGTTTAATCCCAAAAAGTGTGTTCCCATGGTAGATACCGGTTCGAACAACCGCGCGTATCGCTGCATTCATCCCAGGTGCATCACCACCGCTGGTCAGTACTCCAATATATTTTCCCTGACTCATCCTATCACCTCACTAGCATACTGAAATCATTTCCGGCATTTAAAACATTCCGGGAAAAAAAAGTTTGGTTTCGTATAATCTGTTGTCCTTTCATCAAACGTATTTCAACCTAAATATTTATTATGAATGAACTGTTCTTGTGTTGCTCGTGCAGGGGTAGCCAAGCCTGGTCTACGGCGACAGACTCAAGATCTGTTCCTGCAGAGGTTCGGGGGTTCAAATCCCTTCCCCTGCACTTTTACCTTTTTATAGGAGAAAAATACCGGTTTTATAACGAACTCTGCACTGTGGTCTGAAAAAAGAGATTTGAACCCAAAATTAATGATTACTTTCTACTTAATTCTCAGAACTATAAAATAAAGAAGAGGGAAAAAAGAGGGTAAAGATTTCTGTGCTATAATATCTGATATGGTTTAACCGCTGGAAACCTATCAAGATTGATTCCACCAGGAATAAAATATGGTACTCATCTGAGGAAATGATGATTTATTCCAATCCAGTTATTCCAATAATTACTTTTCCATTGGTTTATACTCTTATCATAAGCATAGTTTTGGTTTTTGATAAAATTTTTCAATATAATTATGTTTTTGTTTTGGTTAACAGCTGAGGATATCGACACACCCCTTCTTCTGATATATTTAAGTATTTGAACACTATTTATTTGAACGGACGGAAAGGAGTTCTTGCGAAATATGAAATATGATGTTGTCGTAGTCGGTGCCGGGCCGGCAGGGGCAACAGCAGCGAAATTTCTCGCAGAAAAAGGAATCAACGTTCTTCTTCTAGACAAACAGACATTTCCACGAGACAAACCCTGCGGTGGAGGACTTCCTGCAAGGGTCCTTAAAAGATACCCCTATATTGAAAAAAATGATCTTGTTGATTCCTATTCGTATAGCTTCTGTGTCCACTCGTCTTCGTTAAAATACAAGGTTGACATTGTAAAAAACAAGCCGGTCTTCGCGATGGTTCGCAGAAATACATTTGATGCAGGCTTAGTCACCCTCGCCTCTCAGAGTGGTGCGGTTTTTCTTGGGGAAAAAACAGCGGTCCATGTCAAAACAAGTAAGGAGCACGCTCAGGTAACATTGAATGATGGGACTACGATTGATGCGTCATTTGTCATTGTGGCAGATGGGATGTGGAGTTCCATGACCAAACAGTTGTATAGTACCCAGAAGAATCAGAATATTGGGATCTGTGTTGTTGAAGAATATCCAGTGAGTAGAAGTATCCTGGACCAATTTTTTAGTGAACAGCGGTGCGTGCATATCCACATGAACATCTTTGGAATAGTTGGGTATGGGTGGGTCTTCCCGAAGAAGGAGCATGTGAATATCGGTCTTTGCGAGTTTCGACATGTAATCAGGTCAGAGCAGCAGAAGAAAAACCTGAAAGCACTTTATGTGAACTATATCAATCTTCTCAAAGAAAACAAGACCATACCGGAGGATCTCCAAATCGGGACCGTGAAAGGAGGCGTGTTTCCGACGGTTCCCAATGAACGAACCTATGGGATGCGATTCGTGCTTTGTGGGGATGCGGGTGGACTGACGAACCCGTTTACCGGGGATGGGATTTATTCTGCTATGGTCTCTGGAGAAATCGCTAGTGAGGTTTTTGTAAAGGCCTTAGAAAATAGTGTTACTGATGAACGAGCGTTATCGGTGTATCAGCGAGGTTGGATGAATGATTTTGGGAAGGATTATAGACGATTTTTCCGGGTATCAAAAGGATGGCGGTTAGACACAGAAAACTTGGTTCGAATTCTAGGAAAAGACAAAAAAATTATCGACATCGCACTCTCCTTCGTCATGGAACCGTTGAGTATAAGAAAAATCCGGTGGAAAATTGCGCGACGTTTTCTGTATATTTATCTAAAAGATCGTTTGGGGTTGCTAGACTAGCCTATTTTAGAAATCTTTATCATTTGTTCATTCAGAACCAGTTAATGTTCTAGAATATCTTTGTTTCTGCAATCGTGATTAAATTATTTGTTTATTTTTGAAGATATATAAAATTATTATCAGCATTAATTATTATCATGCTGGTAATCTGGGGTTCAAATCCCACCAGGTTCATTACGCCCTCCAGCGGCTTTCGGTAACGGGGCTTTGAAGGTATGGCGACCGAATACCTTGACGAGCACTATTGCTAACGGTTAAAAGCCCTTCTCCTTGGAGCACTATCGTATTTGGCACGTATTCCCGACGGGAGCTTTTATACTCAGTAGAGGTAAATCTTTTAATGAATATGAGATTTAAACTTGGAGTTGGTATCTCTTCCCCTGCACTAATTTACTAGTAAATTTTAACGTGGTGTAAACAAAAAATTTTTGCTTCGAAGATAAGGTTTAAATTCAATCAAATGGTTCTTATTTAAATACATGAAGAATATGAATAAATTACAATCAAATATCGATAAAATAGGATATTTGTGGTTGTTGAGTGGAATACTTCTTCTTGTCGGGATAGGCGAGCTCTATGTTAGTAAATATCAGCAATGGTCACAAGCAGTAACGCAATCTTACCAGAAATCAATATCAGGAATGGGTAGTGGAGATCCAATGTTGGGACTAATTATTAACCTCCCATTTATCATGATTTCAATTTTCTTAGTTATTTTCGCTATCGTGTCATTTGTTTTAGGATATGGCTTTTTAACAGAAAAAATAAGAAATTGGAAAATTACTTTTCTAGGAATTTTTTCACCACTACGACATAGAGCAATTGCATTAATGACAATAATCTATGTACTACTGTTTGATCTTACCTTGATTTTTTTTATTTTCAGTCCAATTACCCAGGAAGAAAATAATGTAGTTACGCAAGTTGGTGGAGGTTCCATTGTTGATATTGCATTCATTACCATTCTAATTATTACTCATTTTGTTATAGTGTATTACTTGACAAGGACCGATGTCAGAGATTATTTTAAAAATTTGAAGTAAATTATTTAGGAAGTACTATCGAGATAATCGAATTATTGTGCACTATTTTTGGCGGAAAATGGTAGTTCGAGCGATGCATTTTTATCGTTCGTAGAGTTTTCATTTGGAAAATGTCTGAATGGTAGGAAGAGGTGATAAGCCAATGCAAAGGAAGAAGAGTGAAACAAAAAAAAGAGTTGCTGCCAAGCGATATGACCCGTATGGACGTGGGAAGGAAACCCTGCCTTTTATCGTGAGGGTGAAGCCACGATCGGTGATGGGAGACTACATTGCTCTCCACGGACTTCTTCCGGAAAACGAACTGCCAGTCAGTCTCAGACACAAAATACCAGAAAATGAGATCTGGATACGAAAGAACGTATACGACGACCCAAAACGAAGGGAGCGTATTCTTCAGGGGCATGAGAAGTTCGAACTGGAATTGATGGAGACGAAAGGGTTGACCTATAAACAGGCACATGAGAGAGCGCAGTTCCATGAGAAGGTGTACAGGCTTGAGGATTGGGTGGGGAGGTTGGAGAAGGAGCTAAAGAGACCCCCATATGAACCAGTAGAAGTCATAGAGAAAACAACAGGGTCTAAAAAAAAGAAGCATAAATGAGAAAATCAATGAACAGGAAACAAATACTTCTGGTTGCGTGCTTCCAGTATTTCTTATGATTCCCCTTGTATTCATCATCCTCAATCATTGCCATGCCGATACTCTTGTGTTCAAATCCGGTCCCCTGCGCTCTTTAATTGTCATCTTCATTTAAAAAACGAGCAACTCAGAAATTATACGAATATTCAAATCCTCTTCTTCATTTCTCTCTAACAGCATCTGCGGAGGTCCGATGAAATTAAAAGAAAAAAATACTTCCGGTGTTGCCATACGAAAGATGGCTATAGAGGATTATGATGCGCTCGTCGCACTCTGGCAAAAAGGAGATATACCATTCAGACCACAGGGTCGTGATAGTAAAAAAAACATCCGCTCGCAATTACAACAACCGAATTGTTTTTATTTTGTCGCGGAGTATGAAGAAACGATTGTCGGTGCGATCTTAGGGACTCATGATGGACGAAAAGGTTGGATCAATAGACTTATCGTTACTCCGACGTGTCGCAAGAAAGGGATTGCAACACGATTGATTGAAAAAGTTGAACATCACCTTGCAGCCGTAGGAATCGACATCGTGGCATGTCTCATCGAAGATTGGAATGTTTCGTCGATGCAAGTTTTTGAACGATCAGGATACACGAAACATACTGATATCCTGTATTTCTCCAAAAGAAAAAATATGAAGATATAAGGAAATTTTGAAAGACGGCGAGCCACCATGGTTATTTTTTCAGCAGAACAGCGAGGTTTCTAGGTAATACCGAATAATATTCATCGATGTTGAACCGCCGTAACTTGGAAACAAGTGTTGCCGGTAACCCCTCCAATGGTGTTTCCCTCAGTATCATCGACGTTTCTTCTTCAGAAAACGTTGCTCCTCGCTCTTTCAAATGAACAACCGCTCGATTTTCAGGGCAAACGAGTTGACACTTCATACACCCCACAAGCGCATTATGAGACCGTGGGTCGATCCATTTAGGAAACTCTTTTTCATTCTCATTGAAATACGTCAGGCACTGTTCCGCATGGATTAAAAATCTTTCCAGAGTAATACACTGAGTAGGACATGCCTGTGAACAAAGAGAACAGCTCATGCATCTGTCTATCATTTTTTTCTCGTGCCAATCATCGATAGGAAACGGATAATCTGTATAGAATGCTTTGAGCCTATGAAAACTCCCCATGCCTTCTACATAACAGATATTATTTCTCCCATACGAACCAAGCCCGCTTCGTACCGCAAGAAGCTTTAACGGTAACGTCGCTTTGATAATTGTGTAACCTGTCTTCTCGAAAGCTCGTTCTAAAATATTCATACACATGGTTCTGATTCCTGTGTAAATATACGTTGGAGGTATCACGATTTCATGGGATTTCCCATGCAGTCTGCAGTCAAGACGAGTTACTCCTTGGGGAATTGCAATGACTATGATTGTTTTTACATTCGGAAGTTCCTTCGGTTTCTCAAATGCGAACAGACTATAATTTTCATCAAAGAACTGTCGTTGTATTATCCCGTTTTGTCTCCATTGAATTATTTCCTCATTCAATTCTTCTAAGTGGGTAATTGAAATAGTCCTGAATTTCCCATTCAGTTTCCCAAATTCAGAGGTAAGGGTTTTTACAATCGTTTCCATTTGGATCGACCATCATTGAACTCCTCTTGTGAAATAAATACGAGGGGCCATCGAGTTAATGAAAAACATATTTACTTCACACACTGCACATGAAGATAACTTCATATTTATTTATTACGTTTATGAATGGGATATCAATAAATCCATAGACAGACCACTTCTTCTGCATTTTTTTTCGTAGATTCATTTAAATGACGAATAGATATTTATCACTCAATGAGTGAAACATCTCTTCCTTCACCGAAGCATTTTGCAAAGAGAGCGTGTGAGCTAGGAGCGAAAGAGGCAAAAATTATTTCTCCAAAGCAGGTGTTCACCGCGGAATGGGTGCGACGGAAATGCCAGTATGGCTGCGATGGTTACGGCGTTCATCTCACCTGTCCTCCCTATTCTCCGACACCGCAAGATACGAGACGGATGCTTGATGAGTACGAAACCGCGATTTTGATCCATAGCCCAATGGAATGGACTGACATCCAAGCTATCGTCAGTGCCCTTGAGCGTGAGGCGTTTCTTTCAGGGTACTACAAGGCGTTCGGGATGGGTTCGGGTCCTTGTCGTTTGTGCGAAAAATGTAATCCGCAAAAGGGGTGCAGGCACGCTGAACAAGCGCGCCCGTCCATGGAAGCCTGCGGGATCGATGTGTTCCGTACTGCGAGAACAGCGGGATATCCTATCGAGGTCGTTCGGGACAGTACCTGCCCTCAGAATTATTACGGGTTGCTTCTGCTGGTATAATGACAATCTTGAAATCAAGGGGATGCCGTCGCTCAAGATTTCGTTTTGTTACTGATCTTTGGTGCAGTTCTTTGCATATAAAAGATTTATAAACCGATACCAGTTTTCAATACGGAGATGGGATAAATCGAGATTGTTACTTCAATTATTTGTAATACCTTGGTTCTTGAAATGTACCATGGAAACGAATGATGAAAGTCTCCGTCTCGAAGGACACATAATACGGCCTGGTGAGGGGAAAAATATGAAGGATGCACGGAGTAAAAAATTTGTTGGAATAGTAATCCTATTTCTGTTTCTCGGGGCAAGTGTGTTACCGTTGATGAAAGCAACCGCTGAGAAGACAGAGAGTATTTCTGATGCGTTACCGGAGCCATTGATTTCGTCCAATGATTTCAAGCTAATCGCAGATAATTCCATCCTAAAGCAGAATAGCGAAGCGGTACCACTTGGAGGTGCAGTCCATAACATTAACACAAATCAGAGCTATTCTACTATTCAGGAAGCGATTAATAATGCCTCGAATGGAGATATTATTGTGGTTGACAATGGGACGTTCCCTGAGCAGGTGGTGGTGAATAAATCAATCACGCTTCGAAATAGTACCGACGCTCATCCTGTGATTAATGCAGATGAGGCTATCGCATTGAATATAAAGGTAAATAATGTCACTATTCAAGGGATGACCATCACGGATGCAGTCTGTGGAATCCTATGCAATAATATCTCTGGGATTACCTTCCGAACGAACGTCTTCTGGCGGGATCAAAATGGCATCAGCTATTCTAACTGGACATCACAGTATTCCAAGAATTACGCCTTGTATGATACCATAATTGATTCAAATACATTTGTTATGAATGGAACAACAACTATAACTGCGGTGAATTTCAGTATCGCCATCGACTATGATAACAGCTCAACCGGCCACACCGTCGATATCGGTACAATCAGTCTCACAGACAATATCTTCTACATGAATGGTACCTCTGCGACAGCTATCGAAATGGGCCACAATGGTGGTGGAATCTATGTCACCGACATCAATAGAAGCAATGTTACAATCGGTGCTATCACCATTACAGGAAACAGGATGTACGATGGAGTCTGTGGCGTTGATTTCTTTGGACTTTTT
>Ga0315282_10016161_pt1 | contig 10937 bp, 14 predicted proteins | sample YL17G07_20_MG_FD_203693 | JGI IMG/M metagenome (GOLD analysis project Ga0315282, IMG submission 203693) | Sediment microbial communities from Yellowstone Lake, YNP, Wyoming, USA - YL17G07_20 | ecosystem: Environmental > Aquatic > Freshwater > Lake > Sediment | place: USA: Wyoming | collected...
GAGGTAGGCACAAGGCGAATGCGAGCTCAGCCATACCTTTATCCATCGATTCAGGAGCATTTGCCAAGTCTTGAAATGAACATTATTGGCGCCATTGAGCAGGCTAAATCGGAGGCTGGTTTATGAGCTTTCGTGAAATTGCCGTTACAATTCGAGCAGTGAACCGAGCTAGTGCAGAGTTTTCTAGGATTCAGACTGATGCTGAAGCCTTAAGTGTGCGGATAAAGAGCCTTGGCGCCGCTATTTCTGGCTTAGGTGCGACTGGCATGGTAATAGGGCATATTGCACATGAGTTTGGGTTGCTTAATGATACGCAGGCTAGGGTTTTCAATTCTGCCATGATGGTTGTCACGGTTATGGGCATGTTTATGCGGACCAGCATGGGCGTGGCTATCGCTCAGAAGGTGTACTCTGCTGCATGTTGGATCGCTACAGCTGCTCAAAATGCTTTGAACATTTCGTATGCGACTTTCTTGGCTTTGACCGGTGTCGGTATAGCGGTAATCATTGCAGCAGCCGCGGCTATGTGGTATTTCGCAAGTCAAATGAACGCAGCCACTGCAAGCGTTCAAAACTTCAATGCGGCTGCTTCTGAAACGCCAACTCAAAGTCGTAGCATTCAGCGTGCTGGAGAGGCTGATCTCTACCGTCGAGGAGTTGAAAGTACACCGTGAGTGTTGACATTCCGAAGCTTGCCGTGGTTCTGGGTTCCGTTACACCGCCCCAAGGTGACGTCATTGAAGCCAGAGTACATCTAGGGGCAACAAAAGAGGTTAGCAGCTGGGAACTCCTGCTGCAGAATTGGAATAAAAAGTACAGTCCTGGCGGAACCTATCCGATCATTGTTGGTCAAGACGGCCATATCGACATTGGAAGAGGCGTCAATGTTCCGCAGATCATTACTACGAGGACCGAGAGTATCAAGTACGAGTCAGGCCCCAGCGAGAATTATTTGCGCGTGAGCGGTCGATGTTGGGGAGAAAAACTATTCCGCCGGCTAGTAACGAAGACGTATTCTAGCCAAAAAGGCGAGGCAATCGTTAAGGATCTGCTTGATTACTATGTTGGCTTAAGTCATGTTAGAGATTCCACAGAACTTGTGGAAAACACGGATACTACGTACACGAAGTTGGAATACGAAAATACTCCTGTCTGGGACATAATCAAATACATTGCTGCAAGTGCTGATCTCGCAGGTGTGATTGGCTATGACTTTCGGGTGACGGCTGACGCTAAATTTGAATTTTTCGCCAGAAATAGCAAGACATCCTCCGTAAGCCTTACCGATAAGATTGAGGTTAGCGAGTACCACAAAAATATTCTTGGTGTAAGAAATAAAATTAAAGTTTATGGTTCTCAAGGGAAAAATTTTCCAGCGGACTTGGATTCTTGGAGTGAATCAACGTTAGGTTGGACAGTAGTTTCAGGAACTCTCTCATTAGAATCTGGAAGACAACGGAAGGGAAGTAGCAACCTTCGTGTTGATGCGGCTGCAAGCGTAGAAGGAAATATTTACCGAACATTCGACGCTTTATGTAAGCCTCAAACTTTTGTTATGTGGGCTTGGATGCCTGGGAATTTGGGAGGAGGCTATGGCTATGTTAGATTGTTGGCTCCTGACAGCTCAAACTATTTCCAAGCAAACATAAAATCGATTCTTGAAGGTCAATGTATTCTACAGTGGGGGTTGATATCGCTGGCTTTAGGTCCTAATCAAATGTATGACGCTGACAATAATCCCAATGGAGTCTGGACGAAAACGGGTAATCCGCAATGGAGTCAAGTTAGTGGTCTTCAACTTATAATATGCACTATTGGCGCTGCATCATACTATATGTATGATGGCAACTTGGGTTTTCTGAACTGTTCTTATACTGGAACATTTGAAGATTCTGGAAGCCAGTCCCTCTACGGCTTGCGTGAACTTACAGAGACGGATGAGGAACTTTCCAGTGATAATGAGTGTACGTTGAGGGCTAAGGCTATTCTTGCGCAGTTGAAAGATCCAGCGGAGTACCTTACCATTAACAGCACGGTCATCGATTATGGTACTACTCCCATTTTGGCAGGCGACAAAATTCATGTACCATTGCCAAACGAGAACGTCGATACCGATTTTCGCATCCTCAGCGTCGAATACTATGTTGACACTAAGACTCAGACTCTTGAGATAACCATGGAGCTCGGGCGTGAGGTTCCGCTTTTGGCTGATTATTTGTATGCCCTCCGCAGCAAGTCAGACCATATGAGTAGACACAAGATTGCGAGGTTGATTTGATTGAGAAAGAAAATGGATAAAGAAATGAAGGATATTATTGCGGGCGATCTAATCTGTGTGGAGTGGACTGATGCTAGCGTGGGCAAGAGTAGCGGCGTGGGCATTGCTATTGACGTGCCTGTCCATAGTTGGGGCATTTTTATCGGCGTCTTCGGCGAGAAAAGCAAGCATATTGTCATTGCCCAGAACAGTTTCAAATATTCCAGCGGCATTTTTGACATTGATTATACGGCTGTGCCTTTAACGTGGACTTTGAAAGTGATTGTTGTTGCTAAGGCTTGTGTTGACGCTCAGGTGGCGCGTCAGTTGGTTAACAGTTTCTTATTGGGGGGGCGTCGTGCTTTGAATAAGCGTACTTTTCAGAAGAGAGTTGTTAATCATGCGGGATTTGGTTAAGAAGGCGCTTACTCGCAGAGTGCATAAGCGAGGGCCACGTGGCCGGGATCAAGTTGAAGTGGTTGAGCCTAATGAGAAGCTTGTTTTAGGCGTGAAATTTGCCATCGGAATGACGATCTGTCTTTCAGCCTTGGAAATCGCCCACATGGCTTTTCTGGGCTCCTGGAACTCTGAAGTTTTTGCTGCCATAACGGGTTTAAGTGGAACAATAATGGGAATTTTTGTGGGGCAGAAGGCTTAGCAGTGCCAACGAATCGTGAAGTTAGAATGGCATTCGAAAAGATTCTTTCAAAACTTGACATTATAGACGCCAAGGTAACCGCTATGCCTCAGGTACAGGTTCAAGTTTCCAGTCGACTTTTGGTAACGTTAAACGCTTTAGAAAAGCTTGATAGGCCTGCCTTGGCCGGTGAGGTTGCACAAATTACTGGACGTAGTCGGGCTTTTGAAAGTAAAATTCTGAATGAACTCTGGGGCAGAGGATTGTTGATCAAGGAAAGGCATGGTCGTAAGAAACTTTTCTCGTCGAGAAAAAACCTAGGGGGGTAGGGGTAGGTCCGTATTGGTTAAAATTTCACGCAATAAAATGATCATCCAACGAATCTACAAAATTAGACGAATAGCCAAAGTTGATACTCAGAAAATCCGAGAAAACATGCTTCAAAAGCTTCAGGAACTTTTTAGTCTTACAATGAAGCAAGCGCAAAACAAAAAATTGGGGTTGCCGCAGAGACAGAAATGGGTCCGCGCGGCTTCTTATGTTGCTCAAGTCATCAATAGCGTAACTCAAAGTTTTGATGAGGCTCAGGTTACGAAGGATTTGGAGCGGTTGGAGAAGATGATTAATGAAGCAATGGCAAAAGAAAAAGGCGGAAGATCTAACACAACAGGTTGAGGGTCTCCTGGAGGCTCAGAAACGCAAGATTCCAGAGGATTTTGCAGAGTTCTGTGAAAAGTGGCTTGGCCTCAAGCTGACGGATTATCAGCGTTTTGGTGCAGAATTAATCAACGTAAATGATTCTGTTGCTTTCCGCTGGAGTCGGCAAAGCGGTAAAACACACATGATTAGTGCCTGGCTATTGCACTTTGCCCTTACGCATCCCGGAGTTCAAATAGCAATTGTAGGTCCTAGCTGGCGCCAGACGAAAATACCTATCCGAAAGATTAACGGCTTCTTGGCTAAGTTACCTCGAGGCCTATTTCGCAAGCCCCAGGCTACTATGGTTTCTCTGAGGAATGGTAGCCTTATTCAGGCTTTTCCCTGCAACCCAGACACTATTAGGGGATTTACGCTTGACGTTGTCTATGCTGACGAGTACAATTACATTCCAATGGACCAAGAGCTTTATGATGCCATCGTGTTTACTCTCGCTACTAAAGCTCATGGAAAATTCATTTGCAGCAGCACGCCAGGCTCGATGGACAGCATGTTTTGGAAGTTTTTTAACAGGCCTCAATACAGGCATTTTGCTAAAAGCCATGTGACGTGGCAGCAGGCCCTCGAGCCCAATGGTCCTTTGACGAAGAGAAAGGTTGAGCAGCTGAAGGAGGAATATGCGGATGATCCTTGGCGTTGGAAACGGGAGATGGAAGCAGAATGGGCCGAGGACGAAGCGGTTTGGCTGCCGCTTAGTTTGATTACGAAATGTCAGGATACGAGTTTGGAGTTGTGGGATTCTGAAAGTGTGCATCAGGGCGAGTTTTTCGGCGGCCTCGATTTTGGCAAGGAAAAGGATTACTCTGCATGTGTGGTCTGCGAGAAGGTTGAGGACCGGTTTCTTTTGCGTCATGTGAAAGTGTGGCCGCTGGAGACTAAGTATGCAACGGTTATCGGTTATGTTAAGACTCTGGCGGATCGATGGCATAGCTTCAGCAAAATTCGATGTGACATTAGCGGTGTTGGCAATTATATTGTTGAGGACATGATTAATGGCGGCATCGAAAACGTGGAAGGCGTCACGTTCACGCATCCTCGAAAGCAAGAAATGGCTAGTCTTCTAAAACAGCGTATGCTTAATGGTTCCTACGCCTATCCGTATGCGGATATCCAGGTTTCGCCTTCTAAAAAGCTGAATTATTCTGTTGAGTTGAACGTGGAAAAATTTGAGTTGAAGAAGGATGGCACTTACCGCTTTTATCATCCTGAGAATCAACATGATGATGTCTTTTGGAGCACTGCCCTAAGCCTTTATTCGACGGTTGAAATGGCGCCGGAACCGTTTTTGGCTGTGATTCCTCGCAGGGCCAATAAATTGCACAGGGTCCACAAGGAATTAGCAAAACGGAAGGTTATGGGCAACACAAGATAAGGTGCTCAACTAAGTTCTATTGGTTCATCTTTTTCTTCTAAATACGCCCAATCTTCTCCGTCTAATTCTGAAGAATCCAAAGCTTTACCTAAATGTCTTCTAGCCATATATGCTTCATGTTTCGTACATAATTTGAAAAGTTCTCGCTTCCATACCCTGTACCATTGAGCCATTTCTTCACACTTCCTAAAATCACACTTTAGAAACCTTTTCTTCTTCAAGATTATCCCTACCGACCTTTGTTGATTCAGATGTCTTGAGGAGATGAAGTTTCCTCTCTCCTATATTAAATCATTACTTCCATTTCTGTTGTTCAGAGACCCTAATTCAGAAAGCATGGGAAAAAGTCAAAAATGCGCTCAAATTCACTTTAACTTATCCCTCTCCCTCGGGATTGAATATGTCTTTTCTGCAATGCAATTTTAAGCTTAGGTTTGCAGAGTACATATGGAGATTCCAGCCTTGAGAAGGCGCCAGGAATATTTTAGAATCCAGAAGTTTCGCCGCACATATGATAGAAACCAGAATAAGTTTACTTTTAATATTGCTTATGAGACCGCTGCTAAACTTACGCCCAGGAGTGTTGCGGTTGCTGAAGCGTTTGGTTTAGGCCTGGATCAGCAGCGTAAGTTTGTTATTTTGGATAATGTTGAGTTGAAGATAAGCCCTAACGATGTTGTGCTGATCACCGGTGATAGTGGAAGCGGCAAAAGCGTGTTACTACGAGCATTGCTGCAGGATCTGGGTGGTGAAGCTGTCGACATGGCTAGGGTCCGTGTTACTCGTAGTAAGCCTTTGATCGAAACAGTAGGCAAGACGGTTGAGGAAGGCTTGGAGTTGCTGAGTCGTGTTGGGCTTAATGATGCGTTTCTTTTCCTACGTACATACGATCAGCTCAGTGATGGCCAGAAATACCGTTATCGCATTGCCAAACTTGTTGAAAGTGGCAAGCAATGGTGGGTTATGGATGAGTTCGCAAGTACGCTTGACAGGGACACTGCGAAAATCGTGGCTTTTAATGTGCAGAAGTTTGCCAGGAGCCTTGGTAAGGCTGTTATTGTGGCCACTACGCACCTGGACCTCTTTGAGGATCTCCGGCCTAGCGTGCATGTGCATAAGCGCTTCGGCAAAGAAATAACCGTCAATTACTATCCTAATGAAGCTGCTAAAGAGTGCAGCCTTGTCAAGGAAATGGAAATTAGGCCTGGCATTCGTGATGATTGGCGTCGGCTTGAGGAGTTTCATTATCGTAGTCCAAATTTGGGTGCGGTTCGTGAGATCTATGGCTTGTGGCGCGGCTATGAATTGTGTGGTGTGATTGTTTATAATTATCCGCCGATGACTTGTATGGGTCGTAATCTTGTTCTGCCGAAGATGGCTCCTAAAGAGTTGAATAAGAAACTGAGCATAATCGGGCGTGTCGTGGTACATCCGAAATACCGTAGCATAAGCCTAGGAGCCAAACTTGTTAAGGAAACATTGCCCTTGGCAGGAACGCCTTATGTGGAAATGGTTGCGGTCATGGCGAAGTATAATCCGTTTGCTGAGAAGGCTGGAATGAAGCGCATAGTTTTTCAGGTTCCAAGTAAAGAAGCCTTGAAGATTGCTGATTGCCTCGAGCAGCTGAGCTTTAACACGAAATTGTTGGGCAGCGAAAGCTACGTTGTGAAGCGTCTCGAAAAGCTCAGCTCAAGACAATTAAGTGAATTGAAAGAAGGTTTCATAAGAAATAGTCATCCAAGACTGCATAAGGAGATAGCAGTTAATCGTCACAGGGCCTTCGGCACAAAAGCGCATTATGTTGAGGGTATAAAAAATGCTAACTTGCAGAAAATGGCTAAATTAATTAAGGTTGTTGGGATTCTTCTTCAAGTGAAGGCTTACCTTTTCTGGGAGAACTTGGCTTTTCAACATATGCAAACTCATAGACCGTAACGATCTGCTCAGGGTACCAAGACGCATTTATTTCTATCCATGCCTTACGAAAGTCTTCTAAGCTGTTGAATCCTTCTTTTTTTACGTCTTCGGGGCTTATTTCTCCAAGTTTCTGTTCAAAACGGCGTGTGATGATTATGTGGCCCTGTGGTTTTCCGAATAATCTATCTCTTATGGCGTAGTAGCGGCCGACTTTGTATTTTCGCTGGCTTGTTCTGCGAGTTTGGGTCTTTCTGCCTTGCAAAATTTTTTTAATGTGGTGCCTTTTGAATAGCATCGTCGATATTGCCGCCATACTTTTTGATTAGTTCTTCCTCTTCTACAGTGGATAAGCCTTTCTTTTCACGCCAAAGATTTCTTAAAACTATAAGTTTTGCTTGGTAAAAGTAGCCGCCTTCCCTGAGTTCCTTGCGTGTGGCTGTTATCCCTTTAAAATCTATGCCCATTGTTCGTGCTTGTTCTTCCTGGAAAAGCTGCTGCGCCTTCTCCCAGATCATCGCTCTAACTTGTGGCCAGAATTTACCTTTGGGTTCAGGCAAGGCGGTTCACTTGTATTCTTTAACTTTGCTTGGCGGGAATCCACAATCAAGGAATATACTTAGGTCTTCGTAGCAGGCGTGACAGATTGGTTCTCCGTTGCAATAGAAAACGTAGTTACCCCATTTCTTGTTGTCTTCTGGATTGTCTTCATATCCGCAAACAGTGCATTTTAAGGTCTGGGACTCCGCTTTGCCTAGAATAGGCACGTTTTGGGTCTGGATTTTATTTTCTGGCATTTTACATCGCTTTTTAGTCTAACGTTTGCCTTTTTAAATTCAACGTCAGAACTCTTTCAACAAAACTCAACGATTGAATCAAGCAGTAGCCTGCAGCCATGTCTTTTTCATTTCTTTTTGAAGATTTGTGTTAGGAAGACTTCCCTCTTTTGGCGTGACTCCAATTTTCAATAGTCCATGAACGTTTGAGCTAAAATCAACAAGAGATTTTAGAAAGAGATACCTTTTAATATAAACAGAGAATAGGTAAACTGTATGTATGGAGTAGGATTGTAATGGAAACTAAGAAGCAGAAGGAACCTGCCGCAAAAGAGCTCTTGGAAAAAATGAGAGAGGACAATAAAGATCTCTTTGCGGAAATAGCTAATTTTGCGGCTCTGTTACGAGAATGTGGTGTAACAAGCTACAAACTCACTGGAACACTCCAAGATCCCATAATCACAAACTACTCCGTTTCCTGAATCAGGGTGAGATGTTGTCCAAGGGAACAATGGTTTCTCTCATCAATGAAGGAGACATAACTCGTCGCAACATTCTGAAGAAAATAGAACAGATCACCAAGACTAAGGTTATTGCTTATCTAGCAAATCCGAACGCTTCACCTAACTTCATCGATCACAACGATCCAGTATTTCTGAATGACTTGCTAGAGTGCGTTGGGGATGCGGAAGTCTTGGACATAATCATTGATAGCCCTGGCGGCGAAGCAAATATCGCAGAAAAATTGGCGATCATGTGCAGGGAACACTGCAAGACCTTAAGAGCCATAGTGCCAAATTCAGCGAAAAGCGCAGCAACGATGTGGGCCATTGCCAGTGACAAAATACTGATGGGTTATCTTTCTGAAATAGGCCCTATAGATCCTCAGATCAGAATGGTTGACCCACAAGGACGAATCACCTTTGTTCCTGCTCAATCGCTTATAGATGGAGTAGTTCAAACACATCAAATGTTGCAAAGCGGTATCGACCAGAGAATAGTAATAGGACTCATTCAGAAACTAGACCCAGCTATAATTGATGTTGCTAGCAAGGCCATAGAGTTCTCAAAGCAATTCGCACAGAACTGGCTCTCTCAATATATGCTTAAAGATGACCCAAACAAAGCGAAAGAAGTCGCCGAAGCTCTCGCTGATAATAGACGTTGGTTATCGCATGGAAAACGAATAGGGATTAAGGAAGCACAAAATTTAGGCTTGAAAGTTGAACCTATAGACAGGAAATCTAAACTTTGGAAATTGCTTTGGGAGTATTATGGTCGTGGTCTAATGAGAATGAACGCGACTGGAACGATAAAACTATTCGAGTGTGAAACTATCGGAGTGAACTTTGCGATTGGCATGCAGCGTATATCATCACCTCAAAAGCCCCAAGGATCCATGCCCTAAAAAATTGATCTTATTCCTCTTGAGAGAGTAACGTCCCTTGCATCATGGCCTACTTTTGCGTCTAAAGGTTTCTATTAGAAAGGTTTCGATGTTGCCGCCCTGCTTCAGGTAATCATCGAATAGTCTTCGCATTTCAAGTTTCTTTCCTATGGTATCGCCGGCCAATTTAGCTAGGAGCCATGTTGGAAGGAGCTCCACATGGTATTTCTTGGCCTGTTGGTGTGTTTCTTTCTTGAAGTATGGGCTTATGAGGATGGGGTGAACGTTCTGTTTGACTACGTGGACTTGCAGGTTTTGGGCGCCTTCCTGGAGCTGGATCTGTTCGCCGAACTCTATGCTGAATCGTAGTTTGTCAATGAACTCTTTCAAATGTTCTGGCGTAGCGCCGCCGCGATAGAATTTGCATTCGATCGGGTAATAATGTCGCCATAAGAGCTTGTCTCGATAGTAAAAGTCTATTTGGAGTACTCGGTCGATTTCCTTCGCATTGCTGAGTCTAATGTTGTAAGATTCCTTGCCTTTGCCGATTTTTCGCCAAAAGAGAACTTTCATGTCCATGTTTTTGAGGGCTAGGTTGATTGCGTGTTGTGTGAATGCTTCGTGGAAGGCTCCGATGGCTCCGGTAAGTCGTTTCTTTATGCTGACATGCCGTTCCCAGTAAGCTACTTGTTTATCGATGTCTTCACTGGTGAAGGATTGCTTATCGTAGATGAATCCTTGCCCGCCTATGATCGCAGTAATGAGGCTCGGATAGATTTGCGTCAAAATCTTGATAGCTTTCAACGTCTCGTACTGGCCCAGCTCCTCTTCAAACTTGCCATAAGAAGTGAATCGTTTGAGGCTGCTGTCCTTGCGGATCTCAACTAGAACGGCGTTCACGTGAGGGCTGTATAGGCCTTCTCCCTGTTCGATTCTCTTCTTGGCCTGATCTGTTCCCGGTAAGCCGTAGACGTAGCCTTTGATGCGTCCTTGGAAAGGTGTTTCTTTGGCTAGTGTTGGGTTCCAGTATCCGCGTCGCTCGAGTAAGCCCTGTTTTCGCATTTTCCCGAGAGTTCGGCTTGCCCTGCTCAAAGGTGCGTTGAAGGTTTGAGCGACTTCACTCGGGACAGCTCCTATGTCTCGGTTCTTGAAAAATTTCAGCACATCTTTCTGGTTAAGCCATCCTTGCTTGACATTTTCGACCACGGGTTTGCTGAAGGGAATGAAGGCGACGTTGTGTTTCTTTTTGGACTCCTCTAGTGTATACCGCTGTGTGTACGGCACTTCAACGGTTACGACTCCGCTCGGAGTCATGATCCTGCTGTCTACTCTGATCCACAGGAATGTTGAAAGCTTCTTCCAATACCGGCCCACACCAGGTTTGCTATCGACAAAGCTCGCGTGGATCTTCTCTCGGCTCCTGAGAACCTTGCCCTGGTGCCACAGTTTATCTAGCCTCTCCTGGACCGTTGTCGGATAGCTTTTCAATTCTCTGACAAGATCCATCCTGCCTATAGGCTTCTCTAGCAACTCGAGAAGGTGCTCATCAATAGTACTTTTGAATGGTACTGTTCATCCTCTCCGTTGGGCTAACAGACCTCATGCATGCGTCTCATGGACTATTCCGACAGTCAAACGCGAAACGCAAGTTAACCATGCCCTACACTATGCAGAGCATAACGCACAGCACGAAAATAACCCTTTAGCACAAGAAGAGCGCAAAACAATGGTCTTTTTGCGAAAAGAGCACCATTGCATATGTCCCTTAGCCCATCTATATCTCTGCTTCCAATAAGCTCGCCAGCTGTCAACTGCTTCCTCATAACATTCTGCCTCATTGACGTAACGAATCTTGTAACCTGCAAGATATACACGAA
>Ga0315282_10016163_pt1 | contig 10936 bp, 13 predicted proteins | sample YL17G07_20_MG_FD_203693 | JGI IMG/M metagenome (GOLD analysis project Ga0315282, IMG submission 203693) | Sediment microbial communities from Yellowstone Lake, YNP, Wyoming, USA - YL17G07_20 | ecosystem: Environmental > Aquatic > Freshwater > Lake > Sediment | place: USA: Wyoming | collected...
GAGCGACCCGAGCGCCGATCGCCTGCCATACTGCGCGCGGTTAGGGCCCCGGTACCACCCACCGGGGCCTCACCATCCCAACCGTACGCAGGCGGCCCAATGCGATAAACTCACCGACACGGTGACATTATCTCGGAACCACTCGAGTGACATAGTCTCGGAACCAAGACACGAGCGGAGAGGCGGCTTGCGGATGACGGTCGTTCCCTATGCGCGACAGCCGGTCGAGCCCATTCTTGATCTGTACAACGCGTGCACGGCGCGTGTGCCTATCGGCTTCCCCGCGTCCGAGGGGGAACTCCGCTCCTGGCTCGAAGGCCGATCGCCGCGGCTGGACGTGGAACGGACCGCGCTGGCCACCGACGGTAGCGCCGTGCGCGGCCTCGTCAGGTACGGCCGCGGAGGGCCCGACGCAAAGCCCGACCGGTGGTGCACCGTAGAGCCCGGCGATGGGGTTCTCACCTGCCTGTGGACCCGGCCGGCCGATACTGAGGCCGCTCTCCCGCTCGTCGACGCCGCGGTCGCCGACCTATCAGGCCGGGGATGCGGGCGGATCTGGGCGTTCGAGGATGAGCTCGGCCCCGGCTTCTACAACGGCGGGTTCGGGATGCTCTCTGTCACGATGGGCGAGGTCGCGAGGGCCCTCACCATGCGCCGGTTCGCGGTCCATGCGTGTGAGCTTCACATGCTGCGCGCGCGACTGGACGATCTCCGGCGCCCCGACGAGGCGGGATGCAGGGTGGTCTTCCGAGCTAGAACGTCACGCCGGGAGTCGGGCGAGTGGTGCCTTGACGCCACGATGGAGGACGGCAGCTCGGTGGGGCAGTGCGTCTGGGCGCCGATGTCCAGCCGCAGCGAGCACCCGGAAGCCAGGCGGGCCGGCTACGTGTGGTGGCTCGGGGTGAACGAGCAGCTCCGGGGACTGGGTGCCGGCAGGCGGCTTCTCCTGATGGCGATGAGCCAGATGCGCGACAACGGCCACGAGGCGGCCGTGCTGACAACCGGCGCCGGCAACAGGCGAGCGCTGTCGCTCTACCTGTCGGTAGGTTTCGGCGTGGTGGACATGTCCATGACGCTGGCGCGATCGTCCCGCGGCAACAGGTGCCGCGAACCGGGCGGCCCGGACGAAGGTTAGGCTATGCGGGAGTCGTGGCAAGAGGTACGCGGCGGCTCCGTTTCGGACGCGGTGTGGGGCTGCCAAGTCCGGGGCATAGCCGCACTGAGGAGAAGCCGCAATGAAGCACGGCAAGCGGTCGGCCCGGACGCGCCGGTCGGCCTTCACACTGGTTGACGCGACCATCACCCTCCTCATCTTGGCAGGCCTGGTGCTGATCGGCGGCCTCACAATGAGGAGCCTCGGCAACAGGCCCGCCCCCCTTGACGCCGCGGCCGCCGTCGAGACCGGCGTCAGCCGGCGGTAAGCCGGCCATAGAGGAAGGGTTCGCGCGCCCGCGGGGGAACCTACGCCCGGCCAGTGGTGTCGCGCCCTGTGCGCGCCGCCGGGGCTACATCCACTTCACTCGGAGGCGGTCCCACGTGTCACGCATAAAGACGCTGCTCTTCGCCGGGGGCGAGATCCACGACTCCAAGGGCTGCGGTGATGAGATCGAGCGCATCCTCAGGCCCTGCGAGTCCCTCGACATCACCAGGGTCGACAACGACCTGTCGGTCCTCGAGGCGGGCGGACTCGCGCCCTACGACCTGATTGTGTTCTACTACACCATCGGCGAGATCACGGCAGCCCAGAAGAACGGTCTCCTCGAGTGGGTCGCGAGTGGGAAGGGCTACGTCGGGATCCACTCCGCCGGCGACTCGTTCCGCGACTGCCCAGAGTACAGGGCGATGGTCGGGGGCTGGTTCGTGACCCACCCGCACTACCGCAAGTACCAGGTCAGCGTCGTTGATCCCGAGCACGCCATCACCAAGGGGATCGACGAGTTCTGGGTCGAGGATGAGCAGTACATCCTGGACTACGACCCCAGGGTCCACGTGCTCGCGTCAGCCCTCTGGAAGGGCACGGCGATGCCTTGCGTCTGGACCAAGAGCTGGGGCGCCGGCCGCGTCTTCTATGTCTCGCTCGGACACGACCCGAACGCCTGCAAGAACGAGACGTTCGCCACACTGCTCGAGCGCGGCGCCCTGTGGGCCGGCAGGCCGGAAGGCTAGGCTCCCCGGTGTCACTCATCCACTCGTTCTGGGACCGGGACACATACGCCATCGTCGGGGCCCGTGCCACGGGACGAACCCTCATCGGCATGTTCGCGAGCGCGCTTGAGCGCGCAGGCAAGACGGTCTACCTGGTCGACTCGAGAGGTGGGACACTGGGCAAGCGCCCGGTGTCCCCCTCGCTCGCGGGACTCGAGCGTCCGGTGGACGGGGCGCTCATAGTGTGTGAGCCGACCAGGGCGCTGGACGCTGTTCGGGAGTGCCTGGCCGCGGGCGTGACGCGCATCTGGCTCGACACTCGGGGCAAGAGCGCGGATGCCGCGGAAGCGGCCCACGCGGCAGGGGCCGAACTGGTGGAAGAGCGTTGCCCGCTGCTGACGATACCGCACGCCGGCTTCATCCACGGGCTGCACCGCTCGCTGCTGCAGGCCTTCGGGCGCTTACCGCGACCCTGACGGCTGCACCTCATTCATCTCGAGGTTCGCGGCCCGGGGGCGCATGACCGTGAGGCTGACGGATCGCTCCTGGGTCCCCTTCCGCACGGTGTACGTGCCGAGGGGAACACCCTCGAAGTTCAGGTGGTACTTCCCCGTCTCTCGCTTGTAGTGCACGGACTTCTTGATCGGGCCCTCGGCCAGGAGATCGGTCGATCCTCCGGCCTCCGTTAGGGTGACGTCGCCGGGCTTGTCCGCCACGATCTCGATGAACCCTATAGCCTTCGCCTTGTCCACATGCGGTCCGGGCTTCACGGTCACCGTCTCCGGAGAGGCCACCGGAGGTCGGAACTTAATGGTGAGCAAGCTTGAGTAGGGCTCCTTCGTGTCCGGGTTGGTGGCGAAGGTGATGTCAAGTACAGCGTGTACGCCCTCCTTGTCGCGGAACATCGTGATCTCGCGCGAGTCGTCATTGATCGAGGTGGCCAACTGCTGCCACGACACCTCGCCCGACTCCTTGTCGAAGCTCTTGTACTGCAGCACGCACGCGCGCCCGTCCGGCCCTGTACCAGGCTTCGACCACACCTGCAGAGGATAGAAGACCACCTCCCTCGTCTCCTGCTCCTCCTCGGGGCTTTCGCGGACGGTCTGCGGCTCGATCGCCGCTGTTGCCGCCGGCGTTGGCTTCTCGCCTCTCCCCAGCCAGTCCCTCACGGCCAGCAGTGCCACCGCGCAAAGCACCGTGCCGACGATCCCGACCGCCATGCCGACCAGAAACGGGCCTAGCGCGAGCCCGGCGCCCTGGCCCGGGGGCTTCTCCGAGGACGGAGTACGTGGCTGGAGCACAGCCGCGACGGCTTGCGCCTCGCCGGTCAGGGCGTCCGGCGGGGGCGGCGAAGCGGACGTGTCCTCCAGGGGGGCCGCATCCGCGCCGGGTACCGACACGTCCCCGATCAGCACCGCCGCCGCGGCCGCGGGTGCTGGGGATGTCGTGGGCGCCACGGCCGGAGCTGGCTCCGGCGCCGCGGCTCGCTCCTGGGAAGAGGGCTCCTCCTCTTCGGCTCTTGGCAGCGGCAGCGGGCCCGCCCTATCGCCGCCCAGCCTGCGCGCGCCGGACGGCGGGAACAGCTCATCCAGCTCTGCGTCATTGGCAAGCTGGCAGCGGCCCAGGTGTACCGCGACAGCCGCGACATTACCGCGCCCGCCGTTCTGGTTAGCGGCGCGGATCAGGCGTTCGACGGCCACGGCCGGTGCCGGACTCCCGACGACGATCCGCTGCAGGAGCGCGTCGTCCACCTCGCGCCAGAGCCCGTCAGTGCAGAGCAGCAGAATGTCGCCGGGCTCGAAGACGAACACGCTCACCCGCGGGCTGGGAGGCACGGGGTACCCGAGTGCCGCGCCGGGATCGGGGTCAAACTCATCGGAAGAGACCGGCCCGTCATCAATCGTGAGCCGCGCGACGGCGCCCGTCTTGCCGTCGATCCGGTAGGCGCGGGAGTCGCCAACATGCGCAACGCAGACGTTCGGCCCGTCCACGTAGGCCGCTGTCAGCGTCGTGGCCATCCCGGCGACGCTGAGGTTGTTCTCGGCGTTCTGGCGGAGCTGGCTGTCGATCCTCGTGAAGACGTAGCGCAGGTAGTCGGCGCCGCCCGTGAACCCGTCGCCGAGCTGCCGCAGCAGGGCCTCCCCGTGCCTCGCGTAGGCCTCGACGGCCTCCTCCAGGAGGTTGATCGCCTGCGCGCTGGCGACGCTGCCGCCCTTGCGAGTGCCTACGCCGTCCGCGACGGCGTAGAGGCCCGCGCCGGAGCTGAGCCGCAACATGCAGAGGGAGTCCTCCTCCGGGCGTCCGGCTCCGCGAGCGACAGTGCCCACGTCGCTGCGGCCCGCCGACTCTAGCTGCAGTTCCGTTTCCTGCGCCATGACTACGCGCCCGCCCTATCCTTGGTTTGCGGTCGGCCGGGCGCGGATCACCGCGCCGGGGCCGCCGGCTCTCCGATGACCACCGGAACCGGGTATGTGAAGACGCGGTGGCTCAAGATCCCGTACGCACGGTAGATCCCTGCCGGCACCGGGTTCCCGTCGTTGTCAGTAAGTGGCCAGTACTCCACGAACACCAGGGAGTTGTCCGGTGGGATGGATTTGCGGCCGGTCGGCCTGTTGGGCTCAGTCTGGCTCCTGCCGGTGATGGACGGGTCGGTCAGCCCGGACCCCGGCCCGGGCTTCCACGAGTCGTCCGCGACGGTCAGGCTGCTGATCCGGCCCCCGGTCCATCGGTGCCGCGACCAGCGCCAGACTTCCCGGCCGTCGCGCTCGACGATGAAGTCGTGGTCGAAGCCGGCAAGGCTCGTGATGATGACCGGGAAGACCGTGTCGTTCTTGAAGATCATCCGCAGCATTACGCCGCCCGGGTCGTGATCCGACCGCGGCGGGCCCGTCGTTTCGAGGACGCAGAACGCTCCCTGTGCGGATTGCCATTTGTAGATCCCGGTCGGGTCGATGGTCAGCAGGCCGTCGGGGTGGACCACAACGTGGCCGCGGACGATGACGCGCTTGCCGTAGGTCCAGTCCGGGTGCAGGAGCCGCTGTTTGAAGACAAGGTCCTCCGGCCGGTTGTACATATAGACGGGTCGTGAGACGTGGCCGGGCTTCCCCTCGTACCAGGTCCAGGCGGAGTAGAACTCGCGGCCCGGCGCGTTCCTCACGTACACCTCACCGGTCTCGTCGCCCAGAATCCAGTAGGTGGGCCCCGGCGCGGGGACGTTCTCCAGCGGCCTGCCGGGGCGCGAGCGCGTGCCGCGGTACTCCCCGCGCAGCTCGATCACGGCATCAGCGGGCCATTGATCGGGCGCGGCCAGCACATCCGCGATCTTCAGGTCCGGGTTGACGGCCCCCGTGGCGGCGGCGGACGGCGCATCACCTTGCGCAAGCGATCCGGCACACATAGGGGACGCGAGTAGTGCGAGGCCCAGCAGGGCCCGAAAGCCGCGGAACATGCGGCACTCACCCTCCCGCAGACATGGCGGCCGGCGCGAGACCGGCGCGGTGTGTCGCGATAGTAAACCCACCTATTGCCACCGTCAACAAACGGCCTTATTGGCTGGAATGCGGCGATGCCCTTCGTCCTGCCAGCCGCCAAACCCTGTCTCGGCCGGGCAAGGAGCCGGATGGCTGGTCGCTGAAGGCTCGTTCCCGTGAGCCTACGCGTCATCGCCGGAAGCTGCGGGGGCAGGCGACTCGCGCTGCCCAAGGGAGCGGACATCCGCCCCACCTCCGACCAGGTCCGCGAGGCGGTCTTCGGAAGCCTTGGATCGCGGGTCGTCGGCGTTCGCGTGCTCGACCTGTGCGCGGGCACCGGAGCGATGGCGATCGAGGCCCTCAGCCGCGGCGCCGAGAGCGCCACCCTCGTGGAGCGAGACCGGCGGGCCTGTGCCGCCATCGCGGAGAACCTAACGCGATGCGGTCTCTCGGAGCGCGCGCGGGTGGCCCGCGGCGACGCGCTCCGCTGGCTCGACGGCCAGCCGGATGCGGCCAATGCCTTTGACCTTGTGATCGCCGATCCGCCGTACGCGTCTCGGATCCTGGTCGGGATCGCCGAGCGGCTATCCGCGAGGCCGGGGCTGGTGTCCCCCCGCGGCTTGGTCGTCTTCGAGGCCGGGGTGGAGGACATGCCGCGCCCGGCCGTGAACCTCTACGCCTGCGCCCGCGTCAAGCGCTACGGCAGCACTTTCGTGGCCGTGTTCGAGCGCGCGCCAGCCGCGCCTGTGCCGGGCGACCCGTAGCCGGAAGGGAAGTGTCGGCCGGTGGCCAGGGCCCTCTACCCCGGCAGCTTCGATCCTGTGACGAACGGACACCTCGACATCATCCGCCGCGGGGCGCGGATCTTCGACGAAGTCATCGTCTCCGTGGTCGCCAACCCGGCGAAGACGCCCTGGTTCTCGCTCGAGGAGCGGGCCGAGATGCTCGCGGAGGCCTGCGCCGACCTCTCGAACGTCCGCGTCGAGTCGTTCTCCGGGCTCCTCGTGAAGCACGCCATCAAGATGGAAGCGACCGTCATCATCAAGGGTCTCCGGGCAGTCTCAGACTTCGAGAGTGAGCTCATGCAGGCGCATACGAACCGCTTCCTGGAGGGGGACATAGATACGCTCTTCATCCCGACCGATGCCACCTACGCTTTCCTCAGCTCCAGCGTGGTTCGCGAGGTGGCACGGCTCGGCGGCGGGGTGGAGGGCCTGGTCCCGCCGATGGTGGCGGAGCGCCTCAGGCGCAAGCTGGCCCAGACGTGAGGAGGGGCTTACTTGATCGAGATTGATCAGTGCCTGAACGAGCTGGAGGACCTGGTAGAGGGCGGATCGTCCGTTCCCTGGTTCGGGCGCCGCTACGTCAGCGATGAGCAGTTCCACCGCATCGTCAACAACATCCGCCACGCCCTGCCCCGCTCCCTCGCCGAAGCGGCCGAGATCACAACACAGAGGGATGAGATCCTCGCGACCGCCCGCGATCAGGCGAAGGAGATCCTCGACCAAGCGCATCAGCAGGCGATACAGGTTACCGAGCGCGCCAGGTCTGCCGCGGACGAGATGGTCACGCGAGAATCGGTGGTTCACGAGGCTGAGCGGCGGGCTGAGGAAATGGTACGCCAGGCCGACCACGAGGCGGCGTCGATCAGGGCCGAGACCCAAGTGTGGCTGGCGGGTCTATTCTCAAGGCTCGAGAACGAGCTGGGCCGCATCGTCGAAGCCACCTCGGAGAGCAGGGCGGCCCTCGAGGCCCAGCTCAACAGGCCCCCCCGCCCTGTCGCTCAGTCCGGCGAACCGACCGGCGAGGCGCCCGCGGTTCCGTAGGCCCCTCGCCTCACAAGGGAGGCGGTGCCCATGCGGCGCCTCATGAACCTGACACCAGTCCTGCTGCTGTTCTGCGTGGCAGTCCCGAACGCGTGGGCGACGCAGGCCACGCTCGTTGTCGACTCCGACCCTCGTGGCGCCACGGTGCTCGTCGACGGCGGCGAGTACGGAGTGACCCCGCTGGAGACCACGGTCGACCTCGCGCGCGACACCTCGCGCGAGTGCACGGTGACCGTAAGGATGCAAGCCTACAACGACGCGGAGCGCAAGGTGACGCTCTCGGCCGGTGAGCGGACGGATCTCGGTGTCATCCGGCTCATCTCACCCCACCCGCTGCCGCCGGGCGCCCGACCGCTGCCCGATCAGAAGGTAGGGGTCATGGAGGCGGGCTACGCAGTCGTCGCCTCGGACGGGGCGGTCATGGTCTGGGTGCCCGCCGGCCCGTTCACCGCCGGGTACCCGCTCAACTACGCCCGGGGTCAGGAGGCCCAAGACATGAACCCGTACCGGACGGTGGAGCTCGACGGCTTCTGGATCGACCGGTACGAGGTCACGAACAGCCTCTACAAGGCCTTCGTCGACGCCACCGGCGCGGCGGCCCCGGCGAACTGGGTGGACGGCAAGATCCCCGGCGGCGAGGAGGACTACCCGGTCGTCAACGTCACCGAAGACGACGCGGACGCCTATGCGCGCTGGGCGCGAAAGCGCCTTCCCACCGAGGACCAGTGGGAGAAGGCCGCCAGGGGCCCGGACGATATGCGCGTGTTCCCCTGGGGCGACAAGTTCGAGCCCGGGGACGCGAACATCGGTCGCGCCGCCGGGGGACCAAAGCCGGTCGGCAGTTTCCCCAAGGACCTCAGTCCGTACGGTGTGTACGACATGGCCGGAAATGTGCGGGAATGGGTCGTGGGCACATGGGAGGGCCACCCGGACCGCCTGATCCTGCGCGGCGGATCATTCGGGAGCAGCGAGGCTTCTGACAACCCCGAGTTCGCGATGATCCCCTGCCGGGGATGGATAACGCCGGACGTCGTGCCCACCCGTGTGCACCTCACCGGCTTCCGCTGCGTTGTCAGCGGCTGAGCACAGACATCGGAGGGCAACATGAGGGTCTCGATCGCTTCCTTCAGCTTCCACGGCCTGATCGGCGAGGGCAAGATGGACCTGTTCGGCTACCTCGAGACCTGCCAGCACCGGTACGGCCTCGACTCGGCGGACATCTGGAACGGCCTCCTCGCTTCCACCGATGACGACTACATAAGGAAGGTCCGCGGCGCCCTCGACGAGCGCGAAGTCGTCTGCGCGAACTACCACGCGGATGGGCCGAATGTGTGGGACGACGACCCCGACACTAGGGAGCGCAACTACCGGTCCGCCCTTGAGCACCTGCGGATCGCCGAGACGCTCGGCGCGCGGACGATGCGCATCGACACCGGCGGCGTCGTGGGACCGATGGCTGATGAGCAGCTCGATCTCCTTGTGCGACGCTACGGTGAATACACGCGCTTCGGAGCGAACGCGGGCTTCGCGGTCGGCCCGGAGAACCACTGGGGCATCTCGCTGATCGCCGACAACATGGAGCGGATCGCGAAGGCCGTGGACCACCCGAGCTACGGCATCCTCATGCACATCGGCCACTGGGAGGACGGGGATGAGGAAGGGGGCGACCGTCGGCTGGCGCCGTGGACGGTTCACACACACGTCGACGCGCGCGTGACCCGGACCCGCCTGGAACCGGCGATGGAGATCCTGCGCGACGCCGGCTACCAGGGCTACTGGGGCGTGGAGCACCACTCCGGCAAGAACGAGTACCGCGAGGTGGCATGTCAGTTGGCCGCCGTCGAGCGCGTCCTGTCAGCCTGGGGCCCTGCCGGACGCGGCAAGGGCGTGCCCCGCGAGGGCCCCCTCAACCCGTTGCTGCCGCATCTGGACTGATCGAGGAGGGGCCGCATGGGGTGGCGCGTCGCGCCGGGCCCCCAACCGGCCTCATCACCCTAGGCCTTCTTCTTCACCGGCACGTGAATGGTGACCGGCACCGTGCCCTCGTGGCAGCCTGGCGCGAACCGCTCGTAGCACGGCAGGCCCTCGTCGGCCACGTACTCCGATGCGGGCAGCCAGTCCCTGAAGATAGCGTGCCAGGTCGCGCCGATCGTTTCCATAGTGCACTCGAACACGGCCTCGGTCGCGCCGGGCACCTCACGCAGCACAAGGCCTTCGGGCACAACGGTGACACCTTTGATAGGCCGCCCGGCCACGAAGTCCACCATTCCCGCCTCCCCGGTCCCGAAGTACAGGCCCAGGCAAGCCTCGTCGGTGGCGAATGGCTCGATCTCGGGTAGGCGAGGCTCGTACTTGTTCCTCCAGATGTCGCTCCAGTCGGCGGCCATGGGGTTGATGCGAAGCTCGATCCCCATGACCGTCAGAGCACTACGCTCCACCACACGCGCGGTCATGCCGTGCCTCCTATCCCTGCCAGGGCATCGGCGCCGGCATTCGGCACGAGAGCGTCGGCGGCCTGCAGGATACTGTTGCCCATTCGGGCCTGGTGCAGACGAACGGAGCCCCGTCTGCGTGCGGCGGGGCTCCGCCCAAATCGTTCTGATGAGTGGGTCTACCGACGCCGACGGAGAGTTCGTACCAGGGCACCCAGCGCCGGGACCGCCCCAACAAGCGCGACTGCCGGCAAGCCGGGGGCCTTCTCGCCGTATAGGTCCAGGGTCATGGCGCGCTCAGCGTCGCCCCAACCGGCCATGCTGGTCCAGGTCACGCCCTTGTCCGTGGTGAGCCAGAGAGGCCGGCGCTCGTCGGTGAACCAGACCGCGTGGGCCGCAGCCGCACTAGCCTGCTCGCTTGAGCTCTCCTCGAACCAGTAGGTCTGCCCCGGCAGCAGCGTCAGCCCCGGAGTCGGGACATCGACCCATGTCGGCAGCGTGGGCCAAGACCAGTTGCCGGTGATCGACCACTGCCATCCCGGTATGAGGGCGCCGGGCTTCCCGCCATCGTCCGCTGCCACCTTGAGCGTGAAGTTGGCCTGGTATGTGCTGTAAGGCGGAGTCGTCCACAGAACCACACGAGCCTTGTCGACCAGGTACGCATCATCAACTACGACAGGGCTGGCGAGGTACCACACCTCGTACACAACCTGACCCGATATCGCGTCGTCATAGCTGCCCGCGGAGTAGACCAGGCTCGACCCCTGGGCGCCGGGCGCCAGGACCAAGGCCAGTGCCGCACAGAGCAGTACCTTCGTAAACCAACAGCTGCGCGCGACCAACATGCCACGCATGGTACCATCTCCTCGTTCCCCGATATGTGTAACCACCAGGCACCGGAGGTGCGAGTGCGCCTCCTGTTGGCGGCGATTCTGCACTCACCGTCACGGCCTGTCAACGCCCGCCTCGACAGGGCGCAGGAGAGCCGCGGGCGGGCAGGGAACCCCGCCTGCCCGGCCTTGACCTTGGCCTCCGCTTGGAGTATCTCAGCGAGCGGTGCCGG
>Ga0315282_10016165_pt1 | contig 10935 bp, 15 predicted proteins | sample YL17G07_20_MG_FD_203693 | JGI IMG/M metagenome (GOLD analysis project Ga0315282, IMG submission 203693) | Sediment microbial communities from Yellowstone Lake, YNP, Wyoming, USA - YL17G07_20 | ecosystem: Environmental > Aquatic > Freshwater > Lake > Sediment | place: USA: Wyoming | collected...
ACCATCTTGTTTTTCGGCACGAAGATCAGGTAGGGGTAGCCAGCGTCGGTGAGGGCCATGATAAGTTCCTTGCTGTAAAAGCTCCGGTCAAAAAGAACCAGTTTGATCGAGCGGACCATGGTGCGGACAACGGAGAGGCAGAAGATCACGTTTTTAGCCAGGTTGTAGCCCACTTGGACGGGGATTGTGAAGAGCGGGATCTTCTGGGGGATGTCTGAGCTGACGAGGGCGCATGTGAGGAACTTGAACTTCCCCGTGACTCCCTCCTCACCCGTCCAGCCGTGGATCCAGAACCCTTGGACGTCTCCGTAAAAATCTTCGGCGGTGTGGTCGATCGCCAGGACGACGTCCTGCTCCGAGAGGTTGAACCTCTTTCCCATGATCCTCACGGCCTTCGAGTACTCCCAGTAAACCTCGGAGGAGGGGACCTTTTTGATCGCAAGGTGGATGGAGTCGGCCCGTTTGCCGACCGTCTCGAGGTAGGTGTTTGATGCTGCTGCCCGCAGGAGATCCCGGGTGAAGTGGAAGCCGGAGAGGAGTGGCCCCTTCGGCTCCAGCTTCAACGACTTGTCGACGAAGGTGTCGAGGGTGGTGAGCGTCCGGAAGACCTTCTCGCGGTTCAGCATCACACTATCACGAGGTAAACCGTGCGCCCGAGGTATTCCTTTGGGCAGTCCACCTTCGCGCTGTTGCCAAAGGGGGTGACCTTGCGGATGAGGAACCCCCGCATCCCCACGATCACGAGCCGTCTCTGAACCTGCAGGGGCGCTTTCTTCATGGGATATCCTATGGATATCCAAACATAAAAGCGTTGTGGTGACTCAGGCGATCAGGGAACTGTGTAAAAGCCAACTTCTTTCGGAGATACTGTATCCTTCCCTATTTGGGAAGTTTCATGTAAATTTTATAAATGTATGATTCACGAACTCAGCAATTTTTTTATCTCTTCGCCTACTTTTCCACTTAGCTCTTTCACATCAACTATAGGGATGACCGTCGTGCTCGGCTCCCCGCTGAAGCCTCCCTTGGCGGGGTCCACCAGCTTCCATTCCCGCCGCCTCAAATCGTACTCTATGAACGGCGCCTTTTCTTTGGGGCCATCCCTGCTTATCGCAAGGTAGATGGCCTCGCCGATATGCGCCAGCGCAAAATAAACATCCTTGTAACGATGGATTGGTGTAGGCATAGGCGTCGCGCATATCGCCAGTAGGGACCTAAAGGTCGTTTCCTCAACTATCATGCCATTGCCTGTATCTGCTGTGTCCTCTTTCCTTTTGCCCTCTTCGGCCTCTTCTTTTTCCGCGCCAACTCTTTGCAAACCTCGTTGATCTCCATCAGCCGTCTGAGGTGGTCAGCTAGAACGCAGACGTATCTTCCCTCGTATCCCCCAAGCAAAAACGACCTGTAACCAGCAATACCCCCGCGGCCAACGATCTTTACGCTCTCTAGGGGCTCCACCCTTCGCCTGCCTGCGGACTTGTATGCATCATTTATCTGTTCCAGTCGCTTGGCTTGGTTCTCTAAGACGTAGAGGTACGACCCCTTTTGACCGCTGATAGGGAATGGTTGCTCGGTCCCCCGCTTGCCAACGATTTTTATCTTGCCAATTGGTTTTATCTCGGTCACCATATCACCTCCTCATATTTTTGATCAGGCAAATGGGCCCTCCCCCCCCTCCATGCCGTAGCCGGCAAACTCCCTCATCATGCGCTGCCATGACTCGAGGGTTTCCTTCGTCATGGTGGGCCTCACCTTTTTGATAGCCTCGTCGAAATGCCGTTTCTCGATCTTTTTCCCCTTCAGCGCGTTCTTCAAAGCTGTTTTACTCATCCCCCTTTCGACGACCTCGCGTAGCGCGAGCATCGTCGCCTCCCGGCATATCGCCGCGATGTCAGCCCCGACGTAGTTCTCCGTGCGCGCTGCCAGCGTATCGATATCAACCTCATCTCCCAATGGCTTGTCCTTCAGGTGGACTTTGAATATCTCGACCCTCGCCTCCTTGCTGGGTGGGGGGACGTAAACTAGCCTGTCGATTCGTCCGGGGCGGAGCAACGCTCGATCGATCATGTCCGGCCTGTTCGTCGCACATATCACGACCACATCCTTCAGTTCCTCAAGCCCATCGAGCTCGGTCAGCATCTGGCTAACGACACGCTCAGATACATGCGAGTCGAAGCTCACCGTGCGGGTCGGGCACATCGCGTCAATTTCATCGAAGAAGACGATGCAGGGGCTGGCTTGCCTAGCCTTCCTGAACATCTCACGCACGCCGCGCTCAGATTCCCCCACGAATTTACTCAGCAGCTCCGGCCCCTTGATCGAGATGAAGTTCGCTTCGCTCTCGGTCGCGACGGCTTTCGCCAGCATGGTTTTCCCCGTACCAGGTGGCCCGAGAAGCAAGATCCCTTTAGGTGGATTCGTCTTAAAAGTCGCAAATGCTTCGGGATACTTCAGCGGCCACTCGACCGCCTCAATGAGCTCTTGCTTCGCCTTCTCCAAACCTCCGATATCCTCCCACTTGACCTTCGGAGCTTCGACGAAAACCTCCCTCATCGCGCTCGGCCTAGTCGTCTTGAGGGCCTCGTAGAAGTCCTCATTCTTTATTTCCAACGCCTCCAGGATCTCCTTTGGTATCTCTTCCTCGATCTCGATTTTCGGTAGGATCTTGCGCAACGCATGCATTGCCGCCTCCTTGCATAACGCGGCCAAATCGGCTCCCACGAACCCGTGAGTGATGTCGGCCAGACGATCCAGGTCGACATCCTTCGCCAGCGGCATCCCCCGAGTGTGGATTTGTAGGATCTCGTAGCGGCCGTTCCTATCCGGGATTCCAATCTCGATCTCCCTATCAAATCTACCGCCTCGCCTCAGGGCTGGGTCTATGAGATCCGGCTGGTTGGTTGCCCCGATCACGATCACTTTACCCCTCGACTTCAGCCCATCCATCAGTGCGAGTAATTGAGCCACGACCCTGCGTTCGACCATTCGCTCGCCGGTCATCTCCGACCGCTTTGGGGCGATCGAGTCCAGTTCATCGATAAGCACAATCGCAGGGGGGTTTGCTTCGGCCTCGTCGAATATCGCCCGAAGTTTGGCTTCGGATTCCCCGTAGTACTTGCCGATCACCTCGGGACCCGAAATGAAAAAGAAGTTCGCATCCGTTTCGTTCGCGACCGCCTTGGAGATGAGGGTCTTGCCCGTACCCGGTGGGCCGTGGAGCAACACCCCCTTCGGAGGTTCTACGCCTATCTTCTGGAAAAGTTCTGGATGTTTTAAAGGGAGCTCTATCATCTCCCTAATCAACCCGAGTTCGCGCTTTAGTCCGCCTATGTCCTCATAGGTAACATAGGTCCGTAGCGTCTCGATGGGTTTCACAGCTAGATTGATCGTTGTTTCGGGCGCCACGATCACGATGCCCGACGGTTGGGTTGCGGTGACGATAAACGTGAGCGGGGTACCGAGAACATCGATGCGAATTTTTTGCCCCTTTGCGATCGGCTGCCCCCCCAAGACCCCGCGGAGGTATTCGGCCCCTCGCACGATCCTAACCGGCTGGGTCGGCGCCAATTCGATTCGCTTCGCGTTTTCCGCTTCGATTTTTTTAATCTCGACTCGATCATCGATGCCGACGCCCGCATTGCTCCGGATGTTCCCATCGATTCGGATGAGCCCTTTGCCGGCATCCTCTGGATAACTTGGCCAGACAACCGCGTACGCCGACTCTTTCCCCTTGATCGCTATGATGTCACCGCTGACGAGCCCTAGCTTCTGCATTACTTCTGAATCAACCCTAGCAGTACCCCTACCTGCATCGCGGTGCTTTGCCTCGGCTACGACCAGAGTCTCCGGCATGCTATCACAGATATTATTTGGTGCGCTATTTAGACAATGCCCAGCGCGGAAGGCCATTCGGAGCGGAGCTGCTACTCCTTCGCTTCCCCGAACTCTATCCCGAGCCGATCTTGCCTTCGTCTCACGAGCACCTGTTTGTACCCCAGAAGTTCGCCGTCTTCGTTGAGCGTCAGCTCGTATCTCCCCAGCAGGTCTTGCGTGTCGGGCACTGCCTTTCTCTCGAGCACCTCGACGACTGCCTTCCATCCCTTCGCCTCTTTTGACATGCTCACGACTGACTCCGCTTTTCTATTCAAGGCGCTCTCGGCCGCGGCAATGCATCGCTTGTTGACGTCCAAAATCCCTTTAACCATATTTTTCACCTCATGGCACGTGGATGAAGCCGGTCTGCTTGTAGGGCACCACTTCGACGCTCTTGCCCTTCCACTCGCCGACCCGCTCCTTCACGTTGTATCCCTTTACCTCCTTGGTTATGTATCGCTCGAGGAACTTCGCGAACCGCTGCTGCTTCCCTCGGCTAATCTTACCTATTGCAGCCGTGCTCATGGTCCCATCTGCCTTCAGGCGCAGGTAGAATGTCTCCCTTATCGTCTTTCCATCGGCGGTCTTTGCGGTCACAATTACAGCATCGGTATCCGCAAAGGCGACACCCGGCGGCTTCTTCCGCCAGATCTCGCTTATCTTGCAGACTTTTGCGTCCTCGATTTTGGCACCGAGTTTTTCCATCAGCTACCACCCATGCGGGGCACGCCGACCACTTCTCTAACGAGCTGCCGTTTCGCGGCTAGGTCGACAGGCCCCCTGACTTTCGTCGCCAGGATGTCGATGCAGAACTCCTCGATGAGGTCCTCACAGCGTCCGCCACTCGTTGCCAGCCCTTGAGCTACCATTATACATGCCCTAGTTCCAGGCTTCTCCACATCCGGTAGTTTTTCCCTGATGTTTCGAATGGTACCCACTATCTGCCGTGCCTCATCCTCAGACACTCCTGAGTGCTCTTGGACGATTTTTACCTCGGTATCGAAGTCGTAGAAGTCCATGTAGACCCCGACCGTTCGATCCAGCAGAGCATCCTGCGGTCGGTGTACTCCCGCGTAATCTACGGAGTTGCTCGTCAGGATAGCCCTGAACTCGGAGTTGACATTGATGTAGCGCTCCTCGCCGAACCTCGTTGGGAGTTCGAGTATCCCCTCCTGAAAAACCGAAAGCAGGACGTTGTTCGCATCGGGCTTGGCTCTAGAGAAATCGTTATAGACGAAGATGGTGCCATACTTGCACGCGATCGTCAGCGGGTTGTCCACCCAGCCCGCCCGCATCACATCCATTGTCTTGAGAACTGTGTGGATGAATCGATCCCTCAGGCTCTCGGTTTCGACCTTGGAGTATCCCCCAACTAAATCGGCTGTCGTCATCGTCTCGTCGCCGTTCACCCATACCGTTGGCTTTCCGAGTTCCTCTGCCACGCGCCGCGCCAGCGTCGACTTCCCGCAGCCCGTGGGGCCGATGATGTGGACCGGATAGCCTGCGTTGAGCCAGAGCTTCACCTTCTCCTTGACTTTTTTTACTTCCTCGGTCTCCACGTAATGATCAGCCTTTGGCACTAGGTATCTCTCCTCGATGGTTTCTGGGGTAAGCTTTGGGGATCTCTCCTCTTCCACCCTTCCAATTGTCCGCATCATAAATTCAGCGAGTCCCGTGTCTTCTCCGCGCTCTTCTGCCATCTTTTCCTTCCTCTCCTCAGCGGTTTCGTGAATCCGCGTTCCCCTCGATTTTCTGGGGTGATCTCTTACCCATGGTTTTCCCGGCACTTGGCCACCTCTGAGTAGCCCCTAAACTTGTTACATTTATAGCTTTTCGTTTCGAAATTCGATACAAAAAATGAAATATTCAAGAGCCTATTTCTTGGTAAGGTGCTTACGGTATTCTCTTCCATAATCTTCTATGGCTTTCCTCTTTTTCTGGATGTCCGCTAGTATCCCTTTGACCGCTTCCTCCCGCTCCACCCGTTTTTTTTGGATGCCCGCCCTAATCTCTTCGATTGACGGCATAAGCTCTACTCCCAATCAAAAAATAAAAAAGAGGCGATTCCCACTAGGGCTTACCCATAGTAGAAATCGCGTACGTAACTCTTGACCTCGCCCTGCAGCTTTCTCATCTCGCCCTGTATTGCTTTAGCTCCTGAGTCTATCTCCTTGGCCTTCGCTTTCATGTCGCCTTGTAGCTTTTTGACGTTTCTTCCCATCATGGTCACCGCTTCCTCATTTTCCTTCGTTTGAGCTTGGATTGCAGACTGAAGATCTGCGACGCCTGCCTCCATCTTCTCCGCGGCATCCTCCATTTCACCGGCGAACTTCTTGGCCTTCCCTTGAATTTTTCGGGCCCCAGCGTCAACCTCTTGCGCCTTCTCATCCATAGCAGCGCGCTTCGCCATGACACCCGTCTTTCCAACGGGCAACTTTTTCTTCCGTGCCTCTACCCCTTTTTCTTCTTCTGCCATTTTCATACCTCCTTAGCTAAGCCGAATGGAAATATTTGTAGAAGGGGCCTGCGTTAGACCCCTTCTCAACAGATTTATGGTGCGGCCGGTGCTCCAATCGCTGCAGCTTCAATCTTCGTTATCTCTTCAGCGTAGTGCAGGAACGTGTCAACCGACGCCACGACTACTCGGGCCTCGATCGTCAAAATCTCGATTCCGACGAGCGATACGCGTGCCCAGACGTCGATCACGATTCCCTTGTCCAGAATTCGGTCAAGCACTTCGGCCAAACTGGAGATACTTGGGGTTTGTCCTACCATCCGGTTCACCTCCTCGGTTTTTTCACGTGAACCTCTGTCAACGCCTTTTAAAGGGATTTTTTCTCGAAACCCACATCAGAGGTTGTTTTGGAATTCGAAAGTAAGGCAAACTCGAGGGGTGAATGGCTCTGAAAAGGGATTCAAAAAATACTCAAAAAAATCAAGCTTTTCGGATCGACTCGAGCGGGTAACGCTGCACCTTCATGAACTTCCGTATCTCGCGCTCCGCCACCCGCTTCCTATCGCCGATGAGCGCCCAAGCTTTCCTTGACCATCTAAGAAAATTCAGCAAAACTCCTCGCGCCGTTTTCCTGTCTGTTTTGTTATGTACGTCAAAACGAAAACGGTGACCTCGCGATGGTGCGGAATCCAAGTCGTCCAAACTTTGCCGTCCGGGTCAACCCTCTTAAACGTTAGGTGTTTTCTCGCCCTCACTTGCTTGAAACCATTCTTCTCAAGAACTTTTACGACTTCACGCTGCAGCAGAGGACGAAGTCTTGCTATGGGAAACACCTTCGACCCTAACGGGGATGGATGTCATGAGCACGGAAGCTGACATGATCGTCTCTATCTCTGGCTTTGGTGTGTCAGGGTCGCTCATGTATTCGCTTATTAAATCTTTCATGTTCTCCCTAACTTCTTTCTCGGTCCTACCCTGCGTAGCCAGATCTAAAATATGGCAGGATGCTACAAACCATTTACCTTCCTTAGTTATGATCACGGGGAACGGAACTATCTCCATTTTTACACCTGAACTAACTTTAAGCCGTTGTGTATAAAACTTGTGTTGAGCTGACTAATTTTTCACTTCCGGATAGACTCGAGCAGGTATTTTTGAGCCGAGATGAAATCGTTTATCCTGCTTTCCGCCGCCCGCTTGCCCTCTTCGGTCAGCGCATAGACCTTCGAGCGCAGGCTCCCGGACTTCACAATGCTGAGGAGCCCTTTGCTCTCGAGCGAGTATAGCAGCGGGTAGACAGTCCCCTGACTTAGGAATGTACAATATCGTTGGTAGATTGTCCGGATGATGTCGTAGCCGCACATCGGGGCTCTCGACAGGATGGCCAGAACAATCGTTTCAAGGTGCTTTTTTACGAAAAACTCCAGAACCTGTTTGGGGATGGCTCCAACTGGGGGTAAGTCCGGCAACTCCGGCGGGCGATAGTTGAGCAACGACATCTGGTACTGGTTGTGAGCGGAAATCACGGCACTGTGGTGGAGGTTAAACAATTCTTTTAATGCATCGGCTGGCAAGGAGTCGGTATTGAACGCAGTTATTGCCCGAATAGGGAACGGGACCTCCAATTTTTTCGTTCTATATCTCGTTTTGGTCCAACGCGCATGGATTTTCTCATCCCTTTTTTCTAAGATCCCCTTCACGCAACCGAGGATGTCGCCGATGCTACGGCGGCTTGGCAGAGCGCCAAAATCCACGACCACTCTCAGGGCTCCGTCATTTCCCGACTCAACGCGCTTGCACAACCTCGCGAACGTGCGGTTAAGGTTCTCAACCTCATCCAAGGTATTTCCTCCATCCATCGGGAGAAGATGTAGCTTTTTAGTTTCGATGTATCTTCCGAACACGTCCTCAGGATGCAGCCTGCCCTCTGTGTTGTCGTACGCGAAAAGGCAGAGTTCACCGTTTTCCAGACCGCTTTCTATAAAAGAAAAAAATGTTCCGTGAACTTCCGTACCACGCTCATACAAAAAGAGTAAACAATCATCTATCAAGTGGTCGAAGAGGGCAACGTTCTCGCCGATGGGAAAGGATGTACGTTGATTGACAGCTACCATCGCCCCCCCCCCCCCCGAACAAACGAAGTTTTGCCGGTTCTCTGCTGGTGTAGCGGGGACGCTGTACAAAACTGAGTTTGCCCACCACTGGTGAGCCTCTTCTCACCTTCAACATTCGCACAGCCTCCGAAATCTGGGTCAAGAGTTCCACTGGATGCAGTGGAAACGGACCCCAAGAAGACTATGGAATCTGGCGTTTAAATCCGTTTCTTTTTTAGAATCCAAAACGAAAATCGTTTTGTAAATCGATAACGGACAAAAACAAGAGCTATGATTTTATACTGGATATAGATGGACTTGAAAACGCTGAACATCCTGAAAGAGCTTGAGAGATCCGGCACGGTGCCGATAATCTTAGCCCTAAACCAGCTGAAGGAGGGAAAATTCACCGATATCCATTACGAAAGCATCCGGATGGGGTTTAGGGTCGGGAGTAGTGTCGTTAGCAGGAGGCTTGACCAATTATGTGCCTTGGGATGGGTTCAAAAGGTTAAGAATGAGAGAGGAAGCAAGACCTTCATCCTAACCGAGGATGGGTTTAGGGTGGCTAAAGCTATCAAGGAACTCATCCGAATTTTGGAAACACACAGACTTGAGTAACCAATAACCGATGTATCCCAGCTGTTTGCTTCGATGTCCCTATTTCCCCAATTATTTGGTCTTTTTGAGCTTTACCTCGAGGACACCGTTCTTGTAGGTTGACTCAAGTTCGCCCGTCACAGCCGCGGGAAGCTCAACTTCCTTCGAGTACTTTCGGTCCTTGGTTTCAGCTGAAATTTTCAGGATCCGCTCTTCCACCTCGGTCTTAATGTCTTTCTCTTCGACTCCAGGAAGTTCCGCGACCACTGTTATCTCCTTCTCGTTCTCGAAGATGTCGACGAGCGGCTCCCTAACTTCTGCGACGCCAGGCTCGAGCGTTGGTTTGATCGTGCCGAACCTGCTGAGCACCGGACCCTTTGGGCCGACCCTAACGCTCACCCCGTACATCCCATGGGGCAGCTTCCTTCGCTCGACTGAAACGCCTGCCTTTTCCAGCTCCTTTGCCTCCTCGGCCAGCTTGGTAACTTGGCCGATGAACTCGCCGATCCCTGTGAACAGTCCACCTAGGTTAAGTCCCCACTCGAGCACTGGCTCCGGCTTCTCCTCGGGCTTTTTCTCCTTTTTTTCCTCCGCCATTTTACATCCCTCCGAGTTTATCTTTGTCAATTCCTCCTATATAAATGTTATCATTAGTGATGATATTTTTATAACAAAAAGTGATAAATATAGGGAGAGACGATTTCAATTAGGGTACAAATGCCGGTTTATCTGAGCCCGGAAGCTAGGCTGAAGCTTTGCAAGCTAATAGCGGATCGGATAAAGCAGGGGGATCTGAAGTTCTATGCGACGCTGGACAAGGTCGGGCTGAAGGGGCCGGCATTTTACGCGTACGTTGAGAGGCGCAGCGTTCCATCCGAGGAAGTTGTGCCGAAGATAGTTTCTCTCGCCCTAGCGCTCGACCGCGATGAGGCGGTGAAGATAGTGCGAGGGGATCTGGAGGGACTCACGGAGTTTGTCGATCAGATCTTGGGAATCGTCTCAGCAAGCATCTCGACCGTCAATCAAATCCTAGCAGGTATTGTCGAGAGTCCAAAGAAAAGGCCGCGCGCGAGGTCTGAAAAATAGTCTTGCCAACAGCTGGTCCAAAACGTTAGCTTTACTCAGAAAACAGACCGCCCATTGATCAGAACTCATCCGTTGATTTCACGCAAAAGCCTTACCTAGAGCGATCAAGGGGACCATTGAGCAATTATGGTGGTGGGGCCGCCGAGATTTGAACTCGGGTCTCTGGCTCTTCAGGATTTGCACCCAAAAAGGGATATCTATTTATGGAAGTTGACCAAGGGCCTCGGTTTTCCTAAGCTGTGCTAGTTTCGCGGATTAAAGATGCATTAGTTATTTTTGTGACTACCGAGCGGCAAAGGTCGCCACGAAGCTCCTCTCGCTGACTATCTTTGGAAACCACACCCTGATAAATTCTTTTAACATTACGAGACCTGATTTTTTAAAGCTCAAGAAAAAGGTACTGGAGCTCGGCGGAACCGTTACTCAGCTCGATTTATATCAAGAGTGGATAATATCTGAACTCGGTCGTATGCTCACCGAAGACAACCTCCGCGATGTTGTGGTTGAGATGCTTCAACGCGCCGAAACAACTTTGCCTGCGGATGTCGTGAACGCACTCAGGCAACACATGAAACGTGAACGGGACACCATCCCCAAACTCCAGTTCGAACTGATGCTGAAAAACTTGGAGCTTGCGAAAACATTTTTTGCCCCAATCTGTCAGGACACCGGAACCTTCACGTTCTTCATCCAACTGGGACGAGATATTAACCTAAACTTTGATCTCGAAGCAGCCATCAGCGAAGCCGTATCGTCGGCGACACAGAGAGTGCCGCTCAGAGTTAATGTTGTGGACCCATTGACACGCAAACCCATCAAATCTAATAC
>Ga0315282_10016167_pt1 | contig 10934 bp, 11 predicted proteins | sample YL17G07_20_MG_FD_203693 | JGI IMG/M metagenome (GOLD analysis project Ga0315282, IMG submission 203693) | Sediment microbial communities from Yellowstone Lake, YNP, Wyoming, USA - YL17G07_20 | ecosystem: Environmental > Aquatic > Freshwater > Lake > Sediment | place: USA: Wyoming | collected...
CCTGGAACACCGGCATTGAACCTGCGGGCGCCTACCCGCCGCCGGGCATCTGGCACTTCTACACCTACTGGCCCGAGATGCGCTCCTGGCAGAACCCGGATGGAACGGGCGCCAGTTTCTATGGCAACGATTTTCAGCCCAAACAGCCGATCCCGGTCCCGCGCGACCGGTGGATCGCGGTCGAGATCATGGTCAAGATGAACTCTTCGCCGGAGGAGCATGACGGCGAGCAGGCCTTCTGGATTGACGGCAAGCTGGCCGCCCGCTTCGGCCCGGGCAGTGTCACTGGCTACTGGCTGCGGGACGTCTTCCGCATCAACCAGGAGAAGGGCCAGCCCTTCGAAGGCTTCCGCTGGCGGCAGGACATGCGGCTCAACGTGAACAAGCTGTGGCTATCGCACTACGTCAGCGAGACCGCCTTCGAGCGCAGCGACAAGTACGCCGCCAAGCACCCCGACTTCAGAATCAACACCCGGACCAACACCGTCTGGTTCGATGACCTAGTGGTGAGCACCGACTACATCGGGCCGATTCAGACCGCCGCCACGGCGTCGATCTCGACGCGCACGTCGCGCGGCAGGCGGGCCACCGCGACGGTGGCTCGCGCCGGCGGGTTCTGCGGGAAGTAGCGCGCGTACACTTCGTTCATGCGCGGGAATTCGGCCATGTCTTTCAGGTAGACGGTGGTCTTCAGCACCTGGGCGAGCGATGATCCGCAGGCCTCCAGGACGGCTTTGAGGTTCTCGAGCACCCGCTCGGTCTGTGCGGCGATGTCACCCTCGACGACCTGGCTGCTGGCCGGGTCGAGCGGAATCTGCCCGCTCAGAAACGCCAGGCCCTGCCAGATCACGGCCTGCGAGTACGGCCCGATGGCCCTGGGGGCTCGCTCAGTCGCGATGGTCTTTAACATTCGTGGTCTCCATTCTGATCATCTCCCAGGCCGCCAGAACATCGTCGCGCGTGGTGGCGAGGTTGCCGATGGCCAGGCGCAACACGAAGCGCCCGTCGAGCACAGTGTGCGAGAGGAAAAACTTCCCCGAAGCGTTGATCTTGTCGAGCAACCTGCGGTTGTCGTCGTCGCTGCCCTTCGAGCGGAAGCACACCACCGAGAGCGGGGCCGGCGCCACCCTCTCAAAGCGCGGGTCCGCGTCAACCCAGGCGGCAAACTCCTGCGCCCAGGCGATGTGCGAGCGGAGCGCCGCGCTGATGCCTTCGCGCCCGAAGTAGCGCAGCACAAACCATAGCTTGAGCGCGCGAAACCGCCGGCCCAGCGGGACGCCGTAGTCCATGTAGTTGAGCGCGCGGGGATCCTCGGCGGCGCGCAGGTACTCGGGCACCAGGGAAAATGCGCGCCGCAGAATATCAGGCCGCCGCGTGTAGAAGGCGCTCAGATCCACAGGGATGAACAGCCACTTGTGCGGGTTCATCACCAGGGAGTGCGCGCGGCCGGCCCCCGCCAGAATGTGCCGGCATTCCGGAAGGATCGCGGCCGCGCCGGCATAGGCCGCGTCCACGTGCAGCCACAGGCCGTACTGTTCGGCCACGTCCGCAAGCCTGTCGACCGGGTCGATGCTGGTGCTCGAAGTGGTGCCTACGGTGGCCACGATGCAGAAAGGCTGCTTGCCCGCCGCCAGGTCCTGTTCGATGGCCTGGACCAGGGCCTCGGGCCGCATCCGGAACTCCGCATCCACGGGGATCTTGCGCACATTGCGCTGGCCGACTCCCAGGGCGATGGCGCCTTTCTCGATCGAGGAGTGCGCCTGCTCGGAGGTGTAGAGGGTGAGATTGGGCCGGGCGCCGGACTGGCGCGCTTCCGGGTCCGCCATCTCGCGCGCCGCCGCGATGGCGTGCAGGCTGCTCACCGAAGCGGTGTCATAGATGATCCCGAAGAACCCCTCCGGCAATCCGATCCACTGCCGCAGCCAGTCCAGGCTCACCTGCTCGAGCTCGGTCACCGCCGGAGAGGTCTTCCACAGGATGGCGTTGGTGTTGAGGGCGGCGGCCAGCATCTCAGCCAGGATCGCGGGCGTCGAGCCGGTGCAGGCGAAGTAAGCCATGAAGCCGGGGTGGTTCCAGTGGGTGACGGCAGGCAGAATCACCTTCTCGAAGTCGGCCAGAATGGTCTCGAACGGCTCGCCCCGTTCGGGGGCCGAGCGCGGCAGTTGGTCTGTGAGCTCTCCCGGTTTCACCTGTGCGAGGACGGGATACTGCCGGGCATTCTCGAGATACCCGGCAATCCAATCGACGGCCTGATGCGCGGCCTGCCGGAATTCTTCCACGTAGTTGTTCATCGGATTTGCACGGCTCCCGTTGCCTGAATCTTGGCCGCATCCGCGGCAGCCAGTTTCCAGTTACGATCGAAACGCCCCTCGGCGATGACGTTCTCCAGCGACCCTTTGAAAAGCATGAAATCGCCGAAGCCCAGCAGCAGGCGGAAGGGCGCGCCAATGAAGCGAAACCCCGACCGCTTGACCTGGTCGGCACCGGTCCACCAGGGCAGCCCGGCGTTGATGAGCACATAACGCTCGCCTGCCGGCGCGACAAACAACAGCCCATAATCGGCGGCGCCAGGGTTAAGTTCCATGGGGAAACCCGGGGCGAACCGCGCGATCAAGGTGTTGGTCTCGCGCGTGCCGAACAGAACCAGGTTGGCGCTGCGGAGGTCGGCCTCGCTCACCTCCTTGTCAGAAGCGACCCGCAGGGACAACAGGAGCCGGGAGCGGGGCGAGGACCACTCCGCGGCGCGCTCCGCCAGCTCGCGGCGGCGGCGCAGTTCTTCCTGGTCCGGGGCATTGCCGGTCCCGTAGACATAAATATGACGGGAGGTGACGGCTTCGCTGATGGGGCCTTCCAAACCTGGGCGCTTGGCGCCGCCCGCCGGGGTATAGCGCGAGGGCTGCCAGCCCGGAGCCTTCGAGAAAGAGACCACCGCCTGGGCCTTCAGCTTGTGAACGACGCCGTCCACGCTGATCTCCAGCGGCCGGCTCTTCGCGCACTTGGGGTGGCCATCCAGGTTCAGCGTGAATCCGTCAAGCTGCGCGGTGGTGACCTCGAGCTTGTTGGGCGCCGTGAAGCGGGCGTCGATCGAAGCCAGCACGCCGGGCGTCAGCCCATCCAGTTGCACCCAGTAGGCGGAGTTGTACTTGTAGGTGCGGCTCACAAACCGCACCCGGTCTGGAAAGGGCGTGCCCCGGAACTTGGCGAACCAGTCGAAGATGGCGCCGTCCCTGTAAGCGTAATCCCAGGAATTGTGCCGGACGTCGGGATATTCGATGTATTCGACGCTGCTGTTGAGGCCCAGCAGCAGCTTCTGCCATTTGCGCGAGACGGCCACCGGCACGGCCTGGTCCTGGTCGCCGTGGAAGAGATGCACTGGGAGATTGAGCGCATTGGGCGCCAGGTCCTCGGTTCCCTCCGGCACGGCCGCACAGACTGGCGCGATAGCAGCCCACACATCCGGACGCGTCAGGCCCAGCCAGAACGTACCGCCGCCGCCCATCGAGAGCCCGGTGAGGTAGATGCGATCTTCGTCGATGGGGAAACGCTTCTTGACGTCGGTCAGCACATCATAGACGTCCTTTTCGGCCAGGCTCTGATAGCCCATCGTGCCCCGTGAAAGCGGAGAGGCAACGATGTATTCCACGTCCCGTAGGGGCGGAAAATACCGGCTCGCCTCGGCGTCGGTCTCGCCCGGCCGGTTGCCTCTGCCGAAAACACGCCGCAGGTTGAGCCGGTGATTCGAGCCGGCCCCGTGCAGGCTGATCACCAGCGGATACTTCCTGGCCGGGCTGAAGTCCTTCGGCAGGTACAGGCCATAAGGCTGATCGGTGTCGTCGACATCGGAAAGGAAGGTCGCCACCTGAGGTCCGGGCTTGAACAACTGCGCCGGCACGGGTGCGGCCCAGAACAAAATGCAGAGAAAGGCGAGGAGGAGTCTAGGCACTGCCACTGTCCTTCTGCACCATGGGGAGCCAGGCCTTGAACCATTCGCGGAACGCGGCCAGGTGCTGGCAACCGCTCGGACCCAGCGGGACCGCCGAGGGCCCAACCTTGAGACCGCGCACTTTGAGGGCCTCGCGGATGCCCAGCGGCACTGGGAAGTGGTCCAACCAGGAAATAAACTCCTGCAAGCGGGCTTCAAGCCGCTGGGTTTTCACGGCGTCGCCCGACAGGATGGCGGCGTCGAGTCCCAGCATCAGCTCGGGGATGGCGCAGGCCACGCCGGAGACCACGCCGTCGGCGCCAGCCTGGCGCGCCTGCGTGAAGACCACGTCGTTGCCGACCAGCAGGGTGAAGCCGCTCTGCTCGCGGGCCTCCTTGAGGCGCGCGAAATAGTCCCAGTTGCCGCTGGAGTCCTTGATGCCGGCAAACAGGCCGGTGGCCAGCAACTCCAGCGCGGTCTCGCAGGCCATCGCGGTGGTGAAAAACGGGATGTTGTAGAGGAAAACCGGCGCGGCGTCCTTGAGTTCTTTGGCAAAGTGAAGATAGAACTCCTTGACGTCCTCCTCGGAGTAACGGAAGAAATAGGGCGGCATCAGCAGCAGGGCCGCAGCGCCCGCGGCGGCCGCTTCGCGGGCCAGCGTGACGGCCCCATCCAGGCTCGAGTGCGCGACCCCGGCAATCACCGGCACCCGGCTGCGCTTGACCGCCAGCGTCACCAGGCGGATGCGCTCGGCCATCTCGAAGTGCAGGAACTCGCCGGTAGACCCCATTAAAGCAATGCCCTTGACCCCGCTGGCCGACAGGTAGTCGATCAGCTCGAAGGTGGCCCCCAGGTCCAGTTCAGGACCCTCCCGCCAGGCCGTCACCGCCGCCACGTTCACACCCCGGATCACGGTCATTGGTCCTTGCGCCTCCAGATCCTCCAGTGTACAGGGGTTGGGTGGAAGGCGGGTGGCAGTATGACAATTTCCGCCTCGAAACTGCGGGAGAACATTTACGACATTCTCGACCAGGCTTTGGAGAGCGGTGTGCCGGTCGAGGTGGTTCGTAAGGGAAAGGTCCTGAAGATCGTGCCCGAGAAAACAACATCCAAGCTGAGCAGGCTCAAGAAGAGGCGCGGCCTGAAGGGCAATCCCGAAGACATCGTACACCTGGATTGGCTCAAAGAGTGGAGCGAGTTGAAGTGACTTACCTGGACACACATGTGGTGGTATGGCTCTACGGGGGTGATGTGGCGCAACTGAGCAAGGCCGCGCGGGACCAGATCGACAAGGACGATGTGCTGGTATCGCCGGCCGTGGTGCTGGAACTCGAGTACTTGAACGAGATCGGGAGACTGGGACCCTCGGCGCTCAGCGTGATGGCAGCCCTCCGAAAAGATATCGGGCTCAAGGTCTGCGAACTGCCATTCTCCACGGTGGTCGAGCAGGCCCTGGCAGAGAAGTGGGCGAGAGACCCGTTTGACAGGTTAATCGTGGCGCAGGCGAAGGCCAACCAAGCGCCTCTGATCACCAAAGACGAAATCATCCGGCAGCATTACCGCCGTTCGGTATGGTAAGAATCGGGGGAGGCATATAGCATGAGCCGGCATTGCATAGTTTTCGCAGCCTGCCTGTTTGCTCAGGCCGCATGGGCGCAGCAGGCAGGATTTCCCTATCCGCCCCAACTGGAAGGGGCGCAGGTGGAAGTGTATAAGACCGCCGGGAACGCCCGGCTGAGCATCTACATCTTCAACCCGCCGGGGCACAAGGCGGGCGCGAGGCGGCCGGCCATCGTGTTCTTCTTCGGCGGCGGCTGGCGCAGCGGGAATCCCAGGCAGTTTGAGCAGCAGTGCCGCTATCTTTCCTCGCGCGGCATGGTGGCCATAGCGGCCGATTACCGGGTGGCGAGCCGGCACAACGTCAAGGCCATCGAATGCGTGCGCGACGCGAAATCGGCCATCCGCTGGGTGCGCCGGAACGCACCGCGACTGGGCATCGACCCCGACCGGATCGCTGCGGGTGGAGGTTCGGCGGGCGGGCACCTGGCGGCAGCCGCAGGTGTGATCGCCGGCCTGGATGAACCCGGCGAGGACCTCCAGGTCAGTTCGCGTCCCGACGCCCTGGTGCTGTTTAACCCGGCGCTGGTGCTGGCGCCTGTGGCCGGCCTCGCGCGCCCGGTCGTCCCCGCCGAGGCGCGTGAGCGTTTCGGAGCGGACCCGGAGGCGATCTCACCCTACCATCACCTCGCCAAAGGCGCCCCGCCTACCATCATCTTTCATGGCAAGGCTGACACCACTGTGCCGTATGCCACTGTCGAGCTCTTCGCCAACAAATCGGCAGCCCTCGGCAACCGCTGCGAACTGGTGGGCTTCGAAGGCGAGCAGCACGGCTTCTTCAACTACGGCCGCGGGGGCGGCCAACGCTACCGCGAGACCCTGGCCAAGACCGACGAGTTCCTCGCTTCGCTGGGCTACCTCGCGGGCAAGCCACGGGGGTTTTAGTGTCATGAGGCTCATTGCGAGTTTGGTCCTGATCGGCCTGGTGTTAGCCGGGCAGCAGAGCCCGGATCCGGCCTTCGCGGAGGTCAAAGATGATCCCAGGCTGCCGCGGGTGCTGCTGATCGGCGACTCGATTTCGATCGGCTACACCCTGCCCACCCGCACGTTGCTATCCGGAAGAGCGAACGTCCATCGCATCCCCGAGAATGGCGGGCCGACCACCAACGGTTTGGCGAAACTATCGAACTGGTTGGCAGACGGGCGCTGGGACGCGATCCATTTCAACTGGGGGCTGCACGACTTGAGGCTCATGGAGGATGGGAAGCATCAGGTGCCCCTCGAGGCTTACGAGAAGAACCTGGGCGAGCTGGTCAAGCGGCTGAAGGCCACCGGGGCGAAGCTGATCTGGGCGAGCACCACGCCGGTGCCGCCTGAAAAGCAAAGTCCGCCGCGCCGGACGGAGGATGTTCCCCTCTACAACGCCTCGGCCAAGAGGATCATGGACGAGAACCAGATTCCGATCAATGACCTGTACGCCTTTGCCCTGCCCCGCCTGGCCGAGATTCAGCGGCCCGCCAACGTCCATTTCACGGAGGAAGGCTCTGCGGCGCTGGCTTGGCAGGTGGCCGCGGCTATCGAGCGGGCGCTGGGCAGGTGAAGCTCAGTTGATCTTCACTTCCACACGGAAGATCTGGTCACCCCGCTGTGCAAGGGTGCGGAGCAGGTCCGGGCCGTCGAACACCAGCTCGCCGTTGCCGACGTAGGCGTCGAACTCCTTGTTGGACTCCACCCCGTCCACCACGACAACCCACTTCCCGGCGCGTTTTGCCAGGAAGGCGAAGCGCTTGCTGTCCGGGCTGAAGACCGGCCCTCCGCAAAAGAAAGCGACGTCCTTGCTGTTCGGTCTGAAGACCGGCCCTCCGCAAAGCTCCTCGTAGGCTTTCCCGGGCACCCCGTCCACCACCGCGTGCCACTTGCCGCCGAAGGAGGCCGCGTAAGCTGTCCGCTTCCCGTCAGGGCTGAAGATGCCAGCCACCTTGACATCGTCGTATTCGCTGGATTCGGCATTGCCATCCACGAGGAAGTGCTTTCTCCCGCGGTTGGCAGGGTAGGCAACGCGCTTGCTGTCGGGACTGAACGCCAGGCCAAAATCAACATCGTCGTACGGCTTCCCTTCGACGCCGTCCACTACAACCACCGACTTGTCGGGACCTTGCGCCACGTACGCCACGCGCCTACTGTCTGGACTGAACAGCAGATCGCAGCACTGGCCTCGAGTCACCTGATACGGCTTCCCCCTGACGCCGTCCACGACGACGACCCACGTCCGCCGCCGCTCAAACTCCGCCCAGTATGCAACCCGCCTGCTGTCCGCGCTGAAGACGAGACGCTTAATGTCATGGCAGACTTCCCCCTCCACGACTTCAGCCTTGTCTGGCTTCTCGAGGCCCTCCACCCGCTCAACCACGACCAGACGCTGGTGCTTGTAGGCGCCGCCCCCGACGACATAGGCAATCCGCTGCCCGTCGGGGCTGAAAGCCACATCGGAGGAATCAACGGGGGCATACGTCTGTCCCTCTCTCCCATCCACGACGATGAAGGGCCGCCCACGTGTGGCCACGTAAGCCACCCGCTTGCTGTCGGGGCTGAAAACGGGGCCGGAGTCGACGTCGAGGTACGGCCCGACTGGAGCGCCGTCTACGACCACGAAGCACTTCAATAGGGGTCGCCCAGCGTTATACGCCACCCGGCGACCGTCGGGCGACCAAGTGAGGTAGTTGACGTACTCATACTCCTCGCCTTCGACACCGTCGATTACGACCAGTCGTTTGCCGGCACGCTTCGCCCAGTATCCCACGCGCTGGCCGTTTGGGCTGAAGGATAAGGAGGATGGGTAGCGCATTCCCTCGTACTCCTTCTGCGCCACGCCGTCCACCGCCACCCGTTGCGGACCCTCGATGTCAGCTCCCAGGATACAGGCCACCCGCCGGGCGTCCGGACTGGTAACGGCACCCGTCATGTTGGGGCAGGCCTTGGCCACAAAGTACTCCTTGGTTGTCAGCCGGGCGCTCCCCAGTGGGTGCCGAGCAGCCCCTTTCAGAACAATCCACGTCGCCACGAGCAGGGCCACCCCCAGCAGGGCGGCAAGGACAGCAGGCCTCTTCTTCATAAGCTGCACTCCTAGTCTCTCAACAGTAACATGGGCGGTGGTGGAGGTGACGGATGCTGCGGGAATGCTTCGTTCTCATGGCCTTGACCGTCCTGACGGTCCGTGCCATGAGCGCGCTGGAACCCGATAGAGAGCAGATTGATTCTCTGTTTCGAAAAGCAGGCGTCATCTACCAGGGGGAGTTCGGGGCTCGCATGACTTCGGACTCGATCTTTCGTATCGGCTCGATGACCGAGGCGGTCACGTCCGAGGCGGCGATACACCAAGGTACAGCTTTTGGAAGGTTTCAACAAGGAGACCGGTAAGCTGGTGCTGGGGCCCGCCAGTGTCCATTTGACGCCCGAAGGCTCTGCGGCGCTGGCTTCGCGCGTGGCCGCCAGCATCCAGCGCGCGCTGGGCAGGTGAAGCCCTGGAAACTGGGCAGGCCGGGGAGCTGCCCACGGTATGATGTTCTTGAGTGCTGAGACTTGTTCTGGTTCTTGGTGTGCCTCTGTTCCTGGCCGCGCAGGAGCGCTGGGTCGAGTTTCTGGCTGGGCCGTTTGAGGTGATGACCAGCGCAGGGGAGCGCAGCGGGCGGGAAACGCTGGCGCAACTCGAGCAGTTGCGCTGGGCGCTGGGGACGGTTTTGGGAAAGCCGGAGCTGAAGACGGTTTGGCCAGTGCGGGTGGTGGTGAGAAAGGCGGGACCAGGTTGGAGCCCCGTTCCACCGAAGCTCAGCCGGGATGCCTACGTCGGGGGATTGGTGGCGAACGCACCGATTCCGCGGCTCTGGCTGCGGGAATGCGCCCGGATTCTGATCGATTCGAGCGCCGGCCGCATGCCCGCGGGGATCGAAGCCGGACTGGCGGATTTCTATTCGACCGAAGAGCTGAGCGGTGTGAGAATCACCGATGGCCGGCCGCTGCCGGAGGCGGAGCGCAATCTGAACTGGGCGCGGATTCACCTGCTGAGCGTCCACCCGGATTACTACGGCAAGCCGCGCGTCCTGCTGCACAACCTCCAGCAGGGTGCGGAGATGGAGCCGGCTTGCCGGAACGCCTTCGGCAAGACTCCCGCGCAGATCGACAAGGAAGCCGCCGCGTACCTGGCCGCCGGGAATTTCGCGACCATCGAGATTTCCGGCCGTCCGCTCAACCCGCAACGGGACCTGCGCGCGCAACCGGTGAGCGCGCCAGCGCCTGAAATCGCGCTGGCGGATCTGGCGCCCTCCCGCGCAGCCTACGAGGCAATCCTGAAAGCATATCCAAAGACGCCGGCAGCGCTGGAGGGTCTGGGTCTGTGGGCCAAAGCGATTGAAGCGGGCAGCAAAAATGCGCGCGCGTACGTGGAACATGCCCGGCAGTCGGGCGACCGCCCGGCTCTCGTGAAGGCTATTGAACTGAATCCCGCCTGGGCGGAACCCCGCCTGCTCCTGGGCCAGCGGGACAAGAACATCCAGGAATTGAAAACCGCCGGCACGCTGGAGCCCCGCAATGCGCGCTACTGGCAGGCGCTGGCCGAAGAGAGCATAGCCCAGAACCAGTACCCGGAAGCGGCGAAAGCCTGGGCGGCCGCTGAGCATGCCTCGGTAGACGACAGCGAGCGGGCGCACATCCGCGTAGCCCGCCTGGCCATCGAGCAGCAGCGGCTCGACTACGAGGCGGCCGAGCGCCGGCGCGCCGCGGAGGAGGCCGCCAAAGACATCGAGAGAGCCAAAGCCGCAGCCCTGGCGGAGGTGCGCGCTGCGGAGGCCCGGGCCAACCGCAAGGATCCGACCTCCTGGGCGGGCAGGAAGGTCGAGCCCTGGTGGGAAGGCGAGATCCCCTCAGGCAAGCTGCGGGGCCGTCTGACGCAGGTGGACTGTCGCGGCGCGACGGTGCGCTTCGTCATCCAGGGGGAGGACGGCAAACTGACCCGGCTGGTGATCCGCGATCCCAAGAAGGTGGTGGTGCTGAGCGGCGGGCAGCTCGATTTCACTTGCGGGCCGCAGCGCAAGCCACGCACAGTGTCCATCGAGTATTTCCCCAAGAACGATGCCAAGCTGGCTACGGCCGGCGAGGTGGCCACCATCGAGTATCCGTAGATGCGGTCGCTGGTTCCCCTGCGGTGGGTGGTCCTCGGGGTCTTCGTGATTTCCTCGGGCCTGAACTACCTGGATCGCCAGATCCTGGCCGCGCTGGCGCCGCTGATCAAGAGTGAATTCCAGCTCACGAACGCTGATTTCGGGCTGATTCTGGCGGCGTTCTCGATCACCTACGCCGTGGCAGCGCCGCTGGCGGGCCTGCTGATCGACCGCATCGGGCTCGATCGCGGCATCAGTCTGTCGGTGGCGGTGTGGTCGCTGGCGGGCATGGCCACTGGAGT
>Ga0315282_10016168_pt1 | contig 10934 bp, 8 predicted proteins | sample YL17G07_20_MG_FD_203693 | JGI IMG/M metagenome (GOLD analysis project Ga0315282, IMG submission 203693) | Sediment microbial communities from Yellowstone Lake, YNP, Wyoming, USA - YL17G07_20 | ecosystem: Environmental > Aquatic > Freshwater > Lake > Sediment | place: USA: Wyoming | collected...
AGGCCTACGGACCATCGTCCGTCACCGTCCCAGTCGCCCGCGAGCGGGTAGAGCTTCTTCCCTCGGGCCCCAAAGCTGAGCGTGTAGTCGGCCTTCTGCGACCTGTTGCTGTCTGTCAGGAGGAAGGTGGCTGCGTCCGCGGAGTAGAGCCCGACCGTGACTGCGCCGTCGCCGTTCCAGTCGCCAGAGACGGCCATCAGGTGCGGGCCCTTCGGGCCGAAGGTGAAAGTGACCTCAGCCTTGTTGGGCCGGTCGCTGGTGGTGAGGAAGAACGTGGCGCCGGCCGCGTCGTAGAGACCAATGTGCTGGACCTTGCCTCCACCTCGCGGGGGACCCCCTGCCCCGGTGGGCAAGGCCTCTTTCTTGGGCCCGCCGCACCCGAACAGAAGCAGCGGCCCTATGACCACTGCGGCAGACGGAGCAACCCAATGCACCAAACGGCGGAAAGCGGAAGCCATTCTCTCCTCCCGAGCCGGTTCTACTGCGGCACCATAACTGCTGTGATCGGCCACGCCACCTTGGTCCGCAGCCAGCCCTGCACCGGCCGGCCTCGGCAGGGCGGAGCGCACCTTGCCTTCCGACTGGGCCAAGGTGCTGAACATATTCCATTTCGCGTTCTCCTTCTCCTGCCAGCGGCCCGGCGACAGAAGCACCCGGGGGGAGCGCAGCCCCCCAACGAGAAGGGGACGGCCGCCCTTCGCCGAAGTGGAGAAGCCGTTGGGTCGGGGGGCCCCTGACCCAACAGACCTCAGCGCCGAGGGTCCAGGCTTGGTTAGAAGAGAGTCCCTTGCCCGTCTTGGCGGGCAAGCGGCGTTGCCAGCACAGAGCTGTGGCTGCGGCACCCCAGCCCCCATGCGGCCCGGTTGGGTGGGTGCCCGATTGGCCGCGGCTGCACCCCGCAGCGACGCTGAACTTCCCCTTACCCTCTGGGGCGTGCGCCTGGAGCATCGCGTCGCGGCTCGCCGCTGCGTGGCGCTCCGGAGGCGGCTCAGCGGCGCGGAGGCCGACTCATGAACACCCGTAGACCACAGGACGGCCCCGCCGCACTCGTGTCGCGACTGCGCGACGAGCTGAACGCGCTCGAGGTCCGAGCGGCGGTGGCGGAGCAGCGCCATCGCGAGCTGCTGGAGGCCACGGAGGACCTGCGGGCCGCCTGCTCGCAGGCCGAGGGACGTGCGGACGAGTACCTGCGGCAGGCCGCGGCCAGCGACGGCGCGCTCCAAGAGAGGGAGGCGCGGCTGGCCGCGCTAGACGAAGAGCGAGCGCACACTAGAGCTGAGCTCACGGAGCTCAGAGCCCATCTGCTGCGCACCACCTCGGAGCTGGGCGCGGCTCAGGGGGGCCTCAAGCTGTCAGCGGAAGTGCGTGCTGACCTTCAGGCGCGACTCGCTGGGCTGGACGAAGAGCGAACGCGCATTCGCTCAGAGCTGGGCGCGGCTCAGGCGGGCCTCAGGCTTTCTGAGGAGGCGCAAGCGGACCTGCGAGCGCGTCTCGACGCGGCGCGGGGCGAGGCAGAACAGCTCGCCCGGACGCTGCGCGAGGCCACCGCCGAGCGCCGCGACTGGGAGGCCGAGCTAAGCCGGCTCCGACGCGAGCTGGAGCAAGCGCGCGCGCATCAGGAGGCGGAACTCGCCAAGGCACGCGGCGAGAGTGAGGCCCGACGTCTCGAGCAGCAGGCGCTGCTCACCCGCGCGCAACAGGAGCACCAGGCCGAGATCGCGCGGGTGCGGCAGCAAGCCGGTGCCCTGGAGCAGACCATAGCCGGGCTGCAGGCCGCCCTCAAAGCGCAGGAGGCTGACCTGCAGCGCCTGCAGCGGATCGTGGGGCGGGCGAGGGACTACGTGGAGCTGATCGAGCGCTCGGAGCGGTGGCGGCTGGGCGGGATGCTGACCCGTCTGGGCGGGCGCCTGCTCCGCCGCAAGGCGAAGCCGGACGCGGTAGTGCAGCTGCTCCGGCTGCTCCCCACGAGGGGCTCGATGGCCCCCAGGCCAGCCGCGGCGCCGGCCCCTCTCCCCCGAGTGCGTTCGGTTCCGCCGCCGGGGGCGGCGGTCTCAGCTCGCGCCAAGCCCCTTGCGGTGCCGCCGGGCCCACCAGCCCCTATCCTCCGGCCCCTGGAACAGATGCCCGGTACGGCCGCGCCGCCGACCATGCCCGAGGGAGTGAGTGCAGATGTCGTGGTATGTGTGCACGACGCGCTTGCAGACGCGCGGGCATGTCTGGAGTCGGTGATCGCGCGGACGGATCACGGATACTCGCTGATCGTCGTGGACGATGGAAGCGGCCCCGAGACCGCCTCCTTCCTACATGCGTTCGCGGAGCAGCACGAGCACATCAGGCTGATTCGCAACCAGTCCGCACTCGGGTACACGTGCGCCGCCAACCAGGGGCTGCGCGCCTCCCAGGCCGACTGGGTCATCCTGCTGAACAGCGACACAATCGTCACCACCGGATGGCTCGCGCGCCTTCTCGAGTGTGGTGAGTCGGACCCGAAGACAGGCATCGTGGGGCCGGTCTCCAACAGTGCCACCTGGCAGTCGGTGCCGAAGCTGATCGAAGATGGCACGTGGGCCGACAACCCGCTGCCCTATTGGACGACGGTCGAAGACATGGGGAAGCTGGTCGCCCAGTGCTCCGACCGGAAGTTCCCCGAGTTCCCGCTTCCATCCGGCTTCTGCCTGGCCGTGAGGCGAGCGGTGATCGAGCGCATCGGCTACTTCGACGAGGAGAAGTACCCGCGCGGCTATGGCGAGGAGAACGATTACGCGTTCCGCGCCGCCAAGGCAGGGTTCACGCTTCGTCTGGCCGACCACTGCTACGTCTACCATGCCGGAAGCAGGTCCTTCACGCCGGAGGGGCGACTCGACCTCATACACCAGAACCGTCCCGCGCTGGTCGCCGATTGGGGCGAGGCGATCGCTCGCGCCCAGGACCAGATCAAGGAGGACGACAGCCTCGATGGCCTGCGCCGCCGGGTTGGGGAATGGGCCTACCAGATTGGGCTCGCGCGCAGCGGGCCATCTCTGAGCATTCTCTTCCTGCTTCCCGGGATCTCCGAGGGTACCTCAGGCGGTGCCCATATGATCGTTGATCTCGTCTGCGCGCTTCGGGCTCTCGGGATCCAGGCGAACGTCGCGATCGAGCGGCAATGCCGCGACCTGTTCTTCGAGACCTACCCCGCCTCCCGCGATTCCTTCCTCATCTACCGCAACGAGCAGGAGTTGATCAGCGAGACCAGTGTCTTTGACGTACTGGTCGTGACCCATTTCCGCACCGCGCAACTGGCCCAGCGATTGCGAATCCGGAGAGAGCAGCTCATCGCCTACTACGTGCAGGACTACGAACCCTGGATCGCCCTGGATGATGAAGAGCGAGGCCTCGCGGCTGAGTCGTACACCCTGATCCCCGACGCAGTTCCCTTTGCGATGACGAACTGGATCATAAACACGGTCAGAGAGGAAACGGGCGTCGCCGTCCACAAAGTTGAGCCCGCCTTCCACCAGGGGATCTTCAGCAAGTCCGCGCGGCGTGACGACGGACCCGTCACGGTGTGCGCGATGGTGCGACCCCGCACCCCGAGGCGGGCTGCGGAGCGGACTCTGCGCGTTCTCAAGCGGCTCAGGGGGCATTTCGGCAGCCGCATCCGTATCATCATCTTCGGGTGCGATCCGCGACACCCCATCCTGAGCTCAGAGGCCGCGCAGTTCGAGTTCGAATGCGCCGGCATTCTGTCGCGCGACCGCGCGGCCGCGCTCATGTGTCAGTCGGACATCTTCATCGACGCCTCGGACTACCAGGCCTACGGGCTCACCGCGGTCGAGGCGATGTCGTGTGGTTGCGTGGCGGTCGTGCCGCTGCGCGGTGGTGCGCGGAGCTACGCGCAGAACGGGCTCAACGCGGTCATAGTGGATACCCAGAGCGAAGACGCCGTAGTGGCCGGTGCAAGCAAGCTCATCTCCGAGGACGAGTTCCGCCGGCGACTGGCGCGGAATGGTCGCCGGACCGCGGACGAGATGTCGCTGCGCAGACTGGCCCTCTCTACCTACCTCATGCTCGCGGAAGAGAGGGCCGGGCGCGGCCAGGGCGCACCAGAACCGCCCATCGCTGCCGCTCCGCTCCGTCGGACTTCCGAACCGGAGGCTGAAGCACGGTATCTCGACGAGCTTCAGCGCCTCCCTGCTGAACGGCCCGCAGTCCTCTTTCTCCTGCCCGACGTGTCACCCGGCGGGGGCAGCCACAGCGTGTCTCACGCGGCTGCCCACATGCGCGCGTTTGGGCTGCCAGCAGCGGTCGCTGTGGCGCAGAGTGAGCGCCCCTCGGTGGAGGCGCACTACGGCGACATCGCGGACACCTTCCTCTTCTACCAGGACCGAGCCGACCTCGACGCGCAGGCGCAGGACTTCGCCATCATCGTCGCCACTCTGTTCACGACCGTGCCTACCGCGATTCACCTGGCCGGTTCGGGCACCCGGGGCATGGCCGCCTACTACGTCCAGGACTACGAGCCGTACTTTCTGGACTACCCGCCTGCCGATCCCGTGGGGGACCCTCGCACGCGCGCCTTGCGCGCCGCCGCGGTGGCCTCCTACACGCTCGACCCTTCGGCAGTGCTCTTCGCCAAGACCGATTGGCTGTGCCGAGAGGTGGAGAGGGAAACCGGCGCGCAGGTTGACCGTGTTGAGGCTGGCATAGATCTGGACATGTTCGGCCCCGGTCAGTCCCAGAGCGGGCCTGTCAACGTCTGCGCGATGATCCGTCCCTACAGCGGCTATCGCGCGCCGGAGCTGACTATGCGCCTGCTGAAGCGCCTCAAGCAATGCTTCGGCGATGCCGTCCATCCCATCGTGTTCGGTTGCGACCCGGAGGATCCTGCGTTCCTGACGTACGAGCGGGACTTCGACCATGAGAACGTCGGCGTGGTCGGGCGGGAGGGCGTGGCCGGCGTGTTCGCCCGATCGCATGTGTTCATTGACGCGTCTGCATGGCAAGGGTTCGGCCGCACCGGGGTCGAGGCGATGGCGGCGGGCTGCGTCCCGGTCGTGCCGCTCCGCGGTGGAGGCGTGGACTACGCGGTTGATGGCGAGAACTCGCTGGTCGTGGACACGAGAGACGAGAATGCGATCTTCCGGGCGGCTTCCCGGCTCATCACCGACCAGTCATATCGCCAGCAGCTCGCCTGCAATGGCCTCCAGACGGCCCGCCGTTACACCATGGGCAAGAACGCGCTCTCGATCTACGTCCTGCTGGCACGCAGGTACTGGGAACGTTTCGGCGAGGGCTGACCGTCCCAGCGCCCCGAGGACGGGGCTCCCACGCGCCGGGGCTTCCGGGCAAGGGAGATGTCACGTGTTTGACTATGCGCACGCCATCACACAGGCCCTCAAGAGCGGATCTCACGTTCCGATGCCCCACCTCCCGTTGTTGACCCCGGCCCCGGCTCCCTACTGCGTACGGCGGCCGCAGGAACGGACTCTCGGCCCGGTGAAGGCGGTGGGTACTCGGGCCGCAATTGCGCGGCGGGAACGCTGTCGAGAACTGAAGGGGGAAAGTGCCGAAGCGCAGGCGGAGACATTCCAGGGGCTCAGGCAACTCCGGTCGGTCTGTCGCCGTAAGCAAGCCGGCGACCGATCGTGCAGGACAGGATCGCCCGCGGGGCTCGCGCCGATCTGCATCTGAAGGCGGGCTCGCGACCGGCACGCCGGACCGGAGATACCGGTACTGGCGGATCGCCATCGTCCTGCTCGTTGCCTTCGCGGCGGCGCTGTCCAGCTATGGTCTTTTCTACGACTTGCCGTTGGACTTTATGGACGAGCCGGAATACCTGGTGCTCGCGGAGGGATACCGTCACGGGTACTTCCACCGGATGATCAGCGAGCCGGGCGCACCTGTGAACCTGCCTGCGGGGCCGCTGTTCCCGCTCCTGCTGGCCGGTGTGCAGACAGTTGCAGGGGAGGGGTTCCGTCCCGCCCACGTATTCGTGGCTGCCCTGTACCCTGTTCTTGGCGCGCTCCTGGCTCTGTTGCTCCTGCGGCGGTTTCATCCGTTCTGGGCCGCCTTCGGTGCGCTGACCGCGTGTCTGTCTTTCTGGATGGCCGAGTTCAGTTGGCAAGCCATGACCGAGATCCCCTTCACGCTGACTCTGATCATCGCGTTCCTCGCCGTCGGTTCATGGGAACGGAGCAGCGCGGTGAAGCGATGGGGCCTCATTGCCGCGCTGACGTGCGCCGTCCTCGCGTACTTCATCCGGGAAGCAGGCATAGCGCTCGGCCTGAGCCTACTCTTCTGGCTGCTGCTTCGCCGGCGGTGGCGGCTCGCCGCGATCGCGGCCACGCTGGTCCTGCTGGCGCCGGTAGTGTGGCACCAGGCACTGCATCGCGAAGTGGCAGCGGTAGGGCGGACGTTCGGCAGCACCCACCTGTCCTTTGTGGGTGGACGCGGCGTCCCTGCCGACGCGCCGCTCAGTGTGGGCGTGGCGGCAATAGCCAGGACGAGACCGAGTGTCGTCGCGGAGCTCGTGACCAGCAGCCTGCCGATGATGCTTCGATTCACTAAGGGCGCCGGGGCAATCTTCCCCGTGTTGCGCACGAAGCAGGCAGGAGCGGCTGTCGGTCTGGTCTTCCTCTTGTCCGCAGTGGTGGGCGCGCTGCTGCTGTTGTGGGAGAGGCGCAGCGACGGTGTCGTCGGGGTCTTCGTGCTCATCTACCTGGCGGTAGTCCTGTGTTTCGTCCCTGCCATCCGTTTCCTAGTGCCGGTGTTCCCGTTCATGTGGTACGCCGCGCTCCATTGCTGGGCCCGCCTGGGGCAGAGCGGCCGTTGGATGCAGGAGCGTCGAGTGCGGCCGTGGAGCACCGCGGTCGCCGTGTTGGGGGCAGCCTCGGTGCTCTTCCTGACGGCACACGACACATGGGGCCAGGCACGATACCGTCTTCGGGCCCGCGCCGGGCTCGCCGATCCGCCCTTCGCGGAGCGGGTCGCGAATGCCCGTGCCGCCGATTGGATCGGAAAGGCCTTTCCCGCGATGAGCGAGACGGTTGGCTCGTTCAAACCGCCGTTCGTCTACATCGTTGGGCATCAGATGACGGCAGGCTTGCCAGCCACGGAGGACCTCCCCACGCTTCGCCAGTACCTGGACGAGAATGGCATCACCTTGATCCTGGAGGATGGCTGGACGCCGGGGGCGGCCCTTCTGCACCAGGCGCTGACGCGGGGCAAGGGATCCTGTTTCCGGTCGCTAGCGGCGTTCCGCCAGGGCAGTGGCGTGGCCAGGGTATGGCGATACCTCCCAACGCCCGATACGCCGGCCGCCGAGCCGCGAGTGCCGGCTTCCTCACGGAGTAGCGCGCCGGCTGCCGCGGCGGCCGGAAGCGCGAAACACCCGGCATCCGGAGAGGAGGCTGTCGAGGCGGAGTCGAAGAACCTGGAGAGTAGGTCAGACCTCAGTGCTGGAGGCAAGTAGACCATGACGCGAAGTGGCTATTGGGGCATGCTGCTCCTCGTCGCCGCCGGAGCAATAGTTGCTGGGTGTGGCGGGCCTAAGCGAACGGCAATTCCCGCCCCTGGGACGGGCAGTCCCGGGGCGCCGAACGCTCGGGGCGACACCATCGGCCTGTACATCGCGGAGCGCGGGGCATTCTTCCTCACCCGGACGAACGGCGACATAGACAACGCCGATTCGTTCAGCTTCGGGAAGCCCGGCGACAACGCGATCGCCGTCGCTGGCGACTGGAATGGTGACGGAGAGACGACTGTCGGGCTCTACGACCCGGCGATCGGCCGCTTCACGCTGAGTGACGAGAGCCCGGCGAAGAAGGCGAGTGCCACCTTCGGTTTCAAAGTGTCAGATGCCGGCAAGCTGGCACCCATCGCCGGCGACTGGGATGGCGACGGGAAGGCCGGCGTCGGCCTCTACTCGCGGAAGCTCGGCCAGTTCCTGCTGAGGAACTCCCTCACCTCCGGCGGGGCCGAGATGACGGTGCGCTACGGCTGGAAGAACACCGAATGTATCCCCATTGCGGGCGACTGGGACGGGGACGGCAAGGCCGGGGTTGGCCTCTATGACCCAAAGACCGCCGCTTTCTTCCTGTGCAGCAACCTGGCCAAGCCGGATACCACGGCTCGCTTCGGGTACGGGCCCATCAACGCCGGCGCGCTTCCAGTCATCGGTGACTGGGACGGTGACGGGAAAGCCGGGATCGGTGTGTACGTGCCAAAGACAGGTCGGTTCGCAGTGCGGAATGAGCTATCATCTGGGCGAGACGACGCGACTGGCCCTCTCGGCGGCCCCGTATCAGGGCCCGTGTATCCCATCGCAGGCAGGTGGCGGGCAGATTAGCTGAGGCGCTGTTAGGGACCCCGCAGCGGGCTGTGCGCCCGACAGAGCCTTCGTCGGAGTGCGTGCGTGTCGAGACGGAAGGAGGTGGGCCTCCGGGGCCACGGTTTCGCTTCGCACGGGTCGCTGATCGTGGCGTTGGGCCGGATCGCAGTCAGGTCCGCCTCGGTCACTGCTGATACCGCCCTGAGGCCAGGGCGGCAGTTGGCTAGATATGATGCACAAGTGGGCACTTATTGCTGCTGTGAGCATCGCGCTCGCCGCAGGGAATCTCCTCCTGGCGGCCGCCGTCCGCGGGACTGGCGGGCCATCGCTGCGATTGCTGCTCACGCCCCGCATGGTGGTCGCGGTTGCCGTGTACGTCGGCAGTTTCCTGCTTTACCTGCAGGTCCTCGCCACCATGGACCTCAGCAAATCCTATCCGATCATCGTAGGAGGGGCCTTCGTGTTCGTGCTGCTAGGTGCGTCCGCGTTCCTGGGCGAAGCCGTATCCGGGTGGCGTCTGTTGGGCTGTGTTCTCATCTGCTGCGGGATCGCAGTGTGCAGGAGGTTCTAGCGGCTGTCGCGGCCGCAGTCGTGGGGGAGAAGCCTGAGGGGTCAGTCTCGAAATGCCTGACACATCAGACACAGGGCGCCCGGGGGGCTTGGAGACGGGCGCCCCGCAAGCCAGATCCGTCTCTGTCCTGGTCCTGCTTCCTGCGCTAAACGAGGAGGCATCGCTGGGAAAAACGCTGGCAGAACTGCGCACTTCTATGCGCGCAGACGACGCTGACACAAGATTCGAGGTGGTGGTCGTAGATGATGGCTCGACAGACAGCACCCGGCAGATCGCGCTGCGCGACGGCGCCGTCGTACTCAGTCACGCTGCTACGATGGGGTACGGCGGCGCCGTGTGCACAGGTCTGCACTATGCTCTGTCGCGCGGTGCTGACCTAGTCGTCATCATGGACGCCGATGGTCAGCACGACCCTCATGGCATTAACGATCTCATAGCGCCGGTTCTGAGAGCTGAGGCTGATGTTGTCATAGGGTCCCGCTTCGTTGGGGGCCGCCACTATCGGGCGAGTCTTGGCCGGAGGGCAGGGGCCGCAGCATTCCGGTTCCTCCTCTCTCTGTTCGCACACAAGCGCATCACGGATACGACTTCGGGCTTCCAGTGCATCGGGGCCCAAGCGCTGAGGCAGCTCGCAGGCACATATCCGACCGACTACCCGGACGCCCAGGTGATCCTGCAGTTGATCCTGTCAGGCATGAAAGTGATAGAGGTCCCTGCCGTCATGCGCGCGAGGACGGCCGGCACCTCCATGCATTCCTGGTTATCTGTGTTCCGGTATCCTCCGCGAATGCTGCTGAGTATGCTGGTGGTTGTGGTGAGAGTGGCTACGCGCCGGATCGGAGCGGGATCCGGATGATCTGACACGCCTGGCAGAGGTAGCTCTGATGAGTCTCCACGGACAGATAGTTATCACAGTGCTGTGCGTTCTCGGCCTGGTCTACGTTGTGGTTCTGACCGTGAGCAGAGCGCTGTCTGAGGCATGGTGCCTGCTCTGGATCGGAACGCTGAGCGCGGCCCTCGTTCTGGCGAATGTGCGTCCCCTCCTAGACTGGATCACGCGGGAGATGGGGGCCCGCTACCCTGCCTCCGCGCTCACCATGGTGGCCATTTTCCTGCTCGTGTTGCTGGCGATCAACAGCCACAGGGAAGCGACACTGCATTCACGACAGATCGCGGCCTTGACTAGGCAACTCGCGCTACTACGGGCGACGGTCGAGGCCGCTCACCCAGACCCTCTCTTCACCCAGGGAAGGTCAACGGCGGAGGCATGTCGCGCGGCAGAGACCGGTTCAGAGGGTGGGACCAGGCGGCCGGCAGAGGAGGGAAATGGCTAGGTCCCGGCTGCGACTTGCCCTCGACACCATCACCTTCCCCACGGGGGCGGTGACCCTGTTCGAGAGGGATCGGTGGGGGGGCTCTCGTCGCTCAGATCCGAGCGCTTCCACTTTGAGATGGCCAGGATCAGGCTGCTGATCGCGGAGGACGAGACGGTAGTTCGCATGGCGCTGGCGCAACTGCTTGCCGCCGAGGCCGACATTGAGGTCGTTGGACAGGCTGCGAACGGGGAGACGGCGGTGGACCTGGCGCGTCGGCTCAAGCCGGACGTCGTCCTGACCGATCTGGCCATGCCGAAGATGGATGGCATCGCCGCCACTCGGCACATCAAGCAGGAGGCTCCCCAGTGCGCGATTGTAGTGCTGACTATCCACCACGATGATGACCATCTTTTCGCGGCGATCAAGGCCGGGGCATCGGGGTACGTGCTCAAAGAGGCGCCGCCAGAGCAGACGACTGGGGCGATCCGCGCCGCGGCACGTGGAGAGGGGTTCCTCGGGCCATCCCTGGTGGGGAGAGTGCTGGAGGAGTTTGCCCGGGTGGGCCGTCTGCGTGCCGCGGCCAAAGAGGTGTTCGCGGCGAGGATGATGAGCTCGCCATTGGGAAGGCTATCTCTTATGTACGCGAGGGAGGCCGTTTCCTGGTGATCGTACCTTTCGCGACACCCGAGGAGCAAGCCGATGCCGCGACGGTGGCCGAGGACCGCGCTCGAAATCA
>Ga0315282_10016169_pt1 | contig 10934 bp, 10 predicted proteins | sample YL17G07_20_MG_FD_203693 | JGI IMG/M metagenome (GOLD analysis project Ga0315282, IMG submission 203693) | Sediment microbial communities from Yellowstone Lake, YNP, Wyoming, USA - YL17G07_20 | ecosystem: Environmental > Aquatic > Freshwater > Lake > Sediment | place: USA: Wyoming | collected...
TCGCATTTTTCGCGTTTTCTATCAAGTCCTTGATCAGCTCGGCGTTAAGAGGCGAGAGGACTCTGGATCTGCCCACCTCGTATACTTGAATCAGGCCAGCATCCTTCAGGACCTCAATGTGCCGGTACACTCCCCCGTAATCCATCTTCAAATTGCCAGCAACCGCGGTTATGTGCAATGGTTTCTTGCTTTCCATAAGCATAAGCAGGATGCGAAGTCTGATCGCGTTCCCCAGAGCACCGAACATAGTGGAGGCGGATCTCAAATCCTCGTAAGAAGACACCGCAATCATGCCGCCTGACCGAACTCTCCACTCATAATGATTCCCTGTGAGAAGTTAACGTTTCCCTATGGCCATCCCTTTTCTTCTAGTGAACTCGATCATATGCTCTTCCGAACGGAAATTGTATGTTCTCAGTCGGCCATCTTCATCAACCGCAAAGGTCTGTGACATCATAAGATCCAGTATCTTCCAGCATTGATTGCACATAACCTTCATTTCAGACGCCGAGTGAGCGCCTAACTCACGTACGGAAGTTCCCTTTCCCCGCCCTTACGCGTGTCATGTGTAAACCTGCCTCTGGACAAGTCTCTTGCCCTTTGAACCGCCTCTGCGTTTTCTTTAGCTTGCTTTTCTAGCGCACCGAGGTCAAGGGAAATGTTAAGGAGCTTTGATGAAAGTGCTAAAGCGGATCTTGCGGCATTCGCATCGAGCGACAAATAGCCGGGCGTTTCGGCCAAGAGACAGATTGCAGGGATCTTCCGCGGTTTCGCTAAACCAAAGATGAGCCCGTTCGTTCCAGTTATCGCACCGCCCGCAAGTTTCACTGCGCCATATCCTTCGAGCTCTCTCACCAACTCGATGTCCGTTCCCCCGGCGTATACCTTGGATTGATCCGTGAACTTGTCTGTAGCCATGCCGCCCATGGTGATTACCCTCTTGACTCCGAACTTCTCTCCCACATCAAGGACTACGTCAGCCAGTTCATATTGTCCTTCGGGCGAGTACGGTTGCTCGTTTGCACTGAACAGTAAGAGATCGGTGCCGCCGGTTTTGTTCTCCCAGAAGTAGAATTCTCCTTTCATCAAGTGCACCACACCGTCATCTGTCAGCCAGACCTTTGGCGAGAACATTGGAGAGAAGACTTCGGCAAACAGTTCTGCCTTCAGTTCCTTTTGCAGGTGATTTACCGCGAGCCACGCAACTGAGCCGATCCCCGGAAGTCCGCAAATCATCACGGGATCTTTGACTTTCGGTTCGAACTGGTATCGGACTTCAGTCTGCATTGCTAACGACTTCCGGACCGATTTCTACGTAAGAGGAATAGTGCGGCGAGTAATTAGTATGCTTGTACGGATACGTCTGGCCCGCTGTCCGTCTCATACGCACTTGTTCCAATGCAATTTGTCAATTATTACATAGCAAGTCTCTGTTGTCCGAATGGTGTGAGTGCCCATGTGAATGGTTTCGTCTTACTTGATCTGTCAACTAGGCGATCTCTCCCCATATTGTTGAGGTGGTACGCAACGCATTCGTAAGACAATGATGTCTCTTTCGCGATCTGGCGTGTGCTCCTTCTTCCCTTCTCAAGCACTTGGATTATCTTCGTTCTCGAAATCAGACCTGCCTGCACGTTCCTCTTTGATGTCAAATATGCTTTAGGATGGAGATTCATCTTCTTGGGCATTTAATCATCTCAGACAAATTGAGCCAAAGATGGTTGTTTCTTCTTTTCTTCTTGTTGCTTGAAGAGTGAATTGATTTCTTCGCGGAGGAGTAGCAACCTCTGTTCGTGATATTGCCCTAGATTATATCGCCTAACCAAATCGTCGGCTAGTGTTAGGTATTTCTCCACTCCACCCTTGTACACGGTCAGTGAAAGCTTACCTCCACATCTCGTGCACGTACCCTTCAGTGGGACGCGGCGAAACTTCGAGTTGCATTTTGTACATCGGAATCTTTGTCCCGCAAATGCCTTCAGGTTTCCAGCAAGGTCTCGCATGAAATGTGTCGATAGAACCCGCCTCGCAACCTCTCTTGCATCCACAGCCTTCACCGATTCGGCAACCTTGAGTTGCTCTGTCACCTTCTCTAGCATGCTACCCAATCCCTTGTACGCGCTTTCCAAATTCCCACTGTTAATGTCGTCAGCATCGTGGGTAAACGCTAGTGACTCCAGAACTCCTGTTGAGCCAAGGCGTTCGTGAACCGTTTCGATCAAGGTGGTAAGCGCCTTTGGATCCGACCGCCTAAGAGTTTCATCGAAGAACCGCAAAGGAAAGCGTTCAACTGTTTCAAGGTTGAATACTTGACGAGCTATCTCGCTTGGCTTTATCGCGACTGTAAGTAGAATCGGGGCATCCATGATCCCTCCAATCCTAGATGGCAGAAACGACTTTGAGAAATTCAAGAGTACGTCAAGTGCAAGGCTGACAGAGTCCTCGTCCCCGTCACAATCCCGCCTCTTGGCCGCATGCCAGAACGGGTGCGCGAAACACACACTCGCTCGCGTAAATCCGACAATGCGACCTACCACCCCAACCGATGTGTGAGGCGAAAGACCGACAACAAGATGACCCACTAGATCTTGCCGAGTCTTCACGTTGTAGAACGGGGGAAGTTTGTACAGGCCTTGCAGAAGTTCGTCCAAGAACTTGGCGAGTCTGACGAAATAGTCACCACATCTCTCGGGCACGATTATGTCATGCACCGCGAGAGGGCAACACTGAGAATCTGACTTCAAAGGCTCGCTTGCAGCATCAAATGTGTACCCTAGTTCCCTCAGCTTCTGCACGTTGATACCTATCTCACCTGGTTTGAAATGCGTAAGCGGGGCGTTGGTGGCATCGAATCTCACTGTTCCATCTTTGAAGAGCGAGACATCGTGCTTCGCTCTGAGTAATCCCTTTTCCAGTGGTTCGGGCGTCCTTGTTTCGTTAGTTAGTCCCCGCACTCCTTTCACAGCTTCGGGAACGACTGCCAGTGACAGGTTTCTCTCCGCAAGGTTCAGGAGATCGCGGAGGTGGACGTTCCTGCGATTATAGGGGTGGGCCGTACTCTTACAGGCTTGACAAGTTCCATCTTCGCTCTCGGCACCACAGCTTTGACACACAAATGTCAGCGATGCCCTCCCGCCACATCTTTCGCACGATGGCTTGTGAGTGATATTTCCACAGTTCTCGCACTTTCGGTATGCTATCTCAACAGATATTAGCGAATGTTGAGATGCGGCCTCGATTATGCTCCGTCTTGCACCTCCTGCCAGCCCGATGGGGAATAGACAATGTACGATCGGTCGCATCTCGCGCCGGTTCGCCTTTTCGGGTCGTCCCATTCTCGCTCCTACGTAAACCGGTGCCTTCTTCATGACCCGAATACCGGAAACGTGAGCGATCTTTTCGAAGATGTCATTTCCCTCAGCTGTTCTTGATGACGAGGCTAGGCCCAAACATTCGTACAGGATGGGAGCTTCCGCCTCTATGATCAGGGATCCTCCATCTACCTTGTGAGGGATGCAAATGTCCTCGAGTATGGTTTTGATTCTTGGTTCGTTCTGTGTGGTTATCTTCTGGCGTGTAAGTCTGGTTACATTGGAATCAAGTAGTCTTGCGCGCAAGTACTCGAATTCTTCGACTCCGATGTTTTCCCAGAACCAAGTCCACCTGGGATGAAGGGGGACATGTGAACTCTTGGCTAAACGCAGTGCCTCTTCAACAGGTGGGGCGGTTGAGCCATCAATATACCGCAGGATATTGGAGGGTTCGACTCCTACGTGCTGCGCAAAGTCCTCTGGATTATCGTAAACCGTTGATGCATGCAGTCTCACCAGTTCTCTCCACCATTCTTCAACAAATCCTGAAGGGAGGAGGAGTCGATTGTTCTCAAGAAACTCGCCAAACCCTATGAGCATGTCGCCAAGGAACAGAACCTTGTCCACCGAATCCACTAGTCGTTCGGCTTCGTGGGGGTCAGTCAGTCTCCTCACTGAACCATCTTTCAGTTTCACAACTGGTGGCTCGATGCTCCTTACCGGCGCAACGATACCTGCTTTACCGGGTTTCTCTATTCGTAGCTGTGTTCCGATCGCGATAAATCTCCTGAGTACCAGCATCGTGGACGGATGCAGTCCTATAGCGGCCAGTCCAGTATTTCGGGCTCTCCCATAGCGAAGCCTGAAACCGCCTCGGCCTCCTTGTACTTGAGGAAAAGAGAAGATCGGTCGCCCCCCCAGCACATCTTCCATGAACATGAACTCCCTTGCCTCATCCGATTCCACCACCGGGGGCTTGATCTCCCTCAGCCAATTCCATCCTTCGATCCCTAGACTGTCAATGATCTTCAGAACCTTGTGACTTCTGCCTATTAGGCCGTCATGGACGACCCTCAGTGCTCCTCCTCTCACGCAGTTAGTCTCGACTCTTGGAACGTTCCTGTAAGAGGAGACCTCGACGGGGTCAGTCTCAACGCCGTTGACCTCTACTGGCAAACGCATAATCGCGCTGAACAGTTCCTCATCTGATACCTTAAACTGAAACCGCGCCACTTCTCTCTCGTAGAGGCGGAGCTCCTCAACGAATCGCTTCGCCTCTAGTTCTGTTGCCCTATATCGAGCTAACCCGAGTTCATGCCGAACATAGTCCGCTATGACGAGAATGAGGGCCATATCTGTGCCACCCGCCGACCTGATAGGTCCGGCGAAGTACACTGCCAAGTGCTTGGTCCCGTCTTGGTTCATCCTCACTCTGACACTTGAGATCCCTTCAATGGGTGCCGCCGTAACGCCCTCGTCCAAGACTGCCGAAGCAGTCCTGACTGCCTGCCCAGCAGCCTCTTCTCCCCTCACGGCATACCCCCCCAAGGCGATCTCCTCTGCAATCTTGAGGGCGACCAGTTCGCGCTGCATCAGAAGTGACAGTTCACGTATTCTATTCGCTACGCCCGTAGGCCCGACCGCCTTCTCAACTCGCTCGGCTACGTCATGCGTGATCAAAGGCTCTGGCTCGATCGTCGGATCCAATCCTCTTGCCCGTGCTTGGGCTGCCACGGCATAGACCTGGTCGAACTCTTCCTTCAGTCGCTGGAAATAGGAAGCGTGTGAGTTGAGAACCGTCACCTCCATCAAACCAGCCCTGACTCTAGAGTGGGGCTGTGCAATTTAACGATGAGAGGGGTGAATTTCGCTGCGCTGATTGTGGTCGATCTACTCATCATGCGGCTTGAGGAGCTTTCTCAGTTTGCTTCTCCTTAGAGTAGAACGTGTCCGTAAACATGCAATAGATGTCAACAATCTGACTTGACGGCGTGGCCTCAAACTCTCGTTTCAGTCCGCAGGAGCCACACTGAACTATGGCAGGGCCCGCGCCTCGTGGAAGCTTCACGCGTATCGCCTCCTCGCCACATGAGGGACAAGCGAACACTGACGGAAGCTTCTTCTTCACAACTTTGATGACCCTTCTACGCCGTCTACCCAACTTGGAGCCCTCTATTAGCCGAGAGGCACATGAGTAACGAGTTATTTCAAGGTTGCATCATGCGTAGGAGCGCGAATTAGTTGCGGATTTCGGTCATTGAACACGTGACGCAAGAAATGCAGCTCGATCATTTCCTTGGACATCTCGGAAAATCTCTTAAGTGAATACAAAACTGTATCCATGGAGAAGTTCGATGCCTGAGCATCCAGATTCCGTTGCGGAAGTTCGTGAATCAATTCGCAACACAATCCATGACCCCGTCGCGCGCTCCCTTCTTCAAAGCAGCCAGTTGACCACCATCCAATTGGAAACGCTCCTAGCGGCGTCGTTTTCGAATGAGAATCACACTGAGAAGGGAATCGGGAGGCTATGTCGGCCGTCTAAGAGCCGAATTAGCCGCGGAGCCTATAATCGGACCTTGATTCAGGCTCAGAATAACGTAATTCGCTCAATTTACACCGTTTTACTGCTTGGATACCTCGGCCTGTTCGATAGCCCAGCCTTGCAACCGTTCCTAGAGCTGTCTGATACCATTCAAGGGTTCGTTCAAGAGGTCCGCCAAAGGACCGGCGACGACCGCGCGGCAATCCGGGAGCTGAACTCTCGGCTCATGGACACGGTGAACGCTCTCGCAAAACGCGAAAGTTTCAAGGACAGGCTGTGACGTTGCCAAAAATGCGACTTTGCGAAGTACCGTGCAGTCACCGTCGTGTGACATCACGTGACGTGAAGTTCTGGCGGAACCTGTCGCTCTCTAGACATCTCCCCGCATCCACGTAGAAAAGGGTCTAAATGAGCCGTTTGGGTGATTTAGGGCAGAGAAAAATCTGGATCCGTGACATCATCGTGAGCTGATCAGACATCAGCTTGGCATCACGACTAGGTCATCGTGATGTCGCAAGATGCGCGTGACGTCACGTGCGGCGAAGAGGTTAAAACACCCTCCTATGCTCAATCTCCCTAGCCTTGGATCTCCTAACGATTGCACTTGACCTTGGTTCTCTTGCTGTTCTCCTGTTCGTCATATTCGTTGGAAGTAAGGCGATCCGTGCTTTCAGGCAGAGTAAGCAGGCGGTCACCGAGTCCGCATCACTTCTCGGCGCAATCGTCAGTGCTCTGTCATCGCGAATCGAACTCTCGGAGTCTGTGGTCGCCCGGTTGCAGTCAGACTTTGATGCAACCAATCGGCGAAGCGCTGACATGGAGGGAGAGCAAACAAAACTGCAGGGAGGCTATTTGGAGGTGCTACACCAGTTGGAGGATGCTCTGTCGAACGACAAGCGCTTCATAACGGAACTTGAACAACTGAAGAGCAGGTTCGCCTCGACGCAGCTTCGAAATATCTCCGAAGGAGGTCGCCAATCGCTCTCTCGGCAAGGAGATCAATTCTTTTTGGACCGAGGAGACATCCTATCATCATTGACTCCGACCGAGCGTCAGACCATTGAGATCCTGACGCGAGAAGGACCTAAGGCAGCCCCAGATCTAGGACGGCGTCTCAAGAAATCTCGGGAACACATGGCCCGATTGATGAAGAAGCTCTATTTTGAGGGGTATGTGGACAGAGAGACAAACCGCGCTCCGTTTAGGTATAGGTTGAACGAAAAGGTACGGTCAAACCTAGCGGCAGATTCCATTAGCCCGAAACCGTCGGAGTCGGTCTGAGTCTGTAGACCCAGTGAGCCGAGGACCCGTTTCTCTCCAGAGTCCCTCGGTCTACGAGGCGCGAAAGATATGTCGAAACTGCTCCGAGACTGAAGTCATCCCCCCAGACGTCACAGTATGCCTTCCACAGCTCGCGGGAATCAAAAGTCCGATCTGAGAAGCGTGTATTCACTACATCCAGCAGTCTGTTGATCTTCGTATGTTGGCCTGGAGGAAATGCTGATGGACCTGGATTCGATCCAGCGACGATCTCCGCGTACTCAAGAAGGCGTTGCACCTTGTCAGGTGTGAAGTCGCCTTCGATGGCGAGGCTGTGTTTGACGCCCGTCTTGTCGTAGAACTCCAGTCGGATTCTTTTCTTCATGGCATCTACTACGATAGCGCTCCACAAGTTATAAGTTGAACAGCAAAGTTGAACACATTATGGCACACTTTCCACCCGAATTTCTGCGGCTCCACAGGAAATGGGGGGGTTATCGGGCTGATCCACAGATGACAACGTTCCCATTTGACAAAATGCGGGTCTATGCGAAACCCTATCCCCTCAGTTTCAACTGGAGTATGCATTTGCATTAGACTCCCTATTGCCCTGGGAATTTAGAGTTGAAAGTACAGAGTTCCCGACCTCGTAATCTTTAGGCCACAAGCGCAATAATAACAACGACTTCTTCTAACGACACTTTCATTCACATAGATGTCTACATGTTCGAGTGGAATCGTAGGGGTGAGGGGGTACTCTCATACCGTTTGCAGCGTCCTCACAACAGTTTTTCAGAGTAATATGAGAAATCCCGTGTTGACGTCCCAGATGCCATAGTTGGTTTTCTTGTACAACAATGGTTAGCTATGCTTCAAGGTGCAACACCGGACCTGCCATTGGAGGTGTTGTACATGCCTGCAACCGACGTGCTAGAGAGCATCTTCGACAAATACCTCACAACGGCAAAGATATTCACAGACCGCGACGTGCTACGACATGATTACATCCCCAGCAATCTTCCTCACAGAAGTGAACATATCCAGCGATTGGCTGGTATTCTCGCCCCTGCCCTTCACCATTCAAAGATATCAAACGTATTCGTATATGGGAAAACCGGTACTGGAAAGACTATCGTCACGAAATTCGTTCTCGATAAGTTGGAAAAAAAAGCCAACGAGATCGGTGCACCTGTTCGAATCGCGTATGTGAACTGCCGTTTAGCAGGTACGAACTATCGCGTTCTCGCTGAGATATGCAGGGCGATCGCTGTTGAGGTCCCATTCACAGGTATTGCCGTCGGTGAACTTCTCGATCGTTTCTCCAACGGGATCAACGCTGATAGAACTTCGCTTCTGGTGGCACTGGACGAGATCGATGCTCTCGTGAAGCATAGTGCTGATGACGCGGTGCTCTACGAGCTCACCAGGATCAACGAGAATCTGAATTCCTCTTGGATTAGTCTGGTGGGAATTTCGAACGATCTCCACTTCAAAGAGTTCTTGGATCCTCGTGTCCTGAGCTCCCTCAGTGAAGAGGAGGTTGTATTTCGACCCTACTTGGCTGACGAGTTGTTTGACATTCTATCGGAGAGAGCGAAGCTGGCCTTCCTTGACGGCTGTCTTGACGAGAACTCACTCCGGCTCTGTGCAGCGTTGGCTGCTGGAGAGCATGGTGACGCCCGCAGGGCCTTGGACCTCTTGCGAGTGGCAGGCGAATTGTCCGAACGAGAGGGCGCAACACGTGTTATGGAACAACATGTACGCCAAGCGCAGCAGAAGATCGAACATGACAGGGTGTCCGAGGTTCTCAAATCACTTCCTGTCCACTCAAAGATCCTGCTCGTGGGCGCCTACTTGTTGAGCAACCAGATCCCTACAGGCGCCATAACCGGAGATGTATACGAAGTCTATCATGAGTTGTGTTCCGTGGGCGGATTGGAACCATTGACACAACGCAGAGTAAGCGGTCTGATTAACGAACTGGACGTCATGGGCATACTGAACGCGCGAGTAGTCAGCTTCGGCAGGTATGGAAGAACCAAGAAGATTCGAGTAGGTGTCTCAGCACGCGTTATTGCAGAGACCTATGCTGAAGACAACGTTGCGGGGAGACTTTTTGGCTACGTGCCGAAATCGCTTCAGAAGCATCACACCTAACCTTCGTGTCGTAGGAGTGGACGATGGAGCATTCCGTGTGGCCGAGAGGGGCAACCAGAAAACACTGTTGGTAGCAGTTCTTTGGAAGAATCTACGCATATTGAGCGTTAGGGTCGGGCGCATACAGGTCGACGGAAGGGACGCTAATCACGTGTTGGCGTCCCTTCTTAGAGCTCTCAGATTCGACGTGGCAATGTTGTCCGGCATATCCTTTGGTGGTTTCAACCTAGTTGACATGGAACAATTGTTCCGCGCTGCGCGTAGACCAATTATCGCAATTTGTGGAGAGAAACCTGACAACCGTGCCGTGAGGAAGGCTCTGCGATCTCATTTTGATGATTGGGAGGAACGGTGGCAGATGGTGAGAGCCGCTGGTAGACTCCACTGGTGCAAACCCGTGAGGAGGGAACCCAAGCTCTACTTCGAAGTCAAAGGTGCATCTCCTGACTTTGCAGCAAAAGCGATCAAAGCAACTGCGACCATTTCACGCCTACCTGAACCGGTTCGAGTGGCTAGAATCTTAGCCCGGGCGTTGAGCACGTCAACCGAGGTCAGCTTTCCATGAAGTTGATCAAGCGTACTTGAAGCGTCCGTAAATTGATTGCTGTCAGGATCCCCGGCGTCGGAACCAGTCCTACTCTACGCTGGTAGTCGGTCTGGGCCTGCCAAGCGCCTGAGTTAATGATTTGTGTCCCTCTGTAGTTCTCATACTTGACCACGTGAATGTGCCCGGAATGAAAGATGTCAGGAACTGTGTCGATGACCAAGTGATCGATTTTCGTCGGTGCCATTGCCGTTCTATTTCCATACTCTGAGGCAAGATGCCGGCACTGCAACTGTAGTCGCATCGCTTTCTCAGGTTGCGTGAAGTCAATACCAGGAACGCCTGCAAGCAGGTCGTCAAGGCTTCGTCCGTGGTGAAGCAGAAAATTCACACCGTGCAGCAGAACTTGAGAGGGATTGCCCAGCGACACCAGTTGTCGCGCCTCGTAGATGGGTTCTCCAAAGTCTTTGGGGATGGGGGGCTGCGGAAGGGCCTGTCTGACGGCATCGTGATTGCCCGGGAGAACGAGGACTTCGACATAGTCGGGAATCATCCCTATATATTTGGCGGCTTCCTGGTACTGAGAATACAGGTCCGTTATCGCTAACTCTTGTTCTTGTCTCGGATAGACTCCGATGCCATCGACTATGTCTCCACAAATCACCACGTACTTCGTTCGTTCAGCGATAGCTCTTTGGTCGGGAGTACCGATCCTCAGGTTCAACCAGTCAAAGACGTGTTCAAGCACATCAGCCAGAAACTTCTTGCTCCCGATATGCAGATCTGACAGCAGAACAGCCCAGACTTCCTCCTCCGCGAGATGTGGCCTGTGATCTGGAATATCGGGAAGAAGAATCTCCTTTGCGACAAACAAGTCTCCCTTGGCTCTGACCCCAGAGACGCAGATCACTTGATCCAAGGGGATCTTCTGAGCCGTTTCGTAAGCGGGCCGATCGTCAGGCGAAACCAGCACCGTTGCATTATCCTCGAGATCGTCGACCTGCAGGAAGAGCTTCTGATGTCGTTCGCGTTTTTCCATAACCATCGCGAGGAATTTCACTTTCTCGTTCTGCGCGGCCTTGAGCGCGAGCGCTAGGCTGTCTGCGTCTCTTGCGTC
>Ga0315282_10016170_pt1 | contig 10934 bp, 13 predicted proteins | sample YL17G07_20_MG_FD_203693 | JGI IMG/M metagenome (GOLD analysis project Ga0315282, IMG submission 203693) | Sediment microbial communities from Yellowstone Lake, YNP, Wyoming, USA - YL17G07_20 | ecosystem: Environmental > Aquatic > Freshwater > Lake > Sediment | place: USA: Wyoming | collected...
TAAAAGGTGTCAGGCCTTGAAAAATGGAAGAAGACGGGGTCAGGCAACGGAAATACGGTATTTTTTCTTTCTCCCATTTACCAGCTTTTTCCCTATACGTTTTAAAACCTTCTCAAACGATTTATCCTTCTGCAAGAGATCTTCGACCTTAATAATTGCTTCACCTATCGTCACAGGACTCCGCTAACCCCCTCCCACGAATTCCTTTGCGATCCCTTGCCGTAGAGTATAACCGATCCTCTGTAATCCCAATGGCTCTGCTCACCTCTTGATGTCAATACCTAATTACCGTTGCCTGACCCCAAAGATTTATCTACGAGTGATGTTGGACTTAATTCCGTTCAATTCAAGGCCAAAGATGGAAAAGAAAATAAAAAGTTCCGTAAGTGAAGAATCAAACTCAATAACTCCATCGGGATTTGGATCTTTATTTGCGTGCTTAAAAAAATTGTAAGAGGACTTAACACGAGAAATGAAGTCATGTCTGAACTCATCTTTGATGACGACAGTATCAAGAAGTAGATCTCGACCTTTCTTGTCTTGATTTATATCATGAATAATCTGATAAGCGGAGCAGGCTAAGGTATGAGTAGCAACAGTATCACAATCTTGAAACCAAAGCGTAATGGCGGAATCGAGTTGTCGCTGAGCTGCATCAATTTTTCTAATTTTTTCCTTCATATTCTTATGCACAACGATCAAACTAAGCGGCGCGAGCTTTCGAGCGTCCGCTTGAGCGCTTTGTTAGGCGTGTCGTTGTTTGGGCAAGCTTCATAAGTGACAGAAGCGCGCTGTTAACGGATTCTTCGTTTGGGAAAGCCTCAGCGACTTCTGGTTTGAGCACAACAATATTTGACGACTCGCGTAGTCGCTTAGCATACTTACCGCGAACCAATGGACCGGTAAAGTCTGAACGCTTGTACTCTGCACGCAATTCGTTTTTTTCTGTTTTTCTAGCCTTCTTCATATATCCTCCGTTCTCCTTTGCTTGCGAGGCGCGCGCTGATGATCCGAATAGTTTCGCCTTGCTCGGTATGAGCGACCACTAAAAAACGACCCCGTTCTGACATGCCAAAGGTAATATACCGAAATTCTCCGACCGAATGGTCTGGGTCACCACCAGTTGCGGCCATAGGATCACTCAGAGCAGTTGCTGCCTCCTCGAATGAGACCTTGTGCTTTCGCAGGTTTGATCGTGCCTTTTTGGGATCCCATTCAATTTTCATATTTGCATTATACCATCTTTCCGTTCGATATGTCTAACGATAGAGTTCACCGGGAGCCGGATTTATCGGCGATCCGGCGGAACGACTGGTCATCTGCTGTCTATCGCCCTTCGTGTCTTCTTGTAGCAATAGCATAGCTCTTTTCAAAGTCTTTACTCTTAAAGGCTGTAATAGCCTCAAGAATTACAGTTTCTTTCTCGTTATCTGATGTCCCCCAGTCTTGGTCAATTAGTGCCTGTATTGCCCGTCCAGCCTTGATCGCCGCTTCACTATGGTCCGGGGTTGTGATTAGTACGCCAAGATTTTCTTTCTGTCTCCATAAAGGTATTATGGCGACGTTGTTTCGTTTGTCAATAAAGACATTCCTGTTATTTACTTCCATCTTATATGTTGCCTCGACAAAATTGCGTGAACCCACAGCACTCTTAACCCTCACTGTACCAGACCCTTCCCTAACCCTTGGATCGACTTCCGAAATCAAGATTCCAGAGTCAGGAAGCATCTTGTCGAACCCTATCGGTTGCCTGTTTTCAATGAGATAATAAGTCCAGTCATCCAACGGTATTTTGGCCACGAGGAGTTGACCTCCCTTTGATAAAGGCGAAAGTGAAGCAAACAAGGTTTCACCAGGTTTTGTAATCTGGACTTGATGCTTCGCGATCCAACCGAGCCTTATCTTTGTGAAAGACGAAACACCTTGAGGTGGTTCCCCCCGTCTTACAAAGTGCTGTGACATGATGTCCCAGGGACCCATATAGATTGCATGGTTCTCGAAAGAAGGGGGGACGGAAGCGTCAGCCTGACGCTCAAAATCATAGAGTCAAGGCACTAACCGATCACCATTATATATCCCACCAAGGGCATGAAAGTAGTCATGAGCAAGCATACCGACATGTGCATTCTCTGCACTCACAAAAACACCTCTACTGAACTCCTTTCCACCTTTCGATCTAAGCGTTCCATACTCCTTTGCACGTTGGTGCCCTGCCCTCATCATTCTACCAGTAAGCAAACCTGGATTAGCACAATAGCAAATCATTCCATACCCAGTGCCGGGCGTAGTATGTACAGCCGGTATAATCAATATGTGATCGTATGAGGAAAAGTCAACCTCCTTCTCGATAGCTGTCATTGTGTCCTCAATGAGCTTGCGTACTCTTCTTTTGTCCACCTGAGGATTATATTGGCTAACCTTATAGCGTGCGAGGAGATCGGGAAGCATCACATATCCACGGAAATCGGCATTTATAGAAGCGAGCCCATAGGACTGCTCAACTACATATGTATTGAATCTGGATACAGCCTTTATCCTTACCGCCTCAATTGGTGTTGTCGGTGTTACATCGGGAAATCTAACGACAACCATTAGAACACTTTTTTCGCCAATGGCCTGCGTTGACTGTGGACCCAGACCGCTTTTCCCCACGATATCTTTCGCCACAACGCCACCATTTATGACCAGAAAGAAAACAAGGATAGGGAAAGTAATTCTCCTGACCATCGTCATACCTCTTGTCATAATCGTGCACCTCCTTCTTTTCAGTGTTCTTAATCCACCTTGCAGCGTAAACCAAGCCCTTAGCAGCAGCTATGTTTCTTGCAGAAACATGCGGCCGTCTCCGCACCATCAGTCGTCATACGTTTAGAATTCCCTATTTCAGATAACAACAGAATTAACGGGCGGCTATTCGACGTCCCGTTGAATGGTTTGTTAGATGTTTCTTTATTATTCTTGATTTCAGAGGGTATTTTTGAGGATTTTCGAGGTTGTCAATTTCTAAATCAACATCCAATTCTGGCCAATATAAATGATAACCATGAAGCAACTGAACATTTTGTATGGAACTCAACGTTTGATCCTTAAAATAGGGATAATCCTTATAGCTCAGAAAGTATTCCTTTTCTTTTACAAAAAGCCATATGCCAAAAGGGGTTACATTCTCAACGCTTACTAAAATGTTTTTGCCATGCCTTAATGATTTCATCTCTATGTTCCTCGACAATATTTTGAATTTCGTTTAACTTTCTCGGATTCAAACCGTGAGATACAGCAAATGATATTATGGGTTCAAGCCAAAATTTAGCTTCTCCGCCCTCGCACGTTACGTGGATATGGATTCTATTCTCTTCATTTGAAAGAAAATAAAATCTATACCCTTTTTCCCTGAAAATTGTAGGACTCATACACGTCTATTTTACCATTTAACGGTTAAGATTAGCCAGATGTTAATTATTTTTATGCCTTGTAATCAACACATGTCCCAATCCCTTGCTCTGTTTTGGTGGCAATGCCTTTTCAATGGTAACGCGGTAGATTTGCTTGTCGTTTGGGATTATGGGAGTCCACCGCCTAATTTTCTTTGAATCACCTGCTCGACCCTGTAAGGCGTCCATGATGTCTTTTAGTCTGTTGTCCACGTCGTGGGAAGAAAGTGCTCCGCCTTCCATATATAATTTTACTTTGAGTTCAAGCCTGTCTGAAGGATGGTAAAATACCCCCGACTTGCTTGCTGCGGATGATATGATGGTATGCAATGTCTGCCGCCAGGAATTTCGCGGCTTTTTATACTGTGGTATCCGAACAGACAATTTGAATTTACGTTTTCCCATTTTTTATGTCTAATGACTTAAATCAGCGGGGGCTATCAGCCATTCGCTGGGCTTGTCAGCTGTATACAATGCGTAGAGTCTTTTTAATCTTGTTTTTTGGTTTTAGATTTCAACTCCTTAGCATAATCGCCACAGGCAATAGGAAGGGTTATCCCTTTCTGAGAATATTCCGAATAATCTTTGCTCGGATCAAAGCATTGAGGTTTACCGTCCAACCAGAATTTATTTGGATCATAAGTCTGGGAATACATTTCTCCACTACCCCCAATCTTAACAATACCAAAATGGAGATGCTCGTAACCACTATTGGATGCCCCGGATAAGCCGATTAATTGCCCCCTCTTTACTGATTCGTCTCGATCTACATAAACTTTACTAAGATGCATATAGTTCGAACTAAAATGATCTCCATGTCGAATTCTAACAAGAAAGCCACCGCAATGTCTCTCATTCGGGCAAGGTTCTCCAACATATTCAACTTTTCCAGAAGAAACAGCAATTATGGGTTTTCCTTTTGGAATATCAAAGTCAATTCCTGGGTGACGCCCTTCACCATAATAAACAGAATCACCATGGAGGTTGCCTAACCGAAAAGGGATATACGCGGCACAGGAATATGTTAAGAAAGAACAGAGCATCATATAAGATAATAGTTTTTTCATATTTCGCCTGATTTCTCCATTTATTCTTTGAGCTAACGGCAGAGTTCACCGGGAGCCGGATTTATCGGCGATCCGGTGGAACGCCTCGTTAGACGGGTTTGTCCTTTCATTTCCTTCGTCCTTAACCTTACGCTTTTTTCGGAATTTAATAATTTAGTGAGCGTCATAGCGAGGCGGCACCGAGGAGACGCAACGATAAACGAACCCACGGAGGTGCATCCGGCCCACATCAAGGTTTCAGATGCTTCACGAAAAATTTAACGATTGCCTCGCGCGCCTCGTCGGCATCCTTAGGGCTCGGGACCACGCTGACCATTCCGCCTTGTCCAGCACGGGCGAACTTGTCGTAAAACTGCTTGGGCATCTGCAAATCAAAACCATGCGTTGCGCCCTCGACGTAACGCACCGTCACTTGCTTGCGCGCCGCCGCCGGCCACGTCGCGATCAGGGAATCGCACGAGCGTTCTCCTTCCTCATAATCATCGCGGGTGCCCACATGGATGAGCATGGGCGTCGCGCTCATCCGCGCGGCAGCAGGGGAGAAACCACGATGCAGGTTACTGCAAGTCGGGTAAAATGGGGTGACCGCCGCTGGCGCGGGGACATTCTTCCCCAGGCGGCGCTCCTGGATAAGTTCGCTCGACATCAGCACGGACATCATACCGCCCCAGGAAAAGCCCATCACCCCCAGCCTCTGGACCTCGACATCGGGCTGCGCCGCCAGCCACTTGAGCGCAGCCAGCGCATGCGGCATCGTCGCCCGGACACCTTCTGGTGGTCGTCCGCCCGGCGGGAACATGGTGATTTCGAGTGTAGCTATACCGGCTTCCTGCAATGCCTTTGCGTAGAAGGCACCACGGCCGTCTACCCCGTCGCTACCATGCAGAATCAGCACCGCCGGTACCTTGGGCGTCGAGCCGGACGGACGACCAAAGCGCGCCGGAACCTTGTCGACTTGGCCCCAGCCGGAGATTTCGGCGCCGGGAATGTTGACGGGCTCGCCAGGAGCCTCGGTCTGTGCGGCACCGAGACTCGACATTACGAGCGCCGCTGCAGTGACCAGGACGATAAGCCTCCAGCGAATGCCGTGCCGACGGGCCACGCTAGGAATAGAAAAGGAATGGAGTTTCATGGTCTACCTCCTTTTTGCAGTGATCGGTGTGCCTAACGATAGAAATAAGGCGCTGGGGCACCAACGTCTGCGAAATGCACAGGGATAATCCCAGTCGCCTTGATTCACTTGTTAGGCTCACCTAATTTCTTAAATGTGTTCTTGAACAAGTTTTTGGTATTCCTCAAAAGCCTTGAGGCAAGCTAAGTATTGGGCTGACAAAACAGGCAATAATTGGTCAATTTTAATCGGTTTGGTATAACCAAGCCCATAGCTTACTTGGCCATTAGCTCTAACATTACGCCTTACGAGCCCTGTTACACCTATTTCAATTTTTGGTGAATAGCGATGGTTGTATTTGTTTCGAAAGTCATACGTGTCTGATTGATATTGTTTGTTTGATATCTTCTCTAATGCAAATTTCAACTTTTTGTAACTCTTCCAGAGCGAAGCGTACTTATCATCAACATCAAAATATATTTCGTTATCTATGGGCAGATCGTCTACCCAATTTTTCTGGTTCACCTGATTTGCTTGATGGCAGAGATGGGCGACAGAATAAATAAATCTCGAACGGATAACATAAGGGAGATTGATAGCTAATGTGGTTATAGGGTCTATAAATTCAATTACTATCTCGAACTTCTCGCTATCACTTTTGTTATCTATTACCTCTTTCCACGCTGCAAGAGTTGTGATGTATCTTTGTAATTCATTTATGGAGTTGGCAAGTTCCATAGAATGTTCATCCAGCATTAGACTGTATGCCATCCACTGCCCTGGAATTGGTTTCGGAAGCTTATACCAATGATAAGGCGCTAGAGGACCACATGGCTTAATGGCTTTTTTATTATTAAAAAATTGCTTATATGCATGTATCATCTAAGTTTTTTTACACAAATTAGCTACAATAATAAAAATCAGCAGCAGCTCTTATCCACACGCTGGAATGTCTTGGTTATGCTCTGGTCATTCTCTTAAAGTCAATAATCAAGTCCAAATTCTAACGCCATTGAGATCTTGGATATAGCCGATAGCTAAGGGGGTTTTTATTTTTTCTGTTCTCTTTCAACCTGATTACATCCATCCCGGTTGCCCAGCTCGCAGGCCTTCTTAAAATCGGACAACGCCATTAATCTATTGCCGATTTTGGAATTAGCATAGCCTCTGTTCAGGTGATACACGGCATTATTCGGGTCTATAGCAATGGCTTTGCTGAAATATTCCAACGCCTCGCGGTACGATCGTGACGCATAGTAGACATTCCCGCACCAGAGGTATCCCCTTGCATTATCAGAAGCCACAGTGATTGCCTGCTTAAAATCCGCAAGTGCCTTGTCATACTGTTTCAGCTCATAAAACGATGCCCCGCGATTGATGTAAATCGAAGAAGAAGGATTGCCTTCTTCAACGCTCATTTAACTTGACCCAGCCTTACTCAACAGAATTGACCCACCGATAAACTGCTCAGGATGTTTGACCCACCCTTTGCCTTCCGGAGATAAGGAGGGCTGATTTTTCTTTTGATTCCTTTGACAATTATTATGATGCCTTTTTTGAAGGGGTAAAAAAGGAAAGCCCGAAGAATGCACCTTCGGGCCTTCAGGGAGAGCTCCGCAAACAATTGGAAGCTCAATGAGGTACATTATTTTTATCATGGCTTCTGACTGTTTGCAAGGTCGGAGGCCATTTTGTTTTTGGTTAAGGTTTGTTGCCACTGGTGTGATTTAAGGTTCTACGTGTGTCAGCGATGCTGGAGGGGGCAGGCCTACTGTTGTGAGGAGTGCGGTATTTTAGGAAGCCGTAGAGGTCACCGGGAAGCGCAAAGACGTTACCGGCAGACCTCTAAAGGGAAGAAGGCTCACCGGCAAGGGGAAAACCGCCGTCGGCACGGATTAAGTCAGAAGAATGAAAAAAAGATGGCTGATCGATCTTCCAAAGGGTTGCCCTTGGGGGTTATAGGGATTCTTGTCTATGCCCGCTTTTTAATTGTTCATGCCAGGGCATGGTTTGACAGGAGCGGGCGGTGTCATTTTTGTGGATGCAGGGGCCGGGTGGTGGATCGATTTCCCCGTCGAGGGTGACATTGATCTTCGGGCTAAGAGGTCATCATGGATTTTGGACATTTTCGAGAAGTCAAAGAGATCGAGATCGCCCAGATTGATCTTCGCTATGCTCATACGCGGATCCAGAGGCCCGAGAGGCTTTGTTCCCTGGCCGGTTCGATCGAGCGCTTCGGGCAGATCCTGCCTGTGATCGTTTTGAGGGAGGGGGTGAACTCCTTTGTCCTGATCGATGGCTACCTGAGGGTGAACGCGGTGAGGCGGTGCCTGCGTGACACCGTGATGGCGGAGATCTGGGAATGCAAAGAAGAAGAGGCCTTGGTGGAGGTCCTGGCTCGGAGTCATGGCCGTCGATGGGATCTGATCGAGGAGGCGGCCCTGATTCGAGAGCTTCACGATCACTCCCATCTGTCCCAGAGCAAGATCGCCTCCCTGTTGGGGAGAAGACAGGGTTGGGTTTCGGGGCGACTGGCTCTTGATCATGCGTTTTCTGAAGACCTTTTAGAATTGATCCGAAAGGGGGCGATCTCGACCTGGGCGGCCACCCGGGTCATCGCCCCTATTGCGCGCGCAATGCCGGAGCATGGAAAGGCGCTTTCGGAGAATCTTTCCAAAGCCTCTCTGTCCACGCGGGAGATGGCCCTGTTGTACCGCCACTACCAGAAGGCCAATCGGAAGCAGAGAGAGAACATCGTGCGTGAACCCTTTCTCTTTCTAAAAGCTCTCCATGCGAGGGAGGAAGCCGCAGAGGCCAAGAGCTTGAAAGAGGGACTGGAGGGGAAATGGCTCAGGGAGTGCAGAGTCATCGCTCACATGCTCCGAGGGCTCCGCAAGGAAGTCCCCACCCTCTTTTATCCAGGCCAGTGTCCTCTTGAGCAGCGCGTCCTGCTTACCGCCTTTGAAGAGAGTCAAGAGCTGTTTATGAAACTTGAAAACGAAGTAAGGAGGTTTCGTCGTGAAGATCACCCAGGAGAGACACCTTGCCATTTTGAGTCTTTATCAGCGGGGAGTGCAGATCCGGCAGATCAGCCAGATCCTCAAACTCTCTCGCAACACCGTCAGACGGGTCCTCCGGGGAAAGTGGCAAGAGAGACCGCAGAGAGCATCCCCTTACGAGGAGCTTTCCCCTCTCATCCGTGAGGTCTTCAACATCGCTCAGGGCAATGTGGTCCGGGTTCAAGAGATCCTCCAGGACCAATACGGCCGTAGCGTTCCCTACAGCACCCTGACCCGGATCGTGCAAAGCCTCGATCTGAGGGAGGAGAAGAAAAAGCAGCGCTCAGGGACCTATGAGTTTGGTCCAGGTCAGGAGATGCAGCATGATACGTCCCCTCATGGGGTGCTTCTGGATGGAAAGAAGGTCAAGGCCCAGTGTGCGGGGTTGGTCCTCGGTTACTCCAGAAAACTCTTTATCCAGTATTATCCTTTATTCACACGCTTTGAGGCCAGGGTCTTTCTCGATGAGGCGTTTAAATTCATGGACGGCACCTGCCCGAGTTGTATCATCGACAACACCAGCGTCCTGGTGGCTCACGGCAGCGGCCCGGAGGCAGAGATTGCCCCTGAGATGGAGCGTTTTGGCCAGATCTTTGGGGTCAAGTTCATCCCCCATGCCATTGGTGATGCCGACCGGAAGGCAAAAATGGAGCGAAACTTCTTCTATGTGGAGCGTAACTTTCTTGCGGGTCGCACGTTCACGGATTGGCAGGATCTGAATGAGCAGGCCAAAAGGTGGTGCATGGAGATTGCAAACCAGAAGGTCAAGCGCTCCCTGGGCATCAGCCCTGAAGCCGCCTACCTGATGGAAAAACCCCATCTTACTCCCCTTCCGCCCTATATCCCTCCTGTCTATCAAACGCTTTATCGAACAGGGGATGTGGCAGGCTATGTGCAGGTTGATACCAACCGCTATTCGGTGCCGGAACGACTCATTGGGAAGGAAGTGGAAGTCCATAAGTTGTGGGACCGGGTAGAGGTCTTCTTCAAAAATCAAAAGGTGGCCGATCATCCCAGGCTCATCGATAAACGAGAGACCCGAATCACCGCCAAGGGACACCATCCCCCGTTTAACCGCGAAAGAGCTCATGAGGGTCCCTGCACCGAGGAAAAGATCCTTCTGGGACAACAGCAGTGGCTTGATCCGTTTATCGAAGAACTCAAAAAGCGTTCCAGTGGCAGAGGAGTAAGGCCAATGCGTAGGCTTCTGGATCTTAAGCGCACCTATCCTCCGGAGGCGTTTGAAAAAGCAGTTGTCCAGGCCCTTCGTTACGGGCTTTACGATTTGCCCCGCCTGGAGCAAATGATCCTCTCCCATGTCGCAGGGGACTTCTTCACTATAGAAGAGGATGAAGAGCCATGAACGAAAAACTCTACCCACTCCTTGCCCAGTTACGCCTCAAAGGGATGGCCGGCGCCCTCGATTGCGAACTCCAGAGAGCAGAAAAAGAGGCCACCCCTGTCTCGGAAGTCCTTCATCGTCTCCTGATCGAGGAGCAGGCCTACCGCCAGAACCAAAGCCTCCTCTATCGGCTCAAAGGGGCCAGGATCCCCTGGGACTGGACGCTTAAAACCTTCCCCTTTGACAAACAACCCGGTGTCCGTAAGGCCCAGATACAACAACTCTCAGGATTGGACTTCCTGGAGCGTAAAGAAAATATCGTTTTTATCGGAAACCCCGGCACCGGAAAATCAGGCCTCGCGGTAGGACTCTTACGTCAGGCCCTGCTCTCCGGATACAGGGGACGGTTCTATCTCGCACAGGATCTCCTGGATGAACTCTACGCCTCTTTGGCCGATCGATCGAGCCCTAAACTCATCCATCGCCTCTGTCGCTACGACGTACTCCTGATTGATGAACTGGGGTATCTGACCCTTAAACCCGAACAGGTCAATGCCTTCTTTAAACTCATGGGGGAACGATATGGTAAAAAAACCACGATCATTACGACGAACTTAGACTACCCGGAATGGTATGACCTCTTTCAGAGAAAAACCCTCGTTGACGCTCTTTTGGATCGTCTTAAACACCACTGCATCACCATACACATCAATGGCCCTTCTCTACGGGTCTCATCCAATGCCAATGGAAAAACCAACACCCGATCTTGATCTGTTGCTCCCTTCTCCCTTCTTCCTTCAAAGCCTCCACCTTGCCCCGTTGCCTTCAAAACTCCTGTGTATCAGATCTGCCAACTTAACAACTGCGCATCCCAAGGGTCATTCCATATGAGCACAAAAGGGTCCTTTGGGGTGAGCGGCGAAG
>Ga0315282_10016171_pt1 | contig 10933 bp, 6 predicted proteins | sample YL17G07_20_MG_FD_203693 | JGI IMG/M metagenome (GOLD analysis project Ga0315282, IMG submission 203693) | Sediment microbial communities from Yellowstone Lake, YNP, Wyoming, USA - YL17G07_20 | ecosystem: Environmental > Aquatic > Freshwater > Lake > Sediment | place: USA: Wyoming | collected...
ACCGCCTGGCGCGGAGCCTGGTCACCGGCCGCTCGCACTCCATCGGGTTGGTCATCAGCGACATCCGTAACCCGTTCTTTGCCGAAGTGGCGCGCGGCGCCGAAGATGCCGCGCAAGCCGCCGGGTGATAGGATGATCGGGAACCGAGAGCTAAGACGGAAACCCGTGGTTGGTCAGGGACCAGAGCGTTATTTCAGTTGATGGAGGCTGCATCATGAAACGCCGGGAATTTTTCAAAACGGCCGGTTGTCTCGCCGCCGGGAACGCGGTTGTGCGTGGTCTTTTGCTGGGGAGCCAGACCCGGTCCGGCGCTCCGCCTGCCGAAAAGAAACCCAACATCATCTTCGTCCTCGCGGATGACCTCGGCATCGGAGGTGTAAGCTGCTACGGTGCGGACAATTTCAAGACGCCGAACATCGATCGACTCGCTCGCGGCGGCATTCTTTACACGCATGGCTATACACCGCCGCTGTGCGGACCGTCCCGGGCGGTCATCTTGACCGGCCGTTACGCGTTCCGCACCGGTGCCACGAACCAGGATGCCACGGGCCTAATGAAGCCCTCCGTCGAAACGATGATGCCCAAAGTCCTGAAACCGGCGGGCTACGTCACGGCTTCAGTTGGCAAATGGGGCCAGCTCCCGCTCGGACCGGCCGAATTCGGATTCGACGAGCATCTGAAATTCACCGGCAGCGGCGTCTATTGGAACACGCAGGACAAAGGCAAGACCTACACCGTCAACGGCGAAAACCGGAACCTGCGCCCAAAGGAATACCTGCCGGATGTGATGCACGATTTCCTCATCGATTTCATCACCCGGCACCGCTCCCAGCCCTTCTACGCTTATTACTCGATGTCCCACGTCCATGCGGAGATCCTGCCTACGCCAGACAGCGCGCCGGACAGCAAGAATCATTACGCCGACAACATCAAATACATGGACAAGCTTGTCGGCAAACTGGTCGCCGATCTCGATCGCCTGAAACTGCGCGACAACACCCTCATCCTCTTTGTCGGTGACAACGGCACCGGCGGCGCGTACGCGGACCGGTCCACGGTGCACGGCCGCCGCCTGGCCGGCGAAAAGGGCTCTATGCTCGAAGGCGGCGCCCTCGTCCCCCTGATTGCCAATTGGCCCGGCAAGACACCAGCGGGCAAGGTCTCTCCAGACCTGGTTGATTCGAGCGATTTTCTTCCGACGCTGGCGGAGGTGGCGGGCGCGAAACTGCCCGAGAACACCATCATCGACGGCCGCACCTTTGCCCCCCAGTTGCGCGGCAAGAAGGGGCAGCCGCGCGACTGGATCTTCATTCAACTTGCAGGGCAATGGTATGTCAGGGAAACCGGGTGGAAGCTGAACCAGGCGGGGCAACTCTTCGACATGAGCCATTCGCCGTTCGAAGAGCCCCTCGTCGCCGGCGACACGAAAGACCCTGCGGCGATAGCCGCGCGCAAGCGGCTGCAGGCCGCTCTCGACAAGCTGAATCCCGCCGGCGGTATCCTGGACCAAGGGGACGGCACCGGCCGGCACGCGAACCGGGACGTGAACAAGAAAAAGAAAAAACAAAACCGCTGACAAAGGCCGGCCGACGCCACTGCCGACCCTCAAGAGAATGACCCAGTAACGCCCAAAAACTGGAATCGGGGATAGCCGGTCGACCCAGTACGGCCGCGGCGAAAGTCAAACCTCTTCTTGGAGCAGCGGTTCGTCGGACATCCATGCCCGCCGTCCGCCCGCTCCGCCCCTAGGGAACCAACGTTGTCGCCGCTCACCGTTACGTAACGTCGCTCCGCACTGCGGATTCGGTTCTGGCTACGGACAGCCCAGAATCGCGGGCGCTGCCGCGGCGGCCTTTAGAAAATCGCGGCGTGACGTCAACAATCAAACCTCCATGCGCTTTTGCGCGGTATTGAATTTCACGTGGCGGCCCGTGCGAAGCGATTCTACGGCCATCGCCAGCACTACGGTGGTGTACTGGCCCATCTCCACGGTGGCGTTCGGATCATTGCGCGACCGCGCGCAGTCCAGGAAGTTGCGAATGTGCGCGCGGGTAGCGGGTTCGAAGCTGCCGGGTTTTCGTTTGTCTACACTCGGTTTCATGTCAATGGCGCTCGACTGGGGGAACAGGGCGTACGACTCGCGGCCCAGGTCGAAGCGCGCTTTAGACCCGTGGAACTGCTTCACTTGATCGTTGAACTGGTTGTACCTCATGGCTTTGTAGCCGATGGTGAACACAGCCAGGTAATTCTCGGGGTACTCGATGGTCATGGAAGCCGTCTCGGGTACTTCGGCCCCTTCCAGGTTGGGCTTTCCTCCAGCGCAGGTGACCGCGGTGGGGAAGGTGGAGTTCATCATCCAGTGGATGGCATCGATGAGGTGGGCCCCCTGCGCGGTCAGGTGGCCGCCGGAGTAATCCCAGAAGTATTCCCAGCCGTGGAAGCGGGCCGCATCCAGCGGCCTTTTAGGCGCCGGGCCGAGCCACTGTTGCCAGTCGAGCTTGCCTTCCAAGCCACCGCCCCGCACCCCTTTCCAATGGTTCAGCCACCAGCTCGTGACCAGACGCACCTCGCCGAGCGCGCCCGAGGACATGACTTGCTTGGCCTCCTGGTACAGGTCGAAGCTGCGCCGTTGCGTGCCGACCTGCACGACCCGTTTGGTCGCTCGCACGGCCGCGATCAAACGGAAGCCGTCCTCGATCGTATGCGACATCGGCTTCTCCACATAAACATCCTTGCCGGCGTTGACGGCATTGATGGCGATGGGCGCGTGGGTGTGATCCGGGGTGGCGATCACCACGACATCGATGGATTTGTCCTCGAGCAACCGTTTGTGGTTGTCGTAGCCCTTGGCGCCGGTGGACGCCTCCCCGAGGCCTCGCCGCAGGTGAGGCTCGTAGACGTCGCACACCGCGGCGACCTCGGCGCCTGCTTCCTTAAACTGGGCAATGTGGTACGTGCCGCGGCTGCCCGCGCCGATGATCGCGGCGCGAATCCTGTCGTTGGCGCCGAGCAGCCGCGTGCCCGCCACGGCCGAACCGATCAGAAACGTTCTACGTTGCATGAGCGATCTCCTTTACAGGGTCAGACGCCTCAGAAACACAAGCAGCCTGTGACCTGTCTACTCCGAAAGTAAATGCCTTCTCTCGGAGCTTATCCCGCCCGAGCCTAATCATTCATACCATCTCCGTTTCACCCCAGCACCTTTCCAACGTCGGCGATGAACAACTGCCGTCTGCCGTCGGGCGCGCCGTTGAAGCAGATCTGTTTCCAGTCGCGGCTCCAGGCCGGGTGGGGGTCCAGGCGCAGGACATTCTGCTCCTGCCTGCCCAAGGTGTAGATGGTAGCCACGGTGGTCTCCTCATCCGCTCTTGTGTCAATGAGCCGAAGCGGTACTTCCCCGTTAGGCAGGGTCATGGGCTCTTTCGGATACGCGTCGGTAAAGATGTACCGCATGGTCTTCTCGAACGAAGGGTGCCCGCTGCCCAGGAGGGTCTTGCTGACCAGGTGGAAATCCGAACCGTCGTATCGCGCCATGCACAGGCGCATGACTTTATCGATTTTCAAATTGATGAGCAGACGCTCGCCGTCGGGAAGCCAGTTGGGATGGTTTCCGCCCAGGCTCCACTTTTGCCACGGGATGGCTATGCGGATGTCCGAACCGTCGCCATTGAACGTGGTCAGCAGGGGGTAGGAGTAACTGGCCTTTTCCTGCTTGGGATCGCGCAACCGCACGACCTGCATGATGCGCGTACCTTGAGGATTGAACTTGGAATGGAACAGGTAAAAGTCCAGATCCTTGTGGGCGTCCTTGTCCGGCATCGCCTCGTAGATCTGGGCGAGGCTGACCAGCAGGCGGGTGCCATTGGCCTTTAGGTCGGTGTACCACAGGCCCTGGTCGCGCGCCACGCGGGAGGAGAGTTTCAAGCGACGCTCCGGCGCGACGGCGCAACCGTAGCCTTCCTGGGTATGGTTGATGAGGTCCAGGCTGAAGCTGATGGCGGCGCTCTCGTCGGGTGCCACGCTGTAAACGGGACCGGCCAGTTCATCGGCCTTACCCGATTGCCAGTCGAGACGGATGCCGGTGGCCTGGCCTTTCGCCCGCTCGGTCTTGTCGTTGAAATAGAGAAAGCGGTCGCTGCGGCCCCACTGCACTTGGGCGCCGGTTTGCATCCCGAACGCCGAGGTGGAGTAGACCGTCTGTATGGTTCGGTCTTTCAAGTCGATGATGCAGACATCGGCCTTGTCGCGCCACTCGGGCGGCCGGTCCTGCCTGGGAATGCGGAGGCAGGCGAGGTAGCGTTGAGATGGGCTCCAAGGGCAGACATCGAAAAAAGTGTGAATGTAGAAAGCGTCATCTGGCGTGATGCACGTGACGGCGCAAAGCGTTTTGCCCGGGCGGTACGGCCGGAATTCAACGGATTTTTTCAGCCTCTTCTGGTCTTCCGCCCGGACACGGCCCGAGATGAAGGCCGCGCAGGCCCCTCCTAGCAGGTCTCGTCTAGTGCGCATGCTTTTCCCTTTAGATTCTAAAACTTCAGCTTCAGCACGAACTGCCAACTGCGCGGCTCCGAGGCCGCTTGCGTCACCACACCGAATGACGAATTGGTGACCGACATATTGGGATCGGCAAAGCTGGGATGATTCATGACGTTGTACGTCTCGGCCCGAAACTGCGCCTGGAGCCGCTCCCGGATGGTGAAGTCCTTGGAGAGCGAAAAATTCCACGTCGACTGTCCGTCGCCGCGGACGCCGCCGAAGCGCAGCGGGAAGGCGCGGATATTGTTGGCCAACTGGTTCTTGGAATTCTTTTCGAAACCGGCAGCCGTGTTAAACCAGCGGTCGGCTGTCCGTTCGCCCTTTGGCAGAGCAATGTTGTGAATGTCGCCGATGAAGATAATGTTGCCGAAGTTCAGCGGCGCTCCCGCTTGCCGCACCACGGTCCCGTTCAACTGCCAGCCACTCAAGGCGAAGGCCAGCGGCTTGGGCATGGCCGCTCCGAATTGCCGCCCGCGCCCGAACGGCACCTCATAAACGCCGCTCGCCGTGAACAGGTGCGGCCGGTCGAGATCGGAGAGGCTGCGATACGGTACGGGGTCGGATGGGTTGAGGAATTGGGTCGCCTGCATGTACTTGGAAAACGTGTATCCCACCTGCAGCGTGTAGCCCTTGGAGAAGCGCTTCTCGCCGCGCACTTGCAGCGCGTGATACCACGAGTAGCCGGTGGGCTGCGTCACCGTGATGTCGCCGAATTGGGGATACGGCCGCAGCAAGTTGGCGCGCGAAATCGAAGTGCCATACACCGAGTTGAGCCCAGAGAATGGATTGGGGAAGGTCTGCGTGAGATAGTCGATGGTCGCCTGGTCTCGCAGCGGGGACCTGCTCAGGTACTGCGCCGGCGTGTTGTTGATGTTCCTGGTTACGGCCAGACGGGTGCCGCGGCTGGCGACATAACTGGTGTCGATCAGAAACTGCCCGGGCAGGAACCGTTGCACGCCCAGCGACCAGCGCTGCGAGTAAGGCTGTCTCAGATTCGGATCCGTATAGCTGATGGCCTGACCGAGGTTGGTGCTGAGGCCGCCCTTGGCGCCCAGCGGCGGGAGCAGGCCCGTGGGCAGCGGATTGGCAACCGTGGCAATGTAGTTCTGTCCGTTGTCGAGCGACGCCTGAATGGGAGTCTGTTGCGAGAAACCGGTCTGCACAGGGAAGTAGGTGTCCACGCCCAAGGAGTCGAAGTAGATGCCGTAGCCGGCGCGCACCACGGTCTTCGGCGTGGCCTGGTAAGCCAGGCCGATGCGCGGCAGGAAGTGCCCGGTATTGCGGCTGTAGGGGCTGCGGTGATTCGTGTCCACGAACGTCAATCCGCCTTTGGCGGAGAACTGCGCCGCGGCGAGTTCGGGAATCGGGTTCTTGGCGTACGCGGTGCGCGCGGCGGCTTCCACCGGACTGGCGGAGGTGAAGTCATAACCCGCCACCAGCCGGTCATAGCGATCCGTCAGAGGATATTCCATCTCGTATCGCAGGCCCAGATTGACGGTCAGCTTCCGGCTCAGCTTGTAGTCGTCCTGAAAATAGAGTCCGAAGTACGTGTTCTGTCCGGCGTAGCTGGCGGTCTTGGCCATGTTGCCGCCCGGGATGCCCACCAGCATGGCGGCCAGTTCCTGCCCGATCGATGCGGCGGCGGCATTGTCCAGCGGCCCGCGCGTGTAGTTGTTGGGGAAACTGAAATCCGGCGAGATGCTCGGCGCGTAGCGATTGCTAAAACCGCGGAACAAACGGAAATCCGCGCCGAACCGGATCGAGTGCCCGCGCTTCAACGTGCTCAAGTCGGCCACCCAGTTGTGGGTCAGGGCGGTGGAGGCGCCGTCGCCGTCAGCCCAGTTCGAAAGCGTGCTGAATCCCCCGAGGGCCATGCGTGGGACGGTGGCCAGCTTGGCATCGACAAGGCTGACCAGCGCGGGCGAGAAACCCAGCTTGCTCAGGTCCGTGCCCTGCGTCGCCCGGGTCTCCGGAAAGCGCGCGCTGATGATCCCATAACGCACGTTCAAGACCCAGGTGGGGCTCAGCACCAACACGTCATCCAGCGCGATACCGCGGTTAAACTGGTTGAACGTCTCCCTCGTCGCTGGTATGCCCATCAGGTCCTTCGAGTTCGCATATTCGTAGCGGTGCAGGCGGACGAACATGCGGTGGTTTTGGCTGAACGCCTGGTCCACCCGCGCCATGTGCGAGTTAAAACGCTGGCTTCGTAAGTCCGTGAAGTAATAGTTGTTGCGCCCGTCGGCAAGTGCCGGCTGGTTGGGCAGCGGGTAGATGTTGACCAGATTCTGCCCCACCGCGGTGAGCAGGCTCTTGGGTATGATGTTGCCGGCGAAAGGATCTCGCTGATAGCGCCCCGCAGTGGATGCCGGCCTGGTGGTGAACGGGTTGTAGATCTGATACACGGCGCCCAGTTTCAGTAATGCCGAAAAATCGCCTTCGCGCTCGGCCGGCGTGGGTACTGTGCTGGTCTGGTTGGTGGTGGCCGGTTGCAGGAAGCGGCTCTCTTCCCACGAGTAGAAGAAGAACGTCTTGTTGCGGCCGTTGTACACGCGCGGAACCACCACCGGTCCGCCGATCGTGAGGCCGTAGCGATGATCCTGGTAGACCACCTTGCTCAGCCCGGCCTTGTTGTCGAAAAAGTTCATGGCATCAAAAGCGCTGTTCTTCGCAAAGTAATAGAGGTTGCCGTGAAGCTCGTTGGAGCCGCCCCTGGAGCTGATGTTGACCACAGGCCCGTATACGTGCCCCACGGTCGCGTCGTAGGGGTTCGACTGGAGCTTGAACTCGCTCACCGCGGATGCCGGCGGAGAGAAGGCCACGCGCACGAAACCACGCCCTTGATCGTTCGTGCTGTTGCTGACGCCGTCGATATTGAACTGCGTCGCATTCACGCCCGTGCCGTTCACCGTGATGTTCGACGCCGAACCGGGAGACGAGGATCGCTGGGTGCGCAGGTTGGCCATGTTGGCGACGCCCGGCGCCAGGCGCTCGAATTCGAGCGGATTGCCGCCGCGCGACGGCAGATCCTCCAGACGCTTGTGGTCCATTACCTGGCCGAGCGAGCTGTTGGCGGTCTCCAGCAGCGGCGTGCCGCCCTTCACCTCGATGGCCTCGGTCAGGCTGCCGACGGTGAGCCGGACGGTGAGATCGACGGAGTCGTTCACACGGAGTTGGATGTTGTCTTGGAGATATGTCTTGAATCCTTCCTTTTCGGCCGTCAGGCGGTACTTGCCCGGCAGCAGGTAGGGGATGCGGAAGCCGCCGCTTTCGTTGGTCTCCGCCGCCGCCACCACGCCCGTTTCCACGTTGGTGGCTTTGAGCCGGGCCCCGACAATCACCGCGTCAGTGGCGTCCACGACGCGGCCCACCAGCGTCGCCCGGGACTCCTGCGACCACCCGGGGACGGCCAGACTGAGGCCGGCCAACAAGGCTACGAGAAGCAGGGTTTTCAAAGAACGTTCGCAAGACATGGCGCCTAACCTCCAAAAGGTTTGCAGATTTTCCATGGATCGTACGCCAATAGAGAGGCCCCAGTCAACATAAATTTTCGCATTGACAAGGACTTCCGCGCTGGCGCAAAATCAAAACGCTTGCAGAAAAACGCCGTCACCATTCAAGATGTGGCCCGAGAATCCGGCGTCAACATCTCAACTGTGTCCCGCGCCCTGAGCGGCGGCTACGGTGTCCACGAGCGGACCCGCGAGCGCGTTCTGGCCGTGGCGGAGCGGTTGGGCTACCGTCCCAACCGCCTGGCGCGGAGCCTGGTCACCGGCCGCTCGCACTCCATCGGGTTGGTCATCAGCGACATCCGTAACCCGTTCTTTGCCGAAGTGGCGCGCGGCGCCGAAGATGCCGCGCAAGCCGCCGGGTGCGACTTGGTGCTGTGCAACAGCGACCTGGACGCCGAAAAACAGATGCACTACGTCCGCTCGCTGCGCGATAAGCGCATCGACGGCATCCTCATGAACTCGGTCTGGGCGCTGGAGCGCAAGCAGCAAGAGCAATTGGTCGCGCTCGCCGTTCCCATCGTGCTGCTGACCCGGCCGGCTTCGGGCAACGCCTTCTCGACCGTCTGCGCCGATAACGAAGCCGGCGGCGCGGTGGCCGCCCGTTACCTGCTGGAACTTGGCCACCGCAAGATCGCACACCTCACCGGGCCGCGCCGCCACGGCAACCTGACCGCACGGGCGCGCGGCTTCGTCCAGGCCCTCAAGTCGGCCCCGGAGCCCATCGAGCCGGTCGTATTGCACGGCACCAACAACTTCACGGGAGCCATCGAGCTGACCCGGAAGCTGCTGGACACCCGCCCCGGTATCACCGCCATCTTCGCGGGCAACGACATCATGGCGTTCGGCGTGGTGCGCGCACTGATCGAGGCCGGTCGCCGCATCCCCGACGAGGTTTCGGTGATGGGCTTCGACAACATCGAGCTTTCCGCCGTGGTCCACCCGCCGCTGACCACCATCCATCAACCGAAATACGAGATCGGGCAGGCTGCGGTCGAAATCCTGCTGCGGCTGACCAGCCGTCGCGGCGACCAAGTCCCCGAGCATCGCCTGTTCGGCGTCAGCCTGGTGGAGCGACAATCATGCAGAAGGGTGACGGCGTAAGCGGGTACGCTCCTGAATCCGACGCGCCCAAACCCAACCGGTCCAGGTCTTGACTGCGGCCAGAGTCATCACCCCGGGGGGTTGGGCGCTGGCAATTGCTTGAAAACGGAGTAGTTGTCTTTCTGCAAGCGGTTGCATCAGATACCCGTACCACAGGCAGCGGTTCACAAAAACCCCCGTTGACGTAACTCGCCACTGGTGATATAGCTAGTGCGCAAGTTCGAGGAAACCTGAGGTGCCCGCAGAATGCCGATAACTGATGCTACCGTTTGCAAAATCCGCCATTTTCAGCTCAATTTCAAGGGAGGCTTAACACCATGAATTGCGTCGTTCTCCACGCCGAGTGGTCCCCTAAACCGGACTTCAAGCTCGGCTCCAAGGACATTGACGGGAAACTGACCTACCTGGGCAGCAGGGTCTGGAGGAAGCCCAGGCTGGCGGTCGAGAAGAAAGAAAAGCCGGCGATCGGCCCCACCGACTGCCTCATCCAGGTGAAGGCCTGCGGAATCTGCGGCAGCGATGTGCACATGGCCCAGGCCGACGCCGACGGCTACACCTGGTATCCCGGCCTGACGGCCTTTCCGGTGACTCTGGGCCACGAATTCGCCGGAGTCGTCGTGGAGGCCGGCGCACAGGCCTTCAACAAGCGCACCGGCACGCGCTACCAGGCCGGTGAGCCGGTCTGCGCCGAGGAAATGTTCTGGTGCTCCTATTGCCGCCCCTGTGCGGAAGGCAATCCCAACCAGTGCGAACGGCTGCAGGAGATCGGCTTCAGCGTGGACGGCGCTTTCGCCGAATACGTCGCCGTGGATTCGCGGTACCTCTGGAGCCTGGAAGAGCTTCGCGGCGCCTACCAGGGAGACGACGTGTTCGTGGCCGGGAGCCTGGTCGAGCCCACCTCGGTGGCCTACAACGCGGTGATCGAATGCGCGGGCGGCATCCGGCCCGGCGACAACGCGGTGATTTACGGCGGCGGCCCCATCGGCATCGCCGCGGTGGCCATCATGAAGCGCGCCGGCGCGGCCAAGGTCATCCTGGTCGAGCCCGAGGAAATCCGCGCCAACCTGGGGCGGAAGCTGGGCGCCGACATCGTGATCAATCCCACGGTGGACAACCCGGCCGAGAAGATCCTGGAGTACACCGGGGGCCTCGGCGCCGCCCTGTACCTGGAAGCCACCGGGCTGCCCGACAGGATCATCCCATCCATCGAGGACGCCATCTGGTATGGCAAGTACATCGGCGCCAAAATCGCGCTGGTGGCCCGCGCCGACAAGAAAGCGCCCCTCAACGCCGAAGTCTATGAGGTGAAGAAAGCGAAGATCGCCGGCGCCCAGGGCCATTCCGGCTACGGCACCTTCCCAAGGGTCATCAGTTGCATGGCCTCCGGCATGGACATGACCCCGATGATCACCAGGAAGGTGGCCTTGCCCGATGTGCCCGAGAACATCGTGTTGCTGCAGAGCGACAAGCGCAATTGCAAGATCACCTGCGTGGCCTGAGCACGCCGCTGCCCGCATCGATGGAGGAAACAATGCCTGAAACGAAACCCGCAAATCAAGATTGGCTGGCGACCAGCCAGGGGGACCTGTACTTCGAGAACTCGGCTGTCGGACAACTGAAGAAAGAAATCTGGGAGGCGGACGAAGCCCGGCTGGATGCCATCCTGGCCGAGTATGGCGTGCCCGCCAAGGGCGGCTGCGAATGGGCCAGGCCCGGCAGCTATATCCAGACCACCGTGCGCCATGAACTGGAGAGCCAGCGGAAAAAGAACGACATTGTGCTCA
>Ga0315282_10016172_pt1 | contig 10933 bp, 9 predicted proteins | sample YL17G07_20_MG_FD_203693 | JGI IMG/M metagenome (GOLD analysis project Ga0315282, IMG submission 203693) | Sediment microbial communities from Yellowstone Lake, YNP, Wyoming, USA - YL17G07_20 | ecosystem: Environmental > Aquatic > Freshwater > Lake > Sediment | place: USA: Wyoming | collected...
TTGTGTGGTTAGCGGAGGCTATGTTTCAGGATTCCTTGAAAAAGCATCTTGGAACGGTCACGGTGTCTCCTGAAGCCTTATTATCTGGCTGCCGGATACGTTGGATGGCACCGATTTTTCGTAGGAGGCGTTCTGGGTCTAGCGCTAGGAGGTCAAACGTGTACTTTCAATTATGTTACTCTCACGCTTGTTTTGTCGCGCGAATACTGATCGATATCGGGAGGAACTTAGCCAGCTGCTCTGGAAGAGAAGCCACAAACCTGTGGTACAAAGGAAGCCAGCTTGTGATTCCGCCCACGCCCACATACCTCCAGTCCCTTTCCAGTTGAACCTCAACAGCTCCAAAGCCCACCATTGCGAAAGCGCGTTTCCACTCCGCTAGGGAGTACGTCCACTCTTGGACTCCCACGGAACGGGTACGGAGATTTTCCGGCGCAGTCCAACCCCAACGAAAAGCTTTGCTCCTACTAGATTCTCCTATACCAATGTACAGGCCGCCTGTGTTAAGAACCCTATAGATTTCAGTCAGGCCTTTCTTCAGATCGGCGTAGTGATGAAGTACTGAACAACCAAACACCACATCGAAGAAACGATCTTCAAATGGCAGCGACTCTCCGTCCGCAACACAGAAATAATCAATGTTTACGCCAAGAAGGCCCGCAAGTGCTTGCCCCTTCGTGATGGCAGAAGGGGACACATCTGAGGCATATACCACAGAAGACGGCTGGTAGAACTTGATTAACGAGCTTGCCCAGCAAGCTCCTGCTCCAATCTCGAGTACATGCCTGCTAGGCGGGAATCGAGGGATTACTCGGTCGATCACGTAGTGGATTAGTTCTCTCTTCTGAATAAGTGCCATCCATGGGGGAGAACCTGCCCCCTCTCTCGGATGGGTTCTCCAGGCATCTTCCTCGTGTTTGTAGGATTCTTTAAGGACTGCAGGATGCAAGAAAGCAATCCCGTTCTTGTAAGGGAATGCTCTTCCACAAGATCTGCACCGAAAGCCGTTCCCAGGGTCAAAGACAAGATTACATTTGCAGTTGGGGCATGCGAAGCCACTTGCTGAATGTATCAACCCCAATCGAACCGCTCAATGTATCGACTGCAAGTACATAATATTTAGAGATACCGCTCTGAGAGAGCGTCGTGCATAGTTCTCGCTTTCTGCCCAACAATTCGTCAACGATTTCGCTTTCAATATTCCGAGCGTGCCCGGATTTCGCATCAAACAGTTGATTGAAAGGTATTCTACAATTTTGTAGTGAACACCCAGGCACCCGAAGAGTCGTAGATTCGATTTGCTGCTGGCAGAGTGAAATCATATGTCAGGTAGGATGCGTTCAGGCCCGTGGCGGACATCGTGTCGACAATATACTCCTTCGAAACTGCAATTATTCCCTCACCGAGTGCTCCTCTGGGGTAGCGTTGATGTGTGAGCTCTGGATAGTCGATTACTGCATTGATATCGGCAAGTTGTCCTCCGTGCATCAGACTTAAGGATTCAAGCACAGGAAAGGCCCTTCCGAGTGATCTTATCACCAGGCCACGCTCCCAACTTCGATCGACCCATCTGGCCATGTTCAATTCATAGACGTCTGTAACAGGTTTCCCCAAAGCACCGCCACCGGGCTGATACAGATTGTAGACACTAGTGGTCGCGTAGCCGCATACTATGACTGTGAGAAGCAATCCCTTCAACTTGCCACGAGTATTTAGAGGCTCCAGAGCATATCCAGCGAAGCAGGCTCCAAATGGAGCACCCAGCTGCAACAATCTTATGCCTGCAAATATGGATGTGGAAGGGCCGCCTATGATCATTAGGGCGAAATATGGGACCGCTAATGCCACGCTCCACGCCAATGCACCCATTCGAAGAAAGCTCCAGCTTGTTCGCGCACGCATTCGGAGAACTCCTGCCATCGATAGAAAAGCGAGCACGATGTTCGAGGCTTGCTCCTCAAGGAAGCTTCCTACGTGGGTCAGTTTTGTTGTCTGAATATACGGAACAGAAAGTTCCGTCGTAAAGCTGCGAAGTATGGTTTTCACTATCGCTACAATTGGGGGTGAGATATCTCGGAACCACCACAACAGGCCCACCGCGAATACGATTACAAGGGCAAGATAGTATCGTCCGCCCGTGTAGGAGCAATCGATTTGACCTGCGAACCTATAGCGCGCGCGCGCTAACCTATTAGTCGCCCACACGACGAGCAGGAGAAGAAAAATCGACATAAGGTGAAACGATGAGCTGATGATCGATGCGGTCGCCAGAAGAATGGACAAGTATCTTTTCGTTCTGCTAGTTTTCTTGACGAGCATGATTATGCCTGCGCTTAGCACAAAAGGCATCGCGAAATGAAACGGAATGTCAAGAGTGACAGTGAGTAGTGCAAGATAGCTGAGACTACCAATAATCCAAGATAAGTACCTGAGCGCGGACTGTTCGTGAAACCTATTGGAAAGAACAGCTACAAGGGAGAAGTAAGCAGCTCCCATCCCGACGGTAAACAGATACACATTCACGGATTCTAACGGAAGACCCGTTACCAGAGAATCTGCTACCGACCACACAGAGGGTAGTGGAAACCGATTGTAGTACTCGAGAAAACTAGTGGCCCTCGGTAGGTTGGGCAGAATCACTAGGTGTCCGTGCGATAGCGTGACCTGTTGATGTGCCAATAGGAACCAGGCATCATACTGCCATCTCCATGGTGCCGCGCTCACAATGTTAGGTGTCAAAGATAGGACAACGAATTGAGCCATCAGGATGACTTGCAAGGGTCCTGTGACTCGATTAGACGATCGAACGAAACAGATCATCAGGCACAGAACTGCCAGAAAAAAAGGAAACCATGTCTCAAGGGAGAGCATGAGGAACGGACCATTCAACTCCAATGCACGGTGGACTGGTAAGGCCAGAATCAAAGCGTCCAAAGCTAGAACTATGGATGCAAATTCAATCTCTCCTAGCTTCATGCAAACCCCTCCTTTCTTATGATGTTTCAGCCCCAGCAAAAGGATTCGTGACTAACGACCTCCCGCATATAAGCGACTCCGCGCGCTGGCCCACTAAAACCAAACCAGTATACTCCGAATATTTCTCTATGAGATCGGAGTAACCCTCCATCCTCTTCGCATCTTCAGCAATCTTCTCGTCCACCACGGGGAGATTTGCGTCGACGTTCAGAAGTGCAGGCGACTTGATTAAGGAAAGATTGACGCGTCTATGTGGCCTTATCTGTTCGCTGTACCACATAACTCATCAAATACGTTTCCCCAAAGAAGAAAGTATAAAAGCCTTTGCCAGCGCGTGCTTTGTTGAATAACTGTTTTTGCAACACAATTTTGTGTCGTCATATGCGTGAGCGGCCTAGGCGATGAGAAGGCGGATTCGCAGATCGATGTAAAGAAAATGCAGTTGTTCAACAAAACACTCTCAAGCCATCGTTGTTCCGCCGGCAATAACCAATCGCCCGAGCCAGATCTCTCTTACTTCCCGCTGAGAAAACAAGTTCGCTATCCACTTTCGTTACAATTTCTGGAAGCCCGCCCTGGTCTGATCCCACAACCCGGGTACCCATTGATAGTGCCTCCAGAGAAGCCAACGGAGCGTTTTCCGGCCAAATTGATGGGACGACAAGTGCGCTAGCGTCAGCCAACAGATCATATAGGCGCTCGCGTTTCACCCACCCCAAAGGAAAAATCACATTCGAAAGATTGTATTTCCTTACTATTTCATCAACATCTGGTTTCAGTACGCCGTCTCCAACCACGACGAGCGACTTCCCTGTGCTTCTCCCAAGCTCTCTGTATGCTTCCACTAGCCAGGCAATCCCTTTGCGCCTTTCAAGTATTCCGACATAGAGCAGGAAATTGTCGAATCCCGAATCCGAAGTTCGAGAGGGTGGTTCTGGCACGAAGTTGGGTATTGTGACTGCTCTGATAGGAACTCTCCTTGATATTCTTCTTCTAAGATATTCGCTTGGAGCGATCAGAACGTCGATGTCCCTTATTGCTCTTGCAAAGCCTTCTAGTCTTCTCCAGAACTGAGGAGGCCTCCCACACTCCAAAGCGCAAAGGAAACATGAAGGATTATCACGCATCTTTCTGCAGCTTCTAAGAAGATTGTTTTGCTGACAGATCAGCCAGTAGTCGTGAGCTGCGTATAGATTCAGGTATTCTCCCTTTTTCTTCAAAAGATTGTACCCAAGTAGAGAAATGTTGTGATTATGAACCACATCTGGCTTAACTTCATCCAGCAACTTTCGAAATGCCTTTCTTATCGAAGCGGAATTTCCTAAGGTGTACGCCGTGTACGGACTCTTTCCGAATCACGTCTCAAGTCGGTGAACATGGATGTCTGCGCAATCACTTGTTTCAGCCCGGCCTTTTTTCTGTGCGTCCTCGCTGTATAGGATGTGTACCTCATGACCAGTCTTCGCAAGATTCTTCGCCAGCCATTTGATATGAAGAGCACCTCCGCCGACACCGGACGCAGGAAAGAAACTTGAAGACATCAGAAAGACCAATGAATCTATAGCGTCTACTCCTGAACTGGAGTCATACGAAAGATGAAGAAAGCCTTCGGTTCATTCGCGCATGTCGACGCCATCTCTTTTGACGCTCGCCCCTCTATGCTCACTTTCCGAATGTTATCACAAATCTGCGTGCCAAGTTTCTGACATCCTTGACAATATGCAATGGCTCATATGCCATTACCGAATAGATTTCAGCCCTAGTCCCTCTAAAGGGCCGCATCAATGACCACAGAGTTCTGCCGATGTCCATAGGCCCCCTGCCGGCTAGAGCTCGTATTGCTGAAACATAGAAGGCCACGTGCGCAAATGCTCTTGGATCGAGCAAGTTAAGATGATCCACCACACACATGCCACACCGACTTAACACCCGACGCATCTCATGTACTGCTTTCTCATAGTCGCCCACATACCAAAGATTGTGAACACAGATGACTTTGTCAAACGACTCACGAACGAATGGTAGGTTCGTCATATCTGCACGAATCACGCTGACGTTTCCACGTGTTCTCGTATTCTGTCTTGCTGCCTTGAGGAGCTTTAAGTCTATGTCGAGCGCAACGACCCTGGAACCCATCGAAGCAAGACTAGCAGCGAATCTTCCATTCCCGGCACCATTATCTAAGATCAGCTCGTCAGAAGAATGATGCAGCAAATCAAGAGCAAACGAATCATATGGCTGGACCGGAGGTCCGTACTTCAACCAGCGCTGACTTCTGGCATGTGGCCCGCTAGCGGTGCAGGACCGGAGCCTTGTACCTAGACTCTTAGCCAAGATGACGGTCCTCGAAATAACCGAAACCTAAGACGGCCGGCCGTGTTTGATCCGTTCTATGTCTTCATTCGGGAAGTATGGTTTCACGGGTGGAATGGATCTCATGGCTCCTCATCACTTATCCAGACAAATCCTTTGCTCGGTCGCCTATTATTTAGACCTTCTGTGAGAGAACGCTAGCCTGGGTTCTACGGCCGGCCTGTCTGATCTTCTTCACAGACATACGATTCTGAGTCACCATCTCGCAGTGTATCTCTATTATATCAGCGCAATCTGTTTTCTTGTCTTAGGAGCGCGCGTAGTCTTTTCACCTAGCAGCGACGAAATGTTGACTGTTTGAAATCTATATGAGGATCTTTAGCACTTTCTGAGAGGTGATGATGTCAGATGGTTGACAGGTTGCGGAGAGTCTTTCCTTCCTTGGCATCATCGTTCACAGTTCTAGTTCTACTGACTTGGATTTTGAATCTAAGATGGAAGTACATATTCGCCCCTTTGGCTGCTGCAGCAACGTTCTTCTTCTGTCTGTACCTCACCGAGGTTCAAGAAGCGGCTAAAAGCCATGGTCAGCCGAGTGCACGGGTGTTCCTTTCCGTAGACGATAGGGCCGCGACGAGAATCATGATAGTGGGCTATGGGCTTTGCATTCTGGTGGTGTACCTGACACCTGCCTTCGATGAGAGGTATATTCTTGAGTGGTCCTCTATACCTGTCTGGAGTTGGGTGAGGTTAGCCGCATCCATGCCATTGTTAATCTTCCTTCCAGGATATACGATCTTCTATGCTTTAATGAGGGAAAGAAGAGACACGCTCGAAACCTTTTCTTTATCATATCTGTTTAGTGTGTTCTTGAATCCTCTGATCACTTTTCTTGTGCGGGTGAAAGGTGTTAACCCAATCGACTCCAAGCCTCTTCTCTTGATTTTCCATACGGCTATGCTTGCCGCGATTCTTCTTCTCTATCTGTTCAGATTGCGTGGTAAACCTAAGAGAGCATGCTTGGCTCCGGGCATCTGCAAAGAAAAGGCCTATGAGTATTGCGCTCTTCTCTTCTTGGCTCTCGTTGTTCTGGCGGCGTCATACAGATTCTTCAACCTTCCCCCGTACCTAATGGGAGACCAATGGTCCTACTTCGGTGATGCGATAAGCTTCTTCAGGAGTGGTAACCTGGTCGACCTGATGCATTGGGATTGGTTTTTCACACCCTTCCTAGCCTCCTTCTTCGTGTTGTCTGGCTTTCCTCCTGCAAACGGGTATTTCGCGCTGAACTTTCTTACCCTTGTTCCTTTTCTTTCGTTCTACCTCCTGGTGAGGACGCTATTCGAAGACAGAAGACTTCAGCTGCTAACGATGCTTTTCACATTGTTCTCAGGGTTTGGCTGGGCCTTCTTCATATACTTGAGAGACATCTACAGGATTCCCCTAGGTTTGCAGGATACCCTCTACACGACATCTCTCCTGACGTATGATGTCTGGATTTCAAATACGTACCTGATATCAAGCATGCCAGACTTGAATCATCCACTTCACGTCATGGCTTTCCCAGCTCTTATGATAGGGATATATGCGTCGAAGAGCCTCAAGCCCAGTCTCCTCCGCTTTGTGGCGACAGCGGTCGCGATGACACTCGCGTATGCTGCACACTTCGCTGAGGCCGGAATGCTTGCCTCAATCATGTTCCTACTTTCGCTTTTCAACAGAAACGCAAAGGAATCTTCCTTGGACGGAGCGGCTTTTCTGATGGGCCTAAGCGTCATCTACATAATCGACTACTTGTTTCCTATTCGAATATTCACGTCTTCACCAGTATACTACGCCGTGCTAGCGGTTTCCGCAATGACCCTCTTTGTGTCACTAATCGCGCGCTCTTTCCTTCGAGGTAGAACCACGCACATCAACCTTGACAAACGAATAGTCACTATCCTAGCCATAGCCATCACTATTCTCTTCATCATCTGCTTTACGACATGGTTATCCAAGGTATCAGACTTAGGCTGGAGTTACACGATATGGAACCCTGACAAGGTCTACACAGTTTCTTGGTTTATCTACCCCACTCGTTTCGGCGTAACGATGATTCTGGCCGCAGTCGGCTTAGTCTACATTCTCTCTAGAAACGTTGGTTTACAACGCTTCAGCTTTTTCACAGCATTATCGCTAGTATCAGCGGTATTGGGCTTTGCTGTTAAACTTCCCGCTGCTTCTAAAGTCCTGATTTTGGATGAGCATCGTCAAAACAAGTATCTTGCCGTTGGCTTGAGCGGCTTCGCATCACACGGGACTCTTGCTTTGCTCAGCTCACTACGCCGCAGGCCAGGAGGCACCTTATGCGGGCCTCTGTTGCTAGGGTTGATCGTAGTCTCAGGCATAAGTTCCCCACTCTTGTATGTGGAGTTCAATCTCTTGGCGTACACAGGCCCGAATTACTTCTTCCACAGTCATGCCCTGTCCCTTTCTGAAATAGATGCTATCGAATGGTTGAGGCTGAATCTTCCGACAGCACGCTCCGTTGCAATAATCGGCCCGGCTGCAAGGGACTCCCGGGAGCAAGAGTTGGGAGGAAACTACTTTAAACTAGCTTGGCTTGAGGGAATAGACCGGTCGATGTTTGTATCTATGGAAGATTTCATAAAGAAGGGGGATGCCATTGCACTTGCGCAGTGTTTAACCGAAAGAAAAGTGCGATACATCTACCTGACAATGGACGACTACACATCACTCCAGCAACAGGCGTTGAAGCACAATGTGGTTGCTTTGAACATACTGAAACTAAAACGAGCTTTCTCGAACGACAAGGCAGTGATCTTGGATACGGAAGGCCTTGGGGGATAAAGGAAGGTCTACACAGTCCAACGCGGAAGCGCCCAAGGCAATAGATGAGCTCTTACCGGACGGTTGCAGCTGAACGTCAACTAGAAACGACGATGTATCTAACTGTACCGTGCGTCATGTGCTATTGGCCTCTCAGACTTAACGCTTCAACCTTCGTCTTTCTTCTTCGTATTTTCTGTACACACCAAAAAGTCCTGCCAACAAGGTGAAAAGGCAAAGACTTGCGACTATCGGGTTCAGTCTGATGCCCCATGGAGTGTAGTTCAGCAGTAGGCCGATTAGAGGCGTAATAGCCAGACTTAGCACGATGCTCAGCGCGAACCTCTCGATATCGTCTAGTTCTTTACCTGAAGGAAACAGCGCCTGAACAGAGGTGAATCCTGGCAGAAACAGAACAAACACCGATCCTGTGATCCACCTCAACGCAACCAAGGGGAAGGTGTTCGGAATAACATATACGCAGAGCAGAGTCACAGCCGTTAACGCCGCGACCGCGTAAAACCATAGGTTCCTCTCGAGAAGAGAAAGATAACTCGTGAACGATTCAATTTGAGGTGGCGGCAACTCGAGAGAAATCACATTTTCCTCTCTCAACCTCTTGAGAACCTGAACGAAAGATTCTTTCGATTCGTGAAAGCCCTTGGCCTGAATAATTGAGTAAAGTTCAGTCACAGTCTTGGGTCGCTTCAACTTCAAAGATGACTCTACGATTGCGCGAAGAGGCTCCGGTTTCGTTCGTTCCTTTTGACCCAAACCATCACGTCCCGAGTCAGGTAAGATGGCCACTAGGTTCTGGACAATTATAAGAGTTAACTTGCGCTGCATGTGCACAAAGATAGTCGCGATTGAATATCTCAACGATTCCAAAGCGCACTGGGAACTCCGCCACAGCTATGGCGAACCGTGGATGGTTCAAGCCAACGATAAAACAAAAGCAAACCCTCCAAACCATACTTCTCGTAGGCCTTGACCCGGCGTTGAACTGTTGCCTTGTGGACGCCATGCTTCTCAGCCATAGCTCCATAGGTTAAGTCGTCATTTGATTCATGATTGCGATCGCCTCCCTTGCTATGGCGATCGCTCTCTGCGCGGCCTGAAGGTCGTAGAGCATTCGTGGTGTCATGAACCTTTCAGGTTCTCCGTAGGTGGCGCGCCCATGCTCGGGGGCGAGTTGGGAAGAAAGCTCTGCCAAATGAGCTGCTGCCGCCCCTTGCTGTGGATCCAGCTCCCTGGCAACTTCTAGTAGTTCAGCCGACGGATCGTGTCCCCAACTCGGGGTCCTCCGTGTTGCGATAACAGCTTTCGCCGCGTTCTCTGCCGCGAGTTGCGAATATTGGACGCAGCCTTTGAAGTTGTTTGCGCGAAGGCTATCTTCAGCGTCTTCGAGGTATTCATGAGCAAGCTGGACGCGATATTCCACTTCGCGGTGAGGGTTAAACTTCAATCCTTACACCTCAACGATTTGGAGCGCTCCCCGCTTAGGTTTCCAACCATACTTGCCGTCTTTGGTCTTGTAACGTTCAAGTCCACCCACCTCGATCAGCCCATGGATGCGTCCTAGAAACGCTTCCAGCGCCCCCTCGGGATCGTAGAGTATGACGGCATCGGATGCGATGTTGAGCATGAGCGGCGTTATCTCGACATCTTTGTTCCTGATGAATTCCTCATCTAGGTCTATGACCGTAATATCTCGGATTTCCCGAGAATCGATAAGGGCGTCGTGGATCGGCCTGTAGACCTGATATCGACGCTCCAAGCTCTTGGGAACTCCGTGAAGAACAACGAGAAAATCCAAATCGCTCCGCTCCGCTGCTTCACCTCTCGCCGCACTGCCAAAGAGCGCTACAGCCACCAGATGACCCAAGAACCTCCCGCGGAGCCTCTCAACCACTGCTCGAAGCGCTGACACGGGAATCTCACCCTCTCAAGACATGCCACTTACAGGTGCCTGTGGTATAAGCCCTAGGTCGTAGCGCTGAAGCAAATGGCACACAGAGTGGACCCTAGGACCGTATTGATAAGACCATGAGAAATTGACTCTCTCCGCGACTGAAGTCGAGAGACTCATGCTTCCACTCGGATCATCTCTTGGGTGGGCATTCCGTTGTTGCGGTTCCACCCGCCTCCATCCCATCGCAGAAGCATAGGCCAAGCCACTGGCCTGACAGCATACTCGCCGCAGCGAGCAGCCATATTCAAGACGCCGACAGCGTCCCTATGCGCTTCGAGGCCGCAGTTCAAGCATTTGAACCCGCGCAGTATTCGTTCCGTATTCCTTGAACCACACCGTGGACACGTCTGGCTTGTGTAGGCTTCGGAGATTGTGCGAACCTTCATCCCGTACTCTTCCGCAGTCCACCTGAGCCTGTCCACGACATGCTTGTGGCTCCAAAAGCTGTGAACCATCGCATTCGTCTGCCGACCTTGCTTCTTGTTGCTGCTGATGCCTGTGAGTTCACCGATAACGATGGTTGACACGCCTTGGCTGTAGAGTTCCCTGATGAGTTGGCGAACGAATGTGGCTACGGCATGTCGAAAGCGATTCTTCCTCATCCTGTACAGTCTTGCGAGTTGCTTCGACTTCTTCTTTCCATTCACGGCAGCGAGTCGCTGTTGGCGCGCGCCAGTTCCTTGCAATATTCTTTCGATTAGCATGATTTTGTGTACGTGTTTTTGGTAAGAGGATGAATGAGCTTCAGACTCACCGGCCTTTTCGGTGAAAGAGGCTTTGGGTGAGTATGAAGCTCTCTGGCATATGTTTGAGGCTTTGGATTTACGGTTTGTCGAAAAG
>Ga0315282_10016173_pt1 | contig 10931 bp, 6 predicted proteins | sample YL17G07_20_MG_FD_203693 | JGI IMG/M metagenome (GOLD analysis project Ga0315282, IMG submission 203693) | Sediment microbial communities from Yellowstone Lake, YNP, Wyoming, USA - YL17G07_20 | ecosystem: Environmental > Aquatic > Freshwater > Lake > Sediment | place: USA: Wyoming | collected...
CAAGAGTTTCCCGGCCCATGTTTTCAAATCGACCAGCGGCGGCTCAACCTGGACGAGAATCGCCACCATTCAGGATACGATCTACGACCTGAAAAACGCCCCCTCGAGTCCGAACACATTCTATGCCCTGGCCAAAGGGGCCGTCTACAAGTCTCTCAACAAGGGTCTGACCTGGACCCGATACAGCCTGCCCAGCAATTGTTTTGGGGACAAGGGCCAGCTGGCCATCCAGCCGACCAATCCGAGCTTTCTCTATATCGCGAGCTACCGCCTGTACAATGTCGCCAACAACAAAACCTGCATCGCCGTCCTCAAATCCACCAATGGCGGCCAGACCTGGTCCTTTAAGATGCTGGCCCAGACCGGGAGCAATTCGGGTTTTGCGTCTTGCCTGGCGCTCAGCAAGCTCAGTGCCAATCTCATCTTCGTCGGCGGCTTTTTCAATGACGCCTCGGGCGACCATTTCCGCATCTACAAAAGCACGGACGGCGGAATCAACTACCTGAACAAAACCGGCACGATCAACACGCTTCCGCTGTCGATCGTAACCCATCCCGCAGATATGAACAGAGCCTTGGTCGGCACAGCTGTGGGGATCTACCGGACCACGAACGGCGGAGACGCCTGGCTGAAAAACAACGGGTCCGCCTTTGCTTTTTCGCTCGCCCTCGACAACGTCAACTATCAGGTGGTCTATGGGGGGTATGACAAGGAGATTTACAAAAGCACCAACGGCGGAGCCGACTGGACAAAGTACACCGGACTCCTCGGGGTCTGCACGGATCTTCTGGCGAATTCCAGCACCGTCTATTTTGCCTCGACAGCCGGGGTCTTTAAAAGTTCAACCGGCGGGACTTCTTGGGCCAGTGCGATCGGCGGCCTGAAGGCCGCGGAGATTCCGGGAGTGGCCGTCGCCTTCAGCTCTTCTAACATTGTCTACGCCGGCGTCAAGAATGACGGCTTCTATAGATCGATCGACTCTGGGGCGAATTGGACGCGGATGCCTTTTTTCCAGGGTTCAGACGCTATCACGAGGATCGCCGTGAATCAGGGCAATCCCAGCGTGTTCTATGCCCTTGCCTCAGTCCCCGGACCGGATCTGGTCTATGAGTCTGATAATGGAGGCGAGACCTGGACGCTCATCTTGACTGATTTTTGCCAGGATATGACGGTCAGCAGGCTCAATTTCGCCAGGCTCTTCATTGCCGGGCAGAAGCTCGTAGGGAGCAATTTCTTCCTGGCGCTCCACAAGTCTGCGGACAGAGGAGTCACCTGGTCCCATATCCAGATTTCGACGACCGCGGGAACCAGCGGCAATGCCGTGGCCGTGCAACCATCGAATGACAACGTTATCCTTGTCGGAGGCCAGCTCGCGAGCGGCGGAGTTCTCTATAAATCGACGAACGGCGGCAGTTCCTGGGTCCGGATCACCGGGACGATTACGGGCATCGTCCGGGCAATCGCTTACGACCCCAATTCCGTCAGTCGGATTTATGTCGGGGCCGACAACGGATTCTACAAGAGCGAGAACGGAGGATCGTCCTGGACTCGTAAGCTGAACAGAGGAATCCGGTGCATCCAGGTCAACCCGTTGACGCCGAATGTCGTTTATGCCGGAGGGCCGGAGGGCGTTTTCAAGAGCTCTGATTCCGGAAGCACCTGGAAAGATTTTAACGAGACGATCCCGGTCAAAACGGTTTATGGGATGGACATCGATGGCGCGCAAAGAATCCTCTATGCCGCCACCATTGGAGGGAGCGTCTGCATCAGATCCCTCTTTTAGGGATCAAATAACCCGGACAGCGGGAATGGCTCCGCCCCAAAATCAGTTCCGTCCTAAACTCGAAAAAGAACGTAGAGGCATTTTTGTGTTAAAATCGGAAAGGAGATAGGGATGCCAAGCCGAGCCAAATTCTGGCTGATCATTTTTGTCCTCCTCTCGGCCTTTGGCCGGCCCGCCCTGGCGATTCTGAACAAGGGGGAGAAATTCCTTCCCTTCTCCCTCAAAGGGATTGACGAAAAAACCTACACCGTCAAGATGGAAGGCGGGAGACTTGCGGTCCTCGTCGAGTTTCAGAAGGAGGGGAAGAGGGAAGTCGAGAAGACCTTCCCGGGGGCTGTCCTGATCGATTTTTGGGCGACCTGGTGTGTCCCTTGCCGGGCGGCCATTCCTCATATGGAAAAACTCTATGAGCGCTATCAACTCAAAGCGGGCCAGGCGACCGGCGGACTTTTCCTCTTCGGGATCGGCCTCGACCAAAAGGGATCGAAGGTCATAAGGCCCTTCTATGAGAAGCTCAAGATCACTTATCCGATGCTGTCCGACCCGACGGGGGGGGCCGGAGGCGACGGCCTGCTGCGCACGACGAGAGAGATGTCGACGAAATACGGAGTCCAGGAGATCCCGGTCGTTTATCTCATCGACTCCAAAGGCATCATTGATCATGCCCATGTCGGGTTCAAAAAAGAAGAAATGAGCGACCTCGAGAGAATGGTCTTATCGTTGATCAAGGAGAGCACGAAATGAAACGCAGGTGGTCGCTGAGGCTGATTTTTCTTTTTGTCGCTCTGATGATCGCCGGGCTCGCCATGGGCGAATTCAGGTCCGTCCTGGAAAAAGCGATCACTATCTGTCTGGATTGCATCGGGATCGGCTGATCGGAGGAGCGGGAATTGCCGATAAAGTTGCGAGATAAGCGGAGGTGGTTCCAGTGGCTGAGCACCCTGGGAAACAACATCTACCTTCCGGCGTTTCTTAAAGGACAGATCTTTCAGGGCGGCAGCAAGGGGCTGTGTGTTCCCGTATTAAATTGCTACTCTTGCCCTTCCGCCGTCACGGCCTGCCCGATCGGCGCGCTCCAGAACGCCTTCGGGTCGATCAGGTTCAAGCTGACCGTGGCCGAATATCAATTCGGGCTCTATGTCCTCGGCCTCCTGGGCGCCGTCGGCGGCCTCGTGGGAAGGATCCCCTGCGGCTGGCTCTGCCCATTTGGTCTGATCCAAGAACTTATTTATAAGATCCCGGGGCCGAAGATCAAAATGCCCAAATTCCTAAGTTATTTGAAATACGTGGTCCTGGCGGTGATGGTCATCGCCTTGCCCCTCCTCATCGTGGACGAATTCGGCTACGGCCAGACTTGGTTCTGCAAATGGATCTGTCCGGCCGGGACGCTCGAGGCCGGTATTCCCCTCGTCCTCCTGAACGCCGCGATCCACAAGCAGGTCGCCTTCATGTTCGCCTGGAAGGTGGGGGTTCTGGTCTTTTTTGTCGCCTGGATGATCGTCACCCAGCGTCCTTTCTGCCGGACGACCTGCCCCCTGGGAGCATTTCTCGGGATCTTCAATAAAATGAGCCTCTTCCGGATGGTCGTTGACGATGAGAAGTGCACGGAATGCAATAAGTGCGTCCGGGACTGCCCGGTCGGAGTCGAAGTCTATAAGACGCCCAACAGCCCGGACTGCATCCGCTGTCTGAAGTGCGTGGACTCATGCCAATACGGGTACATTGATTACGAATTTTTGCCCAAGAAATCGAAAAAGGAAGAATCTTTAGCCTAGGTCGGGCCTCACCTCGCGATTAGATTGGGAATATTTTTCTCCTTCAAGAGATTATTGAAGGCCGCAATATCTTTGGTGACGAGATCGCTAAGTTTGTTTTCTGCGCCCGCCAACTCTCTCTTCAATTCCTCATGGACTGCGACCATCTGATCCGTCGGCGGAAAATCGGCCGAGCCCCCGGCGATGTCCCCGGCCAGGACAGACAGTTGGCCATAAAGGTTGAGAGGCACGCGGAACGACTTTTCATCGCCTTCAGCGAGCACTCGGTTGAAATAAAGATCCTCGACGGCCAAAATCTTCGAATCGAGTTGGTCTGCGCCTTTGATGATATCGGGCGAGCCCTTGTTTTCTCTCAAGGAGTCTTTGAGATCGGCGATCTGCCTGCGAATCCATTCAATCCGATTGATCGAATCCACGACAGTGTTCAGATTGTCCCGGACTTCGAGGGCCCTTTTCACCTGCGCTTGAATATCCGCTTCATTCCCGGTTGAATTCGGATCTTTTTTCACGACAAGCTTCCGGCTCAGCTCTTGTCCGCCCACGGAAATCTTCACGGTGTACGTTCCCGGGATGGCCAGTGGTCCTGCAGAGCCTCCCTCGATTCCCCAGGCAACGAGCGGAATCCAGCCTTCGCGGACCGAATCCTTAAACCTCTTCTCTTCCCAGACGTGAGGATTTCCGGCCGGCTTAGTCCTAAGCTTAGTCCGGTGGGCGCCTTCGTACCTTAGGTCCCACCAGATCCGGTTGATCCCGGCCTTGGCGGGTCCGCTCTGGGTCCGGACCGTCTTTCCGTCTGCATCAAGGACGGTGACCTTGGCCTCTTCTTTCGCCTCCGATTTGAGATAATAATTGATCGAGGCCCCATAGGGAGGATTCGTCCCGGCGCACAGGTCGTTCGGAGCACTCTGAATCCCCGTCACATTTCTAAAGCGATAGGCCGGCCGCGGCTCGAAGAAGTGGGCCGGAGCGCTCAAGGCATCAGAGTTAAGTTGCTGCAGGGGCGTAATATCGTCCATGATCCAGAAGCCGCGGCCATAAGTGGCGACGACGAGATCGTTAAAATTCTTCTGGACGACCATCCAATGGACGGGCGCGTGCGGCATGTTCGTCTGGAGGGGAACCCAGTTTCCGCCGTCGTTCCAGGAAACGTAGAGTCCATTTTCAGTCCCCGCGTAGAGCAAGCCTTTCCGCCAAGGGTCTTCGCGGACACAGTGGACATAGCTAAAGACGCTCTTGGGAATCGTCGAGCTGATCAGCTTCCAGGTTTGCCCATTGTCCTCGGTCTTATAAATGAAGGGATCCCGATTGTTCACTTGATGCAGGTCAAAGGTGACGTAGCAGGTCCCGGCATCATACCTCGAAGGCTCGATGTTGCTCACCGTTCCCCATTTGGGCAAGCCGAGGATGTTGTTCGTCGCATTGGACCAGTGGCCCCCGCCATCCTTCGTCAGGTGCAGTTGCCCGTCGTTTGTGCCGGCCCAGATCAGACCCGGGGTGACGGGGGACTCGGCGATCGCAAAAACAAGACATCCGTATTCGACGCCGAGGTTGTCATAGGTGAGGCCACCTGAATCGCCGAGCTTGGCCGGGTCGTTGGTTGAAAGGTCCGGGCTGATGACCTCCCAGATCTGTCCGCCGTTAGTGGTCATGTGGACGTATTGGCTCCCGACGTAGACCCGGTTGTGGTCGTGAGGGGATATGGCGATCGGGAAGGTCCAGTTAAATCGATACTTCAGAAGGTTGGCCGGCGACCCCATCGTCGACTTCGGCCAAACACGCACCGACCGGTTCTGTCGCGTCCTCAGATCCCAGCGGTCGAGGCCGGCATCGTAGCAGCCTCCCCAGACAATGTTGGGGTCGACGGGATCGGGGATGGCGAAACCGCATTCGCACCCGGAAACAAACGTCCACATTCCCGAGGGGATCTCGCCTCCCCACCAGCCCATGCCCATCAGACTGTTGCTCGGGCCGCGGTATGATTCGCCATCCTGCCTGTTCCCGTATACGAAATAGGGAATCTGGTTATCGACCTCGACATGATACATCTGGGCGATCGGCAGCACGACCTCGGCCCACTCCCGGCCGTGGGTGATTGAAATCCAGAGTCCGCCGTCGTTGGCAATGGATATGCGATCAGCGTTCTTAGGGTCGATCCACATATCATGGTTATCGCCGCCCCAGGGAACGAGCGCGCTCGTCTCACCGCCGTCCAGGGTCAGGCTCATGGAGTTCGAGGGGAAATAGACTTCGTTCTCGTCTATGGGCGAGATGACCATGCGCGTATAATAATGGGGACGCTCGTTGAGGAGCCGGCTGGAATTGACCAGCTTCCATTCCTCGCCGCCGTCATCCGATCTCCAGAGCGAGCCACGCTGGCCGGTCTCAATCAATGCGTAGACGCGCCCGGAATTGCTCTGGGCGACGGCTACGGCGATCTTGCCGAGCGGGGAATCCGGCAGGCCGTGTCCGGCCAGACGTTTCCAGGAGACTCCGCCGTCATGAGAGACGAAGACCCCGCTTCCCGGCCCTCCGCTCCACCTTCCCCAGGTCTTGATGTCCAACTGCCACATCCCGGCGAAAAGGGTTCTCGGATTATTGGGGTCAATGGCAATATCTGAGCAGCCCGTGTTCTCGTCGACGAAGAGGACCTGCTGCCAGGTCTTTCCTCCATCGGCGGTCCGGTACAGGCCGCGCTCCTTCTGGGGACCGTAGCAATGTCCCATCGTGGCCACGAAAACAATGTCTGAGTTGAGAGGGTCGATGAGAATTCGTCCCACTCGGCCGCTTTTCTCCAGCCCCATGTGCCTCCACGTTTTTCCGGCGTCTTCGGATTTGTAGACTCCGTTTCCGATCGAGACGTTGCTTCGGATGAAGGTTTCGCCTGTGCCGGCCCAGATGACGTTCGTATCCGAGGGGGCGATGGCAAGGGAGCCGACGGATTGGGCAGGCTGGTCGTCAAAGACAGGCTTCCAGTTGATTCCCCCATCGGTGGATTTCCAGACTCCGCCCGAAGCGGCCCCGGCGTAGTAAACACGAAGATCTCCCGGGACGCCGACAACAGCGATCATCCGGTTCCCCTGGGGGCCGATGTGGCGATACCTGAGTTGGCTGAAATAGGCCGGGTCGATCTCAGGCTCGCCGGATGGGGCGGGGGCCTTTTGTTTTTGTGGCTGAAAACCACTGAAGAGAAAAACGGCAGCCAAAGCCACAAGCCCAAACGCGGCTTTCCATCCGATCTTATTTGTGGACATTCTCGTGCCTCCTCCCGATTTCGTGACGGCCTTAGATTTGACAATCTTCCCTCATTCACTCTTCGGAAGTCAAATCGGGAACATACGGTGTACAGACTCATGCCGCGTGGTTCACGGCAAGGGCGGGGAAGATCATTTTCCTATGTCCCGGAAGGCCCCCTCGCTTGAACCTTCTAAACCTGACGTGCTAAAATAAAATAGGGTGGTAAGAGGACGAGATGGGTTGACCCCACAGTCGAGTCAGGGACAAACCGAACTTCGGATTCTGGAACGGCATAAAGGAGAAAAAGCAAGATGATTACGACAAAAAATATCGTCAAGGGATCAGCGGCCATCTTGTTAAACAAAGTCCTGGCGAATGACGGATTGAGGCATCTGGCGGTGCAATTTGCGGAGAAAGAATCCTACAAGAGTTCAATGGAAGATGCCTATCCTCCTCCTCTCAAGCGGGCGGAATTCATCGGGAAGAGAAACCTGATCTATTCCATTGACAAGGCCCTGGGGAAGGGAATGATCTCCCCAAACGTCAGAAAAAGGATATTGAAGAGCCTGGTCGGACGGGTGATGATGCCCGACTCCAATGCCAAGGCGACTTTTTTTGAGAAATACGGCATTCAGCCGCCTGGTTTTGTCACCATCAGTCCTACCTCTCAGTGCAACCTTTTCTGCGAGGGCTGCTATGCCAACAGCTCGACCCGGGAAAAAGCTCATCTCGACTACGGAGTTTTCTCGAGGATCCTCAAAGAAAAGGAAAAATTCTGGGGTAGCTATTTTACGGTGATCTCGGGCGGAGAGCCCCTGATGTGGCGCAGTGCCGGCAAGGGGCTTTTTGACCTGCTTCGAGAATTCCAGGATCACTATTTCATGATGTATACCAATGGGACTCTGATCGGAAAAAACACAGCCGAAGAAATCGCCGAAATCGGAAACCTAACCCCGGCCATCTCCGTTGAGGGCTTTGAAGAGGAGACGGACGCCAGGAGAGGGAAGGGCACTTTTCAGAAGATCATGGATGCCTTTGAGAATCTGCGCCGGGTCGGCGTGCCCTTCGGAGTCTCGTTGACCGTGACCCGCCACAATGCGGAAACCCTGCTAAGTGATAAATTTGTAGACTTTATGTTTGAGCAGCAGGGCGCGATCTACGGTTGGTTCTTCCATTATATGCCCATCGGCAGGCAGTTTACGCTCGATCTCCTGATCACGCCCGAACAGAGGCTTGAGGTCTACAAACGGCAGCTGCATTTTATGGAGGACAAGAAGCTCTTCTTCGTCGACTTCTGGAACGGCGGGCCGATGGCCCACGGATGCCTGTCTGCCGGAAGAAGGGGCGGATACTTCTATATCAATTGGAACGGGGATGTGACGCCTTGCGTATTCTTCCCCTACTCAACTCATAATATCTATAAGGTCTTTGAGAGCGGGGGCGATATCAACACGGTTTTATTATCCGGACTTTTTCAGGACATCCGGCAGTGGCAGAAGGACTACGGATTTTCAGAAGATCCTTCGAAGGTCAACGGGACAATCGGAAACTGGTTGCGGCCATGCCCGATCCGCGACCACTACCGGGTCGCCTACGACCTCATTCAAAAACACAAGGCCGAGCCGATCGATCCACCCGCGGAAGAGGCCCTGGAGGACGAAACTTACAGGAGCCTGCTCGAAGAGTACGGGCGCAGGGTCGGCGAGTTGACTCAAGAGGAGTGGGAAAGAAAGTATCTCCAAAGCTGAACCGGGCCGCGGTCCAAGGCCGGCAAGGCCCGGCCCAGGAATCTCCGGACCTGCTGATCCCGAACCTTTTTCTGTTTGACTGGACTTTTTGCCTGATTTAAAATACTTAACAAAGGGGCCCGTTTGAAAGGCCCGGACAGAGATCTTTGAAGCGCAGGAAAGCAGGTCCCGGGAGCGGGTTGCCCTCGGTAAGGTTCTGAGATAACGTAATTTTAAAGAGGTCAGATTAGGAATCATCAATCTAAGCTTCGTCGAAGCACGATCTAAAAAAGGAGGCAGTTATGCCAAAAGCAATCGGTATTGACCTGGGGACTTCGAACTCCGCCGCGGCCGTCATGCAAGGCGACAAACCCGTTATCATTCCCTCGGCCGAGGGGGCCGGGGTTGCCTCGGGAAAGGCCTTCCCTTCGTATGTCGCCTTCACCAAAGACGGGCAGCGCCTCGTCGGCGAGCCAGCCAGGCGTCAGGCGGCCATCAATCCGGAGGGGACGATCATGGCCGCCAAGCGGAAAATGGGCTCCGACTTCAAGTTCCAGGTGTTCGGCAAGGAATATACCCCTCAGCAGATATCGGCTTTCATCTTGCAGAAAATAAAGCAGGACTCCGAGAGCTACCTGGGGGACAAGGTCGAGGAAGCCGTCATCACCTGCCCGGCATACTTCGATGACAACCAGAGGACCGCGACCAAAGACGCGGGCGAGATCGCGGGGTTGAAGGTCCTGAGGATCATCAACGAGCCGACAGCGGCCTGCTTGGCCTACGGGCTGGACAAAGCGGGCAAGGAGCTCAAGATCCTCGTGTTTGATTTCGGAGGCGGAACACTCGATGTGACCATCATGGAGATGTGGAAAGAAGGAGGCTTCCGAGTCAAAGCCACGAGCGGCGACACTCAGCTCGGCGGCACGGACATGGACATTGTCCTGGTCGATTATATCGTCAACCAGTTCAAGATGGAGACGGGGATCGATCTCAAGAATGATCGTATGGCCATGCAGCGCCTTCGCGAAGCCGCCGAAAAGGCCAAGGTGGAACTCTCGAGCACCCTATCGACGGACATCAACCTGCCCTATATAACGGCCGATGCCTCCGGCCCTAAGCACATGACGATGTCGATCAACCGGGCCAAGCTCGATTCCCTGGTCAGTCCGATCATCGAACGCTGCCGCGGGCCTCTGGAAAGAGCCGTCCAGGATGCCAAAGATGCGTTCGCCAAAGAGAGCGTCGAATTCAACACCAAGGACATCGACAAGATCATCATGGTCGGCGGCCCGACCCGGATGCCCATCGTCCAGAAATTCGTCGAGGATTATTTTGGCAAGAAAATCGAACGGGGCATTGACCCGATGGAATGTGTGGCCCTGGGAGCCGCCATCCAGGCCGCCATCATCAAGGGGGAGGTCAAGGATGTATTGCTCTTGGATGTCACGCCGCTTTCCCTGGGCATTGAGACGCTGGGCGGCGTCAACAGCGTTCTGATCGAGCGGAACACGACCATTCCTACCAGGAAATCTCAGATCTACTCGACCGCAGAGGATACCCAGACCGCGGTGACCATTCGGGTTCTCCAGGGCGAAAGGGCCATGGCCAGTGATAACGTGGAGTTGGGAAGGTTTGACCTGGTCGGGATACCTCCTGCGCCGAGGGGCGTTCCCCAGATCGAAGTGACCTTTGATATCGATGCCAACGGAATTGTCCATGTTTCGGCCAAAGACCTGGGCACCGGGAGAGAACAATCGATCCGCATCACCGCGCCGCGGAAGCTGGCCAAAGACGAGATTGACAAAATGGTCAAGGACGCCAAGCAGTTTGCGGCCGAGGACGCCAAGAAAAAGGAGCAGGCCGAGCTTGTCAACCAGGCGGATTCCCTGGCCTACGCCACCGAAAAATCGCTCAAGGAGTATGGGGACAAGGTCAGCCAGAATGAGCGGGGCGAGATCGAGGCCAAGCTGAATAACCTCAGGACGGCGATAAAAGACAAAAACTTAGACGGCATCAAGAGAGGCATAGATGAGGTGACGAAAGCTTCCCACAAGCTGGCCGAAGAGGTTTACAAACAGGCTGCCTCGAAAGGCCAACCCGGCGGGGGCGGCGCCGGCCAGGCGGGAGGTGGCGGAGGCGAGACAGGACAAGAAAAACCGAAACCGGATGAGGACGAGGTCATCGATGCCCAGTTCGAAGAGGAGGATGACAAGAAGTCCTAAATGCCGGCCAAGCGCGATTACTACGAAGTCCTGGGTGTTCAAAAGAACGCCTCTCTCGACGAGATCAAAAAAGCTTTCAGGGAATTGGCCCTGAAGCACCACCCTGACAGAGTCCCCGCCGAGCAGAAAAAGGAGGCGGAGGAGAAATTCAAGGAGATTTCTGAAGCCTACGCTGTCCTGTCGGATTCAA
>Ga0315282_10016174_pt1 | contig 10931 bp, 8 predicted proteins | sample YL17G07_20_MG_FD_203693 | JGI IMG/M metagenome (GOLD analysis project Ga0315282, IMG submission 203693) | Sediment microbial communities from Yellowstone Lake, YNP, Wyoming, USA - YL17G07_20 | ecosystem: Environmental > Aquatic > Freshwater > Lake > Sediment | place: USA: Wyoming | collected...
GTCGAATCAATCTCAACTGCCGCTGTCGAATTTTTGTACGGGATTGCTTCGTCGCTGATTGAGCGATGAAACGAGACCACCAACGGGCCGCTCCTCGCAGCAGCATGTGTCATTGCGAGACCCGGGTGCTTTTCACGGGTCGAAGCAATCTCAACTGCCGCGGTCGAGTTTGTGTACGGGATTGCTTCGTCGCTGATTGAGCGATGAAACGAGGCATCGAACGGTCCGCTCCTCGCAATGACATAATTAAAGCAGCATTTGTCATTGCGAGACCCGGGTGCTTTTCACGGGTCGAAGCAATCTCAACTGCCGCGGTCGAATTTGTGTACGGGATTGCTTCGTCGCTGATTGAGCGATGAAACGAGGCATCGAACGGGCCGCTCCTCGCAATGACATAATCAAAATGGGGCGTTTCTCGTAATGACATCGCATATATAATATAGACCTGGCGAGGGTGCCTGCCCTCGCCGGCCCATCAATCAATTACAATTTCAAAAATATAAAACCCCCCGCCTAGGGCAAAGTCACTGCCCCGTCGGCCAGGTTCCACTTGGTCAAAATCTTCAGATAGGTGCCATCAGCCATCATGCTCTTCAGCGCAGTCTCAACCGCCTGTCCAACCGGGGTGAGAGGCGCCTGGGTGCAATCAGCTACGCCGCAGGGCACGCTGATGCCTTCCTGGATGGGCTCGATTACCTGGCCCACAGTCTGGAACAGGTCCGGGTGCTGGACGGTGTAATAGGCCGCCACGGGCGAGTCAGCGAAGTACGCCACCACTTTGTTGGCCTGAAGCTGCTGCAGCGCGTCGGAATCCTTCTGAGCCACCACTACCTGGGGCGGCTGCTGCCCGGCTGCTTGACACTGCTGGGTCAGGCCCTTGCCGACATAGTCGCCGGTGCCGTTCAGGTAATCAACCTCGGTCGTGCCGGATTCGGCCGCGACTGACTTGCCGCACAGGTCCATGGGGCCATTGATGTTGTTGGGGTTGCCCTTGACGGCCACGAAAGACTGCCCGGCCTCGAAGTAAGGGATCATGCTGACCTGCTTCTGGCGGTCGGCGGTGATGTTCTGGGCCGAGATGATGATGTCGCACTTGCCCGAGGTCACCGCGGCGATGATGGTATCGAAGACGCTGTTGACGAACTGCACCTTGAGGCCCAGGCGGTTGGCGATCTCGGTGCCGATCTCGATATCCAGGCCCTGGGGATTGCCGTTCTCATCGAAGAATTCCTGGGGCGGGTAGGGGATGTCGGAGCAGATCAACAGGTGACCCTTCTGCGCCAGCGCATCGGGTGAAATCTGGGCTACCGGCGTTGGCGCAGCCGGAGTGGGGGTAGGCGGCACGGCGGTGGGGGCCGGCGCGACCGTATCGGTAGGAGCCGCCTGTGGAGCGGTGGTGTCGGTTGGAACTGCCGGGACTGCTGTAGGGGCAGGCACAGGCGTAGCCGGCGCGCAGGCCGCCAGCAGCAGCGTACATACTACAATTAAACTGACAAAACTCAACCTTTTCATTTTCTCTTCTCCTCTGACAAATTTGGCAAAATAAAATAGAGGCCCCCCGGCTTTCGGAAGGCCTCTACGCTTTGCTACAATCTCTACTCGTGTTGTGGGCTAAGCGTGATTTGCCGCCCTTCCCGGAGGGAAGTCGGAAGGCCGGTTCGGCCGCTTAGCTCCCAAATAGACAACCATAATGGGTCGATTTTTATCACAAAGACGGGCCACTGTCAAGGATTTTAATGTAACATTTATCTCTATCTTAAATACTTCAAAGTATCCGCCAGCGACTGGCGCGCGTCATACGTAGGCCAGTATTCCAACCCGAAATAACGCAGGTAGCCGGCCGCGTCCACCGCCTTGACAATGGCGCGGTAATCCAGCTCACCCGTGAACAGTTCGTGGCGTCCCGGCACGCCGGCCGAATGGAAATGACCGATAGAAGCAATATTTTCGTTGATCGTGGCGATGATGTTGCCCTCCATGATCTGCATATGGTAGACGTCATAGAGCAGCTTCACTTGCGGGCTGCCGACCGCCCGCAGCACCTCGAAGCCCAGCCGGGCCGAATCGAGGAAATAGCCGGGGTGGTCGACGCGCGTGTTTAGCGCTTCCAGGCACAGGGTCACGCCCAGCGACTCAACCACCTCGGCGGCCCGCTTCAGGTTTTCGACCAGGGCGGCCTTCTGGGTCGCCGGGTCGTCTCCGGCCTGGCCGGTCAGGGCGATCAAAGCATGGCAGTCCAGGTCCCGGGCGATCTCGACCGAGCGGCGCGCGCTGTCAAGAAACGCCCCGCCAGGAGCATCTACACAGTTGGTCCAGCCGTCCAGCATACCGCAAATCGAGACGGCGATGTGGTTCTGCGCTGCCAGCCGGGCAATGCGCGGGATATCTTTGCCCTTGGGGTCCCAGAATTCGATGGCGTCAAAGCCCAATTCAGCCGCGACGGCGATACGGTCGTAGAATTCGACCTCGGGCAAGACGGGTTCGATACACAGAGAATATTTTGGCATAATCCCTCATTTAAAATGTGATTTCGTTCTAAGGTTAGGACAAGAAAAAAAGTCATTACACAAATCTAATCGACATCAATTAGTATAACCTTGATAGGTACAGCCGGAAAATGGCGTTTTAACCGTTCAATATCATAGACCAGTTGCTCGCCATAAGATACTCCTGAAGACATTTGTGAATGAAGATTATGACAGGGAACGATCTCAATGCCTACATCTGCTTTGTTTTCATTGAAGAAATATTGGAATTTTGCCATATCATAGAACATAAAAGCGTACTTACCAAATTGAACTTCTACCAAGACTTTATTTTTCACAAAATCAACTTGTTTATACGCCCCCGGAATAGCAATAACACTGTTTGGAATTTGGATCGTATAAGTATCTCGCAATTCCTTGTAATGAAAATCCCGAAGCGCACGCGAAAACTGCTTGTTCATATCAACGGGCGAGAATAGCATTCTGCCCTGCTTAGTTCTTTCTCTGCTCTCTTTTATCCGCTGTGCCTTGACTAATCCCACGGCCGCGTAAATTTCACTCTCGATTTCAGTGTAGTGAACTTTTAGGATCTCTGACCCGCCTAGATGAGAATACTCATATACTACTCTCATCGTTTTTCCTTTCCTTATAGTCCTCGCGAGATTCTAGTAATCTAACTTGCAATAAATCGCCGACCTCAACATACCTAGGAGGAATATTCTTAACTGAGCCATTTGGCTCATATACTGAACGTTCCATGGGACGAATCCTTAATTCCCCTTTCTCTGCAAGTGCGATCCGCTCCTTGGCTATTTTAATATATTCCGGCATTATCTCAGCCCCCAAGGCTTTGCGACCATGAATCAGCGCTGCAATGGCAGTAGTTCCTACCCCAATAAATGGGTCGAGCACCCAATCCCCTGGATTTGTCAATGCAAGTATCAATCGTTCGATTAATTCTACAGGAAATTGGCAAGGATGAGGAGTTTTCTCAACATGGTTGGCCTTTACATTAGGAATTTCCCAAATATCTGAAGGGTTTTTCCCTAAAGGGTTGCCGGACAATTCTCCTTTATGCGGTCCTTTAAAATGTTTCTTATTTGGATATTTCTGAGGAATCCGAACAGCGTCCAGATTAAACAAATAATCATCACTTTTTGTAAACCACAACACCACCTCATACCGGCCAGAAAATCTTTTAGAAGCGTGTAAACCATGCCCAAAATGCCAGACTATTCTATTCCGCAAGCGAAGGCCATATTTCATAAATATCGGGTAAAGCATTATGTCTAAAGGAATAATCTCACTATCCTTCACATAATTGCCAACCTGCCAGCAAATACTTCCATGGGGATTTAGAACCCGAATACATTCTTTGATTATTTCTTCTTGTTGAGCGAGGTATTCGGAAAGGTCAAGTCGTTCCTCATAAGGCTTGCCGAGATTATATGGGGGGGAAGTTACCGCCAATTGTACAAATTCGCTGGGGATTTGCTTTAAAAGATTTCTGATATCTCCTTCGTGGAGAACGAGATCTGTAGAAATTTCAAAAGTGGAAGATGTTTTTATACTACCCATTTTTATTTTTGAATGTTAATCCATCTTTCAGTAATCTAAAAGCATTATACTCTCTCGATTCTAAATTTCCCAATCCTTCAACATCCTTCTCTGAAATCTACTCACTCTCCTAGCAACGCCTTTACATCCTCTCTGTATGGCAGGGACGGCTGGGCGCCTTTTTTGGTGGTCGACAGGGCTCCGGCGGCGCTGCCCCAACGCACGGCCTCTTCCAGGGTGCGACCCTCGGCCAAGGCCGCCCCCAGGCAGCCGACGAAGGCGTCTCCGGCGGCGGTAGTATCTACCGGCTTGACCGGGAAGGCCGGGAAATGCTGGAAACCTTCGGCGGTCGCCAGCAGCGACCCGCGCCCGCCCAGGGTGATGATCACGTTCGCTGCGCCGCTTGCTCGCAGGGCGCTGGCTGCTGCCCGGATCTGCTCGTCGCTGTCGACCGGCAGGCCGGTCAATAACGCCGCTTCGAATTCATTGGGCACCAGCACATCCACCAGGTGGGTCAGCTCGGGCGGCAGCGGCTGGGCCGGGGCCGGGTTGAGCACCACCTTCACCCCGTGGGCGTGCCCGATCTGCGCCGCCCGCACCACCGTCTCCAGCGGAATTTCGAGCTGCAGCAGCATCACCTGCGCCGAGGCGATCACCCCCTGTAGTTCGGGGGTCACCCCCAGTAGTTCCGGGGTCACCGCTTCGGCGGCGTCCATATCCGCCGGCGCGAGGAGCATGTTGGCGCCCGGAGCAACCAGGATGCTGTTCTGACCGGCATCGTCGACCATGATCAGGGCAATCCCCGAAGCGGCCTGCGGGTCGCGGCCGACCCAGGTGGCATCCACCCCGGCTTTGGACAGGTTGTCGAGCAACTGGCTGCCGAAGGGATCCATACCGACCCGCCCGAGCATGCACACCTGCGCCCCCAGCCGCCGCGCCGCCACGGCCTGGTTAGCGCCCTTGCCTCCCGGCACAGTGCGGAAATCACCGCCGATAACCGTTTCGCCGGCGTGCGGGATGCGCTGGCTGCGCGCCACCAGGTCCATGTTTATACTGCCAACCACGACTACCTTCGGCTCAGGCATAATCCAATCCTTTCTTAAGATTTTCACCGCAAAGGAACTAAGAACGCAAAGGTAAGATCATTTATTAAAATCTTCGTTCATTGAATCTTCTGATTTTTTACTTAAACCTCTTATTTTTTTCTTCGTTAACTTTGTGTCTTCACCCCTGCGGGTGCGCTGAAGAGCGTGCGGTGAATCCTTTTTATCTTACTCGGCGGAGTAAGACAGGTCGGTCAGCAGCTCGCCCTGCGGGTCAAGCAGGATGCCGCCAAAGAACCACGGGCGCCATTCGACCTTTTCGGCCGGGCGCAGAAACACCAGCAGCGTATTCTTGCCGGCTTTCAGGTGCAGCCCTTCCAGCTTCAGCGATGATATGAACGAAATGCGCAGCGGGACATAGCGCTGCGCCAGCCCACCCGCCTCCACTGCTTTCTGCGACACCTTTTTCCCGTTCAGGTAGAGCCTGGCCGCGCCGGCCGCCAGGTAGAGCAGGGTTGCCTCCTGCTCGACCGGGCTGGTGATGGTGGTGACCAGGTAGGCCGCCAGCGGCTCCTTGGCCTCCAGCCGCGGGCGGGCGTCTTCCCACAGCGGTACGTAGTAAGGGTAGCGCAGGTTAGGGAAGCGGCGCGGGTCGTACAGGTAAGTTTTCCAGTCGCTCCTGTCAGGCTCCGGGGCCGGCTGCAGCGCCTCGTCCATTGAGATGGCGGCCTGCTCCGGGTTGTAGATGCGCGCCCGGAAGGCGGGTATGCCCAGCACGAGCGGGGCCGAAGTATGCCGGAAGGTAAGCGCAGCCCCGCGGTAAACAATTTTGACCTCGGCCTCCCAGTGCAGGGGAGTTAACTTGCCAGTGAAAGCAAACGGCGTATCCAGGATGCGGCTGCCGGTCAGGCCGGTGAGTTGCACGGCGCTCTTCACCGGGGCGCCGGCCTGGTAGAGGGTGAACTCCGCCTCCAGGGCATAGGTCTCGCCGCGCCTGGCCGGCCCACCCACGATCACCCGCCCGAACTGCTGGGCGGTCTCTTCGGGGGTGACGAACTCGATGAAACGCACCAGCGGCCCGCCCAGGCGAGCCACCGCGTCCCCGTTGCATTTTTCCAGCGCCTCAGCCATCAGGCTGTCCGGCGAGCTGCCGCGCCAGGGCGTGCCCAGCAGGCGGGCAGCATCCGCCAGGGCTAGGCTGCGGTTGCGCGCCTTGCCAGGAGCCACCAGGCTGCTCGCCCCAATCGCCTCGAGCGTGATCGCCTCCTGCTTGCTGCGCAGGGGCAGAGGGATGACGGTGGTCAACGTGGAGGGCTGGTAGCGCCAATCCTGGCTCTCGACCCCATCCACCAGGATGCGCTCGGGGCGCCGGCTGCCTTCCAGGCGGATTTCCCAGGCGCGCTCTCCCGGCAGGACTGGGCAGCGCCCTTCCAGCGCGGCGATGCGCACTTCCCAGCGCCGCAGCTCAGGCATGCGGGTGGTGATCTCTGTCCACTCGCACTCGCCCTGTTGGTAATTCTCGCTGCTGCCGTTGTCCTCGTAGAGGCGGAAGCGGCCTTCTTTACCAGGGAAGACCGCCAGGAGCATGCGCGAGCGATCCTGCAAGTCCAGGCTGCCGGAGGCCATGCCACGTGGCGAAGGGCCCCTGAAATCAGGCGCCAGGGGCAGGATCGCCCCGGGTTTCAATAACATTGGCAGGCGCGCCAGGCCGCCCACCAGGCGCACCCAGCCCGGGCCGGTGTAGACTTCTTTCGTGGTATAGTCCACCCATTCGCCTTCCGGCACCCAAACATCTGTGGCCGCCAGCCCATTGGCCGGGTCAGCCGGGAAGACAATCGGGGCGGCGATCATCTGGTCGCCGAAGAAATACTGGTAGCGGGCGGCATAGGCATCCTCCGCCTCGGGATAATTGTAGTACATCGGGCGGCAGAGCGAGACGCCCGTATCGGCTGCCAGGCGCGCCATGCTGTAGATATACGGGGCGAGCTGGTAGCGCCAGTGGAAGGCCGCTTTTGAAACCTCGAAAACCGGCTCAGGGTACATCCAGGGGCGGCGCTCGGTGAGCGGGTCCTTGGTGCCGTGCAGTTTGAGGGCCGGGCTGAGGGCGCCGAACTGCACCCAGCGGGCAAACAGCTCCGGCTCGGTCGCTCCGCCCATGTGCCCGCCGATGTCGTGCTCCCACCAGCCGTAGCCAACATTGGAAGCTGTGGCGGTAAAATAGGGCTGGAACTGCAGCGCCGGCCAACCGACGACCGTATCGCCCGAAAAACCGGTCTGGTAGCGGTGGTTGCCCAACCCGCCCCAGCGGCTGTAGACCATGCGCCGCCCGCCGTGGCGAGCCGTATCCTGGAAATGGATATGGTTGATCCACACCAGCGGATCGAGGCCCTTCATTTCCGAAAGGTCGCCCTGCTGCCAGTCCATCCACCAGAAGTTTACCCCCATGTCTTCCAACGGGTGGTGTAATAACTCGAAGTAACTGCGCACGAAGCGCTTATCGGTGATGCGGAAAGGAATATCCTGCTGGCTGGCCGGGTCCACACCCATCTGCCGGGCAAACTCGGGGTAGGCTTCTTCGAAGTGCTGTACGCCCTGCGCCGGGTGCAGGTTCAGGGTGACTTTCAGGCCCTTCTTATGCAGCCAATCCAGCAGGGCCGGCGGATCGGGTATCAGGTTGCGGTTCCAGGTATAACCGGTCCAGGTGTTGGGCAGGTGCCAGTCCATATCGATGACAAAGACGTCCAGCGGCAGGTCGTGCTGCTCGAAACCGGCCACGATGTCCTTCATAGCCTGGGTGGAATAGGCCCAGTAGCGCGACCACCAGGCGCCCAGCACGAAGCGCGGGATGAGCGGGATTCTGCCGCCAAAGCGCATGTATTCTGCCAGGGCGCCGGTGTAATCATGGCCGTAGCCGAAGAAATACCAGTCCTGCAGGTCGTGTTCGGGGCGTGGCGCCACCCAGCCATCCTCCTGGTTGAAGAGCACCGAGCGGCTGTCATCGAACAACGCCCAGCCGGCGCGGGAGAGGATGCCTTCGTCAAGGGCCGCGTCGCCCTCGCAGCCGTCCACCGTGCGGCGCGTGCCGCGCAGGTTGGCCAGGCCGGGCGTTCCCGGCGTCCAGGAAACGCTTTTTCCGTTCAGGGTAAAGGTGATGCTAAGGTTGTGAGGCAGGAACTTGCCGCTGTCCTGCAAATAACGCAGCGCCAGCGCCCCTGTATCGATGACTAAGGTGCGGCCCTCCTGGCGGGTAGTGAATTGGGCCGGAGCGGCAGAAAAACGGGTGGGGAAGGCAAACGTGCCGCGGTCTTCGAACTGGCCGTTGTCGGACCATTCCAGGCGCAGCAGGCGCGGCGCCAGTACGGTAAAGCGGGTGCTGCCGCTAATGACAACTCTGGTAGGGTTAGCGGCCGGCTGCCCGCCGAAGCGGATACGCTCGAACAAATCTGGTGTGGATTGCATAAAGTACACCTTGTTTCGAATGGATAAGTGCAGGAGAATTATCCAACGAAAGGTTAATTCCGGCAACCCCCAGGAGCAGGCTGACCATCATTCCGGGCCTCACTCCCGGCCAATCAAACCCATGAAGCGCTCCACCACCTGCTGATCGAAATGCTGCCCGCTTTGCTGGCGGATGTATTCCTCGGCCTTGTCCCTGTCCCTGTCCCTGTCCCAGGTCCGGCGGTAGGGCCGGTCGATGCACAGCGCGTCCCACACGTCCACCACGGCGAATATGCACGCCGCCAGTGGAATCTGCTCACCTTTCAGCCTATAAGGATAGCCTGTCCCATCCCACCTCTAAGGTCCCCAGATTTTGGGTTTGAGCAGGCTACGCCCGCTCAAACCCAAAATCTGGAAGTTCACCACGGCTATTCCCAGAAAACCTTGGTTTTCGGCTTGTCTGAACCTGCATCATTTTACATATTTCTACGCGCGCGTATAACCCCAATTAGAGTGACGCGCCTTACAATTACCTTGCAAGCTATGGAGCGGCGCTAGTTGTGAAAAACCTGGGGGTGCTCTCAACTGGCGGAGTTTCAGTGGCAGGGCCAGGGGTGGAGGTGCTTTTCCCCGGGTTATTTTGCCACAGGCACTGGTCAGCCGAGTCGGCAAACTGGTCGAGCTTGTTCTGGATGTCGAACTGGCCGCCGTCTTCCGCCATCATCTGGCCCAGCAAGGCGCTGCCGGGGATATCCACGCAGGTAGTGTAATAAGGACTCCTGGCGTCATCCGGCTCATCCAGGTTGGTCGTCTCACGGCTGAACACCCCCCAGAATGGATCGGACTTTTGCTGGAGGCGCTGCGCCACGGCCAGGTCAGCGGTCAGCGCCTTGGCGGCAAACACGCCTTGGCCGGGATCGGTAGTCAACCACTTGAGCAGCGTCCAGGCTGCCAGCGGGTTTTTAGTCCGTGGATTGATGCCCCACCCCATCCACATCATGGTAGATTTGTGCCCGGCGGGACCTTGCGGCAGTGGTACTACTTGCCATTTCAACAAGGGCTTCTGGTCGAGCACGTCGCGGTACCACGGCCCCCAGAACGAGGCCACAATGGCCAGGCGGTGCTGGAGGAACAAATCCTCGTTAGTGGTATGCTGCCTGGCCAGCAGGCTGATATCCGGCGCCACGTGATAGACGTGGATCAGGTCGCTGTACCAGGCCCAGGCCTGGATGGCCTGCGGGCCATTCAGGTAACCCTGGGTGGTCAATCCATCCAGGCTGATGGTATGGGCGCCCCAGGCATACAGCAGGTTCTGGAAGCCGCGCCACCAGCCGTCGCTGCCATCCCACCAGGGCAGGCTGGCGCCCCAGATGGCCACATTATTGGGGTCGAAATTTGGGCTGGTGGCGTTGTTGTCGTTGTAATCGAGGGTCAACAGGCGGGCGTCGTCCAGGAAGTCATCGTAGCTCCAGTGGCCATCCTGGGGGATCGGGATGCCCGCCTGCTCGAACAAGGTAGTATTAATATAGAAGGCGCTGGTGCTGTAATCTTTCACTACCGCCACCGGCATGCCAGCCACAAAGCCGGCCTTCCAGGCGGCTGGATCGAACAAAGTGGCCGGCTTGAAATCGAGATCGCCGTCAAGGAAAGGGGTCAGATCGGCCAGACCGCCCAGGGCTACCGAGCGCGCCAGGTCAGAAGAATCGACGCCAACCAGGTCGGTGGCCGCCCCACTGGCAATTTCCAGCAGGCGCGCCTCACGGTCATCCGGCAGCCTGACCGGGCGGACCTGGATGCACGGGTTAGCCGTTTCAAATTCCTGAATGACCTGCATCCAGCTTTCTTCCTGGTCCATACTCGACCAGTCGTGCACGCTGACCGTCACCACCCCCTCCGGGCAGGCGGGAGTGGAGGTGGCTTTGACCGGCGTTCTGCGGGTAAGCAGGGCGCTGTGGGTGGGTGTGGGAGTACTCGCCGTTGGCGAGGGCGAAGGTGTGGCAGCCGCCAGAGAAGGCGTCCCGGGCGGCGCGGTCGGGGAAGGGCTAGGCGCCTGCCCGCTGCAGGCGGCTGCCAACCCCAGGGCAAGCAGCAGCGCTAACACGCTCCAAGTTTTTAAACGTAGTAAAAAAAACATACCCTCTCCAGGCCAGCCAACCGGCGCGCTTTCCTGGATTGATTCTACCAGCAGAACAGCCGCCTGGGGGATGCCGGTCAGACGAGCAGGTGCTCATCCCAGTGCATGCTAATTTCATAATACAGGCGCGTGTTGATCCGCTCGCTTTCGAGGTCGGCATCCGTCAGGCCGCTCACCAGGTCAACCATGGCCTGCCTCTGCATTTCGTAAATCCGGACAACCTCGGACTCATCCAGCCAGCCAAATTTCTCAACCGCCCGGGCGTTGAAGAGG
>Ga0315282_10016175_pt1 | contig 10931 bp, 6 predicted proteins | sample YL17G07_20_MG_FD_203693 | JGI IMG/M metagenome (GOLD analysis project Ga0315282, IMG submission 203693) | Sediment microbial communities from Yellowstone Lake, YNP, Wyoming, USA - YL17G07_20 | ecosystem: Environmental > Aquatic > Freshwater > Lake > Sediment | place: USA: Wyoming | collected...
CTGGCCCCCTCCAAACTGGCCGCCAAGCCCGCAGGCCAGTGGAACCGCCTCCAGGTCGCCGCCAAAGGTTCCCGCATTCAGGTCGTCCTGAACGGCGAGACCGTTATCGACACGGACCTGGCGATGTGGACCCAGCACGGCCGGAACCCCGACGGCTCGTCCAACAGACTCGTCAAGATCGGCAAAGACATGACGCACGACGGCTGCATCGTCCTCCAGCGGCTCACGGGAACCGCCCGGTTCCGCAACATCCGCGTCAAGCCGCTCTGATGCCCCGTCACACCTCAATTGAGAGGCGGCATGCCGCCCCGCCGCGGGAAACATTTGACCCGCCCCGCACCGCAGCAGTATACTATCGGCGTCTCATATCCGCATAGGCCGTCACCGAGGAAAGGGCGAAGCATGGCGATCTGGCAGGGTTTGCCTGCGGCGGCGATGGTACTCCTCCTGGCGGCGCCCGCTCGGGCCGGCGAGGCCGCCGACGCCTTCAACTCCCTCTACGGCGAGGAACTGAAGGGCGTCCTGGCCACGCCCTCGCCCGCGGACGACCTGGCCCTGGCGAAGCAACTCCTGGAGGCCGCCAAGTCCGCCGCCGGCCAGCCCACCTTCCTGGGCATCCTCTGCCAGAATGCCTACGACCTCGCCGTCAAAGACCCCGGCGGATACCCGACCGCCCTGGCCGCGATGGAACTCCTCGCCGAGAAGGTTCCCGAGAAGAAGGCCGACTGCCTCTCGAAGTGCGCGACCCTCTACCAGCGCCAGTACGCCACGGCCCGCGGCGACTCGAAGACCAAGGCCGGCGAGGCTTGGATCCAGGCCCTGATGGACACCGCGGACGCCCAGGGAAGGGCCGGCGACGTCGATGCCGCCGCCGCGATGCTGCGGCAGGCCCTCACGATCGCCACCGCCGTGAAGTCCGACTCCCGGGCCGACATCCAGGCCCGCTTGACCGGCCTGGCCTCGCGCCAGCAGATGGACAGGCAACTCGACGCCCTCAAAGCGAAACTCCAGGCCGATCCCAAGGACGCCGCCACCCGCAAGGAAATCGTCCGCCTGTACCTTGTCGAACGCGCCGATCCGGCCAAGGCCGCCCCGTTCGTCGATGACAGCCTCGACCCGGCCACACGCAAGTACGTTCCCGCCGCCGCGCGGCCCATCGACGAGGCCCCTGAACTCGCCTGCCAGGAACTCGGCAAGTGGTACCAGGATTTATCCGACCAGGGCACGAATCCTTCCAGCAAGGCCGCCATGCTTCGGCGGGCCAAGGCTTACTACACCCGGTACCTGGATCTCCACACGGCCCAGGACCTGCCGCAGACCGCCGCCACGCTGGCCCTCAAGAAGGTCGAGGACGCCTTGGCGAAGGTCGCGTCGGCCCAACCCACGACCGCCCGGCCTGCCGGTCGCCCGCGCAAACTCCTCATCTTCACCCTCGCCAAGGGTTTCAGGCACGCCTCGACCCCGCTGGCGGCAAAGACGTTCGAGGTGCTGGGCGCCAAGAGCGGCGCCTGGACATCCCTCATCAGCGAGGACCCCAACCTCCTTGCGCCCGCCTCCCTCAAGACCTTCGACGGCATCCTGATGGACAACACCGCCGGCGAAATCTTCGACGACGTTGCCCTCAAGACCAGCCTCCTCGATTTCGTCAAGGCAGGCAAGGGCATCGCCGGCATCCATGCCGCGATCGACTGCTTCCACCAGTGGCCCCCGTTCGGCGACCTGATGGGCGCCTACTACGCCGGCCATCCGTTCCGCACCGTCTCCGTCAAGTTGGACGACCCGGCCAGCCCCTTGAACGCCGCGTTCGGCGGAAAAGGCTTCGGCATCACCGACGAGATCTACTCCGTCGGGGACCCCTATTCGCGCGACAAACTGCACGTCCTCCTCAGCGTCGACTGGAAGAACTCAGGTCTGACGGGCGGCAACCGGCCCGACAACGATTACGCCCTCAGTTGGATCCGCGAGTACGGCAAGGGCCGCGTCTTCTACTGCGCCTTCGGCCACGAGGACCCCATCTTCTCGAACCCCGCCCTCCTCCGCCACTTCCACGCCGGCATCCTGTACATCCTGGGCGACCTCAAGGCCGACGCCACGCCCAGCGCCCGACTCAAGGTCACGCCCGCCCCCGGCCCCGTCCTGGGCGGCAAGCCCTAGGGACGGCTTGGCCGACCGTGCCCGTCCCTCGACCCTCGACCCCCGCCCCTCGACCCCCGACCCCCGCCCCTCGACCCTTCTTCTGTTTGCCCCCCTCGCGGCGGTCGGGTATCATGGAGGTTTTACTGCGAAAGGAGCCCTCATGCCTCGCACGATGGTCATCAACGTCGCCGGACTCGCGAAGGAACTCATCGCCGAAGTCCCGTCGGTCGCGGCCCTCGGCAATCGCGGCGTCGCGTGCGCGCTGGAGCCCGTCCTCCCCGCCGTCACCTGCACCATGCAGGCGACGCTCTCGACCGGCGAACCGCCCGCCCGCCACGGCATCATCTGCAACGGCCTCTACTTCTTCGACACCGCCGAGGTCCGGTTCTGGGAACAGTCGGCCCACCTGGTGAACGCCCCGCGGGTGTGGGACCTGCCCGTGCGAGACGCGCAGCGCCAAACGCGGAACGAAAAGAGGAAATCGCCGCCCCCCCATCCGAAATCCGAAATCCGAAATCCGAAATCAAGGGTCGCCGTCCTGTTCTGGCAACAATCCATGTACGGCACGGCCGACGTCCTGCTGACGCCCAAGCCGATCCATGGACCGGGCGACCAGTTGATTCAGGATTGTTACTCGCGTCCCGCCGACCTCTATCAGCGCCTCGCGGCGGGACCGTCGGCCCTGGAACCCGGCAAGCCCCGCGGCCCCTTCAACCTGATGCATTACTGGGGCCCGATGGCAGGCATCGGCGGCAGCCGCTGGATCGCCGACGCCTCCCTCGCCGTCTGGCGCGACGAGAGGCCCGACCTCATGCTCACCTATCTACCTCACCTCGATTACACCGGACACCGGGCGGGGCCCGACTCCGACGCCCACCGCGCGGCCGCGCGGGAACTCGAGCCGCTCCTCGCGGCCCTCCTCGCGGCGGCCGAGGCCGACGGGGCCCGCGCCATCGTCCTCTCGGAATACTCCTTCATCGCCGTGCGGCAGCAGGTCGCACTGAACCGGGCGCTGCGCCAGGGCGGATACCTCGCCATCCGCGAGGTCGCGGGCGCCGAGTACCTCGTCCCCGGCGACTCGCGGGCCTTCGCCATGGTCGATAACCAGGTGGCCCACGTCTATTTCCCCCGGACGGCCGACCTTGCGGCGGAGACGAGGAAGGTGAAGCGGCTGCTGGAGGGCGTGGACGGCGTGGCCGAGGTCCTCGACCGCGAGGCCCTGGCCGCGCGCGGCCTGGACCACGTCCGAAGCGGCGAACTGGTGGCCCTGGCCCGGCCCGACGCCCACTTCGTCTACTACTGGTGGCTCGACGACGCCAAGGCCCCCCCCTTCGCCCGCACCGTGGACATCCACGCCAAGCCCGGCTTCGACCCGGCGGAACTCCTGATCGACATGGAGCGAAAGTGCATCCCCCTCTCGGCCGACCGCATCCGCGGCTCGCACGGCCTGGTGCTGGAGGACGGCCGCGGCTGGGGCGTCTTCGTCGCCTCGGGCCTGGCCAGGGAACTCGCCCGCCGCAAGAGCCTCCGCGCCGCGGAGGTGGCCCACCTGCTGACCGCGTAGGCCGAGGCCCCGCCCCGGCCTGTCTGCCGGCGATCCTTCGTCCATGCGCGGGAGACCAGCCCCCGCGCAAGTGTTACCGATGCGAGGGCTTGCCGGGTCTGCGTCCACCTGGGCCTTCCGAACTTCGCCCGCGCAAGTGTTACCGATGCGAGGGCTTGCCGGGGGTGACTCGTTTTTCTGGCGAAGGCAACTGCTTGGCTGTGCGGCCGTTATGCGGGCCGGAGGCCCGCCTGCGATCTAGCCACGGGCGCAAGCCCGTGGAAAGGAACGCGCCCGCGCGCACGTTTTCTATTCTTCGAGCCCCGGCAGGGGCGACTGAGCCGCGCTCAACCGCCCCGCCGGGGCTCCCGAGGAAAAGAGGCCCGAGCATCGCCCGCGCATTCCACGGGCTTGCGCCCGTGGCTAGAGCGCATCCGCCCCATGCGGGGCTGGAACGGCGCGGAAACGACGTGCCAGGACCCGCTGTCGCACGCACGCAACGGTGCAGCCGGAATGTATTGGCAAAGGCCGAATCCGTTGTGTATACTTCCGGGTCACATGCAGGGTCGAGTTCCAGGCGGGCCAGTCTGTGGCATCGGGGGGCGCTTCCATTGCGGCAAGCGCACAAAAGCGTGAGAGCGGCCGAGGGGGATGGGTCCGCGGCCCCCGCCGAGCGAAAGCCCAGGCCCCTCGCGCAACTCCGCCAGGCCCTTCGATCCCGCAACTACAAGCATGTCGGCTGCCACTTGACGCATGACGGAGGCAAGATGCTATGTTACAAGGGGTTGCAGCAAACGACCATCGGATGCCGCCCGATCTAGGCGGAAAGGGACAGCCTGCCTGGGCCGGTTTATACAGCCTGTGCAATCATTGTTAGGCCGCTCGGCGCACCCGCGATGAAAACGCGCACGCTCACAAAACGCGAAGTGGAGGCAGAGCCCCTCCGCGTCTGGAACGCCTACGTTGACCTGCTCGCGATGGAGGACTACCACGACTTGGCCCCTGAGCAGCGCCCGGCTCATCTTGTCTACTGGTATGAGAGCGAGGTGCAGAATGGCGGGCACCTTCAGTATTTTGAGAACTTCGGCACAAAGCACCTGGCTGAGACCATTGAGGCGCTCGGCTTGCTCGGAGCTACTTGTCAGCAGCAGGTTCTTAGAGGGGCAGGCGAGTTGTGGCTGGCTCGTGACCGTCCGCGCATCCAGACGGCGGAGGAGTTTTGCGAGACCGCGCTTGATGGTGAGTTCGACAGCTTCGATTCACGTTTTCACGCTTGCTCACCTACGCTTCAGGAGTATCTTGAGGCATACTTGGAGCGTCATCAGTCGTTGTTTGTCATAGTCAAATGAACGAGCGGCCTAACACCGTGCTGGAGCCAACAGCCTCCCCGCTTCTCCGTTGCGGAGCGGCGCGGGCGTTCCTGAGCGCGTCGTGTCGGTGGGCGTCCCGCTCGTGCTTCCGGCCTTCACAGCCGAAGCGGCTGCTTCGGCGGAGCAGGCTCGTAGCGAAGAAGCATCGCTACTTCGCAGAGTAGCATCGGCCCGGAGGCCGGGGCATTTCGGACAATTGCGGATTTCGGATTGCGGATTGCGGATTTGACAGCCACGGCGGACAGACGGCTACGGCGGCCGGGTTGCGAATTCGGGCGGGCGCTGCCGCACTTGGGGCAGGCCCATACGGGCAGGCCCGTACGGGCAGGCCCTCGCGCTACTCCGTCAACTCGCCGACCAGGAGGATCGCCCCCGCGTACCAGTTGAGGCCCGCGTACTTGGGGTTGTCCTTGGGATTCTCGGCGTCCTGTTTGCCGTCCTTGAAGATCCTGGCCTTGTCGGGCGCATCGGCCGAGAGTTCCAGTTTCACCGTGTGGACCTCATCGGGGAGGTTCTTGCCAATGGCCAGCGTCCCCAGGCGGTGATACGTGCAGTAACGGTCGAACCGCGCGACGGTGCGGGCGGGTTTATCGTCGAGCGTGACGATCACCTGGCCGCAATCGGGGCCGAGAAGGTCGTAGATGGCGGCGGCGGTGCCCTTGAACTTGAACGTGATGGCGGCGGGGGGCTTCTCGGCCTTCCAGAACTCGGGCATGCGGGCGGTCCACCGCCTGGCCAGGGCGTCGGCGGCGGGGTCGAGTTTCTTCCAGCCGTCGGAGGGCCTGGCGGCGCTTAGGGGGACCATCTTTGCGTTCTCCCAGTTATCCGCCGCGAAAGGCGCCGGCAGGGCGTGCGGGCCGGGTTTGCCGGCGGCCTTGATGGGGCCCATCGAGCGGACCACGGCCGCCAGGTACAGTTCGTGGCCCGTCTCGGGGTGCGGGTGGACGCCGTCGGGTGCGAAGACGAACTTGCCCTCGACGGCTTTCTTCTCCTCGTCGGTCTTCGGCAGTTTCTGGTTCCAGATGAGACGGCCTTCCCTGGCCAGCCGCGCCACCTCCATCGCCAGGTGGATCGACGGGATGCCGTAAGGGTCGGCGATGCGTTCCATGGCGCTGGCGGCCCGGGGGAACCTGCCTTCGAGGAGCGGCCCGGCGAGGGCCTGCGTTATCGTATAGACAAAGCATATATCGGTCGAAGGATCGGCTTTCCAGGTCTGGCGGACGATGCCCTCGATGGAGCGGTGGATGTCCTCGGGGGCCGTGCCGCCGTCGTTCACGGCGAACTCGACGAACACCAGGTCCGGCTTCTGTTCCAGCACATCGTGCCGCAGGCGATAGACGCCCAGGTCCGAGCCCGTGCCGCCGATGGCCGCGTTGATCTCGCTCACCTTGGCCCTGGGGTACTGCTCCTGGAACCACCGGAGCGTCTTGGCGCGCCAGCCGGGCTGGGCGGTGATGCTGCCGCCGAAGTAGGCGATGCGGACTTCCTGCCCGGCCTCGAGTTTGGCGAAGACATTCGGCAGTCCGCCGCGCGCGCGGCACTCGACCGCCTCGGCCGGCGGGCAGGCGTCGGGCTTCTTCTCTTCCGCCGGGGCGAACGGCGCCCAGAGCACGAGTAGAGCGGCGGCAAGCACCGAGGCGCGTCCGGGTTTCGCGAACATGCCCCATCTCCCCGTTTCGATTTTGGATTCTTGATTTTCGGTTGAAAGGCAACAGCCACGGCGGACTCGCTCGGAATGACTGACATTGAGCAGGGACGCCACAAGCGCCCCGTGACCAATGACAAGTGACCCCTCATGCCCAATCCGGCCCCTTGGGCCTGCCGCGGGTGCCGGCGGGGGCGGTTTCGGTGAACGGCGCGATGGCCTCGGGCGGGGCGTCCATCTCGCGGAGCCACGCGACGAGTTTCTCGTGCAGGTCGCGGACGACCTTCGGATGCCGCGCGGCGACATCCTTCCCGGCATATGGGTCGCGCCGGAGCGCATAGAGTTCGCGCCGGCCGCGGGCGCCGATCGGCACATAGGCCCACTCGTGGGTGTAGACGACCGGCGTGCAGACGCCCTTATTCAGTTTCTCGCCGGGCCTCACGCGGAGGTAGGAGGCGGTGACGACGAAGTCGCGGAGGCCCTTCTGCGTCTTGCCCTGGAGGAGCGGCGCGAACGACCGGCCGTGGAACGGCTCGGGCGGCCGGACCGCGAGGCCCGCCAGGTCGAGCAGGGTCGGCAGGATGTCGTAGGGCGCCAGGAGCGCATCGACCGTCCGCCCGCCCCGGAGGCCCGGCGCCGCCACGAGGAACGGGATGTGCGCGATCTCCGGGTAAATGGGCCACAGGCGGCCGTCGCGGGGGTTGATGTTCGATTTGCCCGTCCGGTTGTGCTCGCCGAGGCTCATGCCGTGGTCGGTCGTAAATATGACGATAGAATTATCCCAGAGGGCCAGGTCGTCGATCTTCTGGAGGACCCGCCCGACCCAGCGGTCCACGAGTTCGGCTTCGGCCGAGTAATGGGCCCGCAGGTTCCGGAGTTCCGCCCGCGCCAGGTCGCTCGCCTTCCCGTAATTCGGGTGGATCATCGGCGTGCCCGTGTAATCGGGGTCGTAGCGGCGGACCATGTACTCGGGCGGGTCCCACGGCTCGTGCGGGTCGAAGAAGTCGACCCACAGGAAGAACGGGTGCCAGCGGTAATTCTCCTCGAGCCACTCGCATACGAGGCGGGCGGTGCGCGGCGGGAACCGGTCCTCCTCGCGGTACCACCGGCGGTGGGTCCAGCGGTGGATGTCGGGCAGGTTATGGCCCTGGAACCGGTGGTCGCCGCGGGTCTTCTCGGGCGGCATGACCTCGTCGATCGGGTAATTCATGCGGAGGAACGGCACGTCGGCCTCCTGGCCGCGAAGGACGATCGCGCCGCTGAACCCCTGGTCGAAGTTCGCCCGGAAGAGGTGCGGGCAGTCGCAGAGGAGTTGCGAGACGTAGCCGGCCTGCCCCAGAATGAGCGGCAGGTGGTTCTTGCCGCTCGCCAGGCGGCTCTGCCACGGGTACCACGGCCATCCGCAGCGGCCGGTCGTGAGGTCGGTGCGGTGCGGGATGGTGGGAAAACTGGAGGTGTACATGCCGGAGAGGCTGACGGCGCGGGCGGCGAACTTTTCGAGTTCCGGCGTCCGCACCGGCATGGCCGCGCGGCCGAAGAGGTTGTCGTAGCGATACGTGTCGCTGACAATCAGAATGATGTTCATCGCGGCTCCTTTGTCACGGGTGGTTTTTCGCCGGCCATTTGTCACTTGCGGCCGGCGCCCGGGGTATTAGAATTACGAATTACCCCTGGCGTGTCCAGAGGAAAGGAGCGACGCATGGCAACGAAGCGGGAGTCCCAGTTGGCGGTGACGCTGTTTACGCTGCGCGATTTCTGCAACTCTCCCGACGACATCGCGCGGACGCTGGCGCGGGTCCGCAAGATCGGATACCGGAACGTCCAGATCTCCGGCCGCGGCCTGATGGAGGTGCCGCCGCCCGTCCTGGCGCGGATGATGGACGGCGCGGGGCTGCGGGTCATCGGCAGCCACCTGGCCCTGCCTCTCTGGCGCGAGGCGTTCGGCGAGACGGTCGCGCGGCTGCACGCATGGAGATGCGAGTACGCGGCCATCCCGCACCTCGCGGTCGAGGAACGGGCCACCGCCGCCCAGTGGAAGGAGCGGGCCCTGGAGTTCACGAAACTCGGCAAGGCCCTCGCCAAGGAAGGCATCACGCTCCAGTACCACAACCACAACTTCGAGTTCCAGAAGTTCGGCGGGCGGGGCGCCATCGGCGGGCGGACCGGGCTGGAACTCCTCTACGCCCAGAGCGACCCGAAGCACCTCCAGGCCGAGATCGACGTGGCCTGGGTGGCTCGCGGCGGGGCCGACCCCGCTGCCTGGTGCGCCCGCATGAAGGGCCGCATGGACCAGGTGCACCTGAAAGACTGGCACATCCTGAACGGCGAGCCCGCGTGGGCCGAGGTGGGCGAGGGGAACCTCAACTGGCCCGCCGTGCTGGCGGCCTGCAAGGCCGCGGGCGTCCGGACCTACATCGTCGAGCAGGACCAGTGCCCCGTGACGAACGACCCGTTCAAAAGCATCGAGATCAGTCTAAGGAACCTGCGGGCCATGGGGCTGCGCTGAACGGCCACTGACGGAGGCGCCCATGAGAACCGTCGGCTTCGTCGGTGCGGCGATCGCGGTCCTTTCGTGCGCGGCGTGGGCCGCCGAAGGGCCCGAGCAGTTCCGCGTCTGGGGCGCGAGGGCCAAGGCCCACGCCTTCCTGGGCGACCCGGGCCTCGATTCGCCCGTCGCGGCCGCGCCCGAGGCGACCGCCGGGGAGAAGGCCCGCGGCTTCATCGCCTTCGCGAAGCCCGCCTCGTTCGTCATCAGGCCCGACTTCGTTCCGGCGGCGGGCGACCGCGCGGCGGCCCTGGAGGCGAAGGACTGCCCCGGCCAGTACGGGCCCGTCACGTTCGCCGTGCTGGCGCTCGCGCCGGGCGAGTTCTCGGTCACCGTGACGGACCTCGCGGGGCCGGGCGGCAAGCCGATTGGCGCCGAGCACCTCGACGTCCGCGCCGTCCGGTACGCCAGGGTCAAGGGCAAACAGGGCGAGGAGGTCACGCCGCTGCTCTTGGAGTCGCGCGACAAGGCGGCCGTGGCCGCCGGCCGCGTCCAGCAGTTCTGGATCACCTACCACGTGCCCGAGGACGCCGCAGCCGGAACGTACGAAGGGAAGGTCGGCATCGCGGTCGGCGGGGCGGAGAAACTCTCGCTGCCCCTGCGCCTGGCGGTGTATCCCTTCCGGCTGGTCGAACCGGATGTCAATCTCTACATGTACTACAATAACGCCACGGAGGCCTCCGCCCTGCCCCTCGCGGAGCGGGAACTCGCGGACCAGCGGTGCCACGGGATGAACCTGGCGCCCCTGATTCTGCCGATTGCCCGCGACGGCGAGATGACGCGCGAGGCCGTCGCGCCGTGGCTCGACCTCTACAGGAAGACCGGCTTCGCCCGGCCCCACCTGCACGTCGGCCTCTGGAACCGCATCACGGCCGAGTGGCTGAACACGCCCGACGCCTCGATCAAGATGTATTGCCCGTGGTTCCGCCACTACCCGTTCAGCGAGAAACTGGACCGCCGGTACGTCGAGACCGTCCGGATGCTCCGCGACGAGGCCCGGAATCGCGGCCTGGAACTCGTGCTCGCGGTCGCCGACGAGGCGGGCAGCCACCCGTGGACCACCGAGGCCGCGCAGCACTATAACGACCTCCTCCGGCGCGAACTCCCCGACGTCGTGCGGGAACTCACCGTGGGCGGCGGGTGGGCGATGAAACGCCCGGAGGACGAACTCTGGAAAGGACGAATCAATATATGGAGCACCAACCGATGGCTGGAGGATAAACTCGCCCTCGTCCGCGCCGGCGACCCCCGGGCCGTCTTCCAGATCTACAACATGGCGGGCGAGGGGTCTACGCCCGGCGGCATCGAGGCCCCGAGGGTCTTCTTCGGGCTGTTCAACTGGAAGGCCCGCGCGGCCGGCGCCGCCCAGTGGACCTATTACCACAACGCCACGGCGCCGAACAACTACACGTGGCCGGCCGAGGACGCCTCGCAGGGGCGCGTGCCCGCGCTGCGGTGGGAGATGGCCCGCGAGGGGGCGAAGGACCGCCGGTACCTCGCGACGCTCGAACGCCGCCTCGCCGCCAGGCCCGGCCCGGGTGCCCGCGAAGCCCGGAAGTTCCTCGACGAGATCGCCGCGAAGGTGGAACTCAAGACCAGCGACTACGACCCCATCAGCGGCGGCCGCATCCCCGCCCTTCCGCCGGGGACGTACGACGCCTGGCGCGACCGCATCGCCGACCTGATCCTGCG
>Ga0315282_10016176_pt1 | contig 10930 bp, 7 predicted proteins | sample YL17G07_20_MG_FD_203693 | JGI IMG/M metagenome (GOLD analysis project Ga0315282, IMG submission 203693) | Sediment microbial communities from Yellowstone Lake, YNP, Wyoming, USA - YL17G07_20 | ecosystem: Environmental > Aquatic > Freshwater > Lake > Sediment | place: USA: Wyoming | collected...
ATTTCGCCAGCGTGGAATGCCGAGCGAACCTCGCCTCAAGCCCTTCTGAGAGGATCATCTTGCAGCTTTGATGAAGCGCGTAGATCATGTTGACTGGAGGGGTTGCAAAGTATTTTGTCGGATCCTCCATTACAGGAGCCCATCGTTTCAGATCGCCATAGTAAGTTCCGATTGGCGCCTTGCGCTTCTCCCTTGCTTCCAAAGCCTCAGGGCCGAACGAGATTATCGCTAAACCGGGCGGAACGCCCAGCGCTTTCTGAGAACCGGTGAAACAAACGTCAATTCCCCACGCGTCAAGTTCAATGTTCATTCCTCCAAGAGAGCAGACAGCATCGACTATGAAGAGAACGTCATTGGCGCGTGCGACTTTTCCTAACTCCTCGATGGGGTTTGCGGCGCCAGTCGAAGTCTCTACGTGAACAGCCATCAACGCTTTGTAGTTGCCGGCGGAGAGCTTCTTTTCAACTTCGTCTGGGTTCGCTACAGAGCCCCAAGGAATCTGCAACCTGTCCACTTCAGCGCCTAGCGTGGTCGCAACATCTGCTAACCTATCGGCGAAGTAACCATTACAGACGGCGAACACCCTACCTCCTGATTCAAGCACGTTCGCGAGCGCGACCTCAGAGCCAAGCGTCCCTGTGCCAGCCAATGGCAGGATCAAGCTCTTTTTGGTCTTGAAGATCTCTCCCAAATCCGCAAGGGTCTGCTTCAAAACATCTGCAAATGCGTTACTGACGTGAGAGATAGTTGGCCCTGCTAGAGATGAGAGCACGCTCGGGGCGACATTCGTGGGGCCCGGAATCATGAGAAGACTTCTTTCGTCCATTTGACAGCTCGCCTTCCAATTCATCTCCTCAGATAAGTCTGTGGTGGCTTACGAAACTTACTGTTCCACCTCTTGTGCCCATTTCGCAAGCCTATGAGATTTCCGCCGGCGAATAGCGAGTGTGACTCATATCTCGCTTAATTCGTTCTGCGGAAGAATGAATCGGGCTGGTCCGCATCAGACTGAGAATCAAGAGAACAACGAAGACGATCACTGAGGGCGAAATGGTGACCACGATATCGAGAGAGTTCGACCCATTATGATTCCCAACCGCGTCCCATTTCGCCTGGATGGCCTTCGGAGAGTCCACAAAAAGCAGAGTTCGAGTGCTACTGTTTCGTGAATCTCCTGTCCAATGAGAAAAAAGGACACCCGCTTCACTAACCATAGGCGGCTGAAGTAGGATTGCGGCTGTCGAGTTTTCATCGTACCAACCAGAACCCACTACGTGACCATAGGATGAGGTTGCGTTCACGAAGTACTGCTTTCGGTAGAAAGCGAGTACAGTCACGTTACTATCCAAACTTACCGTCCTGATGGGTGCGGAGGTTCCGTCTTCCCATCTCGTGAACACAGCCCTCGTCAGGCTGCTCAGATAGATGACGGGCTGCGACTGCACAATGTGTATTCCTGGCTTCGTTTCTAATTGAACAGGTTTCGAAACCGTGTAACGCGCCCCATCAAATGCTAAGGATACATTCGGAACAGTCGTCTCTAGCGTCACTGTCAGCGTATGGGCAACGCTGGTTGTTATGAAATATGGTCCTGCGATTGGCAGCCAAGCTGCGCCGGGCCTGTGCAAGAGGATTATCTCAAGCGAGACTTCGGATGAGTTGAATGGTGGAGACACTAGGAAGCTGAACGCGCGCTGTCCTTCTCCAACAACAGATAAGTCGATGACGTTTTCAATTTGGGCGCTTCGCTTGTCTAAGGCGATTGCTCGGACGAGCATTTTCGTTTTGGAGCTGTAGGAAAGGTTGGCTTCTATGACTAGGATTTGGTTCGGAGAGACACTTCGGGGTGCTCTCAGGTTTGTGAGAATTGCGGCGGAGCTTTGTGTCGTGGAGTTGCTGGCTTGTGTGATGATGCTTTCGGTTTCTTCAGGTTTGAGCTGCAATGCTTTCGATTTTTCCACGAAATTGACTAGTATGTGCAGTGCTTGAGTGTCGTAGGTTCCAGATTTGAAGACCGTCCAGACCTCATGACCCATCTTCTCAATGATGTGATACTCCTTGTGCAGGTAGTAGGAGCCATGCCAACCTTCGCCGGGGGTTTCATTGAAGAACTCTTGGCCTGTTACAAGGTACTGCGGGGTTTCTATGTTCCCGCCATAGAGCACTAGTAGGCTTGCACGTGTGCGATATGCGCTTTGAATCTGGTCGTTGGAGAGGCGTGGAGTGATCAGGATTAGTCCATCTGGGCTGGTCCACTCTTCTGGAGACTGCATGGTAACTTCCATCGCAGCCACCTCTGCGCCCACTGAATACCCTACGAGGTATGTGCGTTCGTATCCTTGCGTTAGTATCCAGTCGTGAACTTGGGAGATTATCTGCGATTGTAATTGGTAGGGTTCTTGATAGATCGTGTGGTTTGAGTTAGGCTGCACGTACTTGTAGGATCCTTTCTCAAGGGCTATTACGCAGTAGTATTTGGTAAGATCCTGCAGGAATCGAATGGTGCCAAAGGATTCGTACTCGTACGGATTTATCCAATATTGATCGTAGCCTGGACCTCCCTCTTGTGCAATGCCCCCGCCGAGCCACAATAGGCATGTGTCGCTTGCGCCTTGCTTCCAATAATACCAAGACGCATCCCCAATCGCCACGATTGTTCTTTCAGGCTGTTCGGGTAGCTGCGAATACACGGGTGGGACCAAGACAGAAGCCAAGATGAAGGTTGAGAGTGGTACGATTAGCCTCACCCAATGCTTCACCGTTCGGCATGATATTCTGGTTCCTGCATGCCGCCGCACCGAATACCTGTACAGGCCCCTAACTGCGAGAACTAGTGAACCCACGTAGAAGAAACCACTAAGGAGGGCCGGACTTGTGGTTGTTCCGGAGTAGACCCATGTTGCCTCAACTGCCTTCGGCCCATCCATGGTTACTGAAGCCACGGCATCGCCAGAGTCGCTGCCCCCTGACCAACCACTAAAGCAGTATTGGTCGGTTGACAAACCGAACCATGATTCAATACTGTAGGACGAGGTTACGGCAAAACTTGCTTGCGATCCTTGCTCATACCATCCTTCCCCCGACACGTTTCCTCTGACAGATTTCACGGTGAGATAGTACTCCGTGCGATAGATGGACGCGATCTTTGCGTCGTCATTGACTACTAGCTGACGAGGATTGGAGTTGATGCCATCGCTCCACCCAACGAAGACGAACCGCTTCGAAGGTTCCGTCTCTATCAACGACGGCGCCTCTAGCGCGTGGAGGCCGGGTTTGAGCAGTATGGAAGTAGACTTGGCTTCGTCTACGCGGTATTGCGAGCCGTCAACACTGATCGTCGAATCTGACCCTACAGAGCTGAGAAAAATAGTAGCGCTGTATGAGACATTGATTGCAAAATTCTCTGAGCCTGTACGGGGATCTTGGTACCATGCGTCCTGCCAAAATATTCTCGTTATGGCAACTAGATGCCAATCACCTTCAATGGAGGGAGATGTCAATTTGAAGCCAAAACTTGCCTTCCCCGAGCTAGGCAAAGCAATTGAAACGCTCTGAATCACAACACCTGCTTTCAGATCCCAAATTCCAACATCGACCCCAGATATGATCGAATACTCCGCTTGCACGGTGACAGGAAAGACCCTGCTTGGGACTACCTGTGCAGGATAATCAATCGAGATGATCCTCGCTGTCGGCAAAGTGGTCTGAGCGAAAGCTAATGGGAGAATCATTATGAACAGCAGCGTTGTGACGACCACGATCACTAGCTCAGACGATTTTGCTCTCACGCGAATCTGCACCTGGAGCCTTTGCGCTCATGAATCAACGAGTATTCAAAGCCATCGCGTTCTATTAGAAACTTGGAAATTTCAAAGCCGACAGCCTATTCTAGAGGAACTGTCAAGAGATAGGTTCCGGGCTGCCGGGGTAGCCAAGAGATCAGTATGATGATCGGGCAACCTGGTATGGCGTCGGCTTGCTAAGCCGATGACTCTCTGAGTCTCGTGGGTTCAAATCCCACCCCCGGCGCTTTCAGCTCCACCCTACACGCAAGGTCAGCGAACTTTCTACTCGCGACCTCATGATTTGCCATTTAGTCCCTCATTTGTAGGCCCGCCCTCTAAACTCGACGGCGAGAATGCCAATTCGCTTGGATTCCCAGTCCACGTTGTATTCAATCCGGATTTCTCCTATTCGTACTCTGTATGTGTCACGCATACCCGCAAGTTTCTTGACATCATATTCGGGAGCTGGAGCAGGATTCTGACTCAATGCCTCCAAAACCAAGAGGACTCTACCCGCGTAGTGATTAGGCATACGTTTGAGTGACTTTCTGGCACGATTTGAAACGATAACTTCGAACAGAGGAGCTACGCACCGAGTTCTTTTCGAAGCTGACCCAACGTAACGTAGCGACCATTCTCAATCTCTCGTCTACCCTGTTCGATCAGTTTTCTTTCCCTGGCAGTCACTCTCTCTTCTGGCAGCAAGGCCGCTCTTAGGCGAATAAGCTCGATCTTCACGTCATCAAGCTTTGAAATTACTTTGCGCAGCTCAGTCTTGGTTACGGCCATAGGCTTGCCCAGTACATCTGGAATGCGCCCAACTAGTAAAGAATATGCTGTCTGATGGACCAATGGCTATTCCGGAAATGCAACAATTCGAGCTGAGATGAGTTCGTGGATTGGACTCAACACAGCCCAGGATGTGCCACTCGAGCAAATTCAAGCTGAATATGCTCTGCCTCGACATTGACGACCCAAAGGTTTAGTTGAGGACACACAAAAGGAAGAAACGCGAGGAAATTGTCAGACGAGAAAAGCTCGCAGCCTGATAATCATCCGGTGTCCGCGGAGCTAGGCACGGGAAGTGCGGGGGGTTCAAATTCCACCCCCGCCGGTCTTTGCCGCAACCAATACATTCTGCGGTCATTCGGGCTATCGATGCAAGTACAGGGTTACGGGAAAAACTCAGCCAAAACAGAGCCGCCTGGCGCTGACCCCTGCCAAGCCCTGAGAACCAATCGGCAAGGTATCGGAAGTCCTTTGTATCGTTACAGCCCATAGAATCAAAAGACTGCTTTGCGACCTGCGATATTCGTTTCAAGTCTGATTCTTGTCGTCGCAGTCACAAGCTTGGGAGTGGTTGCGTATCCTTGGGTACCCAGGATTATCAGAGAAACAGCTACCGAGACGACAACGACTCGGTCGACCTACACCATAATCAGAAGTTCCACTTACACAAGATACTCTACTAGCTACGTTAATTTCACCTACTACTTACTTCACTTTACCAACACTTACTATTCTACGACCTCCTGGCAAGAAGCGGTGAGTACCGCGACCTTCAGATCAACATCCTCTTCGACCAATTTCCACCTGATTGCCGTGCCGCCCTACGTTGAATATGGATTCAATGGAACGGTTTTCGCAGAGGTAGCCATCTTGGTACTACTCCTAAGCGGAGCTATTCTGCTCCTAAGGGAGGCTACTCTTCGTGGAACAGTGCCCCACAATGAAGACTTGCGGGTTCGGTCTTGTCTCGAGTGTGGTATGAAACTTCCACTAAAGGCAAAATTCTGCGACAGATGCGGTTCCCCTCGGCCTTAGAAGAATCGCTCGGACAACCATAGGTGTCTGCCGTTCATCCCTGTGAGTCTCGTGGGTTCAAATTCCACACCTCGCGTTTTTTGCCGCGCCTAGGGCGGTTACGGCTGAGGTTCTCAGTTTGCTTGTCGAATGAAGAGGGAGGGCTGTTAGCTATGGTTTGAACGATTTCCTCAGAGTAGTGAAGGAAGCAGTGCGTTTCTAGCCGTTCAACTGCCTGAATTTGGCGTCGGAATTGCGCATTGCCGCTTGGTAGAGCTCTCGCGCTTCGCCTATGATTATCTCTTCGTTGCCTGCTTTGATGCCTTCTATGATCGCTGCCGCAACTTCCTGTGGGCTGATTCCTCGATATGCTTGTTCTTGCTCGCCAGCGAAGCTTTCGTCAAGATTGGTATCGGTGGTCGGCGGCGACGCCTCAAACACTCGGACGGATGTGTCTCGGAGTTGATGGCGCAGTGAGATGGTGAAGGAGTGGATGGCAGCTTTGGTTGCGCAGTAGATTGGCATCATTGCAATCGGTACGAATGCTAGTCCTGACGAGATATTGACGATGGCTGCCTCTTTTCTCTTCAAAAGTCTTGGTGTGAAGAGTGCGCAGAGGCGTATGGGTGCAGTGAGGTTTATGGTTACCTCATCGTCTTTAGGGGATGGAAATTTGGTCACTGTCGGAGACGTGAAGTCCATCTGCCGCTGGATTCCGGCATTGTTGACCAATATGTTGAGGTCAGGAAAACGCGTTGTAGCCCAACGGAGCAGACTTCTTCTCTGTGATTCTACGGAAACATCACACTGCCTGATGTGAATGGTGGGGAGTTTGTGTTTTGCGGCTTGCAGCTTACGCTTACGTCGTCCGCACACAATTACCACACTTCCCGCATTGACAAACTTTTCAGCCAAGGCAAACCCTATACCAGTTGCGCCCCCAGTGATCAGAACCGTATTTCCACCAACATCCAAATCCAGCTCAGCTCCCAGTGGCACTTGAGAAAGTCATGCAATCGGTAACTGCAATACCTTGTTAATATTCGCGTTGAAGTCACCAAAGGGCGATGGCGATATGAAAACATCGTCCACTCCTTCCTCATGGTAGAGCTCCACTCGCTCCCTTAGATCGCGGAGGGTTCCGAGAACCATAATCCTGTCGATCATCCGGCGTGTTACAGTTCGCTTGACCGATTCTCTGTCTTTTGCCTTCCATGCCTCCATCATGGCCTTTGCTTCTGCTGCGAACCCTATGCTTGAGAATAGCGCGGAATAGGCGGGAGCACTGGCGTAGAACGCAACGAGATCCTTCGCGGCATCTAGACCTCTTTCGTCGTCCCCGAGAACATGAGCGTACAGCATGACCGACAGAGTTGGACGACTTTTCCCGCCCAAGGTTCGCTGAGCCTCCTCTATCAGCTTGACCGCGTGCCCTATCCTTTCCGTCGGGTACAGGTTCAGAATCACGCGATCTCCAAGCCTAGCGGCCTTCTTGATCATTTGATCGTTTAGGGCAGCCAGTGCGATCTTGGGTGCTGGTCTGATCCTTAATCTTGCGTTCGCTGGAGAATAGAATGCACCCTGATGACTGAACCTTTCTCCCGAGAAATATTCGCGCAGCAGTCTGACGGTTTCGTCAAGCCTCTGAGCAGGTTTGTCAAAGAGTTGTCCGTGCCAGCTCTGCACAATTGCAGCCGTGCTGACTCCCAATCCCAAAGTGAACCTACCTCTGCTAAGCTCGTTAATAGTCGCGCCCATCATGGCCAATTGTCCTGGCGCTCTCGTGAACACGTTCACAATCGATGTGCCCAATTGAATCTTCTTGGTCGCACAGGCGGCCACAGTCGTCAAGACTGAAGCGTCACGCAGGGTCGTTTCCCCAAACCACAATCCATCGAACCCACTCCTCTCGGCTTGCGAACTTATGTCGGCGACCTTCCTAGAGTCTAGGTCGCCGTTGCCGCTGAGCATGATGCTGACGGACATCGCGATCGGCGTGGCCTACTGAGGTCTAGTTAAAAACCTAACGAAGCCCGCCTGACACGCTAACAATTATTACCTTAAACAGAATTCTCGTACTTGTGATAGTTATGAAAGAAACTTTGGCTCAACTAGCCGTTAAGAAATGTCTACGAATTGGACCCGCGGACAATGTTGCAATCTTCTTCAATCCGCACTTTACCAAGATGGCGGAAGACATTGCTATCGAGTGTTTCAGGAATGGAGCCGATGTTCTACTGAACGCGTGGACAGACCGATACCACCTTGCTGAGTTGACTTATCTCTCGGAGGAAAGTCTACGTCAGCCCTCTGTCTGGTGTCGACAGCTGAGCCTAAACGCAACTGCAGAATTCTTCCTGGGGGGAGTGTACGATCCCGCGATTTTCAGAAAGATGCCGCCAGAAAAACTGGCCGCCAACGACGAAGGAGAATCAGCGTCCCACGAACCATACAGCAGAGAACGAAAGGTGAGGACGCTCACACTTGGCGTGGGTCTGGTCACGAAGCCTCGAGCAAAGGCCTATCGATTCAACTTCAAGGCCTGGGAGCGTATGATGATAGCCGCATCGGGTGTCAATCCCGACGAGATAGCAACAAAGGCAACGAAGGTAGTCAACAGCATTCAATCCGCAGAGAACATCAAGCTGACCTCTTCCACTGGAACTAGTCTCGAATTTTCAGTGAAAGGTCGAAAACTGAGAGTGAACGATGGAATAGTTGACCAGCGAGACATAGAGGAGGAAGCATTGAACGCCTCGATTCCTGCAGGCTCCGTTGAGACCACAATTGTCGAGGATTCCGCTAATGGAAGAGTGGTTCTCGATGTTCCAACGCCTTGGGCTGGGAGAACGATACGCCGAATGGAATGGACGTTCAAGGATGGTCGGGTTGTGAGGTTCGATGGAGACAAGAATGCTCTTGAACTGCGAAAACAGTGGGAAGTCGCTTCAGGCGATAAAGACCGAATTGCGATGCTCACGATCGGACTCAACCCGAAAGCAAAGTCTGGATATACGATCAATGATGTGGTCGAGGGAGCGATCGGAGTGGGGATCGGAGGAAACGAAGACGTTGGCGGAAACAACAAACGCGGATTCTATTACTCAGGGACTCTCAGCAAAGCCTCACTGATGCTCGACGGAAGAACAATAGTCGACAGAGGAAGATTGGCGCTCTAGGTCAAGATTCCGCGCAAGTCTAATGAGCCGCTCTCTCCCAAGTCCCCCTGAACGAACCTACTGGACCCTTTGGCCTTGGGCCGAGGGACAGATCGTGTAGCATAAGTGTCGGAAACAGCTTGCGCGAAATCGAGATCAGCAATCTATCGTTCACCTACGAGAACCGGAGGGAGCCAGCTCTAGAAGAGATCAATCTGAATATTGACAGCCAGGAATTTGTTCTCTTAGCCGGACCGAGTGGTTCTGGAAAATCGACGCTGCTGAAGTGCATTAATGGGCTGATACCTCACCGTTACTTGGGCGAGTACTCGGGAGAGGTCAAGGTCAGGAACAAGTCCGTGCCGAGTTCGCGATTTCTTGACCTATCGCTGCTGGTGGGTACGGTGCTCCAAGAACCGGACAAGCAACTCGTATCTTCTATCGTTGATGATGATGTGGCGTTTGGGCCGGGAAACTTAGGTCTGCCTAGGTCGGAGATTCAACGACGCGTGAAGCAGAGCCTCGAATCTATGGGTATTCTGCATTTGCAGGAGCGGTCTATTTTCACGCTGTCGGGGGGCGAGAAGCAGAGACTGGCAATCGCTGATGTCCTAGCCATGGAACCGGAGATTCTGCTCTTCGATGAGCCGTTGGCCAACCTTGATTCAAACGGCGTTAGGCTGACGCAGACACTCTTTGGTGAGCTTCATAGATCTGGGAAAACGATAATCGCAGCCGAACATCGAACAGAGGAAGTTCTTCGGGCACACCCGACGCGCGTCGTAGTTATCGACAGTGGCCGACTCGTAGCGGATAGTAGAGACCCGACCGTTTTGATGGAGTTTGCGGGGGTCTTGAAGGTTCCAGCGGAGTACGTTGTGAAACGTGTGCAGCCCGCGGAAAAAGGCCTTGTGCGTCCATACTCCGAACCAAGCCATGCACCTGCGAAGCTCGGACAGGAGCTCATCAGAGTTGCGAATGTTAGCTTCGAATACTCCGGTAGAATCAAAGCCCTCAGTAACGTGACCCTCTCGGTCCACGAAGGCGAACGAATCGCATTGCTAGGCAACAACGGAGCTGGAAAGTCAACGTTGGCATTGAGCATGATAGGTATTCTCAAACCGACCTCCGGACAGATGCTTGTTATGGGACAGGACACTAGAAACCTGTCCACTTCCGAGATCGCGCGCTCAGTGTGCTTGGTCTTTCAGAACCCCTTCTCCATGCTTTTCGCAAAGACTGTCCGCGAGGAACTTGGCTTTGGACCCAAGAACATCGGTTTTTCGGCTGAGCGTATGTTGAGTGTCATCCCTGAGACAGCAAAGCACTGCTCGATAGAGCATCTGCTCGACAAGTCTCCGTTCGCGTCCAGTTTCGGCGAGAAGAAGCGAATTTGTGTCGGCTCTGTGCTGACCATGGAACCGAAATGCGTCATCCTCGATGAACCGACCGCGGGACAAGATTATAGGAGCTACTCGAACTTCATGGACTTCATCTGCTCACTGAGTGAACGAGTGAAGGCCTTCATTGTCATAACGCACGACCCTGATCTGGCGATCGAATACACAGACCGTGCCGTAGTGCTGAGTGGGGGGAAAGTGATTGCGGACGGACCTACTCGGAAGATCCTTGCCAACCCTGAAATTCTTAGTCAAGGAGCGATACGTGAGACTTCTCTGATTGAACTCTCACGCAAATTGACTGACGGGAAGGCTGTGTTATCGATGGCGGAGCTTTTGCAGGCATCGCAAAGGGGCTCTTTGAACTAGCTCTTAAATACTAATCAGACAGAGAACGCGCTTTCGTGGTGCAAGATTTGAGCAAAGAACCAAGAGAGTCTTTGTTCTCGGCGAAACAGATCGTTGCCATGGCTGTTGGTACGGCACTATACGCTGCATTAACCATCCCCTTCAACGCACTGACAATACCTGGAGTCTGGCTCGTATCGGTCAGACCTACTGTAGCTATCCCGATGCTGTTCGGCTTCGTGTTCGGACCGATCACAGGATTCGTATCAGGACTTCTCGGCAACATACTATCCGACGCAGTCTCATTCGGCGGATTCTTCTGGAACTGGGACATCGGAAACGGTTTGCTAGGAGCCGTCCCAGGCATAGGCTACTACATCGTCAAGAGAGCAGACTGGAGCAAAGTCAAAGGACTAGCAAGCGCAGCAATCCTAGC
>Ga0315282_10016178_pt1 | contig 10928 bp, 10 predicted proteins | sample YL17G07_20_MG_FD_203693 | JGI IMG/M metagenome (GOLD analysis project Ga0315282, IMG submission 203693) | Sediment microbial communities from Yellowstone Lake, YNP, Wyoming, USA - YL17G07_20 | ecosystem: Environmental > Aquatic > Freshwater > Lake > Sediment | place: USA: Wyoming | collected...
TGGAGGCGAAAGAGCCGTCGGGGAGCCGGTCCATGAGCCCGTACTTGACCGCCAGGTTCGCCCAGCGGTAGTTGGGGTCTTGAGACGGCAGGTCCGTGAAGGTGATGGAGGGATCCGCCGCTTCTTTCGCGTGGCCGAAGACGGACACCAGGGCCTTTGCGGTATCCAGCCTGGTCGCCGCGTCGTTGGGGTGGAAACCCCCGTCTCCGAAACCCTGCATATAACCGGCCAGGCAGGAGTAGTCAATGGCCTGTTGAATCTCGGCGGGTTGATTGCCTATGTCGTTGAAAACGGGCTGGGCCTTCAGGACCTCGCCGGCCAGGGTCAAACCCGGAACCGCCACGGTCGTAACCATGGCCAGGGCTGTGAGAACGCTCAAGAAAATATAATATGCCTTTTTAACCATGCAATTCCCTCACTCATTGGAATTTCCCTATTATTTTCGTCTCCACCGCTTCCTTACTTTACTTTGCGCGGCAATTTACCCTTTAATTACGCAACAACCTGGCCAAGAGGCGAACTTGAATCGGGGTCAGCGGGGCCGGACCTTGCAATTTAAAAATCAATTCACTAGGTTGTTAACTATCAGTTGCACCGGTTCGAGGCCTGATACCACAGATGGAGGCGGACTTGCGCGACACGTACCTGGATAACGCGGCCACGACCTACCCCAAGCCGGAGGTCGTCTACCGGGCCATGGACCGGTTCGCCAAGGAGGCGGGTGGAAACCCCGGCCGCAGCGGGCATCACCGTTCCCTGGAAACGGCCCGGGAGGTGCTGAGGGCCCGGGAAGCGGTGGCCGGGCTGCTGGGGGTGGGGGATTCCTCGCGCGTGATCTTCACCAAGAACGCCACCGAGGCGTTAAACGTGGTTATCCAGGCCATCCTACGGCCGGGGGGGGGACACGCGGTGATCACCTCCCTGGATCATAACTCGGTATGGCGTCCCCTGGACGCCCTATCCCGCACGGGGGATGTATCCTACACCATCGTGGACTGTGAACCCGACGGTTCCCTGGACCTGTCCAGGATGCGGGAAGCCCTGCTCCCCGACACCCGCCTGATCGCCTGCACCCATGCCTCCAATGTCCTGGGGATCCTGCTTCCCCTGGAAGCGGTGGCGGAGCTGGCCCGGGAGAGGGGAATCCCCCTCCTGGTGGACGCGGCGCAGACCGCCGGCAGGTTTCCCCTTAACCCCGAGGGCATGGGCATCCAGTACCTGGCCTTCACCGGCCACAAGGAGCTCTTCGGTCCCCAGGGGACCGGCGGGCTGTATATCGCGCCCGGTCGGGAGATCGAGCCGCTCATCTACGGCGGCACCGGCAGCCGGTCCGAGAGATCGCAGCAACCGGACTTCCTCCCCGACCGTTACGAGAGCGGCACCCTGAACGCGCTGGGCCTGGCCGGCCTGCGCGCCGGGGTGGACTTCGTGGTCTCAAAGGGCGTGGAGGAGATCCGCCTCCACGAGGGGGAGCTCACCGCGTGCCTGATCGAGGGGTTGCTCGAGCTCCCCGGCGCGACCGTTTACGGGCCCAGGGATTGGGAGAGGAGGGTGGGCGTGGTTTCCTTCAACCTGGATGGCCTGACCTCCTCCGAGGTCGCCACCCGGCTGGATGAATCGTACGGCATATGCGTTCGCTCCGGGCTGCACTGCGCTCCCCTGGCCCACCGCACCATGGGTACCCTGGAGATCGGGACGGTGCGGGCCAGCTTCAGCTACCTGAACACCGCCGAGGATGTGGAGTATTTGCTGGAGGCGCTGGGGGAGATTGTAAGGTAGACGTATGCGTGCCGGGCCTGTTAAGTGAATCCCCGCCATCAGGCTGGCACGACCTATCCGGACATGCCGTGGGAGCCAAAAGAATCGTTCAAGGCGGTGGCTGATTTCTACGCAACTCGCTAATGATAAGACGGCATCTCTGAAAAAGGGCGCGGTTTCCCGCGCCCATTTACTGGCAATAAATCCTAGGGCTCAACGGTGTTGAGCTCCTACAATAGTAGGACCCCACGTTTTTATTCCGGGACGAAGTACTGCATGTCCTGCAGGGATCCGGTGAGGTTCTCGGCCCACTGCACCTTGACCCTCATGCCCACGTGCACTTCCTCGGGTTTGACTCCCTGCAACACCCCCATGATCCAGGAGTCGCACCCGTCCATTTTCACCACGGGGGCTATGCGGGGCTCCTCCAGGGGATTGCCGCGCACATCCGCGTAGCCGATGGTGAAGGTCATAATCTCTCCGTGATCGCTGACCTCCGCGGGCTCGTTGATCTCGATGTGGCACTTGCGGCAGTAGAAGGGGCCGGGCAGGTAGACCATGCCGCATTGATGGCACTTGGTCCCCACGAGCTTGCCTTCCTTCATATTCTCCAGCATCCTGCGCAGGCCCACTCCCTCGATGCGGAACTTGAAGGTGGAGATGTCCCAGGTGCCTTGAACGATGCGTGTCTCTTCCATCATCAACACCTCCTTAACCCTTCTTGGGCTTGTCGCCGAGGATGGTTATGGTCACGTACTGCATGAGGCCGCCCCAGCCGTGGGCCAGGGCCTTGTGCACTTCCTTCTCCACCTGGTGCTCTCCCGCCCGGCCCAGGATCTGCAGGGCGCACTCGGTTACGCGGTTCATGGCCGAGGTCCCGATGGCGTTGGTGCTCACCACCCCGCCCGAGGCGTTGACGGGCATGCGGCCGCTCATCTCCAACTCGCCCGCCTCCTGGAGCTTGTGGGCCTCCCCCACCTCGCACATGCCGACCTTCTCCAGGTACATGAGGGCCTGGTGGGCGAAGCCGTTGTAGATCTCCACGTAGTCGATCTCCCTCTTGGGGTCCTTTATGCCCGCCCGCTCGTAAGCCTGCCTGGAGGCGATGATGGCGGGCATCTGCTCCGCGGGGTCGGTGATCTGGCTCTCGATGAGGTTGGCGGTGGTGGCGTCGGAAGCGCAGTTGGCCACCGCGTGTACCCAGGCAACCTTGTCCGCGATCTTGGCCGCCGCCTTCTCCGAGGCCAGGATGGCCACGGTGGCGCCGTCCGAGGTGGGGCAGATATGCCCGAAGCGTATAGGCCATGAGACCATGGGAGTCTGGGCGATCTTCTCCGCGGTGGCCTCGGGGTCCTTGAGATGGGCGTAGGGATTCTTGGCCGCGTTGCGCCTCTCCAGGGCAGCCTGGGCGTCGATGTGCTCGATGCCCGCCCCGGAATGGTGGAGGTAGGAGCTGGCCTGGAAGGAAATTCCTCCGGCGCTGCCCCCGCCGATGGCCCCCATGCCGCTCCCGCCGGTGACGTCGATCCCGGCCGAGAGCATGGCCATCAACTCCGGGGTGATGATACCCATCAACCCGACCTGGGAATCTCCCTCCGACTGCTTCTCGTAGGTAACCACCATGACCACGTCATGCAACCCGGAGGTGATATGATAATAGCCCGCGTGGAAGGCGGACATCCCGGTGGTGCCCCCGGTGGCGATTCTCATCACCGGCTTGCCCAGGGAGGCGATATAATCCGCCGCCCAGAGATGGGGCAGGTTGACCCCCTCGAAGGTCTGCATGTTGCCGAAGACCACCGCGTCGATGTCCGCCGCGGTGAGGCCGGTGTTCGCGAAGGCGTTGTCCACCGCCTCGGAGATCATCTCGGGGATATTCACGTCCTTCCGTTTGCTCACGAAAACGGGCGTATATCCTATGCCGATTATGCCAACGTTGCGCATCTCCATCACCTCCTATATCCCCAGGACGACGACGGCGTTTTGCTGGGCACAGGCGCCATCCTGGCCATGCACCACGGCCATCCCCGCCTCCCTGACCTGGTTATCTCCAGCCTCGCCCCGCAGCTGGCGCGCGGCCTCGGCCAGCCGGACCAGCCCGGTGGCGCTAATGGGATGCGCTCCCAGGGGGCCCCCGGAGGGGTTGATGGGGAGCTTGCCGTCGATGGCGGTCTCCCCCACCTGGTAGGCGCCGGCCGCCTGGCCCTTGTCCAGCAGTCCCAGCGCCTCGGCCAGGAGCGGCTCCTGATGGGCGAAGAGGGAGGAGATCTCGGCGAAAGCAACCTGCTTCTTAGGATCGGTGACCCCGGCCAAATCGTAAGCCCTCTTCGCCGCCTGCGTGGTGGAGGTAGAGGTAAAAAGGTCGCGCTCCCCCAGGAAATAGGTCTCTATGCTCTGCCCCATGCCCTTTATCCACACCGGCTTGTCCGTAAGCTCCTTGGCCTTCTCCTCCGATGCGAGGAGCACCGCGCAACCGCCGTCGCTGGGCGGGAAGCAGTGGAGTTCGCGCAGGGGCTCATAGTAGTACGCCGACCCCTTCACCTGGTCCTTGGAAATCCCGGAGATGCGGCGAGCCTGGTAGGGATTGAGGGCGGCGTTGCCCAAGTTCTGGGCCGCCACCCCGTCCAGCAACTCCTCGGAGTATCCGTACTTCGCCAGGTAGCTGCGGGCCTGCAAGGCCGCGGCGCTGAGCTCGTTGAGCAGTTTGACCTGGCGGTCGTAGGTGGGATCGAGGGTGTATTCGATATGCAGGTAGGGGCTCACCTGGCTGCCCGTCAACCCCAGCGCCATCACCATAGCCGTCTGGTATTGCCCCGAGAGAATGCGCATGCAGGCGTACAACACCGCGTTCAGGCCATCCATCTCCACCTTGCTCTCGTCCCGCATATAAACTCCAGCCTGGGGATCGAGGAAGACGTTGGAGATGGTCCGGCCATCCAGGAAATCGTTGGAGTCGAGGATGGTGGTATCCACGGCCAGGCGATCGATGCCCAGCTCGTTGAAGAGCCCCCTTGTGAGATCAAAGGTAAGGCGCTCCCTGCTGGTCACCAAATCCAAGGCGTTCATCATCTTGTATCCGACAATGGCCACGTTCTTTTCCATGCGCTTCACCTCCCTACACCGGCTCGAAGTGATCGAGGTCGCCGTAGTCCCCCTCGACCTGGTCCTTCCAGACCGCTTTCACCCGCAAGCCGGCTTTGACCTGCGCGGGCGACACCCCTTCCACCTTGGCCAGGAGCAGGGAACTCGCCCCGTCCAGCTTGATCAGCCCGAGAATGTAAGGCTTTTCCGCGGGGCTGAGCTGTCCCTTCTCCAGGACGACGTGACCCACCGTGAAGTTCTCCAAAGTGCCCTCCTGGGAAATCTCCACGATCTCCTCCATCTTCTTGTTACAGACCCCGCAGTACATGCGCGGCGGCACCGCGACCTTGCTACACCCCGGGCACTTCGATCCCAGGATCTTCTTCTCCGCGAAGCCCCCGAGGTAGCGCTCGACGTAGGAGCCCACGCGGTAGTTGTAGACGAAATCCATGGGCACGGTCGGGGTAAAGAAGGTCTCCTCCAATGTTCCCATCACTCCCTCCTTTGCTTATCCGGGCGTCCTTAATCCCTCGTTTGAAGATTTTTTTAACCTTACCGGCCTCCACGGGTAACCCCGATCCAGGAGCGTCGAAACCTATCGGCTACCGGTGCGTTGAATGTCATAACCAGCCTTCCCGGGTAATCCTATATCTTTCTCGCCCGGATGTAAATTCCTTAACTGCCACTTAATACTTTTCATAAAGTCTATTACAACGGTCGGTATGGTTTGACCGCAAATTTTCAACTTCACCGTCCTGCTGCGGTTTGGCTAAGATACTCAAGTGGAGCAACCCACTTCACGATAAAAATAGTGGGAAACGAGGACGGGAGGCTGCGGTGGCGGAGATAGCTCTCAAGCGCGAGTTCTTCGGAAAACAGGGCTACGTCAAGGTGAAGTTCTACCGGATCGTGGACCGTGGCACCGGAGAGGAACTCATCAAGATCAAGGGAAAAAGGGGCGGCTATCGCTTCGGGCGTGAGACCTTCCCCGACCTCTACGCCGCCCAACGCTTCGTGGCCGACCGCATAGCCCAAATAGACGAGAGATAGGGGTCAGGTCTTCGATTTCCGGATTTTTGTGAAATGTTACCAATAATGGGGTCAGGTCTTCGATCTTCGATTTTTAAGGGATGATGTCTCTCATAGTTACCTCCCCATGAAAATCGAAGATCGAAGACCTGACCCCATTATTCGATGCCGCTGCGAAAAATCCGGAAATCGAAGACCCCTATCTTTGACGGCCAGTGCGGCCAGGGACGACCCCCTGCGCAAGTCCCAGCGGGAGATGATGCGGGCCTCCAGGCCCTGTACCCATCTCAGCAACCGGTTGGAGGATGAGAACACGGGCTCCATGCCGTTGGTGAACTTATGGCGGCCGCTGCTGAGATTCCCCCGCCACATGTAATAGCGGATGAGGGGATGGACCAGCACGGTGTAACAGGTAAGCCGGAGGGGCTCGAACCCGCTCCTGTCCAGTAGGGTCCTCACCTCCGCGAGACGGTAACGGCGGAGGTGGCCGGCCAGGCAGTCGAAATCGCTGTAGAGGTGCGGCCCGGCTGGCAGGGTCACCAGGAGGTAGCCCCCCGTCTTGAGCACCCTCATCAATTCCAGGAAGGCCGGGAGGTCGAAACGGAGGTGCTCGATGACGTCCAGGCAGGTGACCAGGTCGAAGGACTGGTCGTCGTAGGGGAGCTCGTAGATGCTGGCCTCCCTGACCGGATGGCCCCCCCTTAAGCTACAGAAACGGATAGCCTCCTCTGAGTAATCGCATCCCTCCACCGCCCCGTACGAATCCAGGAAGGCGAAGTTGCCGCCCGTCCCGCAGCCAACGTCCAGGATGCGCCAATCCCCGGGGGGAGCGACACCGTCAAGCAGGGCGGCGAGCACCTTGCGCCGGCCCAGAAACCACCAGTGGTCGTCCTCCTTTTCGTAGATGGTCGTGTAGGCCCTTTTCTCCAGTTTCAAGGCATTCTCCTCAAGCCCTGGATATGGCGCCACGCGGGCAGGCCTCGGCGCAGCAGAAACAGGCAATACATTTCCCCGCATCTACTTCGGGAAGTTCATCGGCCATGATGACCGCCTCCACCGGGCAGGCCTTGACGCAGATACGGCACCCGTCGCACTTCTCCGCGTCTACCCTCACCTGCCCGAAAACACCCCGGGAGGGGGTCCGGCCAAGCAGGCGGTCGATGGGACGGCGCAATAGATTGTAGGAGCGCAGAAACATGCCGCTGATCATAAGCCGGTTCAGGTCCGGGTGGGTGGGGAGGTCGAAATCCTTTTTCAGCGCCTCCACGCTGTCTCCCAGCACCTCAAAGCCCTCCAGGCGTCCCAGCCCGCGCTCCTCCGCCAGCCTGAGGTGGGTCACGCGGCGGGGGTCAAGGCCCATCAGCCGGGCGCAGGCCGCATCCACCTCCACCACGTTGTCTCCCGCCACAATGGCCCCCACACGCACCGGGCTCCCGTTGGTCGGACCCATCCCGCCCTCCATCCCGATCATGGCGTCCACCACCACCAGGCGGGATTTGATTACCGTGTTCAGGTCCACGATGCCCTGGTCCAGGCCGTTCACGTGGATGATGAGCTTGTCCTTTCCCGGGACCACTCCCTTGATATTCTTAAGTCCCAGGGAAACCACCGTCTGCAGGTGGGTCTTGAGCACCGGGACGTTGATCAGGCAATCGCACTCCAGCACCGGCTTGGCCACGACCTCCCGCTTCACCGCCACGCCCCTCGGAACTCTTATCTCCACCTTCTCCGCGCTGTCCAGGTCAATGAGAGGAAAGCCATAACGCTTGAGGAAATCCCCGTATCCCGCCCGTGGAAAGACTCGCGAGGAACGAAAGGGGTGTATGGGGCTCTCTCCCACCGTTACCTCTCCCCCCGCGCCGGCGGCCAGCCGGCATATCTCAGCCACAAGTTCCGGGTCGGTCACCGTCCCGGTATCGCTGGGCTTGGCCGCACATATGTTGGGCTTCACCAGCACCCTTTCTCCAGGCGAGACGAATCTCCCTATTCCCCCCAGGAGGTCCAGGGCCTTGAGCACATCCCGAGGGCCTTCGGCTTTCACTACCGCGACGGTCATCTGTCCTTCCTTTCCTTATTCTTCCATCAGATTATGCCCGATCCCTGTACTTCCTCAATTAGCAAAATATGGTACTAGATATAATAAGCTCTGAGGCCCGTTTCCGGCACCAGTCCTTGATCTCCGCGCAGGCGGAGGACGCGGGCATGAACGCCGCCAGTTCCTCCCCCGTGGCAAAGGAGCGGCCGGTTATATTCCGGCACTCCAGCGACCCGAACCTGGCCTTGAACTCCCTTGCGAAGGGGTTCCCCACCGACCACAGCTCGGGCTCGTGCCGGTCGAGGTAGAGATTGACGTGGCCCCTGAGGAAGGGCACCAGCGTCCCTGCAAGGCCTTCCTTTTTGGGATCGATGCCCCATATCAACCCCAGGGGCAGGAGGGCCCCGGCCAGCGCCCCGCAAAGTCCCCCGGAGAGTCCCACTCCCCCGTCGAAGGCCACGGAGAGTTGCTCCAGGTAGAGGCTGCCGTAGCCCGTTTTCTCCCGGATCCCCCGCATCACCTCGGCGGCGCAGTAGCCCCCGCTTGCGGCGAGCCTCTCGTCCAGGCCGGTAACCTCGCCCGCCCCTTCCAGGGGATCGTCCACCATCCTCACCAGCCGCGATGCGGCGTCACCGATATGTGCCATGCAGCGGCTGAACACCTTGCCGGTGAAGAGGTAGTCCATGAATCCTGCAAACTTCTTTATGTCGGCGCCACACCGCTCCCGGCAGAGGGTGCTCCCGAACTCCCCCTCGAACCAGGAGGTGTATTCCCGAAGCCTGCCGTAGAGCGCCTCCCCTTTACCGGCGCCGCCGGAGAGCATGTCGCCCAGGTGACCGAGGGTTATGGACAGGCAGCCGCCCGACACCACCCCGCAGCTGGAACCCATGCTGGCCGCCCCTCCCTCCAGGGGGCAGGCGGCCCTAAAGGCGGTCCTTTCCACCACTCCCAGGTACCCTTCCAGGGTCCCGAAGGTGGCCTGCATTCAATTTAGGTAGCGGATAATGCGCCAGCGGGCCAGGGCGGAGATCATTCCACCCAGCATATCGTCCATATCGACCTCCGAATTGAATCCGCACGAGACGATCTATGACAGGGATATTATAACCTTCCGCGGCGCAGCAGGATTGGGGTCAGGTCTTGAATCTTGAATTTCTACCCATGTATATCCATTTATGGAAATTAGTGCCTTAAGATTCAAGACCTGACCCCATTAAGGAGGGGGTGCGGATTTCTCCGCGCCCCCTTATCCTCGTACGTCAGACGTCAGGCGATTTTCAGTCCACGCCGAAGATGGCGACCGAGCATACGTTGCTGTTGGGAACCCCTCCCAGGTTGTGGGTAAGCCCGAACTTGGGGTTCTTCACCGCCCGGTCCTCCGGCCAACGCCCCAGGAACTGGTTGTACATCTCGAAAATCATCCTCAACCCCGAGGCGCCGATGGGATGGCCGAAGCACTTCAACCCGCCGTCCGGCTGGCAGGGTATCTGGCCATCCAGGTCGTAGAAGCCGTTGAGGATGTCCTCCGGGGCTCCACCCGGCGGCGAGATACCCAGGTCCTCCATGGTCACCAGCTCGGTGATGGAGAAGCAGTCGTGCACCTCCATCATGCTGATCTCCTTGCGGGGATCCTTGATGCCCGCCTCCTCGTAGGCCTTGCGGGAAGCGGTCTGGGTGGTGAGAACGCCCGCCCCGTCCCATTTATCGTACATGGCCTCCTCGCCGGAGCTCACCGAGATCTGGAGGGCCTTCACCTTGACCAGGGGATCGTTGGGTTTGATCTTCTTTGCTATCTCCGGGGTGGTAACGATGGCCGCGGCCGACCCGTCGGAAACCCCGCAGCAGTCGAAGAGGCCCAGGGGGTAGGCCACCATGGGCGACCCCATAATCTGCTCCTTGGTCACGGCGCGCCGGAGATGAGCCCGGGGGTTTTTGGCGCCGTTCTGGTGGCTCTTCCAGGAGACGTGGGTGATGGCCTCCTTCACCTTCTCCATGGGTATCTTGTGCTTGGCGGCGTAGGCCGTAGCCAGTTGGGCGAACATGCCCGGGGCGGTGGCGTTGGGCCCGATCATCACCATATCCTGCCCGAAGGCCGGGGAGTCGGGAAGCCCCCCGTACCCGGTGTCCTTGAGCTTCTCCACCCCGATGGCCAGGGCTATGTCGTAGGCCCCCGAGGCCACGCCATAGGCGGCCCCCCGGAAGGCCTCCGTCCCCGAGGCGCAGAAGTTCTCCACCCGGGTCACCGGGATGAGTGGAAGATGCAGGGCGGTGCCGGTATAGGTGCCTCCCTTGCCGATGTTGATCTCGTCGATATGGACTCCCAGCCAGGCCGCCTGGATGTCCTTCTTCTCTATGCCCGCGTCCTTGAGGGCCTCGATGAAGGACTCCACCAGGAGGTCGCCACCTCCCATGTCCCAACGCTCGCCGAACTTGGTACATCCCATGCCCAGGATAACTACCTTATCCCTTACGCCTTCAGCCATCTCACTTTACCTCCTCTATAGCCGGGACCGCCTTCCAGAAGTAGTTGGTAATGTCCCTCTTGGAATCGTAGAATTTTATCCGGAAGCTCAAGTCCACGGGGTTGCCCACGGCCAAATCGTCCACGGTGCAGTCGGTAAAGTCCATGATGGTCCTTCCCCCGCCGTTGAACTCGACGGTGCCGTAGATGGCCGGCGGGTTCAAGGAAGCGGCCAACATGTCCCCGGTATAGGTGAAGATCCTTCCTCCCTTGTCGGCTAAGTAAACCGGTTCCATCTGGTCCACCGCGCCGCAATCGGGGTTGGCGCACATGCGCATCGGCGGGAACTGCTGTGTGCCGCACGCCTGGCACTTTGCGCCCACCATCCCGAGGATGGCCTTGTGGTTCCGCCACACCAGCGTCCAGCGCGTTTCCTTGTCCGTCTCTCCCCTGATTCCCAACTCGGGCGGGGCCATGCCCCTCCAGACCAGGTACTTCTGGTAGTTATCCAGCTCGGCTCTCCTGGCCAGCCAGCGGGAGACCCCCCTGCCGTCCCTCACCTTC
>Ga0315282_10016179_pt1 | contig 10927 bp, 7 predicted proteins | sample YL17G07_20_MG_FD_203693 | JGI IMG/M metagenome (GOLD analysis project Ga0315282, IMG submission 203693) | Sediment microbial communities from Yellowstone Lake, YNP, Wyoming, USA - YL17G07_20 | ecosystem: Environmental > Aquatic > Freshwater > Lake > Sediment | place: USA: Wyoming | collected...
TGCACTTGTGCCCGGATGTCTGGCCCCTGATACCCGGCACCTGAAACCTACTCGCTGGGCGCGTAGTAGCCGCGGCGGGCCTGGATTTTGTAGTCGCGGTCGCGCACCCGCACCCGGATTTTGCGGAAGGAGCCGTCGCGCCGCGTGTGGGAGGGAGTGTACCCGAGGAGGTACTGCGTACGCAGTTCGTCGGCGATTTCCTGAAAGGCGGCGCCCGTATCGCTAGCCCGCTTCACCTCGATTACTCGCCCGCCGGTCTGCTCGGAGAGCTTCCGCAGCACGGAATCCCCGCTGAAGCCCATCACGTGCCCCCAGTAAAAGCGGCGGTCGATGACGGCAACCGAGTAGACGATGACGTCCGACCTGTGCGCGGCTTCGAGCGCCGCGTCCAGTTTGACCTTACTGCCCTGATCCTCACCGTCGCTCAGCAAGATCAGTACCTTGCGTCCCACTTCGTTCTTCATCAGCTCGCGCGCGGCCAAGTAGATGGCGTCGTACAGGTGAGTCCCGCCCACGCCGGCCATAGGGCCGGGCGGGGGCATGGGCGCCGGGAGCGGCGACGGCAGGGGGGAGCGTAACGGGCCGCTCGAGCCTCCGCGGACCACGGTCTCCTCAATGGCGCGCGTAAGCAGATTCAAATTGCTCGTGAAGTCCTGGAGCAACTCCACGTCCGAATCGAAGTGGAGCACAAACGCCAGATCCTTGGGCCGCAGCACCTGGCGGAGGAAAGTCTTGGCCTCCGCCTGTTCGACGTCCAGCACACGCCCCTGGCTGGGACTGGTATCGATCATGATGCCCAGCGTCAGAGGCGTGTCCGTCTCGCGGGAGAAATAGCGGATATCCTGGGGAACGTTGTCTTCGCTCAGCTCAAAATCTTCGCGGTTGAGGTTCGGGATGAGGCGGTTCGTCTTCTCTCTCACGACAGCGTAAACGTTGACGACCTCGGTGGAAACCCGCAGCGTCTGCTCTGCGGTCGCGGGCGCGCTTTCCTGGCTCAGCGCGGCGGAGACGCCCAGCGAGAGGAGAAATCCCAGCACCCACAACCTCGCCGCCGTCGCTTTCACCCCGGCCCGCAAAGCTCGCTTGTGTTCACTCATCCCATCTCCCCGTCAAGTTAGATGCAGACAACCTATCTTGCGGCACCCTCGTGCGCTTTCCCTTCAAACAGAACCCGGCACGTGACGCAGCTTACCACCGCTGAGGTTGGGGGATGCAATCCTTCGCCTGTCGAGCTTGCTTCTGCTTCCGCCGAACTACTCGCCCCGACCGCTGGTTCGCTCGTCCGCAGCGTGAGTGCGCCCCGCCGCTGAGGAGTTCTCTTCCTGCTCTGCTTTTTTTGTGCCGTGCGATCACTTTCCTCTTGACAAGATTCCGCGCAGTCACTATACATGGAGGTTGAATACGCGCTCCGCCAGCTATGCTGGCGCGAATTCTAAAGATTTGAGAGGAGAATAGAATGGCAGCGAAGAAGAAAGCCAAGAAGAAGAGATAAGCCTCTTCTCGCCAGTTTGGAACGCTCGGGGATGCAGCAATGCATCCCCGAAGTTTTTTGGGGGGCCTTCCGGGGCGCGACTTTCCTGGTCGCTGTTCACCTCACGAATCCTCACCGGGCGCCGGGGGCAGGGCGCGTGTCGTCCGATCCACTTCCTCCAACTGCGCAATCTCCTCCCCCGTGGTCGCCTTCAAATCGCGGAAGCGCCGCACACTGGGCAGCACCTGGTGCTCCAGGGAACCCACCACGCGGTTCCACGCCTCCACCGCCTTGTCGATGGCCCCGCGCAGACTGTCCAGGTGTTCCCACAGGATGCTGATCCTCTTATAGACTTGTTTCCCCAGTTCGCTGATCAACTGCGCGTTCTTGGTGATCGCTTCCTGCCGCCATCCGTGATAGACCGCCAGGAGAAGCGCGATGAGCGTATTGGGCGTCGCGATGACGACGCGCTGGGCCATGCCGTTTTCAATGAGCGTAGGGTCACGTTCCACGGCGGCACCCAGGAACGGGTCGCCGGGAAGGAAGAGCACCACAAACTCCGGCGCCTTGGGCAAGTGATCCCAGTAAGCTTTCGAACCCAGTTGCTCCATGTGCCGGCGCACCTGGGTTGCATGGCGCACCAGGTGTTGTTGCTTCAATTCCTCGGAGGGCGCTTCGATGGCATCGAGGTAGGCATCCAGCGCGACCTTGGAATCCACGATGATCTCCCGGCCTCCCGGGATGTGCACGACCATGTCCGGGCGCATGAGCCGTTCTTCCGAGGAAACCGTCGGTTGTTCATAGAAGTCGCAACGATCCACCATGCCGGCGAGTTCCGCCAAACGGCGGAGAGTGATCTCCCCCCAACGGCCGCGCACCTGCGGCTTGCGCAAGGCTGTCACCAGGTTGGCAGTTTCACGCTGCAGTTGCGACTGCGTCTCGCCGAGCAGGAGCAGGTGTTGCCTCAAGGACCCGTAAGCCTCTTGGCGTTGGGCCTCAATCTGTTTGATCCCCTGCTCGTACTTTTCGAGGACATCCTTGAGCGGCTGGACCAAGCCGGAGATAGCCTCCTGGCGTGCTACCAGGTCGCCCTCCGACTCGGCGCGAAGCTTGTCAAAGCTCTGGGCCGCCAGCTGTAGGAACGATGTGCTCTGCTTGCCGAGAACGTCCTGGGACAAAGCCTTGAAGGTGTCGCTGAGCTTCGCTTCGGCGTCCTGCAAGAGCGCCCGTTGCTCTTCAAGATTCTTCCGCTCGGCTTCCAGAGAGGCCTCTGTGGCGGCCCTGGTTTGTTGCTCCGTTTCCAGCCGTTCGCGGAGGCCCGCAACTTCCTGCCGGACTTTGTCCTGCTGCTCACGCAATCCTGCGGCGGTTGCCTCGGCGGCGGCCGTACGGTTCTCGCTCTCCCGCAGCTTCGCCCCCGCCCATAGCCAGGCCGCCAAGGCGCCCACCAGCAACCCGATGATCAACAGTGCGGCATCAAGCATAGGTCAATCCCTTCTCTTCGTTGAGGTGGTGCGTCAATACGTCTCTTCGTGGGCGGGACACACCGGTTCGTAGTCACACCACCGGCAAACATAGCCCGGGGTGGCAGGGAACAGCAAGGCCCGAATCAGGCCCGCCACCTCGCGGATCTCCTCGACGGCTCGGTCCAGGTCGCGGGCCGTGCGCGCGGTCGAGACCGGCTGGTTGTTGGTCAGGTTGTAGAACGTCAGCCGCACGGGCTTCAACCGCAGTTGCTCGCGTGCCGCCAGAGCATAAATCGAGAGTTGGAGACTAGTGTCGGCGTCCTTCTGCGAGCGCGGACGGCCGGTCTTGTAATCAATCAACTCCGCGGCATTGTCGCCGGTTGGCTCGACGGGGTTGATCTGGTCCACCCGCCCATCCAGCTCCACGTCGCCGAGATCCAGACGGAAGTTCTCCTCCAGGCGGATGCTGTCCAAGGGAACCTTGCTCTCTTTTTGCCGCTCCACGAACTCGCGGAGTTGCTCGAGCCCCGCCTTCTTGTACGCCTGCTCCTGGTAGGCGTCCTCAAACCCCACATCCTTCCAGGCACGCAGAAAGAACTCCTCCATCGCCGCGAAGGGCGGCAGCCCCTGTTTGCGCAGCTCGAAGTAATAACGGACCGCCTGGTGCATGATGTTGCCGAAGGTCAGCGCGGCCTGCGGCCCGGTCGGGATTTTCCAGAAGTGGCTGAATTTGAATTTCAGCGGGCAGCTCCGATAGTCCTCAATGGCGGTGGCGCTCAGCCGGAGTTTTCCGTCGGGCGCCAGCACAGGCGGCCGCGCAGCCCAGGAAGTGAGGTCAGGATAGACTGACTGCGAATGTGTCACAACCTCGCTGAACAATCCTGGCTGCGCTCCCTCGCGTAGCCGCGCCTCCGAGAGGGCAACCCGCGTGGGCGGCGCCGTTTCTTCCGCCAGAACCTCGGGAATCAGGATCCGCTCAATGTCGCGCGCGGCGATCACGGGGCTTGATAGCAGGTCATCCACAAACACGGAGGGTTTCTTGCCGGGCTTGCCGACCCCCGAGACATATAGCCGCTCGCGCGCTCGGGTCATGGCCACGAAGAACAGCCGCCGTTCCTCTTGCTGATGGATGTTCGGGGGCGGCGCGGGCCCCTTGCGCAGCTCGTCGGGAAACTCAATTACCGGCCGCCGCTCGCTATGCGGGAAGCGGCGCGGCGCGACGCTCAGGATGAAGACCACAGGGAACTCCAGCCCCTTGGCCGCGTGCACCGTCATCATCTGGACCGCGTTCGCGGGATCCTCGGGGTCCGGAGTTTCAATCTTTCCGCCCGCATCCTGGAAGTACTGGAAGTACTCCATGAACTCCCGCAGCTTCCCCGTTTCACTCTTTACTTCCCAACCGGCGAGGAAGTTGCGGAAAGCTTTCACGTAGATCTGATCCGTCTCGCCGGGCAAAAACGATAGCTCCAGCCACTCCAGCAAAAGGTCGAAGAGCTTGGTCACCGGCAGTTCTTGCGCGAATCGCCGGATGCCAAATATGAGTTTCTTCAACTCCGGCCAGCCGGTCTCGGTCAGCGCCGGCGTGGCCGCGGCTTTCTCCCACGCTTCCAGGACGTCGTAGAGTGAACACCGGTTCTTGGCCGCTTCCTGGCGGACTTGGAGCGCCACGTCTTCGGGGAACCGCCAGCGCGGGGCAAGCAAGACGCGCGTCAGGCTGATGTTGTGATGCGGCGAATGAAGCAGGTTCAGATAGGCCACCAAGTCGCGCAGGATGACGGTGGAAAGAACGGAGAGGCCTCGGATCGAGAAGGGAATCTTGCGGCGACGAAACTCCTCCACCAGCAAGTCGCGGTGATTGTGGGCGCGATAGAGGATGGCCACGTCGGCCAGCGGCGTCCCGCGGCCCGCCAGCCGCGCGACTTCCTCGGCCATCCACGCCGCCTCGCTCCGGTAATCCGGAGATTCCAGCAAGAAGACCCGGCAACCCTCTTCGTGCTCGGTGTGGAGCGCCGGCTTCTTCTCTTCGTGGGTGTTCTTGGCAATGACCACATCCGCCACGCGCAGAATTCGTTTCGTCGAGCGATAGTTGCGGTAGAGGTGAACGACCTCCGCGCCCGGGAAAGCCTGATGAAACATCTGGAATGCCCCATGCGCAGCGCCGCGAAAGCGGTAGATGGCTTGGTCGTCGTCACCGACTGCCGTGATGCTGCAGGGCGCCGCCACCAGCCGCCGCAGCAGCTCGACCTGAGCGAAATTGGTGTCCTGGAGTTCATCCACCAGAACGTACTGGAACCGGTCGCGATAAGTGCGTAGCACCTCGGGTTCCCGGTCGAAAAGGTGCACGGTCTCTGGAATCAGGCTACCGAGGCTTGAGCATCCGGCGTCTTCAATCAGTGTCCGGCTGTGGCGGAAGACGCGCGCCAGTTCCTTCTTCTTCAGAACCTCTTCCTCCTCCAGTTGCCGCGCGGCAGGGTCGAGGCGGGCGGCGCGCGGCAGAAAATCCTTTTCGCCTTTGGCAACGTAGGCCTCGAAGTCATCCGGCTCAATCAATTCGTCCTGACAGCGGGAGAAGAAATCGTTCAGGTCGTGGAGAAACGCTCCGGGCTCGGCGAGTTTCTGGTAGAACTCGAGGCCAAGCTGCTCCATGCGCCGCCGCAGGAAAATCCAGACGTCCACTTTGTCGAGCAGGCGCCGCTCGAAATGCCGCTTGCGCAGCGCCTCGTAGCAGAAGGAGTGGAAGGTGGAAATATGCGGCAGCGGGTCAAGGCCCGGCAAAGCCTCGCGCACGCGGCGCTTCATCTCTTCCGCCGCCTTATCGGTGAAGGTCACAGCCAGGAGATTCTGGGGCTGAAGTCCCGCGACGTTTTCCAGAAGATATACAACCCGCTCGGTGATGACGCGGGTCTTGCCCGTGCCCGGCCCGGCAATGATGAGCAGCGGCCCCTCGCCGTGTTCGACGGCACGCTGCTGCTCAGGATTGACTTGAAGCATTGGCGTGTTTCAATAGGCGGTGAACGAACCTAAGCCGACACATACGGCTATTGACAACTTGACCCGCAGGCCCGGCCATAGGCGGGCCGATAACCAGCTTTTCGTGCTGCACATTCCCCCATGTACTTTCCCTGCTTGGTCTTGCCGTAGTACCTGGTGCCCGGGCACCAATATACTCCGCTCCTCGTGTTTACCCACACCCGCACGTCCCTTGTCTCGACGGTGGCCCGGGTCGATATCCGGGCAGAGACCGGCTTACCTAAGACAAGAGGCAATGACAGGATCATCACTGCCACCAACGTCGTAGCTATAGAGCGACGCATCTCAGGCACCTCCCAAGGCACCGGGGGTCCCCACAACCCTTTTGGAGAAACAGATCTTACTACCGATCACAATCCCGCTGGAGACAAAGAATGTCTAGGTGTCCGGCACCCAATTCATTGACTTTGCCGTAAACGCGCGACTATAATCCTGGCGGGTTTGAAGGTCATGCGCGAAGCGGTTATACTTGCCGCGGTTCGCACTGCCATCGGCAAGTTCCAAGGTTCTCTCTCCCCCTTTTCGACCGTCGCGCTGGGCGCCTGCGTGGTGCGCGAGGTGGTGCGCCGGGCGGAGATCGAGCCTAGCCAGGTTGACGAGATCATCATGGGCAACGTGGTCTCGGCGGGGCTCGGACAGAACCCGGCCCGGCAGGCCGGGCTCAAAGGCGGGCTCGACCACCGGGTCGCGGCGCTGACCATCAACAAGGTTTGCGGCTCGGGACTGAAAGCGGTGGCGCTGGCGGCGCAGGCCATTCAGACGGGCAATGCAGAAATCGTCGTCGCCGGCGGCATGGAGTCCATAACCAACTGCCCTTATCTCCTGCCGCGTCTCCGGCAGGGGTACAGGCTAGGCCACGGCCAGGCCCTTGACTCCATGATAACGGACGGCCTCTGGGACGCCTACGAAGATTCCCACATGGGCATGACCGCAGAGCTAGTGGCGGAGAAATATCAAATCTCCCGCGCACGTCAGGACGCTTACGCCTTCGAGAGCCACCGGCGGGCCCTTGACGCCATCAAGACCGGCCGGTTCAAGGATGAAATCGTGCCAGTTCCTATCCCGCAGAAGAAAGGTGCGCCGATTCAGTTCAGCGTGGACGAATCCCCGCGCGCGGATACGTCACTCGACGCGTTGGCTCGCTTGCAGCCCGCGTTCAAGCCCGACGGCACCGTGACAGCCGGAAACGCTCCCGGCACCAACGACGGTGCTGCGGCGCTTCTGGTCACCTCCGCGGAAAAGACGCGGGAACTCGGAAAGAAGCCGCTGGCACGCATTGCAGGCCAGGCCGTGAGCGGCCTCGAACCACGCTGGGCGATGATGGCGCCGGTGGAGGCCGTGCGGTCGCTGCTCGGGAAGGCCGGCTGGAAACTGGGGGATGTGGATCTCGTTGAGCTGAACGAAGCCTTCGCGGTGCAGGCGCTGGCCGTGATCCAGGAGTTGGGTCTCGATCCCGCCCGGACTAACGTGAACGGTGGCGCGGTGGCGCTCGGTCATCCCATCGGAGCTTCCGGGGCGCGCATCCTGGTCACCCTCCTTTATGAGATGGCACGCCGCAACGCGCGGCGCGGGATTGCGGCGCTGTGCCTGGGCGGCGGGAACGCCGTGGCGCTGGCGGTAGCGAAAGCAGATTGATACGATCCGCGTGGCACGCCCGCGAACCGGAGAGGATGCTTTCCCGGTTTTGAACTTTCAGGAAGAGAGGATTTCCCCATGCCAGAAGAACGAACTGAAAAGACCAAGGCGATTGACCTCGCCATGACTCAGATTGAAAAGCAATTCGGCAAAGGCTCGATTATGCGGCTGGGCTCGAAAGAGGCCCTGGTCCCGGTGGAAGTCATCCCTACCGGGTCGGTGGCCTTCGACGCGGCCACGGGAGTGGGCGGCATGCCGCGCGGCCGGGTGGTGGAGATCTTCGGGCCCGAGGCGAGCGGCAAGACCACGATTGCTTTGCACATCATTGCCGAAGCGCAGCGGCGCGGCGGCATGGCCGCCTTCGTGGATGCCGAACACGCCCTGGACGCCCCGTACGCCAAACGGCTGGGCGTGGACGTGGACAACCTGCTGGTCTCCCAACCCGACTACGGCGAGCAGGCGCTGGAAATTGCCGAGGCCCTGGTGCGCTCGAACGCCGTGGACGTCCTGGTGATCGATTCCGTGGCGGCGCTGGTGCCCAAGGCCGAACTCGACGGCGACATGGGAGATTCTTTGCCGGGCCTGCAAGCTCGCCTGATGTCGCAGGCGCTCCGCAAGCTGTCCGGAATCGTCTCCAAATCGAAGACCTGCTTCATCTTCATCAACCAAATCCGGGAGAAGATCGGCGTGATGTTCGGCAACCCTGAGACCACCACGGGCGGGCGCGCCCTCAAGTTCTACGCCTCCATGCGCGTGGATATTCGCCGCATCGCCTCCATCAAGGACGGCGACCGGGTGGTCGGCAACCGGACCAAGGTCAAAATCGTGAAAAACAAAATTGCTGCTCCCTTTCGCCAGGCAGAATTTGATATCCTGTATGGAGAGGGGATCTCGAAGGAAGGCGACCTGCTCGACGTGGCCGCCGAACAGAACATCCTGGAGAAGAGCGGCGCCTGGTTCTCTTTGGGCGGAGAACGCATCGGACAGGGGCGCGAAAACGCGCGGCAGTTCCTTCGGGGGAATCCTGATGTCCGCAAGAAGCTGGACATCGAGGTGCGCAAGGCCTTGAATCTGCCGCTGCCCTCGGAGCTGGCCCCTCAGGAAGGTCCGGCCCCGGCACGCGAGAAGAAGTAGGACGTCGCGTACTTGCCGGCTTGCTGAGCCGCGGCGTCCCCGGAGAAGAAGGTTCTAGCCGCAGGTGCGAGACGGAGCAATTGACACGCTCCCTGAATGACCGGCGCCAGGGTCGGCCGGGAGCGGGAAATCGTTCAGCCAACAAAAGGAGGTTCGAGAAACCCGTTGCTAAAGAAGATTGCCATCCTGGCAGTGGCAGCTTTCTGGCTGTTTGAGGCGAGTTTCCTTCCCGGCGCCGCCGAAGCGACACCCCGCACCCGCAAGCCTTCCACGCAAGCACCCAAGCCCCTGCTGCGCGCTTCACTTCGTCAGAGCCGCATCGGGAAAACCAGCAAGACGACGTCCAAGCGTCTCCGCCGCCGGGGACGCAGGCGCAATCCTTGGCGCGTCAGCTCGTTCGGAGAACCCACCTCCGGGGACAATCCGGCTGGCGAAGACCCCGCCGTCCGGGAAGCCGCCGTCGCCGCGCTGGGGAACTGGAATGGAAGCGTGGTGGTGGTGGATCCGAACAACGGACGCATCCTGTCAATCGTTAATCAACCCCTAGCGCTCGGCAGCGCCTTCACACCCTGTTCCACCTTCAAACCAGTGGTGGCCCTAGCCGCATTGAAAGAAGGCATTATTACGCCCGAGACGGAACTGCGCGTCGGACGCCGCACGCGCATGAACCTTACCGACGCTCTGGCGCACTCGAACAACCCGTTCTTCTCCAGGCTAGGCCGGGAGCTCGGATTCCGCCGCTTGGCCGAATACGCCCGGGCCTTTGGCTTTGGTCAAAAGGCCGGCTGGAACATCCCTGGGGAATCGCCCGGCCGCTTTCCCGCGGAGCCTCCCCAAGATGGCAGCGTGGCGTTCATGTCGAGCTACGGCAAGAACATCGAGGTCACCGCGCTGCAAATGGCGGCCGTCATCTCGGCCATCGCCAATGGCGGTACGCTCTACCATCTGCAGTATCCCCGCACGCCGGAAGAAACCAGTCAGTTTGAGCCGAAGGTGCAGCGGCGCCTGGAGAGCCTCGCCGACTACTTCCCGCAGATCAAAGAGGGGCTGGCCGCCGCCGTCATCTACGGCACGGCCCGGCTGGCTTACGATCCCGAAGAACAGATCTTTGGGAAAACCGGAACTTGTAGCGAAGACGGCGCGCGGCTGGGCTGGTTTGTTTCTTACGCCAACGAGCAGCAGCCCAAGTATGTGGTGGTGGTTCTGCTGCGCGGTGGGCGGCTGATGTATGGCCCGCACGCCGCCGAAATCGCCGGGCGGCTCTATCGCGACCTGCGCCAGCGGGAGCCGAACGCCGCCGAGGCGACCAAGCTCAATCTACCTCTCGGCCAATCGCCGCCTTGATGACCTGCCCGGACCTTCGGGTCGGCAATTTCCCCGCTCTCCAGGCCATGGGTTCCCGCGGAGTCAGCGGTCCGTGCCCGCCGTGGCCCGCCAAGTCTTTGCCACCGACCACCTCGCGCTCACCGTGCTCGGGCCGCACGATCGCCTCAAGCCCGCGCGCGCCGACCTGGCCTGCTGACCCCGAATTCCGTGACAGCTCGTTCTCCGTGAAATGGTGTCATCCGGGAGGGTTTGTTGTTGCACAGGTTGCCTACCGGCCGGTCGGCAGGCAACTTCGGGCGCGGCGCCGCATTTGGCGCATTTGTGTTGACTGGCTCTAAGTCCCGCCCTAAGATGCGCCTCAAGGGCAGGTCACCGGCGCCAATGAGCGGTCAGACGGTTTCTCACTACCGCATCCTGGAGAAGCTCGGCGGCGGGGGCATGGGCGTGGTCTACAAGGCCAGGACACCAAACTCGGCCGGCTGGTAGCGCTGAAGTTTTTGGCTGTAGCGCCGGCGTCCTCGCCGGCGGCGGCGATGCGGACGACCTGTCCCGACCTGTCGGGATCGCCGCTACAGTACGACGCCGTCGCCTTGGAGCGCTTCACGCGCGAAGCCCGCGCCGCCTCGGCGCTCAATCACCCCAATATCTGCACCATCTACGACATTGACGAGTACGAGGGTCAGCCCTTTATCGCCATGGAGTTGCTGGAGGGGCAAACCCTCAAGCAGCGCATTAGCGTAGGGGCACGCCATCCCGACTTCGCCGGGACAGGTGGCGTGGCCCTACCTACGGACACCCTGCTCGACCTGGCCATCCAAATCGCCGATGCGCTGGATGCGGCGCACGCGAAGGGCATCGTCCATCG
>Ga0315282_10016180_pt1 | contig 10927 bp, 10 predicted proteins | sample YL17G07_20_MG_FD_203693 | JGI IMG/M metagenome (GOLD analysis project Ga0315282, IMG submission 203693) | Sediment microbial communities from Yellowstone Lake, YNP, Wyoming, USA - YL17G07_20 | ecosystem: Environmental > Aquatic > Freshwater > Lake > Sediment | place: USA: Wyoming | collected...
CACCTTCCTGTCAAAGGCTCTGACCTCGGAGCACTACGCCGTAGACGTGGCAGACGACGGGGAGGAAGCGGCGTTCATGGCAACCAACTACGACTACGACCTGATGATCCTCGACCTGAACTTGCCGCGGATGGACGGCGTAGCAGTACTGAAGCACCTGCGGGATGCCAAGCGCTCCATGCCGGTGCTGGTGCTGAGCGGGCGCAACACCGTGGAGGATCGCGTCCGAGGACTGGACGTTGGCGCCGACGATTATCTACCGAAGCCGTTTGCCTTCGCGGAGCTTTCGGCGCGGGTGCGCGCTCTGCTGCGGCGCGGTGGCCGGCCGCTGGAAGCGGTATTGAAAGTCGAAGACCTGGAATTGTCGCGCCTTGAGCATCGGGCGCAACGTGCGGGCCAGCCGATGACGCTGACGCCCAAGGAGTTTGCCCTGCTGGAATACCTTATGCGCAACGCCGGGCGTCCTGTGACGCGCACCATGATTCTGGAACACGTCTGGGATATCTCGTTTGACACCGACAGCAACATCGTCGACGTGTACATCAACTACGTGCGCAAGAAGATCGACACCGGGTTTGCCCGCCACCTGGTCCACACCGTGCGAGGAGTCGGCTATCAACTGGGCGGCGATCGGGAGGAGACATGAGGAGCGAACTGGAACAGTTGCATCGGCGGCTGTTCGCTGGCCACGTCAGCGTCACGACGTTCCTATGTCTGGTGGCCGGGGTGGCCCTGTGGAAGACCCAGCACGGCGGCGGGGAGATGGGCTTATGGGCGGCGATTGCCGCGGGCGCCGCCGCCGGCATGGCCATGATGCTGGGGCGCCTGCCCGGCGGCAGCATGGCCCGGGTTCTGGAGATTGTCGATGCATTCCACGCCCGGCTCTGTAAGGAGACGGCCGGGCAAGGTGCGGCGTCGGACCGCCGACAGGCCGCCGAGCGCCTGGAAAGCCGGCTGCGCAACGCCATCGAGTCGGCCGAGCGCTACCGCCGCAGCCTCGCCACTGTGCTCGGCTCGGCCGCCCATCAGCTTAGCCAGCCACTGTCGACCGTGCGCGGATGGCTGGAGTACGCCCAGCAACCGGGACACAGTCCCGATGACTATCGGATGGCCATCGAGCAGGCACACAGCCAGGCCGAGCGGGCCGCCGACCTGGCGCGCTTGCTGCTGCACCTGGGACTGCTGGAGAGCGTGGACGCCGAGGAAAAGGCGCCGCTCGATTCTCTGCTTGGGCGGATTGCCGGAGAATTGCGCGCCCTGGCCGAATCGCGCCACCTCAAGCTGGACATTGAAGGCCAGAGCCACACCCTCGTGCGCGGCAACGCCCTGCTGCTGGAACAGGCCGTGCTCAACGTGATCCAGAATGCCCTGGAGTACAGCCCCGAAGGCGGCAGCGTCCACGTCTCCATCCTTGGCAATAGCCAGGAAACGTGTGTGGCGGTGAGCGATAACGGGCCGGGCATTCCGCGCGATGAATTGGAACACATCTTTGAGCCGTTCTATCGCGGCTCCTCGGGCCCCCACAATGCCAACGGAACAGGGATTGGGTTGGCCATCGCCAAGCTGATTATCGAGTCGTTCGGCGGCGAAATCCAGGTCGAGAGCGACGCCGGGCACGGCAGTTGCTTCCGCATTTCCTTGCCGGTCGCTGCCTAGCGGTGAAGGCCCTGGTTCTGTCTGGGCGCTCCGCAAAGCAACGAAGCTCTCTCAGTCCAAGCGCCGGGTAATCTTCGAAAACTCGCCGCCGGCGAGAGTTCCACGCCTCTGCCCCCGCCCGGCAGGGGCGTGTTGCCAAGCCTTCGTGAAAAAGATTTAAGCCGTTTTTCACCTGGTTCTAACGAAAGACCACTAAGTTAGAAAGCTTTCGGGGTAATTGATTCATGAGGTTCACTACGGATGGACACGGATGGGCACAGGGGAACGCCGAGGTTTCGAAGCCTGCGCCGTCTGTCTGACGAATCATTAGCGGCACCCGCGTTGGCCTGGGTGCATTCGAGTTCATCAGTTGTGGACGAATCCTGTTCAGGGGCGTGATTTGTGGCTGCCGCTTCCTCTTTTCAACCGAATGGACGAAAGAAACGGCTGCTGATTGCGAGCACGGACCACGACTTGTGGTTGCGCGTCAGCCGCCAGATGGATCCGCATGGCTGGGAAATCGTCAAGGCGCGCAGTGGCGCGGAAGTGCTGCACCTGCTTGAATCGGAAGAGTGCCAGGCGCTCCTGCTGGATCGCTGGCTTCCCGACCTCGATGCGGAGGAAGTCGGTGGGATCGTGCGGCGCAAGAGGCCGGGGGTGGAAGTTGCCTTCCGGGGATCGGCGGAGGCGGAACGGTTGCTCGCGTCGCCCGGCTCCGCCGCCGGCAGCACGGCACCGGCCGTCGAATGTCAGCCGGCAGGAGCGGTCTCAGGCGGCGCCGCGGTCCGTCACGACGCCGGGCCGGAAGCATTGCCGGGCATGGTGGGAAGCAGCGAGGCGCTCGGCCGCGTGTACAGGCTGGCGCGCCTGGTGGCGCCGCGGGACACAGCAGTGCTGCTGACCGGCGAAACGGGGACGGGCAAGGAACTGGTGGCCTGCGCCATCCATCGGCTCAGTCCCCGCGCGCCGCGGCCGTTCGTCGTCGTCAATTGCGCAGCCATCCCGGAGCCGCTGCTGGAATCCGAATTGTTTGGCCACACACGAGGGGCCTTCACCGGCGCGCTTCAATCACGACTGGGCCGCATCCACAGCGCGCACGGCGGCACGCTGTTTCTCGATGAAGCGGGTGATTTCCCGGCCGGCCTGCAAGCCAAGATCCTGCGCTTTCTTCAGGACGGCGAGGTGCAACGGCTGGGCAGCCCGGATGTATTTCGGGTGGACGTGCGGGTGATCGCGGCCACCAACGCGAACCTGAAGGCGCGGATCGCCGCCCGGCAGTTTCGGGAAGACCTTTACTATCGTCTGGCCGTCTTCCCCATTCATGTTCCGCCGCTCCGTGACCGCGCGGAAGACATCGTGCCCCTGGCCCGGCATGTGCTCGGGTCGCTGTGCCGCCAGGCGAAGGTTCCGCCGAAGTGGCTGCCCCCCGGGACCTGCTCGTTGCTGCGCAGCAACCCCTGGCCGGGAAACGTGCGCGAGCTGCAACACTCCGTCGAGCGGGCCTTTATTCTTTGCGGCGAGGAGCAGGCCCTGCTGCCGGAATTCTTCTCCTTCCTCGATTGAGTCCCTTGTTGGAAAGAGCGTCATGCCGCGGGCGTGGCGCAGGGCGGAGGATCAAGCGGGCGGAGTGCCGGCGTGGACTTACTTTGCCACCTGGAAATCGATCCACTGGGTCGCGGTGTTGAATTTCTGCTGGGCCAGCTTGTCGGTCACGATGACCTGCATGGTGTAGTCGCCCGGCTCCATGGATTTCGCCAGGCGCAGCTCGCCGCCGGCAACCACCCGCTGGACCAGCGCCATCGTGGAGGTATCCACGGGCATGGGCTTGCCCGCGTAGATCTGCTTGCCATCGCGGAACAGCCGGAGCTGCGATTCAAGCTGCGCCTTCTTGGAGCTGTCCGTGTGCGCGTTCAGCACCTGGCAGGCGTAGAGCACGGAGCGGCCGGCCTGAAAGATTCGCACCGCGGGGTTGCCCATGGGGTCGGCTTCGATGGCTCGGCCCTCGGCCGGCACGACGCCAGCGGCGGCGCCGGCCGCCGGGGCTGCCTGCCTGGCGCCCGCCGCGTCGGCGGCGGCAGTTGGCGCCGCCGCGCCCGGCTGTGCCGCGCCGCCGCTTTTCGCCGCGCCGGGCGCACCCGGCGCCGGCGGCGGAGGCAGGGCGCGGAGGCCGCCGGGCGGCAGCGACCGCACCATGAGGCCGGTCAGCACCAGCTTGCCTTTCTTGACGTCGGGGATCTCGATAAACTGGCTGGCCGATCCGACTTTCTCCGTTGCCGTATCGCGCACCGCCACCCGTAATTGGTATGCCCCCGGCTTCTTGACCAGGTGGGCAACGTTGTAGATCAGGCCGTTTTGCCGCGCCGACTCGTACTCCTTGCCGCGCGTGCGGATCGTATAGGTCACGCTGCTCTGGTCGGTGATGACGCCGTTATCCCCGAACGTCAAGACCAGAACATCGAGGACCGTCTTGTACCAGCCCTCGTCGCGGTCCGGGGAGGTGTCGGGGCTGAAGGTAAGGTCACGGCCGTCGATGTGCACCATGGAATAGACGAAAGAACCTTTCTGTGGAACGTAGCCGAACAGCGGCGTCAGGCGCAGGCGCACATCGCCGGAACTGAAGGGAGAGGTGATGGAGGCCAGCATCTGCTCTTCGCGCGTCCGGTAGACGGGGCGCGAGCCTTCATCGGAAACGCCGTAGAACCCCCTCCGCGAGCGTACGCGCAATCCCGGCCGGTTCACTCTCACCCGGATCGTGTGGAACAGCCGCCTTCCGGTTTTCTCGTCGAAGGTCGAGCGCTCCGGCGTGTAGCCGATCAGGTAGTAGCCGTCCTGGTCTTCCAGCACGCGGTCCAGGCCCCAGTTGATATCGTTGTTGTTGGTGATGTAGAAGCCGCCGGTCTGCTCGGCCAGGTAGCGGATGCCCACCTGCGAGTCGAAATGGTCGTCGTGCCGCTGCTGCAACTGCGCCATCACCCGTTCCGCGCTCATGCCGGAAACGTTGTCGGCGGCGGTCAGGCTTAGCGTCGGCAACCCGCGCGGGTCGACGCCGTAAATCACCACCCCGGCGCGGTTGGCCTGGTCGGTGAGCGAGCGCAGCGATTCGATCACCGCGTAGTTGAAACCCTGCCGGTTCAGGATGCGGAGATTGTCGGAGAAGAGCACGATGGACTTGCGGCCGGGCAGGGTTTTCAGCCCGCGCACGATGAAGTTGACGGCGCCCAGCATTCCCACCGAGAACACGCGCTCGCGCATCTCTTCCGGCGTCTCGCCCATCGACTCCGTCTGCGCGGCGCCTTCTCCCAGGTCGGGGCTGGATTCGATCGGCGCGAAAGCGGAGATGCCCGCGCGGCCCATGAAGTTGTACCGGACGCGCTCCACGGCGGCGTAGAGCTGGCGCTTGTCGGCCGAGAACTGCTGCAGCGCGCCCATCCCGGCGCCCGTCCGGATGATGGCCACCAGGTCGCCCGGCTGCATCTGCGTGTCCAGGAACTTCTTGAGCGCCGCGCGCACTTGCACGCTGCTTTCCCACGACAGGCCCAGGTCGTCCACCACCAGCGCGACAGTGCGCCGGATCTGGTCGGGCCGCAACCTGGTTGGCGGAGGAGGCGGAGCCAGCTTGTCGGCCAGCGTGGCCGGGCGGGCGGGCGCGGCCGGCGGCGGTACCCGCTTGCCGCCCACGGTGATGTACGAAAAGTGCGTGATCCGCTGCGGCCGGTTGTCCTGCAGGACAGTGAAGTCTTCCGGCTTCAGGTCGGTCACCTGGCGCCCCTTGGCATCGGTAACCACCGCGTCCACCTGGACCAGGTTTACCGAGATCCGCAGGACCACGTCGGCTTCCTCAACTTTTTGTCCCGACTGTCCGGTCGATTGCAGATTCGATGACGGCGCGGGCGCCTGGCCCACCAGCACCGGTCCGGCCAGAGACACAAGAATCGCAGCCAGCAGCAGTAACCGGTTCCTCATCTGGCCAGCATTATCTGTCATTTGCGCGCTGTCCAAAAGCGGAAATCGCCTGGTTCCAAAACTCCGGTGTCCCCATTACAGACGTTCGCCACAATTGAAGCGTTTCCTGGCCCATGCGGCTGACGGCGGATGGCTGACCGCTGCCGGAAAGACGCCGCCGAGGATGGCCCTCAGGTGTGCGACAAAAATGTGACTGGAAACATCGTTCTCTTGTCCTTCACCCGAATCCTAACCCAGCAGGTACGCACAGACTGGCCCGAGAGCCCTCGAAGCGGGCCGGCATCAGCCCGCGAAGCGGGCGACAGTTTGCTAGCCCACGGTCCCGCCCTGCGGGATGGGAAAGGTTCGCGGCAGGCGGAACAAGCCCGCGAAGTGGGCGACAGAAATCTGGCGGCGTTTTCTATCGCCCGCTTCGCGGGCTCAAGCGGCGACGATCTCATTGATATCCTCACATCTACGTCGCGCACCCCCGTCGACTCGCGGGCTTGACCGGGGGTTCTAGTTGAAGTACTCTTTGGTTACCAGCGCCAGCAGTTTCTTGGAGCGGGGCGTCATGAACAACTCCGCCGCGGATCGTCGTTCGGCACAGGGGCTATTCCCTGGGAAGCTGGCGCCCCTGCCGAACGCGCTGGCCCGGGGGTACCCCAACGCCGACCGGGAATGGGGTTGGCAGTCGGTGCTCCCTGCTTCGTCCCGGTACCTCGGCCAAAGGACGGGCATCCGGCATGGTCAGCACCTGCATGGTCTACACGCACGTGTTGAACCGTGGCGGCCCAGGGGTTCACAGCCCCCTGCACTGGCTGCGGATGCCTGTCTCCGGCGAGACCCGGAGGATTATGCGCACCGACCGGCCAGCCTAAGACAGTGGAGGAAGCTTGAGGAATGGGACAGAAGTGGTTATCTGGCAAGCACTTGTGACCCCGGCCCGCCGGCAGCGGTTTTGTCCTGGGCTGACCACGGCCCGCGTTATACAGGTCTGTCGAATCAGGAGTCAGACATCGTATCTTTGCGGCATCGGTGGGCAGCAGAACAGCAATGAATCGCAAGGCATTTATTGAGGCGACAGGGATCGACACGTACTTAATGTTGCTCGGTCGGCTAGTGAATGCCAACCCGCCATATCAGTACACGTACATGCCGTCAGCGCAGTATGAGGCTCTAAATGACCTTCAAGAGCGAATGCGGGTGTATTGGTTCGAGATTCTCGAGCGGGCCCATTGCTCGGCTATTGCGGCGCTCCTGCGGTTGGAACGTTGGCTTGCAGCAATGAGCTTGACTGCAGAATCCGAGAACTTCATCGCATTTGCGGCGTCATTTCGGGGGCTGCTTGAGTCAGCCGCGGACACGCGATTCGCCTTGGGTGACGTACCGAAAGCGCTGGCGGCAACGTTTAGCTACGCACACGACGCTGTCTGGGGTAAGTTGAGAATGACGGTTCTCGCACCCGACCTTGAGAACGACCTGATCCATTTCTCTCATGGCCGAAAACTCAAGAAAAGCGAGTCTGCACCAGAGAGCCACGCTGCCAAAACGATGCGCGAGTACCTGGATTCCCTTCAGGGTGCATCAAGTGGCCCGCTGCACGTATGCTATGAGGAGTTGTGCAACATTACACATCCCGCCGCGGGCTCTTTGCTTTACCTACTTGAGAAGCGGAACGATGGCTCGCTCGCCTTTTCCGAACGCCCCGACGAGCAAGCAATTTCAGACCTCTGCACGCGAGGCAGCACCGTAGTCACGGTCTGCGTATCCGAGTCTCTGATCTACCCGGCGGTCATTTTGCGCGTCATCAACCGCTTTGGATTGCCCGGGTTGCGAACGGCTGCTGCGGAAGACGTGCCACTTGAGGACGTGCCGCTGTGGCGCGACCTTGAATCTCAACTGGTTGCTCGGGGGGAAGGCCTGGTACATTAGCAGCACGACGCCTAACAAGCCGTTGCACCCGTCGGCCGCCACCGGGATCATGAGCGGCCGCGGGTGAAGGCCATCACGTTAGACGGCGGGAGGGAAGACTGGCATGACGAAGGTTGAGCGCGCTGCCGAAACTTGGCCCGTTCTTGTCGCCGCAGCCCACAACCGCCAAGTACTCACTTATGAGGTTCTCGCGGACACAATTGGAATGGGGCCGCCCGGCAAAGGCGCCGGAACATTGGCACACCCACTTGGAGTCATTATGCGGTACTGCGAGGCCAACGCCCTACCTCCGTTAACTGTACTTGTAGTCAACAAAACCACTGGGCGACCAGGGAAGGGTCTCAGGACAATCAAGGAACTGCACACGGATCGGGAGAGAGTATTCAAGCACAGGTGGTACGAGGCGTTGCCGCCTCAGATAGCTGAGCTCAAGCAGTTCGATTAGGCTGTCTAACCAGGGCGTGCACCCGGCCGCCCAAAGACCGGCGGCGGGTGATGCCCCAGTCGTTAGACGGCCCTGGATGCAAGCGATGAAGGCACGGTTGCTAATCTCGATCGTCGTCGCGGCGGTCGGAGCTGTCATTGGGGCTCGCACTCCGCAGGACACCGGCGATCCACAGTCGAAGATCATTCAAGTTGAGCAGGCGGTGGAGGCCTCCTTCGCGCCCAGGGTCACGTATTCAGGCGGTGAATCGAAGGCGACGTCTCTCAAGAGGTACAAGGTCAAGGCTGCCGATGGCCGGGCGCTAGAGGTCGAGTTGGATCGGCCCCCGACCGACGCCGACTTGGAGCCGCTGCTTGTGCCCGTTGCGTCTGGGGGGCAGCTGTCTCAAGATCGTCTCCCGAGGGAACTGGTGCAGAGGCTCGGCAACGTGAGGCAGATCTCGCCGGGGTGGGACGACTTGTGGCCCCTGTGGCTGCAGCTGAAGTTCGGCAACAAGGAAATCGCAGAGGCGAGGGCAATGCTTCGGTACGAGTCCAAGCCGGAGGCAGTCGATGATTACGATTGGAATCAGCGATTCGTGTGCGCCGCCCGATCATGGCAGGTCGAGGAGGCCAACGCGCTTCGACTCAAGAAGGCGCGCTTCGCAGCAACTGGAGCTGTTGCCGGATTCGTTACTGCTTTTGTGAGCTTGGTCGTACTCGCTTGGTTGTGGCGCTTCGTCCTCGACAGGGTTCGTGAACTTTCAAACGCGTTCCGCGGAAGATAGGTGGGCCGTCTAACAGCAACTCGAGCCGACGGCGCGTCGGGTCTGGATGGCCGCGGCCCAGCGCGAGGTCGTTAGGCCGACATGACGAGGGCGACAGATGATCATCGCCAACGATGACGGGAGGAAGATGGTCGAGGCGATGGCGCTGGAGCCGTTCCTCGACGAGTACAAGCACGTTACCGGGGTCGAGTTGACCGCCCTCACCGCAAGTGAGCGCCCGGACTTCATCTGCCGACGCCAGGGGAGACGAGTTGGTCTGGAGGTTGTACGTGCGATGCAACACCCCGTTCAGCGCCGGTGGCGGATGATCCTCGGAGAGGACGGACAGCTCGATGGGCTTGACGCCGCACTCCTGGTGCAGGAAGCGGTCTACGCGAAAGAGCGGAAGCGTGCCTCGGCCGGATGGCAGTACCCAGACCGCACAATCCTGGTAGTTCAGCTACTGGGAGCCGACGGTGAAGAGACCGCAGAGTACCTTGATGACCAGCTGATGCACGAGATGTCAGCGACCGGTTTTCGTGAGATTTGGATCGCTGACTACTCTCCGATGGAGCCCTACGGCACAGTGCAGTTGGTGGGTGTCAAACCGAAGCGCTGGCGCGGTGCGCATCGGCATCGAGCGTACGGAATGAAGCCCTATGGGTAGCGCGCGGCCCAACAAGGGGATGGAGCAGACGAACGGCGCCCCGCCGATATTGAGGCGCCGTTCGCTGCTCATCCCCAGCGTTAGGCCGACCTACAGGAGGGAGGAGCCGAATCGAGGCCATGATGGCTGAACTACAGATCTTCTACCGGCTCTTCCTCTACACTCCCGAGGACTCGCGCTTCGTCTTCAAAATCAGGGTGTGCCCAGACATTGAGCAGGCGCACGGACGCCACGAGCCGACCGCCGTCATTTCTTCCGCCAGCCTAGAACCATTGGCCCTGTGCCTCCGCGAGCTGGGGGTCACAGGTTATTCACGCTGGCCCGACGAGGTCGGCGACGCGGTCTCGGCCTTGCTCACGCCGAAGCTCGGGTACCACGAGTGCGCGCCTGATGAGATCGTGGCCTCGCTCGGGAGCCGCCCGCTGTCGCGAGTGGCCGATGTAACCCTGATTGCGGCTGACACACCGATGACCGAAATGAAGCGACGGATTGCCTGCCTCAGGGCGAAGGCGCCCGAGTCGGTGGTGATCGAGGAGCCGGCCTAACAAGCGCATGAAGCTGACGAGCGGCGCACGGTTGTGACAGGGCGCCGCTCGCGGCTGAGCGGCGGGCGTCAGCCAGCCGACTTCATGGCGCTATCCAGAAGCCGGGAATTGAGGGAACCTGAGCGTAGTGAGCACCGGCCAACTGCGAGCGATGGCAACCCGCTAAAGCGCGCAGGGACAGCGAGTTAGCCGCCGGGCTGATTGCCCGCCGCGCCGGCACGTGGCTCACAGCCGAAAACCTGAAAAATCGCGTCCGAACTTTATTTGCTTTGTTTTCAACGGCGAGCGAGCCGGAAGGGCCGAAAAACTTGACAGCGTATGCTATACTGAAATTATGGGAACAGAATGATGATTCCAGAGGTTTTTCGGCTCCCGCCTGTATATAACCTGTAAAATACAGGCTACGGTGATTTAACTATAACAAAATAAACGAGGTAGAAATCGACGCAACAGTCTTATAATCCATTAAACCAGCCAGTTAACAGCCGAAAACAGGCGGCCGGCGCCCAAATACGGGGGGCCAATGGGCAACTCTTGGTGGAGCAAAGCCCGCGGAGCGGGCTCAAGCGGCGACGATTTCACTGATATTCTCACATCTACGTCGAGCACCCATAGCCCTCAGCCGACTTGGTGGTGGAACTGAATCGTCATAGACTGGAAGTTGCCATGAAGCTCGGGCATGTCTGGAGTGTTTTGGCCTTCATTGCCTGCGTGTGGGGGCTCACTCTGCCGCTCGCCGCGCAGCGCCAGCCTTCAACGACGCAGCGGGTGCCGGTGCAGACGCCGCCGGGCTGGCCGCAACAGCGCGCCGACGCCGGTCTGCCGTGGCCGGCCGGGCTGGGCAGGAATGAAGTGATCACCGGCCATATCGCCGCCATCGACAAGGACCAGATCATGGTGAAGTCGCTGGATCACGGCGAGGTGCTGTTCTGGGTGGACGAGCGAACGGTGGTGCGCGTCGATAAGTTCCGCCTGGCGTTGAGCGACCTGCGGACAGGCGATCCGGTCGCCGT
>Ga0315282_10016181_pt1 | contig 10927 bp, 3 predicted proteins | sample YL17G07_20_MG_FD_203693 | JGI IMG/M metagenome (GOLD analysis project Ga0315282, IMG submission 203693) | Sediment microbial communities from Yellowstone Lake, YNP, Wyoming, USA - YL17G07_20 | ecosystem: Environmental > Aquatic > Freshwater > Lake > Sediment | place: USA: Wyoming | collected...
TTAAGGTAGACACGATTCCTCCACAGATTATTGTGATTTTTCCTCAGGACAATTCAGTATTGAACAGCAAAACTCTTGTTGTTAAGGGTGTGGTTGATGTTGGTTCAACGGTTAAGGTGGATGGCAATGCGGTAATAGTCGATGGCCTTGGCAATTTTGAGGCAAGTATCGAGGTTTTGTCAAGTCCGCAGATTATTAATATATCGGCAACTGACCCGGCTGGGAATAGTTCGCAAAAAATTTTAACGGTTTATCTTGACACTACTCCCCCAAATCTTACGATTGTTAAACCTGTAATGTTCCAGCAGGTGAGTAAATTGCCTTTAATTATAGAAGGCATAACTGAAAAAGGAGCAAAGATTACCGTCAACGAAAATAGCGCAGATGTTAGAGATGATGGAACTTTCAGCTATGCTATGCAATCTCTTCCGGAAGGTCAGTTTGCAGTGATCGAAGTTGTTGCAACTGATGAGGCAGGCAACTCCACAAAGAAAACCGTGAGTGTAAAATACAGCAAATCAATTATAATAAAACTCCAGGTGGGTAATAAGAATGCCCTTATAAATAATGAGACTTCCTCGCTTGAGGCAACCCCAGTGATAAAGAACGGAAGAACAATGGTTCCTCTGCGATTTGTTGGCGAAGCATTTGGTGCGGGGTTTACCTATGACCCTGTTTTCAAGATTATTGACATAAATTTTGGAAGTGATAAAATAAAGATGCAAATTGGTAAAGACGTTGCCTTTGTTAATGGTAAAGAAATTAAGCTTGATGTGGCTCCTTACATTGTAAACGGAAGAACCCTTGTACCTATAAGGTTTATATCGGAAACATTTGGTGCAGAGGTTATTTGGGATAGCACTACAAAAACCGTTACGATTATTTATCCTAAGCCATAGGAGGATACGTGATGAATTTTATAAAGAAGTTGTTTATGTGGATATTGGTAATGTTATTTGTTTTTTTGATATTTCCACTGAGGTCTTCTGCAATAACAGTTGCCCCTTTGTTTGAGGTTGAAGTCACTCCCATAAATGCTGGCTCTGTTGCCGAATATCGAATTTACGGAAGTTATTCTGAATATGATAGAGTAAATGTGCTTAAGGTTTATTTCAGGGAAGATACCAGTTTCAGAAGCCCTGGTGCCTCATATGGAAGCGTTCTTGTAAATGGAGTTCCTGTTTTGGGCACCCAGTTCAGGAAGATTGAGTCGGACGGTTCTGTCGAGGCAACCCTTTACCTTTCTCGATATATTAATAAGGATAATAAAATTGAAATTCTTTTCAAGAAAGATGCAGGCGTGATTAACCCGATAACGCCTGCTACCTGTTACAAAGTTAGAGTAGTTTTAATAAATTACAATGGCGTTGAAGTCGGAACAATTCTTTCGAATAGCTACAGAATAACATCTTCTGCAGTACAAGGTTTAACAGCAAAGGTTGATCCTACCGTAAAAGGGATGAAAGCAGAGTATGTTATTAGTTTTGCAACTGGAGCACGTGGAGCATTAAACAGCAATTCCGGTGGGATTAAGGTTAAATTTCCAGAAGGGACAATGTTCCCTAATTCTCTCTCTAAAACAAATATACTCATTAATAATAGTCCGATTTCGGCAATATATAGAGATATGGAAGAACCAAATGTTGTTAGAGTTTATTCACCTTTTGACATACCTGCGAATTATCCTGTTACATTGGTTTTTAAAAAGGAATTAGGACTTTCAAACCCACTCCAGGCAGGACTTAAGAAAATTCTTGTTTCTACTGATTTGGAGCCCGACTGGGTAGAGTCTGTACCTTTTGAGATATATGAGCCTGAAATTCAGGATTTAAGTATTTCTCTTTTCCCGGATTCCATTGCTTTGCATCCTGAGATAAATATGAATTTTAAAACTTCTCCAGTTGGATTTCTTTCAAAAGGAGAGAAAATTTACATTGAATTTCTTCAGGGCTTTCAAATTCCAAGTGCTATAAATAGTGATTTTGTTTTTGCTAATGGTCAGAATACAGAAGCATTTTCCATGGGTAATATAATTGAAATAGTGTCTCCTCAGAATATTACTCCCTTATCTCAGGTTGAAGTGAAAATTCTGAAAGAATTAGACATCACAAATCCATCTTCTCTTGGTGATTATATGATAAATGTCTGGACTGATGCTGATAGTTTTAAGTCGCAGTTTAAAGTTAACATTAAAACTTCCACAGTTGACGATGTGAAACTTGAAGCTCAGTATTCTGGATTAAACACAGTGAATGCTTTTAAAGTTTCCTTTAAAACGGGTCCTGTTTACACTCTTAATAAGGATATTGATAGAATTAAGATAACTTTTGATGAGAACTTTGTGTATCCTGATGACCATCCCCAGAATTTAATAACAGTAAATGGAACTATAAGTCAAAACGTTGCGATAGAAGTGCATAGTTTGTATATAACAACTCCTCTTGATATCCAGCCTGGAAGTTTAGTAGAGGTTGAAATCCCCGAAACCTTTGGCATTAAAAACCCTGCAAACCTTGGGGAATACGGAGTTAGGGTGTCAACTTCAAAAGAAGTACAGGAAGTTGAAAGTAACAAAATAAAAATAACACCTCTTCCTGTTGTTGAGTTGACAGTGGAGCCACAAGCACCAGATGGTCAGAATGGTTATTATAAAACTGCTCCTGAGATACGCCTTTCAATTTCTAATGGAGTGAAAGTTTTCTTCAAGGTTGACGATGGTGAGTTTGCTGAGTTTACAGCTCCTTTTAAGATTGACGAAGGCACTCACACCGTCTATGCCTATGCAATGGACGAGGGTGGCAATAAGGGAGATACAATTAAAAAACAGTTTTTGGTTGATAATACCCCCCCAAAGATTACTTTTGATAATGCTAACTCCGACCCTTACTTTAAAGAAAACCCTGGAAAACTTACAGGGAGTGTCTCTGAGCCTTGTGTGTTACAGATAACTGCCGGCGCAGATAAAATCACCCTTGAACTAAAAGAAGATTTAAACTTTTCTACAGAGTTGAATGTCTATGAAGGCATGCCAATTGCTTTTTTTGCAAGAGATCTTGCAGGGAATGCAGCCACTCTTCTTTTAACAGCGCATATTGATAGCAAGCCACCTGTGATAACTTTTATTAGTAAGGTTAATCGAGTGCAGGGGTTAGGCATAAATTCGGTAGAGACGACAGAACCCGCATACACGATCCAACTTAAAATTGATGAGAAAGGCAAAGTATTTATTGACTCAAATGAGATGTTTTCTGACGGACAAACATACTCTTACAATGCTAATCTTATTGACGGGGACAACCAATTTATTATAAAAGCAGTAGATGCTGCAGGTAATGAAGCTATAGAGACACTTCTTATCAAGAAAGTTAACGAAAAGAAAATTACTCTTCAAATAGGTAGCAATCTTGCAACTGTTGGAAGCGAAACTGTTGAGATTGAATCCCCTCCCGTGATAGAGAAAGGTTTTACACTTGTCCCTTTGCGTTTTATTGCAGAAGCTTTCGGAGCAACGCTTGATTATAACAGCGCGTTGCAGATTATTAATATTAGTTATAAGGCTACTTCAATCTCACTACAGGTGGGTTCAACGATTGCATTTGTCGATAATGTACGAAAAGAACTTAATGCACCACCAAAAATCATAAATGGCAGAACTCTTGTTCCCATTCGCTTCATCTCCGAGACTTTTGGTGCAGAAGTTCTCTGGGATGGCACAACAAAAACAGTAACAATTGTCTATAAACCTTAGGCAATGTTTGAGGTTTTTATAATACTCTGGCAGGATATTTCGTCCTGCCTTTTTTATTTTGCAAAATTATTTTGATTTTTTTTACCAAAGATATAATATTTCAAAGCAAGTTTTTGCAAAAGGAGGAATTATGAAATTTTTTAGAAAGTTAATTTTAGTTTGCGTGATGTTTGTTTTGGTTTATTCTTTTCAACTTGTTCCAGGGAATATTGTCTTAGCCGGTCAATACGACTGGGTTAAATTGAATTCAGGGCTTCCTTCCTTGAATCACACTTCAATTGCCGTGAGCTCTGTGGACTCTAAAATTATCTATGTTGGCACAAGGATTGGTTTGTGGAAGACGGTTGACGGAGGAGAGAGTTGGAACTATGTCCCTATAGGAATAAAGGAAGAGTTTATAAAGTGCGTAACATTAAGTTATCAGAACAAAGATATTGTGTATGTTGGCACATACGGTTACGGAATTTTCATTTCGCAGGATGGAGGACTTACCTGGTCAGACATAAGCACAGGGCTTATAAGCAAGGATGTTGAAACCATTGCAATAGACCCGAAAAATCCTAATGTGATCATTACGGGCACTTATGGAGCAGGTGTTTTCAAAACGGTAAACGGAGGTAAAACCTGGGTTGCTAAAAATAGTGGGCTTGCCGAAACACGAATTAAGAAAATAGTTTTTGACCCTCAAGATTCAAGCATTGTCTTTCTTGTTGCTTATGGTAACGCAGGCATTTTCAAGTCAGAAGACGGCGGAAGCACCTGGAAAGAAATTAACGACGGCATTACAGGAAGCGACAAGGATATTGCTTCTTTTGAAGTAGACCCAGCGGAAGATAATCTTCTTTACGCAGGCTCAATGGGAACAGGAAAATTATTCAGAAGTGAGGATTACGGAGATACCTGGAAGGAGCTTAATGCTAAACTTCCAGAAACCTGGATCAACGAAATTGTAGTAAACCCCTTGGACAACAGGATTGTCTATCTTGCAACAGGTGCGGGAATCTTCAAGTCAGAAGATAAGGCGTTAACTTTTAAGAAGAAAAATGACGGACTTACAGACACAAATGTTAAAACAATTGCAATGGAACTAACAAAGCCTGAAGTTCTCTATGCGAGCACATTCAACACGGGTATTTTTAAAACTATAAATGCTGGGGCCTACTGGGTTCAAAAAAGCTCTGGGCTTCCATTCTACTCAATAATTTGCATTCAGGTAAATTCAAAAACTTCAGAAATTTTTACCGGGACAGAGATAGGAATTTACTCTTCAAAGGATTCAGGCAACACATTCTCACTGAAGGGGCTTGAAGGGAAGTTTATAGAATGTTTAACTTTAGAACCGGCCGACCCCTCGTATATGTATGCGGGAACTTATAAGAATGGCTTGTTTAAGTCTGACGACGGTGGGTCAACCTGGAAGCAGCTAGGGCGAGAGATCCAAACAAGAAATATATTTGATGTAGAAATCGACCCGAATGATAGCCAAAAAATGTATGTTGCAACTGACAATGGCGTTTACAGGTCGACAGATGGTGGAGAAACCTGGAGGGAAATAAACAATGGAATTAAAGAATTATGGCTTTTGTCTATAGAAATTGACCCAACAAATTCCAAAATAATGTATGTTGGTTCTGACGGGGGAGGTGTTTTCAAAACCGAAAATGGCGGCGAATCCTGGAAGGCTATTAATTCAGGTTTAACTAACCTCTATGTGCTTATGCTTAGACTTAATTCCAAAAACCCAGATGTTCTTTATGCTGGGACTTATGAAGGCGGAGTGTTTAAAACGACTGACGGTGGTAAAACTTGGGTTGAATTCAATAATGGGCTTGAGAATAAGATTGTTTGGGATATAAGGATTCACTACAAATTTACAGAGTCGATTGCAATTGCAACAGAAGGGGGCGTTTTCTTTGTTGAAAATTACGGCACCACATGGGAGAAACTTCAAGGCGGAAATGCCCCGAACATAGTCAATATGTGTGCGTTTGCCTATAGCGATTGGAGCCTTATTTATGCTGCTACTTATGAGGAAGGTTTCTTTAAGAAGCAGATTTCCCGCAAGGTTACGGTAACGGCGACCGAAGGCGGAACAGTTTCTCCGTCGGGTGTTGTGGAAGTTCCTTTTGGAGGGTGGGTCAATTTTACAATGATGCCTAAAGAAGGTTATAAGATTAAAGAGCTTTACCTGGGAACAAGGCGTTTTGACCCTTACACAAGCTTTAAAGTTATTGAAATATCTTTAAACACTTCATTCAAGGCAGTTTTCGAGAAGATAGCAGTTGAGAAAAAGGAAACAATAATAATCCTCCAAATTGGTAACATGAACTTCACCGTGAACGGCGAAACGAAAATGCTTGACTCTCCGCCAGTCATTAAGAACAGCAGAACACTTCTTCCAATAAGGGCAGTTATCGAATCCCTCGGCGGAACAATTGATTGGGATGGTACAGAAAGAAAAGTTACAATCACCCTGAAAGATACGATAATCAAGCTCTGGATAGGTAAACCCCAGGCAAATGTAAATGGTGTTCTCAAGTGGATTGATGAAACAAATCACAATGTAGTACCTGAAATTATAAACTCAAGAACAATGCTTCCTTTAAGATTTGTTGCGGAAAACCTTGGTGCAAATGTTGTGTGGGATGGAACAACAAAAACAGTAACAATCGTCTATAAACCGTGAATTCTAATTTAATTTTGTATAAAAAAGAAATTACTTTTAAAAAAATAATTGACTTGCAATTGTATTAAGTTATAATTTGTTATAGTAGCTTGAGTTTTTGAAATTTAATTTTTATATTTTAAAAAGATTTTAAAGGAGGTATTTATTATGAGAAAATGTGTTATTCTGCTTGTAGTATTGTCCATGTTATTTTCTCTTCTCTTTGGTTTTTCGAAACCTTACTCTGTCAAGGCTGATCAACCCAACTCCGATGAAATTGTCAAAATTGCAAGGGAAAATCTCGACCAGTACCTTAAGGAAAACCTTAAAAATACGCCATTAAATGATCAGGCAAAGCAAAAGATGGAGAAGCTAAAGATTCCTGAAGAACTTATTGATGGTGTAGCGATTCCGAAGAGTCTTGTTGAAACCAAGCACATTAAGGATGGCAACGCTTATATAAGGGTTGCCATTGACGGTGTAAGCAAAACTGCATTGAGCTATGCAAAAGATAACAACATTTCAATTAACTCTACTAACCTTAGCCCTGATGACAAGGCAAAAGTTGTAAACTATATCGAAACTATTAAGGCAGAGCATCAAATTATTAAGAATCAACTTGCAGGTCTTCCAGTTACGGTTAAGAATGACCTTTATGTTGCCTACAACGGCGTCATCGTTGAAACCCAGATCAAGAACATAAAGGATTTGTATGCAAGGTTTGGCAAAGACAAAGTCCACATTGAGACAATCTATACAACAGACCTTAATTACAGTGTTCCTCTTATCGGCGCAGGTGAAGATGGTGTATGGACAGATCCAGACGTTGACGGCACAGGAATGTATGTTGGTGTAATAGATACTGGCGTTGATTACACTCATCCTGACCTTGGCGGTGGAAGTTCATTCCCGACAACAAAAATACCAGCAGGCTATGACTTTGGTGACGATGATGAAGACCCGATGGACTGCAACGGACATGGGACACATGTTTCAGGAATAATGGCTGCAGATGGCGTAGTTGCAGATGGCGGAGTCAAAGGTGTAGCACCAAAGGCAAAAATAGTTTTTGCAAAAATTGTTTCAGGATGCAAAGGTTCTGCCTCAGACCTTACCATTGCAGCAGCATTTGACTATATGGCAGACCCATATAACCTTGACCTCGGTGAAGAGGGCACGCACCCGCCAGTTGCTGCAGTGAATATGAGCTTTGGTGCCGATGATGGTTTTGTTACAACTGATGCGCCAGACCAAGTTGCAATTGAAAACTGCATTGCAGCGGGGATTTTTGTTTCTCTTGCTGCAGGTAACGCATACTGGTCATACCAATCTTACGGGTACTATCCATTCTTCCCAGACTATGCAACTGTCGGATCTCCATCCGTTACCCCTTCTGCAATTTCGGTTGCAGCATCGTATAATGTGATAGGAAAATATCCTGCATTAACAGAATTAAGCAACAGTCAATTGTACGCATATACTGTGGGTGGTGACTCGCAGGATCCTATTGCAACTCTTGGCGATAACTCAGGTGATGGCTACAAATATTATTACTGTGGTCTTGGTGGAATTGCAGGTGATTTCCCACCGGAGGTTTCAGGTAACATTGCATTAATCCAGAGAGGAACTTATAATTTTTCATTAAAAATACATAACGCAGCAGACGCAGGAGCAATTGGTGCAATTATCTATAACTCCGCTGCAGGTGGAGACATATTACTTTCAATGGATACTGGTGGCGAAACATTACCTGCTGTATTCATTGGCCGGACTGCAGGGCTTGCACTTCTTGCAAAGGCGCAGAATGCGGGTAGTGATGGCACAGGTAGAATTGCATTCTATACTGATACGTTTGCTGATTCTCCGCTTCCAGCCGATACAATGGTTGATTTCTCCTCATGGGGTCCTGCTCCTGATTTATCCTTCAAGCCTGAGATTACTGCTCCTGGCGGCGGCATCTGGTCCACAGTGCCACTTGCACAAGGAAGCTATGCAAACTATTCAGGCACATCAATGGCCTCTCCTCATGTGGGAGCAGTGGGAGCACTTGTAAAAGAAGCACATCCTACATGGAGCCCTGCTCAGATAAAGATTGCCCTTATGAACACGGCAAAGATACTCACTGAGCCTGCAACAGGTTTGCCATACTCTGTCCTTAAGATGGGTGCAGGAAGGGTGGATGTTTACAATGCACTCCACAATGATGTTCTATTGACAGATTCTTCAAAGGGTACGCCTTATGTTGCACTTGGTGAACTTCCAAGCTACAAGACTGCTCCTGTTGTATTCACCGTGAGATTAACAAATACAGGCTCAACAGATGTCAATTATGATATTTCCTCAACAATTCAGACAACTTACTTTAACTTGACTTCAATGGCACTTACTGGTGCAACAGTTACAACAATTCCTTCAGGCTCTGTAACTGTTCCTGCAGGCGTCACTGCCGATGTTGTTGTAATGATAGATGCAACTGCTGTCGAAGATTGGACTGGCTTTAATTACCTTGAAGGATTTGTAAAGTTTACTCTTTCCTCAGGTGTTGAACTTCACATTCCTTATATGGGTTTCCTTGGCAAGTGGAACCAGTTTACAGATGAGTCTGCCTGGGACTTCAACCCGCTTATTGACCCAGCAGCTGATGACCCAATGAACTTCACGCAGTATTTATATGGTACTGGCGCAACCTGGCCAGAACTTACTGATGGTTCCAACTGGTACTATGCAGGTGTTGATTTCTCTGACAACCTCAATAGAAATGCGATTGCATTCAACCCTAGTGCTGATCCTACTGTTCAGCCAAACTTGCTTGAAGCAGACTTCTGGGCTTTGAGGAATATGCAGAATGTTACAATCGAAATCCGTGACCAAAGCAATGCTCTTGTTAAGACTATTGACAGCACTGACTATATTTATAAGGAATATTTGCTACCACCTGATGACACCCCAACAGGCTGGTATTCCTCTGGCAACACCTGGTGGATTTGGGATGGCACGGATTTTTCGGACAATCCTGTTGCCGATGGCGGTTATAAACTCGTAATCAAGGCAACACCTCCAAAAATCTTTAACAAGATGACATTCGACGACCCTCAGGTTATTGACTTCCCGATTCATGTTGATACCGTAAGCCCGGCGGTTTGCATTGACAATATTACCCAGAACGCTGACGGAAGCTATATACTTCATTGGAGTGCGTCAGACCCAGCACCTTCAAGTGAAATCTGGGGGTATGGCTTACAAATTGATAGCGGTAACTGGACACTGGTGCCACCAACCAGTAATTCTTATAAGACAGGCGTTCTATTAAGTGGTAGCCATACTTTTACTTTGGTTGTTTATGATAACGCAAGCAATGTGGGGTCCGATATTGCAGATTTAAACATTACTCTCACCTCACCTGATGCAAACCCTAAGTATTATTATTCTCCAACTCTCCCTCTCACAGTAACAGTTGCAGGAGATGTTTATTCTTCTTCTCCGATTTCTGAATTCAAGATCGATGGTGTCGATTACACTCTTGGTGTCAGCAACACATTTACAAAGGACTTCACTTATACAGATTATGGGCACTACACAGTTCAACTATATGTAAGAGATAACATTACTTGTGGTCATGAACTAACACTGAATGTTGATATCTATGTTGTGCATAACACAATCGAATTAACAATCATTGGAAGGGGAACTGTAACAAAGTCTCCAGATAAGTCTGCTTATAACTATGGTGAAGAAGTTACCCTCATTGCAGTACCAGATACAGGATGGCACTTTGTCAGTTGGGGTGGAGATGTAACTGGCACAACAAATCCGCTCACAGTTACAATGGATGGCAATAAAACAATCACTGCAACATTTGAAATCAATGTTGTTCTCTTCACTCTTCACATCCCTTCAGGCTGGTCTCTTGTCTCTGTCCCGTTTGATACAGATGCATCACTTCTTGCCTGTCCATTAATCTACTACTTTAATGGTTCTGCATGGCTTCCAGAAACATTAACACTTCATCCAGGTAGAGGTTATCTTGTCCTCTCTACTACTCCTACTTTAAGGGATGTTATCCTTACAGGCACTCCACTTTCTTCCCCTTTCTCACTCTCTTCTCCTGGTTCATGGCAACTCATAGGTAATCCATTTGCCTCTCCTTGCACCCTCTCTTCAACATCTCCAATACTACTCATATACTTCTTTGATGCCACTAGTTCTACATGGCAACCTGCCGATACTAGTAATCTCCAGCCTGGTATGGGCTATCTTGTCCTCACATCTTCTCCTGGGATGTTCATATTCACTTTAAAACCTTAAGTAAATGCTGAAAAACCTTGGTGCATTAGTTGATTGGGATTCTACAACAAAAACAGTAACGATAACTTATTCATTGCCTTAATTTCGAATAGAGGGAGAGATGGCTCTCCCTCTTAATTTTTTGATGACTTGACAGCGAATTAAATATAGTTATATTAAAACTGGTAGAGGTATTTGGAGATTTTTAAAAAATTGTTATCATAAATTAT
>Ga0315282_10016182_pt1 | contig 10927 bp, 12 predicted proteins | sample YL17G07_20_MG_FD_203693 | JGI IMG/M metagenome (GOLD analysis project Ga0315282, IMG submission 203693) | Sediment microbial communities from Yellowstone Lake, YNP, Wyoming, USA - YL17G07_20 | ecosystem: Environmental > Aquatic > Freshwater > Lake > Sediment | place: USA: Wyoming | collected...
CTTCAAGAAAAGGCCGTCTGTTTCTTTCATTATATTAGCCTTATGGACAGCTGTAACTTTTTTTCTTCCATTTTTAACAGCGTAATCAAAAGCAAACTTGACTATCCTTTTGGATGCGCTTATCGAAATAGGTTTTATACCTATGGCTGAATCTTTTTTTATAGCAATTCCGCTCAGCTCTTCAATATTTTTTATAATATCTCCTGTCCTCTCAAGCCCCTGGCTGAATTCTATGCCTGAGTATAAATCTTCCGTATTTTCCCTTATAACTACAAGATCTATGTTTGTATACCTGCTTTTCACGCCTTTTATTAGTTTACACGGCCTCAAACACGCATATAAATCAAGCGCCTTCCTGAGCTGCACATTTACTGACCTAAAACCTTTGCCCACAGGAGTTATTATAGGGCCTTTTATAGCTACCTTGTTCTTTCTTATGGAATCCAGGACATGGGCAGGTAAAACTGTCCCGTATTTAGCAATAGCTTCTTCGCCTGCTATCTGCTCTTCCCATGTTATTTTTACACCCGTAGCGTCAATGCATCTTTGAGCAGCAAGGCTGACTTCTCTTCCTATGCCATCGCCTGGAATCAGAGTAACTTTATTACTCAATTTTCAACTCCCCGTATTTTTTGTAGTAATTTACTATTCCGCCTGTTTCTATAAGATTTTTCTGAAATTTTGTAAACGGCTTTATATGCAGCGTATATTGTTTATCCGGGCCAACAACAATGCCTTTTTCAATATCAGCCTCTATTACATCTTCTTTTTTTATCTTATCGGTATCGCATTCTACCAGAGGCAGGCCAAGATTAAACGCATTTCTGTAAAATATCCTCGCAAAACTTTTAGCAAGCACCGCCAAGCAGCCTGCATATTTAAGGGCCATAGGCGCCTGTTCTCTTGAAGAACCGCAGCCAAAATTAGTCCCAGCTATTACAAAAAATTTATCCCCGCCAATCTTTTTGTAAAAATCCGGCTCAATGTCCTCAAACACATACATGGCGAGTTGACGCGGGTCTGTTATGGAAAATTTATACCTGCCAGATATTATAAGGTCTGTATTTATATCGTCGCCAAACTTATAAGCAATGCCTTTCATGTAAGCCTCTTATAAATTTTTAATTTCTTCCGGGTTTTTAATATATGTCTTAAAAACATCTTCTGCGATAAGGCCTTTTTGATAAAGCGTTTTTAGAGATTTGTCCATTGTATGCATGCCATACTGACCGCCTGTCTGGATATGAGTAAGAAGCTGTTCTGTTTCATGCTCGCGTATAAGGTTTCTTATCGCGTTTGTAGCTATCATTACTTCTGTAGCAATAACCCTGCCAGGCCTGTCTTTTCTTGGCAATAACTGCTGCGAAATAATCCCCTGCAAAGAAGTTGAAAACTGAATCTTTATCTGCTCCTGCTGGTAAGGCGGAAAAACATCTATAATCCTATCTATGGTTTGAGATGCATCTGAGGTGTGTAATGTTGCCAGCACAAGATGCCCTGTCTCCGCAGCTGTGAGAGCGGTAGCTATTGTCTCGATATCTCTCATCTCGCCAACTACTATCACATTGGGATCTTGCCTTAATGCGTGAATCAACGCATTTGAGAAAGACCTGGTGTCAGCGTAAATCTCCCTCTGTTTAATTACGCTGCGCTTATTGGTATGCACATATTCTATAGGGTCTTCTACGACTATAATTATTGCCTGGCGTTCTGTGTTTATAAAGTCTACCATTGAGGCAAGCGTTGTAGTTTTGCCAACTCCTGTAGGGCCTGTAACAAGGACCAGCCCCTGATTTTTACGGCAAAGATCTGCCACGACAGGAGGTAATCCCAGTTCTGCAATAGTTCTTATTTTTAATGATACCAGCCTGAAGGCGGCCTCAACGCTTCCTCTCTGCATGTGCACATTTACCCTGAATCTATTCAATCCTGGGACATCCAAAGAGAGATCCAGTTCTAAATCTCTCTCGAAAACTGCCTTCTGTTTATCATCCAGTATGCTGTACACCAGGCGTTTGCAGTATTCCTTATCCATCTTTGGAAAATTTAAAGGTATTAGCTTGCCGTCTATTCTGACAATAGGCGCCGAATCTGCGGTAATATGAAGATCAGATGCATTTTTCTCAACAGCAGTTTTTAGAAGGTCTCTTATATCCATATAATGTATACCCTTGTTGTAGGGAACGGTTTAAAACTGTTCCCTACTATATGTATTTCCTTGGATCAGCGATCTTGCCTTCCAGCGCGGACGCTGCTACAGTAGCAGGAGAACCAAGATAAATAAATGCGTCCGGATTACCCATCCTTCCTTTAAAATTCCTATTAGCGGTTGAAATACAAATCTCTCCAGAGGATAGAACGCCATTATGAGTTCCTACGCAAGGGCCGCATCCAGGCGCAACTACGCAGGCCCCTGCTTTTACAAATTCTGAAACAATGCCCTTTGACATTGCCTGTTGGAAAATATCCTTTGAAGCAGGCGCTATGATCATTTTTACATTTTCGTTTATTTTTTTATTCTTCAAAATAGAATAAGCTATTACTAAATCTTCCAGCCTTCCGTTTGTGCAGGTTCCTAAAAATGCCTGGTCAATCTTCGTGCTTTTAAGCTTATTTATTGCTACGACATTATCTACAGTATGCGGTTTTGCTATCTGCGGCGTAATTTTACTCACATCAAACTCCAGCACCTCGGAATACGCAGCATCTTTATCGCTTTTCACTCTATGTCCTACCTGCCCCGTACCTGAGCGAAGCGAATGGTGCGGGGTGCCCTCTGTCCTACCTGCCCCGTACCTGAGCGAAGCGAATGGTGCGGGGTGCCCTCTAAGCCATTTATAAGTCTTCTCGTCTGGCTCCATCAGCCCTGCCTTTGCGCCCATCTCAATTGCCATATTAGTTATAGTAAAGCGGCTATCCATGCTTAAACTTTTTATATATTCCCCTGAAAATTCTACAGTTTTATATGTAGCGTAATCAGCGCCAAGCTTTCCTATTATATAAAGTATTACATCCTTGGAATAAACGCCTTTTCCAATTTTACCCTTGAGTATTATTTTTATAGTTTCAGGTACCTTAAACCAGTTTTTTCCAGTAGCAAGAGCTACTGCAACATCAGTAGAGCCCATGCCTGTTGAAAAGACTCCAAGCGCTCCGTAAGTGCATGTATGTGAATCAGCCCCTACCACTAAATCGCCAGGCATAACCAGCCCTGATTCAGGTATTACCTGATGGCACACGCCGCAGCCAATATCAAATATTTCCAGATCGTGCTCTTTCGCAAAATTACGCATCTTTTTATGCACCTCTGAAACACCAATACTCGGGCTTGGAGAACTATGGTCTATAACCATGCGGAATTTATCTTTATTAAAAACTTTTTTTGCGCCAAGATTTCTGAATGCATCTATGACAAGCATGCTTGTTCCGTCCTGGCCAAAACAGAAATCTATATTTGCGACCACCACATCTCCTGCCTTTGCGTCTTTATTGCTATGGCCGCTGAATATTTTTTCTACTATTGTTTTACCCATAGTTTGCTTTCAAAATGCTTTTGCGCGGAGCTCGCTAACGCTCGCTCCGCTACTCCATACGTTTTTGGAATAGCGAAGCGAATGCAATGAGCTTCGCGCAAAAGCATGTTCAACAGTTCTTACTAAACCATTCTTCTATTCTATCTATTCCTTTTTTAATATTATCCATACTAGTGGCAAAGCTTAGCCTTATATGAGCGTCAGAACCGAATACCTTGCCTGGTACAACAGCCACCATTGCTTCGTTCAGCAGTCTGTCGCTGACTTCCATGCTGGACAATCCGGTTTTATGTATCCTGCAGAATATATAAAAAGCCCCTTCAGGTTTCAGGCAGGAAAGCCCTTTTATTTTATTTATCCTTTCCACCATATAGTTTCTTCTTTTCTCAAATTCATTCCGCATCTCGTCTATGGCAGTCCCGCTGTTTTCAAGCCCTTCCAGCGCAGCCATCTGGCTTATAGATGCAGGGTTGGAAGTAGAATGGCTCTGTATATTTTTAATAGCTGTTACAAGTTCATTATCAGGCGAGGCGAGATATCCTATCCTCCATCCGGTCATTGCGAAACTCTTAGAAACACCGTTAACCACAACAGTATTTTTAAAAATATCTTCGCCTAAAGCTGCTATAGAAACATGAGAGTTGCCATCAAAAATAATCTTTTCATAAATCTCGTCGCTAATAATAAGAATTCCTTTTTCAGCCGTTATCTTTCCAATTTCTTTTAATTCTTCTTTTGCATAAATAGACCCTGTAGGATTTGACGGGCTGTTGATTATAAGGATCTTTGTCTTTTTTGTGATTGCCTTCTTCAAGTCAGGCATGGATATCCTGAATCCAGAAGAATCATCAGTTTTAATAAAAACAGGTTTTGCTCCTGCGAGCCTTACCATCTCGGGATAGCTCAGCCAGTAAGGAGATGGTATTATTACCTCGTCGCCTTTCTCGCATACTGCCTGAATTATATTATAAAGTGAATGTTTTGCCCCGCAGGATACAACTATTTGGGAAGGACTGTAGGTAAGGCCGTTGTCTTTATAAAATTTATCACAGATTGCCTTCTTGAGTTCATCTGTGCCTGATTCTGCGGTATATTTTGTAAAACCCTGCTGAATAGCTTTTATTGCAGCTGACTTTATGTGGTCCGGTGTGTCAAAATCAGGTTCACCTGAGCCAAAGCCTATAACATCAATGCCAGAGGCTTTCATCTTTTTGGCTTTGGCTGTAATTGCAAGAGTTAATGAAGGAGATACGCTTTTTGCACGGGAAGAAAGTTTCATCTTGTATTTTATACATTCCGCCCAAGAAACCCCGGGCTTTGGCCTTGATGGGCTCCATTCCACTATCACCTAATCGCCTTTACGTCCGAAAAATTTCTTAAAGAATCCAGGTCTCCCTATCGGCTTCTCACGCTTCTTGGGTTGCGGCGTTTCTTTTTTATGCTCTTCTTTTTTCGGCTCAGGCAGAATAATCTTCTTCTCTTTTTCAACATTAGTTTCAATTTCCGGAGCAGCAGGTTTTTTCTCTTTTTTATCCGCTTTCTTCTTAGGCTCAAGAGGCTTTGGCTTTTCAACAAATTCAAGTATAGCCATCTGCGCGTTGTCTCCGTGCCTTTTTTTAGTCAGCATAACTCTTGTATATCCGCCCAATCTATTCTTAAATAAAGGCGCAATTTCATTAAAGAGTATGGCGACCAGTTTTCTATCGCCTAGAATGGCATATGCGCTGCGCTGATTAGTCACTGTTTTTTCTTTTCCGAGAGTTATAAGCTTATCAGTCAGGCGAGAGGTCTCTTTCGCTTTTGTCTTTGTTGTGTTTATGCTCTTACTGATAATAAGCGCTGAGACCAAGCTCTTGAGCGTTGCCTTATAATGACTTCTCTGCCTTCCAAATTTTACACTGTGTGTATGGTGTCTCATTTTGAAGCCTTTTCCTTTGGTATTTCCATTCCTAAAGAAAGACCCATGCCCTTAATTATCTCTGCTATTTCCTGAAGCGATTTCTTGCCGAAGTTTCTATATTGGAGCATTTCCTGTTCTGTTTTCGTAACAAGCTCTCCTATAGTCTTTATGCGCGCCTCTCTGAGACAATTACCGCTTCTTACGGAAAGCTCAAGCTCTGAAACAGGAAGTTTTAGTTTTTCCAGTAGTTCCCTGTTTTCCTGATTGCCTTCTTCCCGCATTTCATCTTCTACTACTATCTGGCCGAATTTTAAAAACACCTCCAGGTGTTTATTTAGTATGTGAGACGCGTACAAAATAGTGTCTTTCGGCTCCATGCTGCCGTTTGTCCATATCTCCAATATTAATTTGTCATAATCTGTGATCTGTCCAACTCTGGTATTTTCTATGTGATAACTCACCCTTCTTACGGGGGCAAATATGGAATCCACAGGTATTACGCCTATCACCTGGCCTTCTTTTTTATTTCTCTCTGAAGGGACAAATCCCCTCCCCCTGCCGATTTCAAGTTCCATATTAAAACTTGCATCCTTTGTAAGAGTCGCTATATGAAGGTCTGGATTTATTACCTCTATAGTTTCGTCAGCTATTATATTCTTTGCTGTAACCTCGCCTTTTTTGGAAGCTTTTAAGCGCAGTATCTTCGGAATGCGAGACTCTGATTTAAGGAACAACTGTTTTATATTTAAAATAATCTGCGGGACATCTTCCAATACGCCCGGTATCGTAGAAAATTCGTGCAATACACCGTCTATCTTTACAGAAGTAACAGCAGTCCCTTCAATAGAAGATATAAGGATGCGCCTCAGGGAATTACCTATTGTGGATCCAAAGCCTCTTTCGAATGGTTCTGCGATAAATTTTCCATACGTCTTGGAATAACTAGCTTCTTCACACTCTAATTTTTTAGGCATTTCAAATGTCTTCCAGCTTATACCCATTTATTACCCCCTCGTATAATGTTCCAATAGCTTTATTTAGAATACAATTCTACTATCAGCTGCTCTTTTATATCAGCTGCTATATCGCTTCTTTCGGGAAGCCTTGAAACCTTTACTTTAAGACCTTCCTTATCAACTTCTATCCAGCCTGGATAACCCCTGTCTTTTAATTTCTCAATAGATTCTTTAACCCTTTTTATGTTTTTTTCTTTTGGCTTTATAACTATGATGTCACTTGTTTTTACAGAAAAAGATGGTATATCTACTTTTTTATTATTTACAAGCACATGGCCGTGCATCACCATCTGTCTTGCCTCAGGCCTTGAAGGAGCAAAAGAGGCTCTGAATATAACATTATCCAGCCTTCTCTCTAAAAGCTCTAAAAGCTTTGAACCTGTAATGCCTTTTGAATGGCTGGCTGTTTGAAAATATTTTCTAAACTGGCGCTCCAATATGCCGTATATCTTTTTCACTTTCTGTTTTTCTTTTAATTGCGTGCCATAGTTTGACAGTTTGATCCTCTGGCCTTTTCCATGTTGTCCTGGAGCGTAACCTCTCTTATCAAAACCGCATTTGTCAGAATAGCACCTCTGGCCTTTTAAAAAAAGCTTAGCGCTAATCCTTCTGCATACCCTGCACGATGATCCTGTATATCTTGCCATTATTTCTCCTTTAAAACATTCTCAGTAACTAGTAATCAGTAACTTGTAACTAGGAATTAAAAACAAAAAAACCTATTTATCTACAGCTTTAGAATTTCTAGTTCCTAGTTACTAGTTACGAGTTACTAGTCCCTTTTTTGGGTTTATACACGCCTTTTCTTTGGCGGCCTACAGCCATTATGCGGAATAGGCGTTACATCTTTTATAGCGCTTATACGCAGCCCGGCTGCCTGTATAGCCCTTATCGCAGCTTCCCTGCCTGAACCAGGGCCTTTTACAAAAACCTCTACATCTTTAAGGCCATGCTCAATAGCTTTTTTTGCAGCGTCGCTAGCAGTCACCTGCGCTGCAAAAGGCGTTGATTTTTTGGATCCTGTGAAACCTACGGATCCACAGCTAGCCCATACTATTGCGTTACCTTGCCTGTCAGTTATAGTAACTATTGTATTATTGAAAGTTGCCAGGACATGGACTATCCCGCTGGTGATATTTTTAACAACTTTTTTCTTTGTTACCTTAGGCTTCTCTGTCATAAAACTCCTCTAATTTGTTATGTTATTTTTCCGGCGCTGGCACTGCCTTGGTGGCTTTTCTTGTCACGCCCACTGTTCTTCTGGGGCCTTTTCTGGTTCTTGCGTTTGTCTTGGTTCTCTGACCCCTTACAGGCAAAGACCTTCTGTGCCTGTAGCCTCTATATGAACCAACATCTATGAGCCTTTTTATATTTTGAGAAATTTCTCTTCTTAAATCGCCTTCAACCTTATATTCCTTTTGAATAATAGCAGCTACCCTGGAAACTTCATCCTCTTTCATGTCTTTTGCCCTGGTATCAGGATTTACGCCTGCCTGTTTTAATATCTTGTTTGAAAGAGGCCTTCCTATGCCATAAATATAAGTTAAAGCTATTTCTATCCTTTTTTCCTTGGGTAAATCTATGCCTGCAATCCTTGCCATCTCTACTCCTTTTAGTAACTAGTAACTTTCTTTATCCCTGTCTTTGTTTATGCTTAGGGTTTGAACAAATTATTCTCACAATGCCTTTACGTTTTATTATCTTGCATTTATCGCAAATAACTTTTACTGAAGCCTTGACCTTCATCTCGCATCCCCCGTTTCAACTTTAAACTTAAAACTATTTAGCCCTGTAAGTAATTCTTCCTCTTGTAAGGTCATAAGGCGAAAGTTCCATTTTTACCTTATCTCCAGGAAGAATCTTTATAAAATTCATCCTCATTTTTCCTGAAACGTGCGCAAGCACTTTGTGGCCATTATCCAATTCAACCCTGAACATTGCATTTGGCAATGATTCTACTACCGTGCCCTCAACCTCTATTGCCTCTTCTTTAGCCATACTAAACTCCCTATAATCTTACGTCAGTATTCTTGCTTCTCCTTCGGTAATCGCTATTGTGTGTTCAAAATGCGCTGATAATTTTCTATCTTTTGTAACCGCTGTCCATCCGTCGCTCAATATTTCTACTTCGTGTCCGCCTTCATTTATCATAGGCTCTATCGCCAGCACCATTCCGCTTTTTAATCTGAGGCCTGTGCCCTGTTTTCCAAAATTAGGCACCTCAGGATCCTCGTGCAGATTTTTGCCTATGCCATGGCCGACAAACACTCTGACAACTCCGTAACCATGCGACTCTGCCAGCATCTGTATTGCATTTGAAATATCAAAGAGCCTGTTTCCTTCCACTGCTTTTTCTATTCCAAGGAACAGCGCCTTTTCTGTAACTTCTATAAGAGAGCGGGCTTTTTCGCTTACTTTATCCCCAATCGGTACCGTAATCGCGCTATCTGCGTAATACCCGTTCTTTTCAATACCAACATCTATGCTTAATATATCCCCGGAAGAAAGCGCCGCATTTCCGGGGATACCATGTACTACTTGTTCATTTAAAGAAGTGCAAATAACTCCTGGAAATCCTCTGTATCCATGAAACGCAGATCTGGCATCGGATTTCTTTATTATCTCTACTGCTTTTTTTTCAAGATCAGCAGTCGTTACTCCGGGCCTTGATGCAGACTTAAGTTCCTCTAAAATCAGCTTAACTATTTTTCCTGCTTCAGATATAAGATTAAGCTCATCTTCCGACTTTATGTCTATCATCTGCTTCGCAGGTGTTTAATATCTCAGATAATTCGCTGTAAACTTTCTGGGCTTCCAGGTCGCCTGAAACCTCTTTGAGTATCCCTTTGGCTTTATAATAATCTATGAGTTCTTTTGTCTGACCGTCGTAAACTTCCAATCTTTTTTTTATGGTCTCAACGCTATCGTCTTTTCTCTGATAAAGTTCCGCGCCGCACTTATCGCAAACGCCCTGTTTCTTTGGCGGCATATTAACTATATGGTAATTAGCCCCGCATTTAGAACAAAGCCTTCTGCCTGCGAGCCTTGAAGTAACAACCTTTATGCTAGTCTTAAAATATACAACCATCTCTATTGGTAATTTAAGCTTATCTAATTCACTATCCAGTTTTTTTGCCTGGTATGCTGTCCTTGGAAAGCCATCCAATATAAAATTTTCTTGCTCTCGCGCATTCTTTATGGTATCGAGCATCATTTCTATAACAATATCATCAGGAACCAGCTCGCCTTTTTCCATAAAGGCCTTTGCCTTTTTACCTATCTCAGTGCCTTTCTTTACGTTTTCTCTGAGTATATCTCCTGTAGAAAGATGAAGAAAGCCTTTTTTCTCCGCAAGTATTACTGCCTGAGTTCCCTTACCCGCTCCTGGAGGCCCTAATAATACTATTCGCATTTTAACCTTCTAAAATTTAAAATTGCTGTAGGGGGCGGTCGCGACCGCCCCCTACTTATTATCTTCTCCCTCTAATTCTCCCTTTCTTTAAGAACCCCTCGTAATGCCTCATTAAAAGCTGAGACTCTACTGCTCTCATTGTGTCAAGCATAACGCCTACTACTATCAAAAGCGCTGTGCCTCCAAAAAAACTAGCTATAAGATACGGTATCTTAAGCCATGCGCCAAGCATATCAGGAAAAACAGCTATAAACGCGAGAAATATTGCGCCTGGAAGCGTGATCCTGGTCATTATAAAATCAAAATATTCAGCAGTAGGCCTGCCAGGCCTTACGCCAGGGACAAATCCCCCATACTTCTTCATATTATCAGCCACATCCGCAGGATTAAACGTAATGGCTGTATAAAAATAAGCGAAGAATATAATCAGCACGCTATAAAGAACAGTGTATAAAATTTGGCCTCTCATTAAGTTTTCTGCGAACCTCTGAAGGCCGGGATTCGGTATAAAACCTGCGACTGTTGCAGGAAAGAGTATTATAGACTGCGCAAAAATTATAGGAATAACGCCTGCCTGGTTTACCCTTAAAGGTATATAAGTGCTCTGGCCGCCATATACTTTTCTGCCAACTATTCTTTTAGCATATTGCACAGGTATTTTTCTTTGGCCCTGAGTAATTAATATAACAGCTACTACTACAGCTACTCCGATCACTGACATGAAAACCAATGTAAAAAACGGATATTTTATTATACTTTTTGCAGGGGCAAATATCAGTGTAAAAACTTGCTCTAAAGCTGTAGGCAGTCTTGAGATTATACCTGCTGTTATAACAAGTGAGATGCCGTTACCTATCCCATACTCCTGAATCTGTTCTCCTATCCACATAATAAAAGCAGTACCTGTAGTAAGAGTTATAACTGTCAATAATCTAAAACCCCAGCCAGGATAATCTACAATCTGCAAACCCTGGAATCTAGCAGGGCTCTCAAGCCACATGCTTATAAAAAATGCCTGGATAACAGAAAGCACTATTGTGCCATAACGCGTATATAGTATCATCTT
>Ga0315282_10016183_pt1 | contig 10927 bp, 7 predicted proteins | sample YL17G07_20_MG_FD_203693 | JGI IMG/M metagenome (GOLD analysis project Ga0315282, IMG submission 203693) | Sediment microbial communities from Yellowstone Lake, YNP, Wyoming, USA - YL17G07_20 | ecosystem: Environmental > Aquatic > Freshwater > Lake > Sediment | place: USA: Wyoming | collected...
GTCCCAGGTGTTGACCATCGTCCTTGTCTTCCGGTCGATCTCGACCGCGCAATCGCCCGTGCTCTTGATCTGTCCGCGGCTGTTGATGATCGTGCTCCCGGGCTGGTCGACGCAGGCGATAAGATGGCCGTTGGGAAGCTCCCTGATGTCGTGGTGGAAATTATAGCCGGGAAACGTGATTTGATCGATGAGCTGCCCGAGCATGTCGTATTCGTAGACCGACGAGCCGATCCCTCCGATAAAATTCCCGTTGCTGATGCGCTCAAACGGCGCGACGAGGCCGCCGAGCTTTGAGAGGTCGAGGTACCAGCGGATCGCCCCGTTCCGATCCGTAATCATCGGATACATCCCCTGGCCGCTTCCTATGGACACGTCCAGGCCGCTCGAGTTCATGCCGGGTTCCATCAACTCCGGAATTGCCGTGTTAATTTCGATGTCCGGCAGGAAGTCCGGCAGAGGATCGGTCTTGATGTAGAGCATGGTGGTTTCGGGAGTCCGATGGACTGAGCTCAGCTTCATGAGGACTGAGTTGACGCGGCCGGGATAGAGCCCGAGGATCGGGATGGAATGAACGAGGCTGTCCTCCTGGAATGTCTTGGAGACTTCGACCTCACCCAGGACCCGCACCAGGACGCTGCATGGCTCGGTTGTCTGGAAGGTCGCGACGGCCGACAGGGGCGCATTCCCGAAGGGATTCAGGGTGACCGTAATCTCCGAACTCAGCAGGCTGTTTCGATAGACCTCCCTCTGGCTCAATCCAATTCTCGAGACGCCCAGGATGCTAAAGACCAAAATAAGCGCCCACCGGGCCCTAGTTTTTAATCCGGTCATTACAATCTCTCCTCGACGGGTCAATCTTCGTCTCTCAAAATATTGGACAACGTCATGGCGAATTTCTTAGAACCTCGCGGAGACGGCCTGCCGGGCTACCCAAAGATCGAGTCCGGAAGCGTGCTTCTTTGCGGGCTACAACACAAGATTCTTTGTCCAAACATCAACCCTTTTTCTGACAATTTTATGATAGCTCCCTAAGATGTGCCTGTCAAGACGAACCGGGACGGGGTGGTGAATCCTTTTCCGGAGACGAAATGGCTTCCCGCGCATGCGAATGAGCCTGCTCCCCCCGAGGCCATTTCTTGAATTTCTTCCCGGGGTGCATTATATTGGCCCTTGGAAAATTCGAGAGAACCGGCTTCGCCCTGGATTAAAATAGAGTCGTCTTTTCTCCTTAACTCGAAAAAACGGAGACCTGAAATTGACTGATATCTCGCGGGGACGCCATTCCCTGATTCGGGGGGAGGGGCTTCTTGCGGCCGTCCGAAAGCGAATCCTCCTCCTGACGGCGCTCGCCCCTTGCTTATTCCTGGCTATTCTTGTCGGACAACAGTCTTCTCCCGATCACGGCCTCCGGGGCATATACTTCGCCAACGATTCCTGGAGCGGCGACCCGGTCTCGACCTGCGTCGAACCCCGAATCCGTTTTGCCAAGGACGACCTCGCCCAGCGGGTGGGCGGGGCGAGTCCCGCGAGCGCTTACTGGGAAGGCTATATCTTTGTTCCCGTGAGCGCGAGGTATCGCCTGTCGGTTGCTTCTGATGACGGATCCTGGGTCTACCTCGACGATGCACGCGTCATTGAAAACAGCGGCATCCATCCCGTTCGCCGGGTCGAGAGAGAGCTTTTCCTTGCGCGCGGAAACCACCCGCTCATTCTTCGATATTTCGATGCCGGGGGGGACGCCTCTCTAAAGTTCGAATGGAAGGCCCGGGGAGCTCTCGGCTTTCTCCTCCCCCCGGCTCGTCTGTATCCGAAGCCGATGAGCCTTGGTTTGTATCTTGGGGACAAGGCTCTCCGTTTTTTCCTGACCTTCGCGAGGATGGCTCTCCTCTTCGTCTGTCTTCTTCTTTTAGCCACGGCCGTCCACGCCGCGCGATCTATGACTATAGCATTGAAGTCTCCTTCGCACCGTCCGGAGGTCCGGGCTCGGCTGAACGGACTCTTAGACGCCGCCCTGAAGAGAAAGTTCCTGGTCGTCGGCGTCGCCGGCGGCCTTTTTTTGTCGCTTCTGGCGATTGCCAGGTTGTCCCCGAGCCGGGGACTCCAGGCTCGCTATTATTCCAACGAGTCCTGGAACGGGCCGCCGGCTTTCGTCGGTCTGGAGCCGAGCGTTCATTTTGACTTCAAGGACGAGATCGTCAAGAAGACGAAGAGCGGCGAGAATTTCAGCGCGACCTGGGAAGGCTACATCTACGCGCCGGCGAATTCTTCCTACCGGTTCTCGGTCAGCTCCGACGACGGATCCTGGGTCTCCGTCGACGACCGCCTCCTGATCGACAACGGAGGCATTCATCCCTGGCAATACCGAGAAAAAGAAACATTCCTTTCCCGCGGAAATCACAAGATCCTGATCCGGTATTTCAATTTCGGCGGCGGGGCGAGCCTCGATTTCGGGTGGAAGATGGCCGGATCGATGGGCGTCCTGACTCCCCGGCCGTATTTATATCCTCGGCCCGCGAACCGAGGCCGCGTCATCGGGGATACGGTCCTGGGATATCTCGTCTTTTTTCTCAAGGCCGCCCTCCTCGCCGCGCTGCTGATTCTGGGCCTTCTCGCGGCACGAGCCGCGCGCCCTCTCTATTGGAAATACTGCGCGGTCGAACGGAAAATCAGTTCCCGGGTCGGCGGACTTTTTGCCCGGGCCCGAAGAAAGACGGCGCTCGGCGCAGCGGTCCTCACGGGGCTTCTGATTCTTATATTGGCGTTGAAGTTCGTCGTCCCCGCCCACGGTCTCCGCGGGCGCTATTATGATAACGAGTCCTGGACCGGACCGACGGTTGCGACCGGCCTGGACTCGGTGGTTCGTTTCAAAAGAGACACCCTCGTAAAACGCGTCGGGGGCGCGGATCGTTTCAGCGTCATCTGGGAAGGCTACGTCTCCGCCCCCAAAAGCGCCCTCTACCGGCTGTCCATCAACTCCGGCAGTCAGGTCTCTGTGGACGGCGCTCTTGTGATCGGCGACGAGGGCGCTCCCGCTCCGGGTCGGACGACAAAGGAGATCACCCTCTCCCGCGGGCTTCATCGCCTGCTCATCAGATATCGCAACACCGGAGAGGGCGGCGTCGACTTTGATTGCCGAGAAGCGGGAAAGGGCGGGGCCAGCAGACCGGGCCTGGTCTTTTATCCTGAGCCGGTGAGCCCGGCCGCCGCAACCCTGGACGCACCTCTCTCGGTTCTCTCCGTTATTCTAATCGCCGCTTTTCTTGTCTTGGGATTCGTATCCTTGATCCTGGCCGTCCAGGCGGTCTTCCCCCGGTGGGAGGGACTGGGCGTCTTCCTGTTCTGCCTTTTTCTGGTCGAGGCCGGCGTCTACGAGTCCCTGGTTTTTTCGAGACGCTCAACCGCGGTGACCGGGTGCGATAGCTACGCCTATCTGCAGGGGGCGGAGCTCATGGCCCGGAACGGCTTCCTGCGGACCGAATACATCGATCCCCTCATCCCCCGGATCTACCGGAATTTCGCGGGGAAGCCCGCGGATCAGAAATTGATATTTCTGTTGAGCCCCCACGGACATTACGTCTACGACCTGCAGAAGGGGAGCGTCTACAACGTCTTTCCTCCGGGGACATCGATGCTTCTTTATCCCCTGGTGAAGGTCGGCGGCCTGAGCATGGGTTTCTTTTTCCTGCCCTTTCTCAACCTGGGCGTTCTCATCCTGTTGTTTGTCCTCGGCACGAAATACGTCAACGTCCTCTTCGGGATCTGCCTGAGCGCCGTTACGCTGTTCAACGTTCACGTCTTCGAAAACACCGTCCTGATTATGAGCGATATTCCCTCTCTGGCCCTGCTGGCCCTGGCCGCTTTTTTCCTCTATCGAAACGTTTGCTCTTTCCGGTGGTGGCGGCCTCTCATCGCCGGGGCCTGTTTCGGATTCTCGGTGGTGGTCCGGTATTCCAACCTGGCAGGGGCCTTGCCTCTGGTTTACCTCCTCTGGCTCGGATTCCGAGCCGATCGCCGGCTCAGTGGGCTTCTCAAAAATCTCATGCCTTTTGCGGCGGGAGCCTTTCTCTTCGGGGCCGTTCCCCTGGGCCTTTACACCCATCGTCTCCTGGGGACCTTTTTCCGGCTCGTCTATGAGCCTCTCACCCAGAGTCAGGCCCGGGGAGTGAACCTGTCGACGGGTGTGACGTATTATCTGAAGAGCCTCGGGACGACCTTCGGCGCTCCGGGGATCGCTCTCATGGCCGTCGGGCTGGCGGCCGCCGTGATGCGGCCGAAGCTCAAGCCGGCGGCGATTCTCTGCGTCCTGGGATTTCTCTCGTTCTTTCTCTTCTATTCTTTTCAGAGCATCCGCAACGAAAGGTACCTTATGCCGACCTTCCCGTTCCTCGCCGCCCTGGCCGGGTTCGGCGTCCTGTCGCTGGCTCGCCTCTTCGACCGGTCCTGGCTCGCGAAGGGCCTCATCGTGGCCCTCTGCGCGGGCTTTCCCCTTCTCCATTCGAGCGGCCACTACCGCTTCGGCATCACGGATGAGGAGTCGGTGTCGATCGCCGTGCGGAAACAGGTTCCCGCCAACGCGGTCGTTTTTTGCGATCAACTCAGCGGTTCACTTCGCTTCTATGCGGGACTTCCCGGATATCGGTTCTTCTGGCCCGATGAGCAAACCCTGAGAGACACGATCGTGTTCCTCCGGGATCAGAATATTCCCAGCTATTTCTTTCTGGATTCGCAGACCGCCCTGGACCGGTTCGACCTTCTGACCGAGAGGAACGTCATTCTCAAAGAATCTGTCGAGCTAGTCTCACGCATCCGGGGCTGGCCCCTCTATCGGGTTCGGAGCGGAGCCGCAGAAAACGGCCGCGGCGGGGAAGGGAGATGAGCTTCTCGGCATGCGTCCGGCCCGCGACCATTATCCGGTCCGGGGCCGGTGCTTTTTCTTTTTTCGAAAGAGGATTCTGATTTTTTCCCGCCAGCCGGGTTTCTTCTCGCCGTCTTCGATTTCCATCTTTTTAACCGACCGGCGGACGGGGAGGTCGAATCCTCGGTCGTCCGATCTCTCCGGCTTCATCGGCGGAAAAATATCTTATTGAAACCCCCCCGAAAACGCAACCATGCACTACCCAAACGCGGGAGACGTTGAATTTTCATGTGAATTCTGCTATATTAAACACCTTCCATCAATCCGCGAGCGAGGAGACAATAACCGTTGCAGACTTACGGCAAGATCGACAGCAAATTTCGGTTCGTGATTTTGGCCTCCAAGAGGGCCAAACAGCTTCTCCGGGGTTCCAAGGCGAAAATCAAATCGAAATCGAGGAACCCGATTCGCGTCGCCCAAATTGAAGTCAAAGAAGGCTTGATCGCTTACGATATTCTTCAGCCGCCGCGCGAAGAAACTCTCGAGGTCGAGGAGCAGGTCCTGGCCGTCGCCGACGTGGCCGAGGACGCGGAAGACATGGGCGAGGGCGCGGTCGATGACGACGAGCATGAAGAGGCTCCGGAATCCGAGGAGGATGCCGGGCCCGGCTTCGGTGATGAGATCGCCCACGACGACGTCGACCCCGATAAAGAGGACGTCTAGAGATTAATTAAACGGGGCGCCCGATCAGGCTTTCGCCTTTCCCCGCCTCAATCAAAAGCTGGACGTAATCCTGCTTGATCCAGTCGGTCCGGGGAACGCCCAGAACCTTCGAAAACCGGACGATCTTTTCGCGCTCTCCCTCGAACTCGGCGAAATTCCCCGCCCCGGTTTCATCCAGACAGATCTTGAGCGTCCCCTTCCGGAAGACCGTGCGCCGCTTCTCGTAGCGAAAGACGGGGATGAGGCCGAGCCCTTTCAGGATCTTCCTGAGATATTCCGGGCGCTTAACCTCGGTTTCGAATTCCTCGCGAACCTTGAACCTCCTCGATTTCCGGGGGGCGCCCTTGAATGTCAGATAGGCTTTTTTCCCGGAGGTCCGGAGGCGCAGGGCCTGCCGGTTGGCGAGCAAATCGCGGCTTCGAAAATCGTAGAGGACGTTGACTTCGGCGTGCCTCTCCCGGACGAGATCCGCCCCGAGCTCCAGGAGTCGCTTGCGCAGCGCCGCCAGGTCGGAGACGCGGGCTTTGACCTCGATCTCGAGCACGTCAGTTTTTTCGGTACAGCACCAGGTCCGCCATCAGAGCCAGGGAATCGCGGGGCCGGGATTCCGGAAAAGCCGCGAGGATGTCCTTGGCCTTTTGGGAACAGGCCGCGGCCTGCTCGAATGCCTCGTCGAGCGCGCCGGTCGCGGCGACCCGGTCGAGGATCTCGCCGGGCGCGGAGCCGCTTTCCTTGATCAGCCGGACCAGCTCGCCGCGGAGATCGCCGTTCGACCGCCGCAGGGCATAGATGAGCGGCAGGGTGATGCGGCCCTCCCGAAGGTCCGACAGCACGGGCTTGCCGAGAGTCGCCTCGTCGCCCCTGAAATCCAGAAGGTCGTCGATGACCTGAAAGGACAGGCCCAGGTTCCGGCCGTATTCTTTCAGCCGGTCTTGATCCCCGGAAGGGACTCCGGCGAGGATTCCCCCGATCTGGCACGAGGCCGAGAAAAGGCGGGCGGTCTTTTTGTCCAGGATCTCCCAGTACTGATCCTCGCCCAGTCCGGTATTGCCGCTCTGGGAATATTCGATGAGCTCGCCCTCGACCATCTGGGCCGTGACGTCCGCCAGGATATCGATGATGGCGTGGTTCTTTGTCTTGAGGGCGAGGGCGATCGACTGGATGTAGAGAAAATCGCCCAGGAGAACGGTGATGTTGGGCCCCCACTTGGCGTGGACGGTGTCCCGGCCGCGGCGGAGGGGCGAGTTGTCGACGATGTCATCGTGGATCAGGCTGGCGGTGTGAATGATCTCGACCAGCGCCGACCAGAAGACGTGATCCTGGCCGCGGTATCCGCAGAGCCGGGAGCCGAGGATGAGAAGGGCGGGACGGAGGCGCTTGCCTTTCTTCTGGAAGAGGTAGCGGTTGACCTCGGCGATCAGGGGGTTCGACGACCGGCCGATTTCCTGGAGACGGCATTCCACGGCCTCCAGGTCATCCTGGATGGAGTCGAAGACATTTTGAAAACTCGCACGTTTGACAGAGCCATCCATAGCTGATTATCTTAACATCCAAGGTTCGTTTTTTCAAACGAGAAAATGCCGCCCGAAATTGGTCCGGAGCCCTCCCGGCGGCCGTTCACCGCGCGCCGGCCCGGACCGCGGGCCGAAAATCAGGACCGAGCCAAAGCGGCCTTCCCAATTTGAGGCTCGTCTCAGAGGCCTTCTATCAGTCGATTCATCTGCTCTTCCTGCCGCTCGATGGACTCGACCAGCCTGAACTGGGTCCGGCAGCGGTCGAGATTGTGCCCTTCGCGACGAACCTTGAAATAGACGTCCCCCCGCAGGTAATCGGCCAGGAATCGAATCCCGATCTCGAAGGTGATCAGCTTGCCCGAGAAAGGCAGCAGGCGCTTTTCGGTCTCGGTCAAGAAGTCTCCGGCGGTCGACAGGAAGCCCCGGGCGAGCGATTCGAACATCGGGAACTGCATGGTCACCCGGGACAGATCGCGCTCGTCTTCCCGGGCGGGGCTCGTGGCTGTCCGGACCATATCGCCGAAATCGTAGGGCGCCAGCCCCGGCATGACCGTGTCGAGGTCGATGGCGCAGATCGCTTCGCCCGTCTTATCGTCGAACATGATGTTGTTGAATTTCGTGTCGTTGTGGGTGACGCGCTCGGGCAGGCCGGCGTCGAGGAGGATCCGCGTCATCGGCTTGCGCCGGAGGGCAAATTCGATCTCTTCGCCGGCGCTCTGAGCGCGATTCGCCGCGTCCTCGGCGACGGCCTTCTCCAACGCGGAGAAGCGTTTCGGGGTGTCGTGAAAATCCGAAATCGTGTCGTGCAGCCGCGGCCCGGGGAGGTCGGTCAACAGCCTCTGGAATCGGCCGAAGGCCTTCGCCGCCTGGAATGCCTGCATCGGCGATTCGACGGAGTCATACGTCCGCGCCCCCTCGATGAAGACGAACGCCCGCCAGAAATTGCCGCCGGGATCCCGATAGAATGACCCGCCGTCGACCGCCCTGATCAGGGTCAAGACCCGTCGGGTGACGCCGATCTCGCCCCTGTGCTTCAGGGCGATGTGGGCCGTGACGCGGCTGATATTATCCATCAGGGCCGCGGGGTCCTTGAAAACATCGTGGTTGATGCGCTGGATGATGTAGCGAAGTCGGCGTCCCCCCTGGTCGAACCTGACGCTGTACGTGTCGTTGATGTGGCCGCTGCCGTAGGAGCGAAAGTCCAGCAAATCCCCGTAGATCTGAAATTGGTGCGCGACCGCGGCAACGTCATGCGTCTTTTTCATGTCTCCTCGAATATGCTCCGGTTGTCGGACCCCGCGATGCGGTCACCGCCCTCGTCCGACGCGGAGCTTCGCCGTCCGCCGCTTTCAGCAAATTATCATAATGTGGCGGTCGGTCAAAAGCAAGGTGTGAATCGGCTCCGGAGAGCGGTTTTTCGCCGGCGCGCGCCGAGAAAAGATATCATTTGACGCCTCTCCCGAAAATGTCTATAAGGAAGAGCGAAGGGACATTAAGAAACTGAACGTGCGAATGAATCATCGATCCCGATCGGCGGTTCGAAGGACCGAGGCGCGGGGTCAGACGCGGAGATCCGTGGTCTTTTTTCTCGGCAACGTCGGGCGCCGCTCCCTTCGGCCGGGACGTTGCCTCATTCCGGTTCTTGAGGAGGTACGACATGATTTCTGAGATGTGGTCCCGTCGGGCGTTTCTGCGTTTGTGCGGCGTGGTCGGGACCGCGGCCTACGCGGCGGGGGCGACGAGCCTCGAGAGGATCGAGGAGGCGGCGCAGTCAGTCGCCGGACGGACCCCGGAGGAGACGGCGCAGGACGAGTTCTTCTGGAGGGAGATCCAGTTCGCCTTCAAGCTGGACCGGACTCTCATCAACCTCAACAACGGGTTCACTTGCCCGTGTCCCCGGGTCGTCCTGGAAGCCGAAACGCGTTACATGGAACTCATCAACATGCTGCCGTACCACTACCAGAACATGGTCCAGAAGAACATCCAGACGATCCGCGTCCGGATGGCCGCGGAGTTCGGGGCCGATCCCGAAGAGGTCGCCCTGACGCGGGGCGCCAGCGAGTCGCTCCAGATCGTCCAGAACGGGATCGACCTCAAGGCCGGGGACGAGGTCCTCACGACCGAACAGGACTATCCCCGGATGCTGACGACGTGGGACCAGCGCATGCGGCGCGAGGGGATCAAGGTGACCCGCATCCAGTTCCCGGTGCCGACGACGCAGGACGATCTCTACCAGCGCTTCGAAAAGGCCATTACGCCGAAGACCCGCGTCTTCCATTTCTGCCACATCACGAACCTCACAGCCCAGCTTTTCCCCGTCCAGCGGCTCTCCCGCCTGGCCCGGTCGAAGGGCATCGTGACGATCGTCGACGGGGCGCACGCCCTGGGGCACTTCCCGTTCAAGCTGAGGGACCTCGAGTGCGACGCCTACGGGGTCAGCCTGCATAAGTGGCTTCTGGCCCCGATCGGAAACGGCCTTCTTTACGTCCGTCGAGAGATGATTCCGAAATTCTGGCCGCTTCAGGCTGCTCCCGATCGCCAGTCGAACGACATCCGGAAGTTCGAGGCGATCGGAACCCACCCGTGGGCTATTCGGGCGGCACTCGGCGAAGCGCTGGCGTTTCATCAGGCCATCGGAGTCGAACGCAAGGCGGCCAGGCTGCGTTACCTTACGCTGCGCTGGGCTAGAGCTCTCAAGAGCAATCCGAAGATCAAGATCCTGTCGGACCTCAGCGAGCCGCCGCAGACCTGGGGAGTCGCCGCGGTCACGATCGAGGGCGTGGATGTCCGGGCGCTGGCCCAATTCATGATGGACAAGTACAGAATCCTCGTGGTCCCTCTGGTGGGAGGGGCTCCGCCGAACCCGGTCTTCGATTATCAAGCGCTCCGCGTTTCGCCGAACGTCTACACGACGCTCGAGGAAATCGATACGTTCGTCACGGCGATGGAGGACGCGGCCAAAAACGGGGTTCCCGCGATCACGACGTCTTCGGCCCCGCTCCCGCCCAATTTCGAAGAGGGCATGGATTAGGCGCGGCCTTGTTGCGACGGGGGCGCCGCGCCGCGTCCGGGCTCCTCGGGCGCAGGCGTTGGACGAACGACACCGCGGCGGGTCGTTCTCGGGTTCCTAGCCCTGGAAAAGGAGGGTTCGCATGAAGCGAGCGGTCATATTGGCCATCGGAGTTCTTGCCTTCGGTCTCTTCGCCGGGAGCCGGGCGGCCTTCGCCCAGAGCACCTTCAAAATCCCGTTCAAGTTCGAGGCGGGGGGAAAGCCGTTTCCGCCGGGGGATTACTCGGTCGTCAGGAAGGCGGACGGGAAGATCATTCTCCGCCAGGAATCGAAGGGCGAGGAGCTCGCCCTGACCTTCATCAGGAAGCTTCCTCAACCCCAGCCGCGAATCGAGGGACCCCAACTCGTCTTCGACATGGTCGGGAATTTCGAGCCCTCGTACACGGAGTACGTCACGGACTATCTCCTGTCCGAGGTCTGGCTGCCGGGCGAGGATGGACTCCTCGTGCTCGAAACCAAAGGGGCGCACCAGCACAAGGCCCTCAAGGGGGAGAGCGCCAAGAAGTAGTGTCCCCCATCGGAGACGTCCGTTTCGGTTTGGCGCGAGGAAAAAGATGAAGACAATCGGCCTGCTCGGGGGCATGAGCTGGGAATCCACGCTCGAGTATTACCGAATCATGAACGAGGCGGTCCGGGAGAAGTTGGGGAGACTCCACTCGGCGAAGATTCTTCTTTACTCCTACGATTTCGAGGAGATCGAGACTCTTCAGCATCGCGGGAGGTGGGATCTCCTGGGACAGAGTCTCCTCGAACAGGCCCTGAGGC